>Ga0070707_100006118_pt1 | contig 11218 bp, 8 predicted proteins | sample KBSK5502metaG_FD_65468 | JGI IMG/M metagenome (GOLD analysis project Ga0070707, IMG submission 65468) | Corn, switchgrass and miscanthus rhizosphere microbial communities from Kellogg Biological Station, Michigan, USA - KBS K5-50-2 metaG | ecosystem: Host-associated > Plants > Roots >... | reverse complement strand
CAATTGCTCCCACTGCTGATTGAGTTCGATCACTTTTAAGATGCCCAGTGCTTTGCTGCCCGTCGGGCTCCAACTCATCCCCTTGTGCTTCTGACGCGCCCCGATGACCTGATCGACCCCTTTTTCCATCCGTCCACTACCAATAGGTTTGCCCGCCCACTGGCGGCGGCCGTCATCGATGCTCTCCGCCTGATGCTTCTCGATGTACGTCACTAACGCCGCCAATGGCTGAGGGTTTTTGGCCTGCACTTCCCGCCATAGATACGCCAGGGCCGCTTCAGTACGGCCGTGCCAGAGATGTCTCAGCAGGTGCTCGACGTGCATCTCCTTCTCCTGCTTATTCCGCGCCACCATACTCATCAACTTCCCCACCTTCTTCTCCAGGTGGTACCAGTCCAAGATCAAGGGCACTGGCTGTCCAAAGAGTGCTGCGAGCTGGCAGCGAATCGTCTTGGCACCATCACTGATGACCACGACTGGTAACGGCGTATCCTGTCCACTATAGTCTTGTTGCAACTGTCGCCGCACACGTGCGGTTGCTGACACAACCTCCTCATCCGGCGCCGCCATCCCGGCTGTCAGATACTCAAAACCACCCGTGGCCCTCTCGACCAGCCAGACATCAGTATTGACACGCTTGTGCGCCTGCTCCTCTTCGGGGTTGTCCGCCCCCTTCCCCCGCCTCGCCTTTTGCTGTTTGACCTGCATTGCATCCGTCAGGACTAACACTTCGTCGCTGTGCGCGTCATACCAATCCACCTGGGACACCACCTCCGGGAGTGCTGGGGCGTCCGCGTTAGCTTGTACCTCCGCCTGCCACTGCGCACTCACCTGCGTCGCCTTCGTCACCACCAGATGCTGCATCGTCTGGTCACTGAGCATCGGCACGGCGCCATGGGATCATCGGCCGTTGATCCAGGTGCTGGTCGGCCAAGTGGCCGAGCGGTTGGGGGAACCTGATGGCGTGATCGCTTTTGATCCCAGCAGTTTCCCCAAGCGTGGCACGCACTCGGTAGGTGTGACGCGCCAATGGTGTGGCCACCGGGGCGAGGTCGACAACTGCCAGGTCGGGGTCTATATGGGGTACGTCTCCCGCCACGATCATGCCTTGCTTGACTTCCGCTTGTCCCTGCCCCTGGCGTGGGCACGGGATGAGCAACGACGTCAGGAATGCCACGTGCCAAAAGAGGTGCAGTATCACACGCGACAGGCGCAGTGCTTGGAGATGCTCGACGCATGGAGTGAGCAGGTACCTCACGGCTGGGTCACAGGCGATGATGAGCTGGGTCGCCATACGCGGTTTCGCTATGTGCTGGGGGTGCCTTGCACTACAACGATGCGGGACCACGAGGCGCCATCGCCCGCGTATCAAGGGCGCGGCCGTCCCCCCAAGGCCCCGTGGCAATCGGTGCGTGTCTGGCGACAATCGCTCGGCTCCGCTGGGTGGACACACGTGACGGTACGAGACGGGGAGAAAGGCCCGGTGGAGCTTGAGATGGTCACACGACGTGTCCAGACGCGTCTCGAACGCAAACGGACAGGACCCGCCGAGTGGCTGGTGGTCACCCATCGTCCCCTTGCAGACGACCGGACGTTGGAGCCCCGCGCCTCTCGGGATGCCACGGATCAGGACACCCGCTATTGCTACCGCTATTATCTCACCCCGACGTGTGTGTCCGAGTCGGAGTTGGAGAAGCCGTTGCTGGCGGAACTGGCACGGGTGATCAAAGCGGGTGCCTGCATTGAAGCCAGCTTTCAAAGAGGAAAGGGGGAGGTGGGGATGGACGAGTACCAGGTGCGCACGGGGCAGGGGTGGCATCACCACATGGTGTTGTCGCTGATGGCGGTGTGGTTCTTGATCGTGCGACAAGTTGCCTTGAAACGTAAGTAAATTCATTACTTACGGGGATATGGCGGACGCGGAAGCGTCTAAACTGTTTGACATGAGGGTGCAATTCCCTCCCTCGAGGTGGAAAGAGTGAGCCATCCCCGCGGTGACCGTGTACGAAGCCGCACGCAGGGGTTAAAGGTAGGCCTCTCCCTCGCCTGACGGAGATGATCCACTAGGCGAAGCTCCCCAAGGGGAATGCAAGTGAAGTCACATTTACACGCCGTAAACCATCACCAGTTTCACCAGGCTGCACACGGTCCTCAAGACCGGGGAAACTGGGTCCAAAAAGGACAAGGTGCCAAGGGCAATGGAAGATCAACCAAAGCCGAAGCTGCATGGAAAATGAGCCGTGCAGCATCCACCCGCAGTGCCTCCGGCGTACAGTGGCACCCTAAAGGTAGCGCTCAAGGTCGAACAGGGACTTGGCAAACCCCCTCACGCTCTCAAGACTGAGTAGGCTTACGCGCACCCGCACGCGTGAGGCGGCAGGGCTCTCCCCTGAAGCCCATGCCCCCGTGTCATGCGAGGGATAGGCCCACAGGGGGGCGGTGATACGCGACGAGAGAGTCCTCACGTAGCGTGGCAATGTCATGAGCCATGACCAAGGTCATAGGTAGGCATGGCACACGATCCCCTGGCGCAAGCTCGAGGTGCGTGGGTGCAAGCTCCAACGACGAATCTCTCCAGCAACGACCCGTGGAGAGACCCAGAAAGCCCGCAAGCTCCAGACACTTCTCGCCGCGTCCTGGAGTGCGAAAAGCCTCGCGGTGCGGAGGGTGCCCCAGGAAAACACAGGGAACAAGACTGCCGGGGTCGATGGCGTCAAAAGCCTGACACCACCACAAAGGCTGCAACTGCTCTCCGCAATGGACCTGCACGAACCCGCAAAACCAGTGCGCAGGATTTGGATACCCAAACCAGGGAAACTGGAAGCACGCCCACGCGGCATCCCGATCATGCAAGATCGGGCCACGCAGGCGCTTGTCAAACTGGCCCTCGAACCAGCATGGGAAGCGAGGTTTGCACCCCACCGCTTTGGATGCAGACCCGGACGCTCATGCCAAGACGCCATCGAACACCTATGCGATGGCATCAGCAAACAACCCCGATATGTGCTGGACGCAGATAGCGCCAGCTGCTTCGACAAGATCAATCAGGCAGCGCTCCTGGACAAGATCAACACCAGCCCACACTTCGCCCGACCTATCAAGGAGTGGCTCACAGCGGGGGGGGTAGACAGTGGCATTTTTCTGCCAACAGACGAAGGGACGCCCCAAGGAGGAGTGCGCTCACCCCTCCTTGCCAACATTGCGCTTCATGGTCTCGAAGCCGTAGTGAAACAAGCAGGGGGACCAGGCAAAAGCTCCCAAGGAGGAAAACAGGTCACCCACCAGACACACTGCATCCACTATGCCGACGACTTCGTGGTGTTCAACAATACCTGGGCAGGCATACAACGATGCAAAGAGGCTATCCAGGAATGGTTGCAAGGCATGGGGCTAGCACTGCAAGACGCTCAAACACGGTTCGCCCACACCCTAGAGCGCACGGAGGAGTGTAACGGAAACGTGGGTTTCGACTTTTTGGGCTTCACGATCAGACAATACCACGTTGGGAAAAACTGGTCAACATCCCACAAGTCATACAAGACCATCATCAGGGCGAGCAAAAACAGCAGAGCAACACACGACGGGACCCTAGCCGAAATCCTCAGAAAGGGACAAGGACGAACCGTGGATCAGATAATCTTTGCGCTTCACCCAAAGATTCCCGGCTGGACGCATTACTTTCACACAGTAAACAGTGCAGAAACGTTCCACAGGCTCGATCATCTGCTATGGTGGAAGATACTCCGCTGGGCAAAAAGGCGGCACTCTCATAAAAGCGCCAAGTGGGTAGTAGAAAAATCCTTCAAACCACGAGGCGGGCGCACGTACAATGTCATCGGGGAAAAGCGTACGCTGAGATGGCACGTCAAGACCCCAATCGAAAGACAGAGAAGACTGCGCAAAGGAGTCAGCCCGTATGATGGCAACTGGAGCTACTGGGGCACACGAAAAGGAGCGTACATCGGACTGGACACCGCCCGAGGAAAACTCCTCAAGCCTCAAGGCGGACGATGGAGGCACTGCCGACTGTTCTTCACCGTGGAGGAGAAGACAGAAATCCACCATGAAGACGGTAACCACAAGAACAACAGGTTCAGCAACCTGAAACTCTTGCATCTCATCTGCCACGATCACGTGCACGGGAACATATCCACGGCAAGATGTACTCATGACAAGAGCGATATCACTGAGGAGCCGTGTGCCGGGAAACTGGCAAGCACGGTTTTGGAGACCAGTCGAGAGGGGTGACCCTTCGGCTGAGTTCAACGATGAAACGCACCGAGGCCAACAGTTAACGCCCGCCCTGACTCTACCGCAAGTGCGCTACGGGCTGAGCGTGCTGCTGCTAGAGGCCTTCTTGACGCTCGATGTGTCCTCCATCTGTCGCCAAGTGCAGCGCCAATGAATGCGCAACGAGTCGGCCCGTTTTTACCATCATCGTGCCCGTAAATGCCTGCCGCCAAGGAAGTTACGTCGAGACATACAGTAGATCTACCATACCGAGGCAGTATGACGCAAAACACCGCCCACTTCGATACCGTGCTGGCATATTACAATCTGCTGAACTGGACTGCGCAAGAACCGGCGTCGCCTGGTGTGTCGCTGTGGGACAACGGCCAGATTATCCCGCTGGCCACCTCGCTGGGCATGGGGGTCATCGGCATCCGGTTCTATGCCGCCGGCGCACTGAGCCAGCAAGTCGACCGGCCCATCCCACCCGGGACCCTCCTGGCGCATGATGTGGCCCGTGCACACACGTTGGGCTTCCTCCTGGAAGGCTCGATCCGCACCCTGTCGCAGGCGGCGATGGTTTTTTGCCTGATGAACCGGGACATCGCGACCACCGTGCCTGGCGTGAAAAATGCGGCGGAGATGGAAGAACTGGCGGGGTGTGTCGCCCTGCCCCCGATTCCGCCGCCGTATCTCACGCGTTTACGGGAACTCTGTGCCCAGGGGTTTGGAGGCTAACGCCCTCCCCCTTATCTCGGCACGATCGGCAGGGTGATATGCGAAGGGTACTGAGCGTTGTGCAGAATAGTCTGCAACACGGGTTTGAGTTCGGCGTCCTCGGCAATCCGCCGCCCCGTATTGGGGTTCCGGTCGAAGCGGGGGAAGTTGCTGCTGGAGATCTCCACCCTGATCCGGTGCCCCGCCTTGAAGACATTGCTGGTGGCCCACAGATCGATCGTGTAGCGATACACTCTGCCCGGCTCCACCAGGCTGGGGGTGGATCGTGAGTCGCGATAGCGCGCGCGGATGATGCCGTCGGTGAGGTTGCGCGCGCAGCCGTGCGCGCACACGTCCACCAGTTTGGCGGTAAAGTCGGTATCGGGGGCCGAGGTCGCGGCCCACAGGGTCACGGTCAGGGGGCCTGTGACCTCCATGTCTCGCTCGAGGGGCGGCGTCGAGTACACCAGCACGTCCTGCCGTCTCTCGATCTCCTGCTGGTCATAGGCCCCCCCTGCCATGAAGTAGGCGTTGCAACAGAGCGGGCCGCCCCTGGTGGGGACCGGGTCGATGGGGTTGTAGAGGAAGTGATCGGGGGGCTCCTCGCCGGACGGCTGGGGACCCAGAGTGCCATTGCCAGTGGAGGAGTGGGCCTTGCCCTGGCTATGCACGTAATACTGGACGGCCTGGGCTCTGGCCAGGGGCCAGGCCTGCTCATCCCGCCAGACGTTGTCCCCCATGACAAATAGCCGCACCGGCGGCTCGTGCATGATGCCGTTGTCAATGCCCTTGAGCCAATAGTCGAACCAGCGCAGGAGCAGGCCGTCGAGATCGATGGCCAGTGGGTCTGACCCCAGACCGAAGTAGTGGTCCCCAGCGATGCCAGGACCTCTGGAGGCGCCGTGTTGCCAGGGACCGATGAGCAGTTTCTGGCCCTGCCGGGCCTCCTGTGTGGCGCCCTGCGCTCGCATGCCCAGATAATTGCGGAGGGTGCCACCCAGGAAAATATCGTACCAGCCACCAATGTTCAGCGCCGGGACGGTCATGCGGGAGTGCGCCGCCTCGATGGAGAGGTGGTGCCAGTACGCATCGTCGTCGGGATGGGCGAGCCAGTCATAAAAATAGTCCGCCAGGCCGTCCTGCAAGTGGGGGAACGCCTTGAGAGGCAGGGCATGGAAGACGGACTCCAGCGCGTCAACCGCCTGGACCAGCTGCTCCCTGCGCTCGTGCGGGATCTGCTTCCTGGCGGCAAGGCTCTGGAAGTTTGCCAGGGTCAGGTTGCCCAGCGTCCAGGACACGTTGAAGCCCAGCTCGAAGGCTCCACCCTGGTAGGTCCACCCGTCGTGGTAGTTGGCGGCCGTGACTCTGGGGGCGATGGCGGCGAGATGCGGCGGGCACGACTTGGCCGCTTGCCACTGGGTGGCGCCGACGTAGGAGTTGCCATACATCCCCACCTTCCCGAGCGACCAGGGCTGGGAGGCGACCCACTCGACGGTGTCGTAGCCATCGTGGATGTCGTCCCTGAAGGCGTAGAACTCGCCCTCGGACGTATAGCGTCCGCGCGTGTCTTGGATCACCACTGCATAGCCACGCTTGGCGGCTTTGAGCGGATCCAGCATGTGCAAAGAGAGCGGCATGGTCTTATCGTAGGGTGTCCGTTGCAGGAGGACCGGGTAGGGCCCTGGGCCCTCTGGGCGGTAGATATCGGCATACAGGATGGTGCCATCCCGCATGGGCACGGCCACATTGGTCTCGAGCTGCAAGGCTTGGGATGCTGGCATGTCACGCCTCCTGAGGTCGCGTCGATGTGGTTCTTCCCTAGACGGCCAACCCGCCGCGAAACGTCCCCCGTCGGGCGCGCTGCGGTTCCTGATCCCTCTGATCGTCCGCGGCTTGCAGAAACGCGCGGACCCGCTGCCGAAAGGGTTCCTTATTGTAGGTGTGAAACAACGTCATGGCATTGCGCACCGCGTTGCCCCCAAACATGCGCTCGTACAACACCTGCCGGCCTGCAAAGGCGCTGCACGAGACATCCCACGCCAGGTGAAACAACTGCGCCCGGTCGCGCGCCGTGGCGGTGTCGGTGGCCAGGTAGTGCTCCACGTCTGGCGCCAGCGGGCTCTCGAAATCGGCCTCGGCGGGCAGGGCCATGAGGCTGCTGGTCCCCAGCAGTTGGATAATTTCCACCATCCTTGGGTACACCGTGCGGCCAAACAAGGCGCGGCCAGCTTGTAGAGGGGCTGAAGCCGGGGACATGATCCCCCACTGGTTGGGCGCTGCATCCACTTCGGCGGCCCGGAGACACGCGTGCAGCATGTCGCGGTGGGTGATCAACTCGGCCACCTGCTCTTGCACATGCGGGATGGAACCCGACCCCAGCGTTTCCACCATCAAGTCGGCCAGCCCCAGGATGAACTCCGCCTTGACCACGTACCGGGTCAGGACCTGGTGCCCACTGTGCGCCATGGACTGGGTCGCCGCGCCCACGTTGTTACACAGGTCCACGTCCCCCAGGAGAAAGACGCGCTCCCAGGGCACCAACACGTCGTGGAAAAACACCGTGGCGTCCATCTCTTCAAACTGTGACCCCAGAGGATGGTTGAAGCGTGACCGGCCCAGGTCAAAGCTCTCGCGGCAGAGGAAGGTCAGACCGGGCGTGTCGCAGGGGATGGAGAAGGCAAATGCCTGGCGCTGCGCGTCTGCCCCCACCCGATGGTTCCCGGCATGATACACCGCCAGCTCATCGGCAATAGGCCCCAGGGTGGCCAACAATCGGCTCCCCCGGACGATGATCCCGGCGTCCGTCTCGCGCACGACGGTCAGCGCCACGTCCTCACTCAGGGTATCTACTGCAGCGGGCGTGCGGCGCCGTTGCAGGTTCACCAAAGCGTGGGTCAGGGCGACATCCTGCTCACGGAGGAATTCGTAGTACTGGATGACATTGTGCTTAAACTCGGGGCGATTCTGGGCAAAGTAGTCCGCAGCGCCGGCCCAGGCGGTAAAGAGCACGTTGAGGAAGTCCGGCGAGCGCCCCATCATGCCGCAACTGGCCCAGGCCCAGTGGGCCATCATGGTGCGGCGGCGCTCCAGGGCGGCCACACTCTGGGGCATCAGGAACGACAGGCCCACCGGGTGGCCGGTGGTGGGCGACGTGTACGTCATCTCCTCCCGCAGCGCCGGGTCATGTTGCATATCGTAGAGGGCCGCCACGGAGCGGACCCCGTTGCGCAAGGCCGGATGGGTGGTCACATCCTGCACCCGCTCGCCATCAATCCACACCTCCCGCGGGTGCTCTTGGAGTCCCGTGATGTATTCCTGGCCGGTACGTGCTGGCATGGTTCGTCCTCCTGACCACAATCCTATGACCGGTCGTGTTGCAGCGGTGCCCTGTGCGGTTGTACACCGGCAGCCCACACGCATAGCGATTGACCAACAACCCGATGCCGTTGGGACGCATGGCCACGCTCTGCTCTTGCAGCGCAGAGAGACGTCCTGTGTCGAGGCAATCACGCGGCAAGGCATCGTGAGGACACGCGGCGTTTTGGCACGTAGAGTGTTGTTAACCCGCTGTGGTCTTGCCGCCTGTGATGACGCGGTCGCTGTGACAGGAGGGACACAGTTCGGGCATAAGGACCATGACGCTCTCCTTATGCAGCCGTCCGCAGCATGGCACACAGAGGGGTAAAGTGCAAATCGGCCACACGGCCCTCAATTTTAGCACTCTCCAAGTCTGTAGCCTTGATCACTGGCGAGCCACGTGAGATCGCCGGACGCAGGCGTGGTGCTGCGGGAGGTCGTGAGCAAAGAACCCACTGCGGCCACTCGCTGGCGGCCTACCCTCCTGCCCGTCCGGATCTGTGCGCGCATGGGAGTGCACCTCCCCCGGGCGACTCGACTTTGAGCTGGGCTCGCCCTTGTGCTACTGTGTGGCAACCATGATGCGTGGAGAGCCGAGCACCCACACACGGAGAGACGCTATGTCGGTTGGAATCATCGTCCCGCTACCCGCCTACACCTTGAACCCGGCGTTCATCGCCACCAAGGCTGAGGCGGTGGGATTCGAGTCGATCTGGTATCACGAACACCCGATCTTGCCGGTCGATAGCGCCAGCCCGTTCTCCGCCACTGGAGGGGAGATTCCCTGGACCTACCGCCACTTCTCGGAGCCGTATATGGCGTTGGCCATGGCCGCCGCTGTCACCAGCACGATCAAGCTGGCCACTGGGATCACGCTGGTGACCGAACGCAATCCGCTGATTCTCGCCAAAGAGATTGCCGTGCTGGACCTCCACAGCCACGGCCGGTTTCTCTTCGGGGTCGGGGCCGGGTGGAACCGGGAGGAGACCACGATCATGGGGGGCGACTTCGACCACCGGTGGACCCAGGCCCGGGAGGCGGTGATGGCGCTGAAGGCGTTGTGGACCCAGGAGGAGGCGGAATTCCACGGGCGCTATTACGACTTCCCCCCGGTCTATTGCTATCCCAAACCGGCGCAAAAACCCCACCCGCCGGTCCTGCTGGGTGGCCATGCGCCCAACGTGCTCCAGCGGGTGGCGCGGTATGCCGACGGCTGGCTGCCGAACCGCATCACCCCACGCCAGGTGGAAGCCAGCCGGAAGCATCTGGACACCTTGGCAACCGAGCACGGCCGGGACCCGGCCTCGGTGAGCATCTCGGTGTTCGGCCAGCCTCCGGCCACCACCCGGGAGCAGGTGGAGGCCTTCCTGCATGCCGGAGCCGTGCGCGTTGCTGTGTGGCCGACCCATTGCGCGACCGAACACGCCATGGGTGAGCAGTGAGAGCGCATGGCGGACGCATTGGTCCGGTAACCTCTCTCCCTAGCCATCACATCCAAGGAGGTCGATGATGCCGAGTTATGTGTACGTTGCCTCACAAGACGACAACCAGATAGCGGTGTTCACGATAGATGGCGAGACCGGTCGCTTAACCCGCACGGCAGAGGTGCCCATGCCGGGCGGGCCGTCCCTGTTGGCGATCCGTCCAAACCGGCAATGCCTCTACGTGGGGCATCGCCAGGTCCCGGAGATCTCCAGCCATCGCATCGATCCCGCCACGGGAGCCCTCAGGCGCACCGGCAGTGTCTCGCCGCCCGACCCCCCGGGCTTTCTGGCCACTGATCGTCGCGGCCGCTACCTGCTCGCGGCCTACTATCAAGGCGGCCGCGTCGCGGTGCATCCGCTCGGAGAGGACGGCACCATTACCGACCCACCGAGCGCCTGGGTCCCGACGGCGGTTGGCGCCCACGCGATCCAGACCGATCCCTCCAACCGGTTTGCCTTCGTCCCCCATATCGCCCGGTTGAACGACAATGTCTTGGAACCGCCCAAGAACGCACCGGGGCCCAACGTGATCTATCAATTCCGCTTCGATGAAACCACCGGCCGCCTGACGCCCAATACGCCGTTGCAGCTCGCGATGGCCGGGACACGCGGCCCGCGTCACTATTGTTTTCATCCCAGCCAAGACGTCGTCTACTTTTCAGACGAGCAAGGCTGCAGCGTGACCGGCTATCGCCTGGATACCTCCGCGGGGACGTTGTCCGCCTTCCAGACGATTTCCACGCTTCCCGAGGGGTACACGGGGCGGAACACCTGCTCGCAGATTCAACTCACCCCGTCGGGGCATTTGCTCTACGTGCCCAATCGGGGGCACAATAGCATTGCCGGCTTTGCGGTGGCGGCCGATGGGCGGTTGACGGCCGTGAGCCGGATCGTGACGGAGGCGGTGCCCAGCGCCTTTAGCCTGGACCCGGAGGGGAAATTCGTCTACGCCGCCGGTTCTGCGACGGGCCGCCTGGCGTCATACCGCATTCATGGGGAGACAGGCGAACTCACGCCCCTCGAGACCTACAGCGTCGGTCAGCGTCCCATGTGGGTGCTGACCACCCGTCTCGGCGACGCGTAGAGCGTGTCGTCAGTCGGTGGAGCAGGTCCGGGTCATTGTGCGTCGGCAAAGCGCAGACCGTTTCCGCGTTCGTCATCCGGAGCGACACGCCTGGGTGGCGTGTCCTCCTACTCGTGGGGTGCTCCCGCGAGCCATCACGCTACCATCCACCAGGAGTCTTCCAGATGCCCAGCAACCGTGCGGAGAAAGGCTGCCACGGGGGCACCGTCAATGACCCGATAGTCGAAGGTGAGGCTGAGAAACCCCAGGGATCGCTTGGCAATCTCACCCTGATAGGCCCAGTAACACGGAAGCTGCGACCAGACCTAAGAGTAGACGTTGGGAAGGGAGCGCTTTTCCCTTTCTC
>Ga0070707_100006116_pt1 | contig 11221 bp, 9 predicted proteins | sample KBSK5502metaG_FD_65468 | JGI IMG/M metagenome (GOLD analysis project Ga0070707, IMG submission 65468) | Corn, switchgrass and miscanthus rhizosphere microbial communities from Kellogg Biological Station, Michigan, USA - KBS K5-50-2 metaG | ecosystem: Host-associated > Plants > Roots >... | reverse complement strand
CTTCGGTGGACAGAAGATCCCGCTGGAACGACCGCGAGTACGAACCCGCGAGGGCCAGGAAGTGGAACTGGAGAGCTACGGTCAGTTGCAGCAGGGTCGAAAATCACTGCACTTGCCCTTGTGCTGAACTCTGGTGTTGAGGATTCGGTGGTTCGATCCGATAGCCGAGGCTTCGGAGTTGCCGGATCATTCTCGCAGTACGCCTTTGTTTCGATTGTTTGGTGACAGCTGGGCCTCGTTCCATTCTTCAGATGCCGCTGCAGATCCCAGTCAGTAGCGTGGATTCGCCGGGCCGTCACGGGAGTGTCACCATTATCGAAATGGCGAGACCCTGCTTGATATTCTGTCTCTCGCCAAAATTCTGATGTGGGCCGAAAATAGTTTATTTTGCGATTCCCCTCACGAACATTTGAATACACGCGCGAATTGGACCAGAAATCGTTCCACTAGCACCAGAAGCCTATATATCCTATATATAAGGATAAGGACGGAGATGATCCAGCCTGACTTCCGCAGCGCGAGCGTCGGGATCAGGCCGCCCGAAGTAACGATGGTGCAGTCCTCCGAGTCGAGGATAAGAGCATATGCGACCGGAGGCGATAGAGGGAGTTCTGCCGCTCGGTGTTCCCTTCCCCAATCCAAGATGGGTGCGGTCTTCGTGGTAGTAGGAAACCTACGCGCAGAGCAACCGCTTCAGCTGGCGTTCATTGATCGCGATGATGTGATCCAACAGGTCGCGCCGGCAACTGCCGATCCAGCGTTCGGCGACGCCATTCTGCCAAGGGCTCCCGAACGAGGTTCGGAGAGGCCTCACTTTGAGAGATTGAATAGCTGATGGGACTTCCCAGCCATACTTCGCATCGCGGTCGAAGTTCAGGAACCTGGGCGCCAGCTCAAAGGGAAAGGCTTCCCGCAACTGCTGGACGTAATCGTCCACCGGTCTGCTCGAGTTGCCAGGCCCGAGTTACCTACCGCTTTGACATACACCTGTAGCCGTGTGCAGGGCCGTGAACTTATCACACGTCGCTGTCCGTCGCTTAGCCCAATCGGACGCTGTCCTGAAGTCGGGACAAAATGAAGTGGTTCTGAAATCGAACTAGCTCACAGTTCTTTTTGTAGCAAAAACTGTTTACAAAACCTTACAAGTCGCTGTTCGACCTGAACTGCTAACCCCGCGGAATCTCGTTTGCTTGCCCCTGCCTTGCAAACCGCAGGCAAACTCCCCCTAGTCTCGGAGCGTCAAAGGAGAAAGCGGACACCGAGGCACAGATTGGCCATCCTCAACGACCTACGTCACGAGTGGAGAAGGTATCTCTCCGGCCGATTATGGGCTTTGGTGGTACTGCTCGCGCTGCTGACGGTATTGGCGCTGATCCAGTACCGTTGGATCGGTCAAGTCGCCGAAGCGGAACGGCAGCGGGCAAAAACGGGCTTGGCTGCGTCACTCTCGGCTCTTGAGATCGATTTCGACATGGAGATTACGCGAGTGTTCGCCGTATTCGAGGTGCCGGCAACGAGTCTCGCCGAATATTCAGAACGCTATGAACAATGGCTACGCTCGGCCCCGTACCCCGAATTAGTGCTTGGTGTGTACGTTGTGGAGGAAGGGAGTCTTAACGAACTGTGGAAAGCCACAGTCGTCGGAGGACCTAAGATTGATCCCGGCGAGTGGCGGCAAGCCTTGGCAAAACTGACCTTGCCGGCAGGCGCGACGTCCCCAACAGGTCCAGTCAGAGTCGGTTCGCCAGGCAGTTTCCAGGTCTTTTCACGAGCAGGAGTAGTGAGTTCCGGCAGAGTCATGAAATCGGAGTTGATGGTAGGCGGAAACCCCGCACTTGTTTTTCCCGTGCCGCCCGCGTTTCCGCCCATGGATGCACCGCGCCGCGCCTACGGAAACACCTTGCTTGCGCAAAGGTCCACTCTGACATTTCAGACGACGCTTATTCCATTTCGACGTTTAGGAGTGGTAGTCCTGAACGCCGGGTACATTCGCGCCACCTTGCTGCCCCAAACCGTCAAGGTTCACTTTCCGCGAACTGCTTCGGAATACGACATCCTTGTCGTCGACGAAGCACCCGAAGCACCGTCCCCGGTTGTTTTTCAGTCGGATGCAGCGCCACGCGCAGAAGAGTTCGCGCATGCAGATGCCAGCAGCAAACTTTTTCACCTGCGTATGGACTGCTTCCTGCCTTACCCCTCGACGCGCGAGGTTAAGGTCCTCACCGATGCCGCCGGAATGGGAGCCAGTGTTGTGACAAGCGCGGGCGATATCTCTCAACTCTTGACGCGCACGCCGTCAGCTTGCAACACGCCTTTGTCAGGGCTCGACGAGTCCGAGGCCTTGTGGAAGGTGTTGGTGCGGTCGAGAGCGGGGTCTCTCGACCAAGCGATGGCCGCCTTTCGTCAGAAGAATCTTCTTCTGAGCGGAGGCGTGCTCTTCGTGCTGGCGCTCGGAATTCTAGTGCTGATCGCTCTCGCGGAACGGGCGCGCGCGTTGGCACAAATGCACACGGAGTTCGTACTTGGCGTCTCGCACGAATTGCGTACTCCTCTGACTGTCATCCGTTTGGCAGCCGACAACCTGCGCAAAGGTATGGTCGAGAATTTCGACGATGCCAGTAAATACGGGGAGATTGTGGACGCTCACGCGCTGGAGTTGTCCAACATGATCGAGGAGACGCTGGCGTTTGCACGAATACAATCGACGACTCCCGTTCTCAGCACTGCTCCGGTTTCACCCGAGCAAATCGTGAGGACGTCGCTTGCGAACTGCGAGCGTCTGCTGCAGCAGGCAGGACTGCAACTTGAACTGGATCTCGCGCCGGATCTCCCGCCGGTGGATGTGGAAGCGCGCTTGATGAATCGTTGCCTCGACAATCTGATCCAAAATGCCGCGAAGTATGCCGCCGCGGGGCGATGGATAGGAGTCCGCGCACGGAAGGAGAGCGACGAAAACGGAGAATGCGTGCGAATTTCTGTGATGGATCGCGGCCCAGGAATTTCTATGATGGACTCTCCTCGAATCTTCGACGCGTTCTACAGGGGCATGCAAGCGGAGGCTTCGCAAGTGCCGGGCGTCGGCCTGGGTCTTACACTTGTGAAACGCATTGTCGAGAATCACCGAGGAAAAGTGGAAGTTGACAGTTTGCAGGGCCGAGGCGTCAGCTTCTCCGTGGTTCTACCGACACACTCGGGCAACGGGAACATGCATCGACATCATCCATGAACCACCGAATTCTCCTGATTGAAGACGAGCCGACTCTCTCCCTTTTGCTCGGCGAACGCCTGGAGAGAGAAGGCTATGCGGTCACCCGTTGCGCCGACGGCGAGCAGGGCCTGGCGCAGGCCATGCAGGAACACTTTGATCTGGTTCTGCTAGACATCAAGCTACCAGGCCGAAACGGATTCGAAGTCTGCCGCGAGTTGAGACGTCACTGCATGAATGTGCCGGTGTTGATGCTCACGGCTCGCGGCGATGTGAGCGATCGCGTAAAGGGACTGAAGACTGGAGCTGACGATTACCTGGTCAAGCCTTTTGAGGTCCTTGAATTATTGGCACGAATGGAAGCTTTGCTTCGTCGTGCAAACAACGTACCGCCCCAGCTGATCGACTCTCTGTTCTGCTTTGGAAGCGTGATTGTTAATCTTCGCAAAAATGAAGTGCTTCGCGATGGTCGATCAATCGCCCTGACCACGAGAGAATTCGAACTGTTGCGCTATTTCGTTGCGCACCCGGATGAGGTGATCCCTCGCGAAGCGCTCCTCAAAGAGGTCTGGGGTTATCGAGGACTGCCGAATACACGTACGGTGGATTTTCACGTCGCGCAGCTCCGACAGAAGCTCGAATCCAATCCCAAAGCGCCTCGTCACTTCCTGACCGCCCATCGATCGGGTTACAAGTTCGTTCCGTTCCCTGCAGAGGATAAAAACGCGGCATAATCCGGTTTCGCTGCAGCAAGAATAGTTGTAAGCCACCTGTAAGTTCAATTCTTACTGCGATCTTGCAAAGTACGGACAACGGCTTCTGCCCCTGCGCGCGTCTCGTCTTCCTAGAGTGCTCATTTAAACCGTCGGGCCACGTTTCGGAGACTTCTCAAACGGCCTGAAGGAGGACTCCGGCCCAATGTTGACGCATGTGTTGCTGATCGACGATGACCAAACCGAATGCGGGTTGCTCGAAAGACATTTAGTCCAGGAAGGCATGGCGGTGCGCTTTGCTCATGACGGACGAGCGGGCCTGCAGTCTGCACTTTCAGGAGATTACGATCTCGTGATCGTAGATCTGACGCTACCGCAGTTGACCGGCCTCGACCTGATCCGTCAGCTCCGAGAGCGCTCAACCATCGGCATCCTGGCATTGATTGACCAAAGAAACGAAATGGACACCATCGTTGGCCTCGAGTGCGGAGCGGACGACTGTTTGACGAGGCCACTCAATCCTCGCGAACTGGCGGCCCGAATCCGTGCGATATCCCGGAGACGCACCCCGTGGCTGACGCGCGATGTCGCGGCCGCGCCGGAATATCTGGAATTGGGTGATCTTTCCCTCGACGGAGGCTCCCGTACCTGCCGCCGCAATGGTGAACCGATCGACCTCACAACAGCCGAATACGATTTACTTTTCACCTTGTTGCGGTGTAGCGGAAGAGCAGTCCCTCGCAAAGAGCTGCTGAAGCGAGTTTTGGATCGCGAATACAGTCCCTTCGATCGAAGCATCGACGTTCACGTAAGTAATCTACGACACAAACTTCCACGCCTGCCGGATGGCACGCCGCGTATCCGAAGCGTACGAAATGTCGGTTACATGTACGTTCGCCCCGTCAAGCTCGCGTGCATGTCTAGCGGCGCTTCGAAAGTCTCCTTTGAGGGCCAGACACGTATGAAGTCACTGCCGACACAAGTTTTTCGCGCTCGCAAAAACGATCCGTGTGATCGCATCGTAGCTCAGTGAATGTCCGTTTCAAATCTCAATCCAAGGGAGTCAGTCCATGAAGAAAGCCATCGCAACGTTTGCTTCGTTTGCAGTTCTGTCGGTTGCAGCCGTGTACGCATTTCCTCCGCAGCAGCAGTATTCAACGCAAGACGGCCCCGTCACTTTTGGAGTGGCGGGAGGGATGGATCGGGTCGCCGCGCTCACTCACATGCTCGGACTCAACACCAGCCAGCAGGCTAACGCAAAAGCCATCTTTGACGAAGAAGACGCAGCGACAAAGCCTTTGTTTGAACAACTGAAGCAGGCCTCCGAAGCGATGCTTTCCGCGCAAAAGGCCGCGGCACCGGACGCGGAACTCGATCAACTCGCGAGAGACATGGCCGGAATTTCCGGCGAGATCCTGGCAATCGACGCCAAAGCTCAGAGCAAGATTTATCAGCAGCTAAGCACGGAGCAGAGGCAAAAACTGGAAAAGTTACCGCATCCTCCGATGTTCGGCGTTTCCGCTCCGCTGCTGCCTCCTGGGCCCGGACCTATGTTAGTAACCTCTTTCAGCAAACACGGAGAGAACTAGAGGTTCCTTCTCGGATATCACTGAGCTCTGCCGAATGACGGGCTGGCTCCCGTACGGGCGGACGGCAACAAGCACGACGCTTCGAAGTTAAGCATTCGCAGGAGCAGAAAACTGCAACGCGCGGATCTCAAGCGCGAGGCATATGGGCCGGTGTCTCTTTGCGATCCATTCTAAAGTTGTCGCTCATGGCTGGAACGATTCTCGCCTTCGCCTCGTCCTGCAGACTCGAGGCCGCTCCGGAGCAAGGAGGCTCGCGACACAGCCTTCAGGATCTGGCCGAAGGCCCGCCGAAGTTGAAGCCGCTGTCGACTTCACCGATCAACATCAAGATGATGAACGACGCGAAGATCATTTACGAGACGCTCGGAAAGATCGCCGGGGTGAATATGATCTTCGATCCCGACTTCTCGCCGCGACGACTCGCCGTTGAACTGACGGATCTCACCATCGAGCAAGCTCTTGACGTGGTTTCCCTAGAAGCCAAGGCCTTTTGGAAGCCCGTCACACAAAATATCGTGATGGTCATCCCGGACCAACCCCAAAAGCGTCGCGACTACGAGGAACAGGTCGTGCAAACTTTCTATTTATCGAACACAGTGCTCCCCCAAGATCTCACGGAAATCGTAAATGGGCTGCGGCAGTTGCTAGATATCAAGCGCATCCAGCAGTTGAATTTGCAAAATGCCGTGATCATCCGCGACACGCCGGACAAGCTTATGCTGGCGGAGAAGATCATCCACGATGTGGACACCGCAAAACCGGAGATCGTTATCCAGGTAGAGGTACTGCAAACCCGCCGCGGCAAAGCGCGTAAATTGGGCATCCAGCCAGATAGCACTGCCAAACTTTCCTACGCCCCACCAGACTCGGATTCGGACAATCCCTCCTCACCGTTAAGTCAAATCGGAAACCTGGCGACGAACTACACCATCACCCTTCCCGGAGCCACTGCCAATGCACTTCTCAGCGACAACTCGTCGCGCATCATCCAGAATCCGGAACTGCGTTCCGTGGACGGACAACCAGCCAAGCTCCGTGTCGGTGACCGTGTGCCGGTTGCCACAGGAAGCTTTTCCGCATCGGCGAGTTCGGTGAACCCGCTCGTAAACACTCAATTTCAGTACATCGATGTCGGCGTGAACATCGACATTACGCCCCGCATCCATCCAAATCACGACATCAGCTTGAAGCTGGCGATCGAAGTCTCTTCCGTAACGGGAACGACTACCATCGGAGGCATACAGCAGCCCATCATCAGCCAGAGAAAGATCGAGCACGACATTCGTCTGAAGGAAGGAGAAGTTAGCATCCTGGCCGGCTTGTTCGAGAACATCGATTCCAAGTCGCTCAATGGATGGCCGGGCCTGGCGCACATTCCAATCCTTCGTTACCTCTTCTCCAGCGAAAGTACCGATCATCAGGCCAATGAAGTCTTGATCGTGATGGTACCCCGGATCATCCGTCTCCCTGCCTCGGTCCAGGCAGGTCTCCGGCCGGTCAGTGCCGGTACGGAATCGAACGTTCAAACGCGGCGCGAGGAAGCCATCCTCACACCGACTCTTCCTCCCGTCGCCTCGGCTGGGAAATCCTCATCGGCTGAACCTGCACCGATAGGAGTGGCTGCAAACCCGGAACCCGGGCCACCCGCTCGCGTTCGGTTCGAGCCTGAAACTGTAGCCTTGAAGGCCGGACAGAACGCTTCCATCGACCTGGTCGCGGAGAACGTCAAGAATCTGTTCTCCGTTCAGCTTCTGGTCCAATACGACCCTAAGGTAGTCAGTATCGAGGAAGTGCGTTCCGGAGAATTTCTTTTCGGAGGAGATCAGGTAATTGCCCTGGTGCAACGTATCGATCAGGAGCACGGCCAGGCGCTCATCTCTTTGACGCGGCAGCCCAACACCATCGGCGTGAGGGGAAGCGGGATCCTGGCCTCATTGATAATAAAGGCAATCGGTTTCGGTTCGTCCAGGTTGGCGATCATCCAAATGAGCGCAAGCAATTCTGAGAAGAAGCGATTACACATTCTCACGGGCGATGCTTCATTATTCGTTGATAAGTAACACAACTCTCTTCACGAGGTTCTGCAGTACTCGTTCCTCGTGCAGCGCTCGGCGACGGCCCAAAGTCTTCACAACGCAAACACGGTTCACATTGAATCCGCAGCGTCTCGACGTGGATAATCGCAATGTTGTGCTTCAAAGAGCCAGCCGCCGCTTCAGCGCGTTCGCTCTCCTGTTCTCTTAGGAAGGATGTGGTGTCAAGCGAGGCGACAGCCACGCAGCTGTGACTGCTTAAGACGAAATGGGGCACCGGCTTTTCCGCGGCTGCGCGGAGCATCGCCTGATACGCCTCGGCCAAGCCTTCGACACTGTCAATCCAAATTGCATCTTTCTGGGGAAAACGACCCGAGAAGATATCAAACATGGGAACCATGTGCGGCTCCCTTCCACTTCGAAGTGCCTGAACCTACGTCGTTGGAAAGACGCCATCAAGTGGGCTGCCGTTGATGGTCGGTCCGCTCCAGCCGTTGGTTGGGCAGCCTACAGCCAGCGACGGACGGAAGATTTGTAATCTAAGTATTCGACACCGAATCTTCGCGCCAAGTACCGCTCTTCTTTCGGTATGACCACGTAGTGGACAAGCGCCACCGCCCCAGCCAGCGTGGCCAGCAGCCATAGGCTGTTGACCCAGATTCCGATACCCAACTGTAACAGCGAGAAGGCCAGATAGATCGGGTTCCGGCTGAAGCGATAGGGGCCAGTCCGGACGATTACGGTCGTTGGCTTGCGGGCCGGTACGGGAGTCGCGGCTGCCCGAAATTCCATAACCGAGTACGAGAACAGGGCTATAGCCACCGCGACGAGCATCGCTCCGAGAGGTATGGCGAGCCTTCGAGGAAGGAATGGCAACGGTGTGGCCAGCTGAATCAGCACCCCCACGATCAGCGAAATTAGATACACCAAGGGCGGGCGAATCAGGCCGAGGTTGACCGTTTCCGGTTCCGCGTTCGGAGGACTACCGCTCTGAGGCTTGGTTGTCATCGTTTGCCCAGCGCGTAGAGCTCGTTCGCCGTCGATGAAAAATTCTCGACCGGCAAACCGAGTTTACAGCACGGTTCTCCTGGTTCGGTTGATTTCCATTTGGCAAGTAATATTCGTTCGTTGCTGCAAATAAAACTCCGTACGCAGAATGATAATCACGAATCCGGGCGCTGCGCAGCCCTGGTCGCGTCACTTCACCCTAACCTGAATGGTAGCGCTGTGGCTCAGATTTCCATTCTGGCCGGTGATCAGGAAAGTGTAGGATCCTGTAGAAACACTTGAACTAGTCGAAGAGTCTCCACAGCCGAGGCAGCCGACAATCAGAAGAGCCGCACAGGCAACCAGAGCGAAGCGCAGCCGAATACATCCGTATACCTGTCGCAAACTCCAAATCAAGAGAGCCAGCAAGCAAACAAAGATCGCTAGCGTATCTCTCCAACTGGATGGGATCCGCGCGAACTTGGGTAGAACCGCCCGAGCTTCTCTCTCTCCCTGTCGCAAGGAAGCCTTCAGCGTTCCAATCGTAACCGTGGCCGTGCCGGACGTGGAAATCGATGATGGCGAAATTGCACAATCGCTGGAAGCGAAGGCAGATGGAACCGTACAGGACAAGGCGACCGTTCCAGTGAACGAATGCAAAGCGGTGACTGTAAGCGTCGCCGTTGTGGAGGAGTTGCGATTGACGGTGACCGATGCTGGGCTGACTGAAAGCTGGAAGTCCGGGGAATCAGAATCGGTGTTTTGCCAGTCCGCAGCGAGGTTGAATGCATTGATCGAACCTAGGCCGGTTACCTGGTCATATCCAGTCCCGGCGGAATAACCGAAGGATCCGTCTGTGCAGTCCTTCGAGCCAGGAGCGCACGGCACGATGTTTGTACCGCTGGTGATGTCGTGAAAGTCGATGGGCGAACTCGCCCCACGAGCGTACAGAGTCGGATTAATATTCCCATGTCCCGCTCTGTATTTCTGGTTGATCAGCGCCACGACACCTGCGAATGATGGCGCGCCGGCCGAAGTTCCACCTACAACGAAGACGTAGTTGCTGGAATCACGAAACCCGTTGACGCAGCTCCCGTCCGAGCAAATCAAATAACCGTCGTGATCGACAGATGCGTTGAAAGCGACATCCGGAACGTCGCGATGCCCGTCATCCGGGACACCTGAGCCGGTCTGCCAGCTCGGTTTCGAGAAAAGCGAACTGACACCGCCCCCACCCGCAGCCAGGGTTCCGTCAGCTGCACTATCGTTCCAACCTTGTTCTGGGATATAGCTGAGGGCCGAACCGTTAGAGCTGTTGTTTGTCGAACTCCAATATTGGCTTGTGCTACTGCCTTCGACAAAGCGCGTGCCACCCACACCCGTGACGTATGGAAGGCCGGCGGGGAGATCCACAGCCAGCCCGTGAGTTGCGATGTTTGCATTGTAATCACAGCCGGCGGCGCCCCAGTCTCCTGAAGCGGACAAGATGGTAATGCCCTGTGCGTTCGCCTGCTGCGCTAACGTTTGAAGAGCCTGGACATCACTGGTGCTGAAGTTCAGTTCGCAATCACCATAAGAGATGGACAGAACCGGCGCCACGTTGTGGGTAATGGCGTACTCGAAAGAATTAAGGACGTCTGTCGAATTTACGTAATAGATGGTGGCGCTCTTTGCTACCGCGCCCGCCCACTCGAGATCGAGATCGGCTTCCACCAAGTCATCGAGATCGGTGCCTGGATCGGTTCCGTCCAGGACGATCTGAGGGTCATTCTGGGCAAGGCCCGACGCTTTGCGAAACGCTCGAATATCCGAGAGTTTGATATCCGTTTGGCCGACGACGGCGATCTTCTGGTTGGTCCCGTCAATCCCGCTGTCGTACAAGCCCTTGACCCCGTAAATGGTGGCAAAGTCATCCGGCGCCAGAAACGTGTTTCCGCTGACGCTCGATGTGAACATCGGGTTGACGACCCGCTTACGCGCCTTGATGAATCGCGGTTTCAGGCGAAAGTCATGCAGACCGCGGATCCCGACGATGAGACTAGCCAGCTTGTTGGGCACGGTCGGTTCGGCGTCGTTGGCGTAATGGACTTCGCCATTCAAACGATAGCGACGTAACTGTATCCCGAAGAGTTGCTCCGCTTGTGCTGCCGTCGTATCGAACGATATTCGATTTCGGCTCGGAGCAACGTCACGAAGCACAATCCCCGATGCGGCCAGCCAGTTCGTTACCTCGTTCACGGTTTCCAAGGATAGGCCGTAGGCCTCTGCATATTCCTCCGTGGTGATCCACTTGTGAAATTGAGGAGAATGGCGGTCTTGGAGATCGTGAAGCGCTGTTTCCAGTTTCGACTGCTGGGAGCTGGAAGGTTTGAACAATAGAGACAACGAGAGTCGCTGAGAGGGTTCGACCGCCCCGAGGTCCTGCGCTGGGCGAATTAGCGGATGGATGTGTCCGGTCAGAGAAGCTTTTGAGGCGCTTTCGAACTGAGCATTCAGACCCGCAGCAAACTGCGGAAGTTCCGAAAGGAGCAAGCCAGTAATAACGGTGCCGATCAGAATTCCAGCTACACACGCTACTGAACGAAAGGCTCGCATTCGCACCTAGGTCACCTCGGAGAGAGTTGCATTGAACTACGCACTGCTCAGAAGGCGCGCAAGGTTCTGGACGTTGCCCTTGTTTTCCTAAGATTTGTA
>Ga0070707_100006115_pt1 | contig 11222 bp, 10 predicted proteins | sample KBSK5502metaG_FD_65468 | JGI IMG/M metagenome (GOLD analysis project Ga0070707, IMG submission 65468) | Corn, switchgrass and miscanthus rhizosphere microbial communities from Kellogg Biological Station, Michigan, USA - KBS K5-50-2 metaG | ecosystem: Host-associated > Plants > Roots >... | reverse complement strand
AAAGTTCAAACCCGAGCGCGGAAAGAATGCGAAGCATTTCCGGCGTTTCCACGCGTAGACCGGTTAGCGCTTCTACCCGCGCCGGTCGCAGGCTTGCTGATTTCCGCCCGCTGGGCTGAGCATAAACATCCAGCGCATCATCAGTCGCAACGCCTCCCGCGATTTCACAGATCAAAGCGGCGCATCGTTCCTGCGCGCGCAGAACGCCTTCGGGATCTGTTCCGCGTTCGAAACGATGCGAAGCTTCGGTGTGCAAACCCAGGAGTTTGGCCGTCCGACGCACCGATGCCGGATTGAAGTAAGCACTCTCAATCAAGACATCGGTCGTGGTGTTCGAGATCTCGGATTCTTCCCCGCCCATTACGCCCGCAACGGCCACTGGTCGTTTGGCATCGGCAATCACCAGCATTTCACCGTCGAGCTTGCGTTCGACGCCGTCAAGCGTCTTGATGACTTCGTTTTTGGCGGCACGGCGGACCACGATGCGGTGGTCAGTGAGCTTTGCCAGATCGAACGCATGCAGCGGTTGTCCCAACTCGTGCAGGACATAGTTGGTAATGTCGGCAACGTCGTTGATTGGACGCTGTCCGATGGCCTCGAGTTTTTTGACCAGCCAGTCGGGCGACGGGCCAATCTTCACCTCGCGCACGACGCGGGCCGCGTAACGCGGACACAAATCAGGATCGAGGATTTCAATTGCGGTTAACTCGCTGGTCTTTCCTTCTGTGTTTTGGATTTTGGACTCTGGACTTTGAACTTTGGAGTTCTCAATGACCGAAAGCTCGCGGGCAACGCCGACATGCGAAAGACAATCGCCACGATTCGAAGGAACTTCGACGTCCAAAACATAGTCGTCGCCGCGCTCTTCAACCGCGTCGATAGCGAGACCGACATTGGTCAACCGTTCCCTCACCTCCTGAGGGCCCAGCTTTGTGCCGGTCAATTCGCGCAGCCAGTTGTAACTAACTAACATGATCTTTGATCTTTGTGCTTTGTACTTTGCTCACTAATCGTCGTCATCCAGTTCCTCCCAATTGCGATTGATCTTTGAATACCGAACAAAGTACAAAGCACGAAGTACAAGAAGCGTGTCTATCGGAACTGCTCAAGAAAGCGGACATCGTTCTCAAACAACAGTCTGATGTCGTCGAGTTCGTAAATTCGCGCGCAGGTGCGATCGATGCCGAGGCCAAAGGCGAAGCCGGTGAACTCTTCCGGATCGACACCCGCCGCCCGCAGCACATTCGGATGCACCATGCCCGAGCCGCCCAACTCGATCCACCCACTCCATTTGCAGATGCGACATCCAGGGCCGCCACAGTTAAAACAACTGTAGTCGACTTCCGCGCTCGGTTCCGTAAAGGGAAAATACGAAGGTCGAAAGCGCGTGCTGGTTTCCGGACCAAACAGTCTGTGCACAAACTCCTGGAGGGTTCCCTTCAAGTGCGCCATCGTGATGCCGCGATCGACACAGAGGCCCTCGACCTGAAAAAACATGGGATTGTGCGTTGGGTCAGGTGTATCGCGGCGAAAGACCCGGCCGGGCGCGATCATACGCACTGGCGCGCCACGTCGCTGCATGGCGTGAATCTGCACCGTGGATGTTTGCGAGCGCAAAGCAAAACCTTCGGTGGTGTAGAACGTATCCTGAGGATCGCGCGCCGGATGGCCTTCCGGAATATTCAGTGCGTCGAAATTGTAGAAGTCGGTTTCAATCTCGCGGTCGTCTTCGACGGCGTATCCCAGCGAGACAAAAATGTCTTCAATGCGTTGCCGCATTAAAGTAATTGGATGCAAGTGGCCCGGGCGCGACCGGCGGCCCGGGATAGTCACGTCGATGCTTTCACGATCCGTGCGCGTCTTCTCGATAGAGGTTTTCAGCGTTCGTTCTTTATCGTCGATTCTCTGATTTATTGTTTGCTCGAACTTCTGAATGCTAGAACCAGCTTCACCGCGTCGGTGAGGATCAATACTTCTAATGAGCTTCCTTTGAATTGCAAGTTCGCTTTTCTTCCCGAGGTATTTGATTCGCAGATTCCGAACTTCAAGCAAATGTTTTGCAGAATCTTCGAGTGACGCTGATGTGTCGGGAATGAGTTCGATTTCACGATCGAAGTTCCCATAGGCCGTATTTATCCGACTGATTAAGTCTTCTGGTCTCTGTTGATTTGTCTCTTCTGACATGCAGGTTTGAATGTATCCTTAGCCTGAGTCCGCAAGGCGGACGACCGAAAATAGCCCAGCACTTCAGTGCTGGGTAAAGGTGCCTAATGAATTCAAAAGCCCGTAAAAACGGGCGACAGAAGTACAGAACCCGGAGCGGTAGCGACCGGATGCAAGCACTCAAGTCGCGAGCAATGGGTGTGAAATTTGCGATACCCTTCGCAAGTTGGGCCTGGCATCCCCTCGCTACTTCTGTATCCCTCGGTCGTCCGCTTTGCGGACTCACCTAATTAAACTATGAACTGCGATCCCACCGATGAATCGGTGGGCTATTTTCGTTCGTCCGCTTCACGGACTTGTTTGATGTGGGTTTCAGATTCACTCTATCGCAAGCGTCCGCGCTATGCAGCCGCGCGCGCCTGCGGCTTGTTCTCCAAAGATGTCTTGGCTTGTGAAGCAAGTTCGGCAAAAGCGTCGGGCTGTTTGGCCGCCAGGTCCGCGAGGATTTTTCGATCCAGTTCAATCCCGGCGAGTTTCAATCCATGCATGAACTGCGAATAGTTCAAACCGTTAAGTCGCGCGCCGGCGCCAATGCGGACGATCCAAAGCGAGCGAAAATCTCGCTTCTTCAATTTGCGTCCGGTATAGGCAAAGTTCAATCCGCGCTCAACCGATTCCTTTGCTGAACGGTACAGCTTTGACTTGGTACCGCGATAACCCTTTGCCAGTTTAAGAATTTTCTTGCGCCGCTCCAGGCGCTTGTTTCCACGTTTTGCTCTCGGCATGATTCCCTCCAACAATTACTCATTGACTCATTGATCCATTGAATCAATGATTTAATGATTTAATCTCTTAGTCTCTCCCATAAGGCAGCATGCGTTCGACACGTTTCTGGTCGCCCTTAGCGACTAAACCGTCAATATCCAGCAAGCGCTTTCGTTTGTTAGTCTTCTTGGTCAAGATATGCCGCGCATGCGAATGGCCGCGCTTAATTTTGCCGGTGGCAGTCAGGCGAAAACGCTTCTGCGCGCCTTTGTGTGTTTTTAGTTTTGGCATGATTACTTCCTTTCGAATGTCACAACTTCGGATTTCAAATCTCGGGTTTCAAATTTCATTTTTCAGACGAATTCTCACCAGACGCCGCAGGCGCCGCCGTTGTCGCGGGTGCTGCTGGCTCTGCTGGTGCGGCCGACACTGGTGCAGCCGGATTTGCCGGTGTTGATGATGCCGGGGCCGGCCGAGGCCCGCTGCTTCCGCCACTCTGGTTTGAAGAAGCCGGCTTCGCTCCGCCTTTATGTCTCTTCGGCCCAAAGATCGTGAACATCTGGTTACCTTCCATGCGGGGCCGCATTTCAACTTCGCTGATGTCCGCCAGGTCCTTTTCAAGTTTTTCCAGAATCCGCGCGCCCAATTCCCGGTGTGTCATTTCGCGGCCGCGGAACCAGATTGTCGCTTTCACTTTGTCGCCTTCAGTGAGCCACTCGCGCGCATGCTTCATGCGATAGCTGTAGTCGTGCTCGTCGGTGCCAGGGCGAAACTTAACTTCCTTGACGGTAATGACAACCTGTTTCTTTTTCGCCTCGTTCGCTTTCTTCTTGGCGAGGTACTGAAACTTGCCATAGTCAATGATCTTGCAAACCGGTGGATCAGCATTTGGTGCGACCTCGACCAGGTCCATGCTTCTCTCTCGCGCGGCCCGAATTGCGTCGCGCGTGTCCATGACGCCGAATTCTTCACCGTCTTCAGTAATCACGCGCACCTGCGGGACGCGTATGCGTTCGTTAATGCGCGTGGCCGGCGCGCGACGATGATCAGGACGACCACGGCCTCGAAAACCTGTAGCTATTTCTGCACCTCCTCAGTTAAGTGTTTCAGGTTTCAAGTTCCAAGTTTCAAGTTAGCGTGAAATCCAAACTTGAAACTTGAAACCTTGAACTTGAAACTATTCGTTAGTTAGCGCCCGCGTCTCAACTAACCGCCGCGCCATTTCGCTAAAGTCATTCAGCAACATCGCGCCGATATCGCCTTTCAATCTCTCGCGGACCGCGACTTTACCTTCTTGCATCTCGCGGTCGCCCAAGACCAGCATAAAGGGAACTTTCTGCAACTGCGCGTCGCGAATCTTGGCGCCGATCTTGTCGCTGCGCACGTTGACTTCTACGCGCAAGCCGCCCGCGCGGAGCTCCTGCGCAACCTTTCCGGCGTACTCGTTGATTCGATCCGTGATTGGCAGCACCGCGACTTGTACGGGGGCCAGCCACATCGGGAAGGCCCCGGCATAGTGTTCAATCAGCACGCCGAAAAAGCGCTCGATTGATCCAAACAGGGCGCGATGCACCATCACCGGGCGGTGCGGCTTGTTATCCTCGCCGATGTATTCCAGTTCAAAGCGTTCGGGCAGGTTGAAGTCCCATTGCACCGTTCCCAGTTGCCACAAACGACCGATCGCATCTTCGATCTTGAAATCAATCTTCGGTCCGTAGAATGCGGCTTCACCCTCCATGCGCTCGTACTTAATGCCACGCGCGTCCAGTCCCGCCGCCAGCGCGCTTTCAGCTCTGGCCCAATCGTCATCGGCCCCCAGGTAAAGCTTTTTCGTGTCGCTTCCTTTGACCGATAACTCGAACTTAATTTTTTCAAAGCCGAACGTCTTTAACACTTGATAAGCAAAGTCGACACAGTCATCAATCTCGCGGGGAATTTGCTCGGGAGTGCAGAACAGGTGCGCGTCATCGACGGTGAATCCGCGTACCCGCATAAGTCCGTGCAGCGTGCCCGAAAGCTCGGCCCGATAGACGGTACCCATCTCGGCGTACCGTTGTGGCAGATCGCGATAGGACCGTTGCTGGGATTTGTAGATACCGATGTGCATCGGGCAATTCATCGGTTTCAGGCGAAACTCAGTCTCTTCGAGCTTGGTTGGGGCGAACATCGAATCGCCATAGTTCTGTTCGTGACCACTCAGTTGCCAGAGCTCGCGTTTGGCGATGTGCGGGGTGTAGACGAAACTGTAGTTACGCTTTACCAACTCCTCGCGCAAATAGTCCTCCATCTGCTGGCGTACGATCCCGCCTTTCGGATGCCAGAAAACCAGACCTTGCCCGTATTGTTCCTGAATCGAAAACAGATCGAGTTCGCGGCCCAGGCGACGATGATCTCTCTTCTCGGCCTCTTCGCGTTGCTTCAGCCAGGCGTCCAGTTCTTCCGGAGTGAAGAAGGCCATGCCATAGATACGCTGCATCTGGGGCCGCTCCGCGTCGCCCTTCCAATAAGCGCCGGCCAGCGACAACAGTTTGAATGCGCGCAGGCGATTTGTGTTCGGCACGTGCGGGCCCAGACAAAAATCAATGAAAGGCGAACCGTCAATATAGTAGACGCTGACGACCTCGCCCGCTTTTTCATCGATCAGTTCGCACTTCAAAGGCTCGTCACGCTCGGCAAAGATGCGCAAGGCTTCCGCCTTCTTAATTTCGTCACGGCGATAAGGCATATTGCGCTTTGCGATGTCGCGCATCTTCTTTTCGATTACCGGCAGGTCGGCTTCCGTCAAAGGCCTGGGCGCGATCACGTCATAGAAAAATCCGTAGCGCGGATCTTCCAGTAAAGCCGGGCCAATGCCCAGCTTCGTTCCGGGAAACAGGTCGAGCACGGCGGCAGCCAGCAGATGCGCCGTCGAATGACGGAGCACGTCCAGGCCCGCCAAAGTCTGCGGCAGAACCGGTTCGATCTTGACGGCATCGCCGTTCGCTTCGGCGTCCAGGGTGTAAGCCAGATCGACTTCGCGACCGTTGACGCGAGCGGCAAGCGCCTGCTTGGCCAGGTCGCGGTCAAGCTTCTTCAACGCTTCAGCCACAGTCGTAGATCCGGGGATCTGCACGGCCGGGCCATCGTTAAGTTGTACGTTGACCTCACTCATCTCTTGTTGAAACAAACTAACAAATTCAAAACCGCTGTGCCGAATTGGCGACTTCAGCCTTCGCTCCGTTAAGAGCGAAATCTTCACCCCGGCATTCCGCTCCTAAAGGAGCTACTGAATCCTCGGGTGCCGTCGGAACTATAAATATTCGGCCCCTACGGGGCTGGCGTAGCGTCTTCGGCGCATCGGGCGCCAAAGCCGCAACTGCAAAATGCCCCGATGGGTCAGCAGGCGCCAAGCTCCCCGCAACCACGCGGGCCATGCCCATGCAAAGGAAGCGCTGTCGCTCCTTCTCATCACGATTTACGATTCACGATTTACTAGTACCAACTGATCGGATTCGATAGGAGCGCCTTCGCCGCGAGCCCCGACTGGTCGGGGTTCGGCAATCAAAATCTGAATCGAGTGAATGTTCGATTCATGACGAAGGTCTTCCGGAGCATCCTATCAAAAGTTCGAACCAGCCGAGCATTTTGCTCGTCCGTCGTATTAATTACGAAGCCGAAGTTTAGCAGAGCTTTTCCAAGTCACGCAAGGAGCAGATCGAGCTTTCGCGACGAAGCTGCTAGTTATCGGCACCAGTGCATTCCGAGGACCATACTTCTTCGAGCCGGGATGAATGCAAACTGACCGCTGGTGTTACGAAACTCTTCCCTACACTTGACCCGCTTCCGGACGGATGATTAACATCTCAAACTAAATCACGCAAAGGAAAATCTTAATGGTTCACGTTTACGGTTTGTCCGATAGCGCGCGAGAAATTCTCGACCGCGGCAAAAATTGCTGCCCACGTTGCGATCTCATTAGCACCTCGCTTCAGCGAGGTGACCAATGTCGACCAAAGATCTTCCGGAGCCGTCTTAACGGCTTCCCCGCTAAAACCGTTCAAAGGTTGCAGAACTATTCGCTTACTCGTTACCACCTCGCTGAAGCGAGGTGCTAATGAGATCGGCACGGACTTGAGGGTGACCCTCCAACCGGTTAATCTTGATCGCTAACCAAATTCTTTAATCAATTCGGCCCACGCGCGTTCTTCTCTCGGCGGATCGAACAGCGGCGCTAATCTCTTAGCTTGAGTCTTCAACTGAGAGAGAAACTTCGGATCACTTTCTGCCCGCTTCATTAGCCGCGCCAGTTCACGCGTGTCACCCACACCAAAGAGTCCGGGATAGTCTGGACCCAGAATGCCGATGTTGCCGTCAATCTGTGAAGCCAGGACGGGAACTGCGGCGACGATGGCTTCTGACAAGACGTTAGCGCCACCTTCCATCCGGGACGAGATTACACAGAGATCGCTATGGGCCAACACACACAGCGTACGCGCCCGCGACATCTCGCCCAACCAACGATAGCGTGGATTGAATTTCATTTCGCCACGCGCCTTTTCTAACATTTGCTTCGTCATTGCGCGACCAATCTGCCGAATGTGTATTTGTGATGTCGCCGGCAGCAATCGCGACGCGAGGGCCGCGCGAAAAGGATCTTTTACACCTCGCAGGTGGCCAATTACACAGACATCAAAAACCCGGCGAGGGGTTCGCCGAGTGGGTCGCACCGACTTCGCTTCTACTGATTGATAAATCACACGCGTCTTCTTTCGCAGAGACGGCGTCAGTTCTTTTAAGGCTCGTGGTTGCAGCACTACTATTCTGTCCGCAAGCTTCAGCGATTCCTGTGCTCGAATCTTGCTTTGAACGTCGCGATACAAATCCGTGCCGGTGAGCGCAACGACGAGCGGTGCGTCCGGATTCTTTCTGCGCCAACGAGTAATAGATGGACTGCTGCGTCGGGCATGCAGCGCGATTAGAAGACCGAAAGGCTGTGCGTCATATTTCTCGGCAATCGAAACCTGATGGCCGAGCTTTTTGAGAATCTTGGCCCAGCGAACCGCGGTCACGCGGTTGCCGTAATTTGAGCCCGGCGGGGCCGGCGTGATGATTCCTATCTTCATGCGTCGTTATCAAGCGTCTTCGTGTCAGAAGCCCGACCGTCAGGGAGGGCCGCCCGTTACAACGCGCAGGTGCGGAAGCCCGCCCAAACGTCGCGGCGGTCAGGCGGGTAGAAGTTTCGATAGGCGTTGTGAATTAGACGCGATCGTGTCACCCAGCAACCACCACGTAGAACTTTGTGATCGCCAAACCAAGGCGCCGAATATTCTTTGTACGGTCCCGGCACGAACCCCGGATAAGCGCCAAAGTCACTCGCGGTCCATTCCCAAACGTTCCCGATCATCTGGCGGCAGCCAAACGCGCTGTCGCCTGCCGGCAATAATCTAACGTCGATGCAACCCATGGCTCGCCAATCGAGATTTGCGCGCTCAGGTGTCGGTGTCTCATCGCCCCAGGGGAACCTTCGCTTGCGATCACTGATGTCGCGCCCATTGGCAGCGGGCCCGGCGCCGGCAGCCATTTCCCATTCTGCTTCCGTGGGTAAGCGACGACCAGCCCAGCGACAGTAAGCGTCGGCTTCGTACCAGTTCACATGGAGAACCGGTAGACGTTCGTTCAGCGAAACCACTTCGTCGAATTCGCGGAAAAACCATCTGCTTCCGTCCCGCAACCAATAAACCGGATGCTGCGCGCTTACGCGTAGCCGCCAGCGCCAGCCTTCTTTGATCCAAAGTTCACGCCGTTCATAGCCACGATCCTCGACGAACGCAGCGAACTCGGCATTGGTCAGAGCCGTGCGCGAAATCGCAAAGGGCTCTACTTCCACTTCGTGCGCGCCCATCTCGTTATCGAAAACAAATGGACGATCGGGCGCGCTGCCGAGCACAAAACGGCCCCCGGGAATCATCGCGTCGCCCAACGTCTCCGGCGATGGTTCATCCTTAACCTGATTGGTTTGCTCTGGTGAAGGTGTCGTCTTTCGGTCATCGGCAAACTTAGGCTGCGAGTAACCCAGGGTCTGCCGTGTATAGGCAATCGCCTCGTCGTGCATGTCTTCGTGCAGTAAGACCAGCGAAAGAAAATAGGCGGCCTCTGCGAATCGGCTGGAATCGTTTTCAGACCCGCAAAGGTTCATCACTTCATCCAGAACATTCTGCATGTAAGCCAATGTCCCGGACTTTGACGGCAGCGGCAGGTCCCAGCGAATCGCGTGCGCGACCTTTGCCGAGTCATAGAGCGCGTCACCATTGGCCAGTATCGGCTTCCGGCCATGCAGATGACGTAGCACCCAATACTCCTGAAACCAGGCGATGTGGCCGATTTCCCAGAGCAACGGATTAACGATATCCAGCCGCGCACCGATCATCTGATCTTGATTCAGATCAGCGACCAGCGCGAGCGTGCGTCTGCGGGCTTCGCGCAACGATTCAGTCATTGCACTACAACTTGAATCCATTCAGACAGTCGCATTTCCAGAGCTGCGGGCACAGTTTAGCATGAAGGGTCATCAGGTTTTCTAACTACCCAGCCCAGAAAGTATTCCTATGTTTCGACTGTGACTAAGGAATGTGACTAAGGAAGAAGAGAGACAGGCGGCGGAATAAGGGCCGGCGACTTTGAAGGTGCGGTAGTCGCACGAATGGTACGGCGCTTTTGGGCGTTGTTTTTTCTATCGGGTTCGCGCGCAGGATCTGTCGAATTGTTTCTGGCACTCGACGGTTTTAGATGAGCAGCGTCAGGTTTGTTCGTGTGCACGTCATTGGTTCCGCTTGAGTCTTTTTTTGGATTCACTTTGGCATAATCCAGGACTGCCTCGGCACTCTCGTCCCAATGGTCAAGACCATAAAAGGTAACAAAGCCGCCGACAAGCAGAATGAGTAATATTGCCACCAACACTGCCGGGCCACGAGTCGGCTTGGGAACCAACCAAAGGTCGTCGTGAGGCTTGAGGATCGAATAGTTATTAAAGGGGTCGACGTCTGCGACGCGTGCTGTTCTGACAACGGTCGTGTTAACTGTCGCGGCATTAACGGACTCACAGCCCGAAGCAATGGCTGTTTCTTTTCGCTCGCCATTCTCTTTGCGACCCACGCGTCGAAGGGCTTCCCGAAAATCGCCGGCGCTCTGGAACCGGCCCTCGGGCTCCAGGGCCATCGCCCGACTGAGGATAACAGCTATCTCAGGGCCGACCGCGGGATGAACCTCGTGCGCCGGCTTGAGTAGATCAGTATTCGACTTCGCGACGGCGCCCGCGCGCGCCAGCGCATCCGGCGGTTTGACGCCCGTAAGGAGATGGTAAAGCGTAGCCCCCAAAGCATAGATGTCGCTCCGCGGCGAAGTCCCTTGATCCTGGATCTGTTCCAGCGGCGAGTAGCGCCGCGTATAACCAAAGATGCTCGTTGCCGTCGAGACGTCGGCGCTTTCGGCTTTCGCCAGTCCAAAATCGAGCAGAGCGATCTGACCGTTCGCGGTCACCTTTAGATTATGCGGCTTGATATCGCGATGAATTATCTGGCGGTCGCGCGTGTGCAGGTAAACGAGCGCATCCAGCAATTGATCCGCCCAGGCGATCACCTGATTTCTTGGAAATGGTCCTGGCTGGGTGGCGATGATCTCGGCCAGGTCGGCTCCCGAAATATACTGCATGACCAGAAACGCGCGGTCGCCTTCGGTGAAATAGTCGCTGACCCGAGGCAACGCCGAATGATGTAGCCCTGCGAGGAGACGTGCTTCCTGCTCAAACTGTCGACGCAGGCGGCTATCCAATGAAAACGTTTCCTTCAGCGCCACCGTTGAGTCCAGCCGCTCGTCGACTGCTTCATACACTGCCCCCATGCCGCCGCTGCCCAACCGATGGACAATGCGGTAACGGCCCTGTAGGACATCGCCGGATGTCAGGACAGACGCGTGATTGTTTGATTTACTCGAAAGAGTCGAAGGCAATTCGTTCCTCCATCCCTAATTTCAATGAAAGCTGGGCGGGAATCAGCATCGCGAGCCTAATTCAAGTATTAGATCAACCAGCCTGCACCGAGGTGAATTTGGGGCGCTAGAGTTCCGTATGACTGAGAGGAGATTAAGACTGACAGTGTCTATTTGGACCTGGAAGCCGGGGCTGGATAGGCAACTTCCCTATTAGTAACTATACGATACGGGTCAGAACAAAGACAAGAGGAATACTGCCCCAGTGGCTTGACCAATAACGCCGGCGCATCAAGTAATTGCGGGTCGCGGGCGCGAAGACGTCACATGGC
>Ga0070707_100006114_pt1 | contig 11223 bp, 6 predicted proteins | sample KBSK5502metaG_FD_65468 | JGI IMG/M metagenome (GOLD analysis project Ga0070707, IMG submission 65468) | Corn, switchgrass and miscanthus rhizosphere microbial communities from Kellogg Biological Station, Michigan, USA - KBS K5-50-2 metaG | ecosystem: Host-associated > Plants > Roots >... | reverse complement strand
AAGTAGAAGAGGTGGTGCGTGTACTTCTTCTTGGTGCTCTGGGCGCCGGGCATCTGGGCCCGGGCCTCCGTCGTGAGCATTCGCGCCGCCTTGTCATATGACAGGCTGAACGAGCCCTGCGACGCCGACACCTGGGCCTGGACCAGCCCGATCGCCGCGAGCCCGAGCGCCGCGGCGTCGGCGACCTCCAGGCCGGCGATGAGGACGGCGGGGTTCTGCTGGACCGAGTAGTCGGACGGCGACATCGTGACGCTGCTCGGGCTGCTGTACGAGCTGGATCGCCCGATGGGCACGCCCGGTGCGGCGCCCGTCTTGGGCCCCCAGCGGACGATGCGGTGCGGCCACTGCCCGCCCGGGGCGTAGATGCGGAGGAAGTCCTGGAACGGCTTGTCGACGAACTGCCCCTCTGATGGGTCGGCGAAGCGAATGCTCGCTGCCCCCTCACCTGCCGGGCCGCCGACCTTGAGCAGCCCGACGACAATGATCGGCCGGATCGTCCCCGACGCGCCGGCACCGACATCCACGTAGAGCGGTCCGTAGGTCCGGATCAGGTCTGCCCAGTGCTGGAGCGTCGGGTTGAACGGCGTCTCTTCCTTCAACCCCACTGCGCTGTAGAGCGCCGAGGCCGTCGTCCCATCAATGGCCTCGCCCCGCACGAACCAGTCGACGTATTCCTGGCCAGGGACCGCCAGGGCTTCAGGGATCGAGATGGGACCATGGGCGTCCTTCCACCACGTGTACATCATCGCGATGGCGGCCGCCCAGGACGTCGCCGGCGACGGCTGCTTGATCGGATAGAACGTGCCCTTGATGTTCACGTCCAGGGCTTCCATGCCGAACCCGAACGAGTCCTCGAGAGAGCTCGTCGTCGAAACGGCAGGGGCCGCAGCGCCCGCGAACATGTTCGCCTCCGCGTTTCGGCGCCTGGCCAGCTCGGGCAGCTCGACCACCTCGCCGTTCCGGCGGGCCTTGGTCCACTTCCGGATCTCGGCCGGAACCCCCTCGTAATGGCCCTCGTTCAGCAGCCGCAGGAGCGTCGAATCCTTGAACCCCCGGCCGCCGACGTCCGACACGAAGCTAACCAGGGCATCGTGCTGAGTCTGCGAGAGCGGCACGCTGACCGTGGCGTGGATGACCTGCTGGGCGTCATCGGCCTCGCGCGTCAAGAGCTCGGTGGCCTTGTCGGTGGTTACGCCCTTCGCGTACGGCTCCTCGATGGGCCGACCGTCGCAGGCGTCCATGTGGAGGACCGAGCCATAGCCGATGGCGCAGCGGCCCGACGCGTCGGCGTACAGCGACTGGTGGAACGAGTCCCAACCCTTCAGGAGCTCGATGCCGAAGGCCGACACGGTCCTCCTCGGCGGCGGCCCGGCGACACCGGCCGGGGTGGCCGCGAGTGACTCCAGGACCGACACCGGCACGACCGTGACTGCCATGCCGTCGGACAGGCTCTTGCTGAAGGACAGGGCGTCGCTCGAGATCGTCACGCTGCCGTCGCCCTCGACCCGCGGCGCGCTCTGCTTGACGAAGTCCCAGGTCTTGACGTCGATCTTGGAGGCCAGGGCAGACGTGCCCGGAATCGGGAGCCCGTTGATGAAGCCCCGGATCGCTCCGTTCATGAGGTCGACCGTCTTCTGGTAGGCGCCCGTGGCGGCGGTGCCGAACGGCGTGCCCTCCTTCCAGGCCTTCCAGAAGAAGAACATCGTCGGCTCGGGCAGGTAGTTGTTGCCGATGGAGCCGGAGGAGACCTTGGCGCCGGCGTCGAGCCAGGCCTTGTTCAGCGACGACCCGACGCAATTCATCATGTAGACGCTGCGGATGGTCAGGGGCGCGCCGTTCTCGGCCTTGATGTCCTTGATCTTCTGGGCGTCGATGTCGTCCTGGGCGGAAATGTGACCTGCGTTGCCGTGGGTCAGGACAATGACGTCGATGATCTTGCCTGCCTTGGACAGGGCGACGAGCTGGCGCTTCAGGTCGGCGTACGTCGCCGATGAGTCTCGGAGCACGATCACATCGCCGAAGAGGCCCGGCTTGGCCGACGCGTAGCGGTTGACCGACAGCTCGAACCCTTCGAGGAGGCTGTCGGTCGCTTTCTTGATGGTGTCGCGGAGCGAGTCCTCCATCTGCCTCTTGACGGAATCCGGGATCACGCTGGATCCCGGCAGGACCTCCATGACGTTCTTGACGAGGTCCGGGATCCCCAGATCCACGCCCTTATTCTCGATGAGGATGACCAGCACCCGGTCAGCCGCCGCAAACGGCGTCGACCAGGCGGAGTGCGCGCCCGACCAACCGCCGTATCGCGGGGCGTTGTTGACGACCCACTGCCCGTACGACGTCGGCGCGCTCAGGGCCTGCAGCTCGTCGTTCATCTCGAGGAATCGGTTGGTCATGGCTCGTGCACCTTTCGCTGGCGACCGGCCGGTTCAGGCCGGCTTCAGCTTCCCCTGGCTAAGAAGGACACTGATCAGGGAATCGACCTGCTTGCGGATGATCTCGGCGGCGGCGGCGCTCAAGACCGTCGAGGTCGGGTTCGTGTACTCATGGACGAGGCCGGTGAACTTCGTCTGCGAGGCGGGCGTCATCTTCGGGACGTACTTCCAGACCTTGTCGAAGTAGGGCGTGAAGTCGTGGATGCCGGCCGGGACCTTGCGATCGAGGACGTTGTCCATCGACGCCTGGACGGCCTTCTTCATGATCCCGAGCGTCTTCGGGTTCAGGTAGCCATCGCCAGTGAGGGTCCACGTGCCGTCGCCGGCATCGTTGGTGACCTCGATTCCGTCCTTGTTGAGCTTGTCGTGGAGGGCCTTTACGGCAAAGTTGGCGACCTTGTCCGGCTGTTGTTCGGCCGCCGCGACGAGGAGGCTCTGGAAGCGGCTCGCGGAGTTGATGTTGGGATGCCACTTGAGGCACAGGCCCCAGGCGCAGACGGGATAGTCCGTCGTCTCGAGGGAGCTGAACTTCTTGGCGACGTCGCCCACGAACGCCTTGTCGGCGACGCGCTTGAAGAAGTCCTTGGCCGCCGGCTTGAGCGATGCGCCGTCGTAGAAGTTGGCCTTGAAGTAGGCGAACATGACTTCCTTGTTGATCAGGTGGCCCGAAGCGAACGCGTCGGTCATGAAGTGGTCGCCGAAGGCGTTGATCGTCAGGGCGAATTCCGGCACGGCGGCCGCGTCGGCGTGGCCGGCGAAGAAGCGCTGGGCCTCCCCGATCGCCCGCATGTGGGCTGCCCGCCAACTTGCCTGGTTGGTACCGCGGTGGTTGGCGGCCGCGGCCAGGGCGTCCTTCAGGACCGTGTTCGGCGAGAAGTGGTCGTAGTTGTCTTCGGCCAAGCGGAGATAGCGGCCGCCAGTCGCCGTGTCCCACTCGGTGTTCGAGACGTCGAGCGACGGCGTCGACTTGTTGGTCTTGTAGAACTGGGTGCTCCGGTCGACGAGCGTCTTGACCCGGTTCAGCTCGGCCGGATCGGCCTGGAGCATCTGGTCAATTGACTCGTAGAGGTCGGCCATCGCGATCAGCTCGCCGTAGGAGAAGGCGACGCCTGGTTGCCGGCCGACCCGGAGACGGTTCGGATAGAGGTCCCCGCCGGCCAAGACATGCTCGCCGGTGTCGTAGAAGGGCTGGCTGTAGTCCTCGATGCTCTCCGAGAGGGCGAGCTTCAGGGCTGACGAGGCGCAGGCCGCGTCGCGGTCCGGGTCCTGGGTCCAGTCGGCGACCGACGACGAGTAGGAGGTCGGCATCGAGTGCAGCTCGGTCTCGGCCTCGCGCTGCTGACGGATGGCATCGAGATCCTGGATGAACTCAGAGGTGCCGACGGTCCCCGGTGCCTGCGAGCGCGCCTCATCGATCTTGGCTTTGCCGGCGACCTTGGCTTCGTTGGCCCGGTCCCGCGCCTCGGCGACCTGGTCGAAGTTGGCAAAGCGGTTGTCGAGCTCGACGGTCCCGAGATCGAACGAGGTCGCGTACTCCATGCTCTGGGCGATCCGGTCGAAGATCGCCTGCTCGTTGGGCGCATCTCGCATCGGCCGCTCGGGGAATTCCACCACCGAGCCGTCGGACTCGCTCTGCTCGCGCGACCGCTGCGACTGGGCTGCCGCCAGCTCGTTCCGATCGCGCATCTCGCCGGAGGCGGCGTCGAAGATCTTCTGGCCCGAGAGGATGGCCTCCATATCGGCCGCGAGCTGGTCCTCCTCCAGGGTGGCCGTGCTCGAGACCCCCCTCGGCGCCGGCTGTCCGGAGAACGTGGGAGATGCGGATTCGGATGGCGCCGCGGTCGGCGCTTGGCTCGCCGCGGGCCCGGCGAGTGGATCCAGGACGTCGAGGCGATATTCGTCCTCCACGCTGCGGTCCCTCGACAGGCCAGGCGCGACCGCCTTCGCGGGCCCCGGCGCGCTCGGCTGGGGCTTGGGCACAGGGGCGCCGGCGGGCGACGAGACAGGCGCCTTCGCCGGGGCGCTGGGCGGGGCGGACGAAGCCGTAGGCTCTTGCGCCACGGGCGGCGCGGCAGGGACCCTCGCGGGTGCGAGCAGCTGGGCGGCCGGACCGGCCGGGGCGTCCGGGGCGCAGCCGCCGACGACATACTCATCGCAGTCGGTCGCCGCGACGGAGGACTGGACGGCGTACCCGCCCGCATCACGCCAAAATCGTTGCGGGAGTACCTCTCCCTGGTCGTGCCCGAGGCTGAGCGCCATAGGGCCGACCGGCTTCGGCTGCTCGGGCGGAGTCCAGGGGCCCGCGTACGGCCGGCCGTAGTAGCCGGCGACGACCTGCTCCACCGTCAGGATGGGCTTCCGGCCCTTCCCTCCGTAGTAGCCCTTGATGAGCTCGTCGAACGTGGTCGCAAGGTCTGGTGTACGGATCATGGTCACGCCTTCACGTTCACTCGGACGAGGGCGAAAGGATCGAAGGTCAGGATCACCTCGTTCTGATCGGCCAGGCGATGGTTCGGGGTGATGCGCACGCGGAGCTCGGTGTCGCTGCTCGACATGACCTCAGCCAACTGCTTGTTGACGACGGCAACCGGAAGGAAAGCGGGGTCGACCGCCAGGTTCCGTCCGCGGATCGCGAGCACCGGCTGGTGGTCCTCATCCGCCACGAGGCTCATCCCGGTGATGCGAGGCGGGTTCTCGGCGCGCCGCGTCTTCGAGATCTGGTTGGCGAGCTTGCGGTAGTCGATCGAATCGCCACCCGGGACCTTCCCGAGGTCGACGTTCTTGCGCTCGAGCTGCTTGAGGTCGTCAACCGAGCTGATGCCAAGCTTGCGGAGCTTCTTCCTGGTCGTGTTGTCGACGTCGACCTGTTCGAGGTTGACGTCGTCCTTGATCCCGGGCGTCTTCGACGTGGCCCGGACCTGCTGGTCAGTGATCGAGCTGAGCTGGATGGACACCTTCGACGCGCCCTGCTGACCGGGCTGGGCAGTGACGAAGCGGACCTGGTCTCCGTCGTATGACGGGAAGACATTCAGGTCCAGGGCCACCTCCTTGACCGTGTACGTCAGCGGCTTGTTGTAGGCCCTCACGGCAAGGGTCTCCCGGGTCTTGTCCAGCTCGACGACGAGCGAATCGGCGATCTCCTCCAGGTGCCAGGGCGTGTTCTCAATCGGCGCGTGCTGAACCGCCGCGTCTTCAGCTGCCACGGGACACTTCCGAAGCCGGTGGCTCGTAGAGCGGGTCCGGCAGCTCGCCTCCGTCGATGAGCTCCGCCGCGAACGACAGATGGTGGTAGGACGGCCGGAAGGAGGTATCGACGTAGTAGAGCGGCGGAGTGGACCCGATCCGTATGGCTCCTCCGGGTTCCACGCTGATGCTCAGCTCGACCGGCGACTCGATCCGGCAGCGCTGGACGTACGTGCGGACCCCCGCCTCGTCGTCCACCAGCTCGGGGAAGTGGAGCATCCCGACGATGATCTCGTTGAGGGACTCGAACGCTTCGTCCATCGCGGCGCGTCACGATCGCGGTCGGGCCGCGGTGGCCGGGACGCCCATCGGCGTGAGCATGATCCGCTCGGAGGATTCGATCTGGTAGCCCTCGAAGCTATAGGCGGCTTCCGGCGAGCCGGCCGCGTGGACGTCGTCGTCCGCGCTGTCGTCGAAGTCAACCGCGGCGCGCTTCTTCGCGGCGACGGTGGACGACGTCTCGTCGGCGAACGGCATGCTGAGCATCGCTCCTCCTACTTCGCCTTGAGGCCGATCACCCGCGCCGCGACCGGCAGCGGGAACGCCACCTTCTCCTCGGCGAGGCCAACGATCTGGCCGCTGTCGTCCGCGCGTTCCGCGGCGCCGAGGGTGAACTCGTAGAGCTTGAAGGTCGGGATGACCCAGACCATGCCCCGCTCACCGGCCTTGCCCTTGAGCTTGAGGGTGTGGATGAGCTCGCTGCCGTGCGTCCTGGCGAACTCCTTCGTTCGGAACGCGGCCACCTTCTGGGGATCGAGTGGGTTGCGGCCGTCCCACAGTGGCGTCAGCTTGTTGAGCTCGGTGATGCTCAGCTCGATGCCGGCCTTGAGCCGGCCGTCCGTTCGCTCGCTGACGCTGTCGCGATCCTTCCCGGCGGCAAGGACCTTCGTCGCCATAAGGCCATTGGCTTCGTGCTCGGGCGACAGCAGGACGGTGTACTTGCCGGTGACGTTCAGCTCCCACAGGAGCTTTTTCCGATCGCCCCTGGTCGCCGCCGCGGCATCAAGCGCCGGCGCCTCCCAGACCTTGTTCCAGAACGGGCGGTAGCGCTCCATCTCGGTGAGCTCGCGCTCCGGGCCGAGGGCTGTTCCGCGCTCCTTGACGAAGTACTTCTCAACCAGGGTGATGTCGGTCGAGCCGAGCGCCGCGTAGGTCCGGCCGCCGCCGGAGCTGGGCCAGCGGAGCTCGGCGAGCACGTGGATCTGGGTGTCGGCGGGCAACGCGGCCAGGTCCTCGGCCGAGAACGGGACCGCAACGATGGCGCCGGCCGCCACATCCTTGAGCTTGACCGACTTCTCCACAAGGACCTTCTCGCCGGCCGTGTCCTTGAAGACGACCTTCAGGATTGCCTTGGGCAACGGATTCTTCGGGCTTGGCTCGGCGACCACGAGGCGGATCCGGAGCTGCATCGGTGCGTGCCGGCTGAAGAGGATCCGCGGGGCGCCGTTCCACGGAACCGGATCGGCGGTGACAAATGCCAGCACGGCTTTCGAGCTGGGGGCGCTCGTCGACGCCTGCTCGGTCGCCGCCTGCTCGGTCGAAGCCCAGTCCAACGACAGGCTTTGTGTTGCCGGTGCCGGGGCTGCGGGGGTCGCTGCCTGGGCCGACTGGAGCAGTTGGAGGAGCTGGTTGAGGTCGGTGGCGGTCTGGCTGCCCGGAGCGGCCTGGCGCTGGGCAGCGAGGACCTGGTCGAGCATCAGGCGCTGGTTGATGCCGGCCAGGGCGTCGCCCATGAGCTTGTTGTCGGCCTGCTTGATTGCGATGCGCTTCTGGTTCACCGCGTTGGCGAGGGCCGGAAGGACCTGGATGACCTGGCCAATGGCCGCCCCGATGAGGGCGTCGTCGATGCCGAAGATGAACGGACGGGACAGGCCCTGGTTCGCCGGCGCGCCGAAGCGGATGCCGGCATTGGCCCGCTCGTCCATGGACTGCTGGCCGCTCAGCGTGGAGCCGGCAAGGCCGGGAATGGCCCCGAGGATCGTGGCAACGAGCCCGGCGATGGCATCGGCTTCGGGCGGACGGCCAGCGCCCGCGGTCCCGAGCGCGCCGGTCGTCGTCGAGCCGCCGGTGGCCGGCGGCGTGACGCCGCCCCCCGCCCCGCGGAGCAGGTCGAGGACGACCGGCGTCGCGAGCTGGACGACCTGGCTGAGGAGGTCTCCGATTACCGGCGGCGCAGAGAACGCATCGGCGTAGGTCCGGCACTCGACGCGACGCGGCGACTCGAACCAGGCCGGCTGGGCGAGGGTGGGCTCGATCATCATCTGCATCCCCAGTGACGGGAGATCCATGAGGTCTGCGATGGGCCCGTCCCGGCCCATCGGGATCGTGACGACGGACGAGAAGGCGGGAGCCACGCCGTCGCGCGTCTTGTACGTGAAGAGCTGGACGTAGAGCCGGTTGCCGTCGACCCTGGGCGCCGGGACGGCCACCTCGGTGGTGCTGGCGAAGAGGCTGCCGCCGGCGCGACTGGCCGCGATCGGGGTTGCGTGGACGACATCGTCAAGCCAATCGATGTCGTGGCGGCGCTGGACGCCGCGGCCGAACTTCAGCTGGTAGAAGCGATTGGTGCCGGTGTCGATCCGGAACCGGAGGCTCCGCCGATCGGCCCGTATCAGGTCCAGGAGTGCCAGCGCCATGGCGGGTCATTCGTCTACCGGCCGGCCGGGAGCTGGGGGACGCCTCCGGCCGCCGCCGGCTTGAGCGCGGCGACCCCGCCGTCGGCGTACATGTTGGCGAAGTTATCGAGCTTGAAGTAGTCGGTCTTGAACTCGATATTCACCTTGCCGTGCAAGGTCGCCGAGAGGTCATCCGTGGCCTTCTTGTCCGACGTGTTGACCTGGATGTTGGTGTTCGTGATGTCGAGGCTGCCGCTCGGCCCTCCGAACAGGCCGAAGAGCGGCGGTTCGAAGTCCATGTGCGTCGTGGCCACGTTGATGTTCTGGTCTTCGTGATGGGCCTTGCTCTCGCGGCTCGCCTTCACGCTGAAGTCGACGCTGGCCTCGATGACGCCCTTGTTCACGACGAGGCGGGTGACGCCCATCAGGAGGACCTCGCGGAGGGCCGCGCGGTGCTCCTTGGCCATGTTGATCTTGGCCTCGAGGATGTGGCGCTTGACCTCGGAGTCCTCGGGGTCGAGCTTGTCGCCCTTCGGGTCGGTCAGCGCGAGCTTCGTCGCGCCGTCTGCCCCCTTCTCGGTGATGACGTTGTACTGGTCCCCTCTGCTCTCGGCGAGCTTGGCGAAAGTGTCGTCGTCCTTGACCTTCTTGATGAAATCCGCGGTCGACTTCGTTGCTTCCTTCATCAGCTTGATGTAGCTGTCGGTCTGCTGCTTCATGACCTTCAGGTTCGCGTCGAAGACCGCCTTCAGGAGGTCTGCCACGAACTTGGGGAAGTCAACCGAGTCGACGAGCTCGTTGAACGCCGCGGTGTCGCCGCTGAACCCCGGGTCGTAGCCCTTGTAGCCCATCTCCTTGCCGGAGTCGGTCGCGAAGGGCCGGACGAGCCCGGCGGCGGAGGCCTGCGGATGCTTCTCCATCAACTCCTGGACCAGCGAGAGGTAGATGCTCCGCTGGTCGGCGACATTCATGTTCTGGTAGACGGCGCTGTCACGAAGGACCGACTGGGCCTTCGACCGCGACTCGTCCCGGATCTGATCCAACGACATGACTGCCCCGTTGTTGTTCATCGATCGCCCTCGACTCAATCCTGTTCAGGAACCGGGTGCGTGGGTCAGAAGTCCCACTCACCTCCGGGGGCGGGCGGCCCGGCCGAGCCCGAGGACGCCCCGACCGGCACGGGCATCGGACCGTGGCCGTTCGTCGTCCCCTTGGCGGGCGCACCAGGCATGCCGGGGAAGCTCGGCATCCCGGGGAACTGGCCGGCCTGATCGCCGGGGTAGCCAGGCCAGGTAGTGGGCTTCCGGGCCGCCGGCTCCTGGTCCTCGTCCTCGTCGCCACCCCGGAGGTCGTCCGTCAGCGATTCCTGGAGGATGCTCTGTGTCGTGATGAAGGCGTCCACCAGGCTGATGAAGTCCGAGAACTTTGCGTCGTCCTCGAAGTCCGCGGGCGTGTACTCCGCGACAGCCTCGATGATCTTGCTGCCGTACCGGGCCTTGTTGTACAGGACGGTCACCTTCGGCCGCGCGTGCTTCATTTCCATGTACAGGTGCTCGACCACGCGCCACCAGGTGCCACCCTGCGGGGCGATCTGGCGCACCACCTCCGGGTGCTGGAGGATCCGCTTCACGACGAAGTTGAACTCGGCGTAGATCAGCGGCGTGATGACGTTGGCCATGCCGGTGCAGTTCGTGGAGAGGTTGTACTGGAGGTCTTCGACCGCCTGCATGACCTTCTGCCGCGAGACATAGCTATCCGGGTTGAGGCTGGCCTGGGCGCGCTCGAGGTAGTTCGCCGATTCGAGCATCATCACCTTCCAGAGCCGGTTGTACTGGTGGTTGACGATGAGGTCCTCGGTGACCTGGCCTCGACCATAGTTGAAGACCTGGCGGTAGAACATCTGCCGCTCGGCGCCGCGCGTCTTGTCCAGCACGCGCCCCGAATCCGGGTCCGTGAACTTGTCCGAGAAGACGTACCCCTGGAGATCGCTCCGGAGCTTCTCGTCGAGGATCTCGATGCCGCCGCGGATCAGGTACTTATGGGTGAAGTAGTTGATCACGTTGAACACTTCGAGCTCATCGCCGGCGATCATCGAGTAGTACAGCATCGCCGCGCACTTGACCGCGCCGATGCTCACCTGGACGGCCGACTTGTCGTCCTCGAGGAAGGTGATGTCGAAGGCCTCGTCGGATAGCCCGCCACCGAAGATGCCCCCGTCATCCGAAGAGGTCGTCAGGCCCACCACTTCGGCGAGCAGGAATGGCAGGAAGTCGTCGATGTTGCGCCGGTCGATTTCGACGGGCGACGCCTTCATGGCCCGGATGAGCTTGGGCTTGAGGTCTTCGGGAATGTCGCCGATCCTCTTGGCGCTGGCCAGGATGTCCCGGAACTTGCTGTCGCTCACGAGCTTGCCGACGATATTCAGGATCGTGGTCTCGAAGGTCGGCGAGGAGAGTGACGGCGCGCCGGCCTTGATGTCCTTCACGACCTGGCTGTCGTCTTCGTTGGGCTTCTCGACGTTCAGGTTCTTGTCGCGGATGATCGTCCGGGCCGCACCCACGACCGCGTACTGGGCGATGTTCTGAACGCCGGCCGTACTGTTGAGGACGAAGCCTTTGATGTCGTCGACGGTCTTGAGGCCCCTGACGACGTAGGCATAGCCAACGAGGTAATCCCTGATCGCCGGATAGCGGTCGTCGAGCACGGTCCTTGCATCCGCCGCGAGCGTCGACCAGGTATCGGTGATCTCCTGCCGGAAGGCGAGCTGGAGCCGGGAGAGGTCCGGCGTGCTGTCGATGAGCTCCGAGAGCGTGGCATCAGCCGGGTCGCCCACGGCATCGTCGAGGCGATCGGCGAGGCTGTCGTCCGCCCAGGTCTTGTTACCGAAGATGCGCTTTGGCGTGAGCGGCGCATGGAGGACCTCGACGGGGTCC
>Ga0070707_100006112_pt1 | contig 11225 bp, 6 predicted proteins | sample KBSK5502metaG_FD_65468 | JGI IMG/M metagenome (GOLD analysis project Ga0070707, IMG submission 65468) | Corn, switchgrass and miscanthus rhizosphere microbial communities from Kellogg Biological Station, Michigan, USA - KBS K5-50-2 metaG | ecosystem: Host-associated > Plants > Roots >... | reverse complement strand
CGTCATTCAGAGACAAAGAATTCGAAGCATCGCGGCCGATGGAAAGCTCCTCTTCCGTCAAACCAAATGATTTGCCTTTCGAGGGACCGGCGAGAACGATCAATCGGGGATTCATGCGCCCTTCTATCACAACGGCCTTTGCACAAAAAGTGACATAACCGGAAAAGATCCCCTCCTGAGGACGGGAGTTTGTGCAAGGCGATCACGATGGCATAATGCCACCACACGAAGGTGGAATCAGTGCCATGAGAACTTTTCGTCTGATTTATATACTCATCGCCTTCGGTTTTGTCCCGAAAACATCACTTCTGGCGCAATCGGGAGTGACGCAGGGCGTTATCGAAGGTACTGTTCGAAGCGAGGACGGCTCGCCGTTAGCGGCAGTCTCCGTGACCATCACCAACCAGGACGACGGCACCGAGCGGCGCATCCAGACGGATATGCTCGGCCGATACCGTTCGCTCTCACTTCCGCTCGGGAATTATCAGGTCGCGGCTGAACGTGCCGGCTTCATCACGACGCGGCAGAGCGGCATCGTTTTGCAAATTGCGCAGACGTTGAATGTGAGTTTCGCACTGAAACAGGCGTCAGGCGAATCGGTTACTGTCGTCGCCCACCAACCTGTTGTTGAACTGGACCGGAAACAGCCGAGCACCACGTTGAATCGCCGATTCGTCGACAATCTGCCGATTCGAAGCAGAAAGTTCCTCGATCTGGGCGTACTCGTTCCCGGGGCAACCGAGTTTGGCGACCGTGACACGAGCGCCACGGCGGATTTTTCCGGGGTGAATCATTTCTATGCTGATGGACTTGTCGATGGCACGGACGCCTACCAGGCGTGGACAAATTTGCCTAAAGCAAAATTCCTCGTGCCGTTCGACCTCAGTCAGAGCGCAGTTCGCGAATTTCAAGTGCTGACCGGGAACTTCAACGCCGAATTCGGCCGATCGGCAGGAGGTTTGATCAACGTCGTCACCAGGTCCGGAACGAACAACTGGCATGGAGAGGCATCCTATTTCCTCTCCGATAGCGCACTCAACGCGAAGCCCAGGTTTGCTGCAACGAAACTTCAAACGCGGGACCAGTTGTTCGGAGGCTCACTGGGCGGTCCAGTCGTGAAAGACCGCCTCTTCATCTTTGGAGACTTCAGCAAGCAAATTCGAAACGAGCCGCTGATTGTGACTTCGGGAACCGTGCTGGACGGATTCGATGCGACCCTGGCATCCATCACCAATCCGGATGAACGGCAACGATTCCTGAGAGCGCGCGACTTCGTGCAATCGCTTACCGGCGATTTCATTCGCGACACCGATCAGTACACGGGCCTGATTCGAGGAGACTGGCATCCCAACTCCGTGCACACCATCAGCGCACGAATCAATTATCAGAATCTTCACGAGACGAATGTTCCTGAAAATGGCTTCGGACTACCGACTGTGACGGGAATGAGCCTCAGCAACAATGGAAGAGTTCAGGTCGACAACGGGGCCTTCTCCACGCAATGGTCAGCCACGATCTCGCCTGGATTGCTGAATGAGCTGCGAGTGCAGACCGCGCCGCAAACCGAAAGACAAATTCCAAATGGTGAAGGTCCGCAGGTTCGGATTGGGTCGATGCGGAGCGGCATTGGTTTTGGCCGCCGCGACGTCCTCCCCTCGATCCTGCACGAGAAGCGCTGGCAGTGGCTGGATAACGTGACGTTCATCCGGGGCAGGCACGAAATCAAAACCGGTATCGACATCCATTACATTCGGGACAGAAACTCCTTTTTAACCGCTGTCGATGGTTCCTACCAGTTCAGCAGTCTTCGCGATTTTGCCAACGGCCGCTACACGTCGTACACGCAGGGTTTTGGCATCACGGAAGACAACGTCGTCAGCCCGTTTTACGGCGCGTTCGTTCAGGACAATTTCAAGGCTGCCTCGAATCTCAGCGTGAACTTCGGGTTGCGGTACGAGTTTCAGAACCTGGATCAACCGATCGCATCGAATCCCCAGTTCCCGCGCACGGGAGTGATTCCACAGGACAAAAATAACTTTGCGCCTCGCGCCGCATTAGCCTGGCAGTTCTCGGAAAAATCCGTCGCCCGAGCGAGTTATGGAATTTACTATGGACCGTTACCGCTTCAGGTTAATTCCATAGCAAAGATCCAGAACGGCGTTGTTCAGGATGTGCGCGAATATCGCGGCGCCGCCGGCCCGGTCTATCCGGCGGTGTTTCCGCACAGCGAAGGCCTGCAGAGTCCGGCGCTCGGCTCAACGATTGTCGTGTTCAGCCCGGATTTCGTTGCGCCGTATGTGCAGCAGGTCAACGTTGAACTGGAACGGGAGATCCTCTCCGGTTTGAGCATTTCCAGCGGATGGCTGTACACGAAGGGAACCCGGCTACGCAGCAACGAAGATATCAACCTGTTCCCTCCTTCAACCAGACCAGTCGAGATTCACGACACGGCAAGAAATATCTCCGGAATCTTTAACCTGCCCTGGTTTGGCGGGCCCGCTTCCCGGCCTGTCCCATTCTTCAATCAGATTGTCGAGTTCAGATCGGATAACAACTCTGTTTATCACGCGTTTTTCGTGCAGGCGAACAAGCAATACCAGCATGGTTTGCAATTTCTTGCGAACTACGCATGGTCCAGGCTGATCGACAGAGGCGCGGCCCCGGGCAACCAGATTCTGTGTTGCACCAGCGAGAATCCATTTGTTCCCGGTAACGAACGCGGTCTCGGCCGGAGAGATCAACGCCATCGATTCAATTTTGCGGCGGTGTGGGACGTGTACAGGGGTTGGCGGGTCAACAGTATCGTAAAGGCCGGGAATGGGCGTCCCCTTACGCCGACCGTGACCGGCGATTCCGGTGGTGATCTGAATGGAAACGCTTTCCGAGGCGGCGACAGGGCGCCGTTCTTCGGGCGCAATACCATCATTGGTCCGGGATACGCTGCGGTCGATCTCGCGTTGCACAAGGTTTTCTCGAGGGAAGGAAAAAGCATCGACTTCGGGATCGAGGCATTTAACGTCTTCAATCACGCAAATTATCTTCGACCGCCGACCGACTATTACACACTGACCAACGTCCCAGGTGGAATCCCAAGGCTCGACGGGCCGTTGCCGTCTTTCGGCAAACCGGATGATGCGATGCGGTCGAGAGAGTTGCAAACGGTCGTGCGGTTTTCATTCTGACGACGTGCGTCACGCCGCGAATGCGGGAATCTTCTTTCTCGCAGCGGCGGCACGATCGGCGATGAATTTATATCCGCGCTTCGACGCCTCTGCTTCCACCGCGTCAAGCCGCATTCGCCCGGCCTGAAGGCGGCCGGCAGTGATTTCAATCTCGGCAAGCGCGAGACGGGCTTCGAGTTCGAGCTGGACCGACTGTGCGCTACGCGCTTCCGTGATAACCCGGTCGAGATCCTTCAGCGATTTTGCTGTGTCGCCTCGGGCCGCCCGGATGGACGCGCCAGTGATGGCGATCGATAGCCGGATACCGCGGTCGCTGCTATTCATCGAGAGTTTTTCCGCGCGCTGGATCGCCTGAAGGGATTGGGCATATTTCTCCTGGCTAAGAAGTGATCGCGCCAAAACGGCCGTGGCCGTCGCTTCATCGTCCGGCCGATTCGCACTCGCAAAGCCTGCCGCCGCCTCGTTCGCCGCGGCCTGGGCGGATAACGTGTCCCCCTGGTGCAGCGCGATCTGCGCCAGATGGAGTTGACTTTCGGCAACACCAGCTTTTTCGCCAAGCTGCTTCCGCAATTCCAGCGCCTCTTCGTGCCTGCCCCGGGCAGAAGGCAAATCACCATTGATCAAGTCCAGCTCACCCAGCCGGCTCAACTCCTGTGCGAGAGAACTCTTATTTCCGAGAACCTGAAACGTGGCGCGTGATTCTTCATAAAATTCACGGGCTCGGGGAAGATCACCTTCTTCTGAGACAAGATCGCCAAGGTTGCTCAGCACAGTGGCGACACCGTTTCTGTCACCCGTTTCACGGAACACAGGTAGCGCCTGCTGGTACATTTCTCTTGCAGTTTGTGAGTCCCCCATCAGACTGAGGATGTTTGCGAGGTTGGTCCGGGATATGGCCTCGTCAACGCGATCACCAATCTCGCGCCAGGCATCGAGCGCCCGCTCATGCAGGTCCTTCGCCTGCGGGAAATCCCCGCGATTCCGAAACACCGTACCCAGTGATGTCAGGGCCGCCGCTTCGCCTTTTCGGTCGCCAAGTTCGCGATAAGTCGCGAGCGACTGCAGGTATAACTTCTCGGCTCCTGACAGATCTCCCGATGGCATGACGACGGAAGAAGCGAGATTGGTAGAGGCATTTGCGGCGTCCCAGCGATCGCCGGCTGCAATGTACAGCTCTCTCGCCTCGTTGAAGGCAGTACGCGCCGGGCTCAATTCGCCAAGTCGGGCAAGGGCGCTGCCTTCGATAAGCTTTGCCCCCGCGACCAGAAGGTTTGCTCCCCGTTTGCTTCCTTTTTCAGCGGCCCGCGCCGCCATCAATTGTTGACGCTTGAAATCCGAGAGAGCTCCGGCCGCGCGCGCTTCCGCGACATCAATGCGAGGGCTGTCACGATCGGGTGCAGGGAACGCCCGCAACTTTTCAATCGTGGCGAGGCTGTCCTTAGCCTGGCCCGCGGAGGTTTGAGCGTCAGCGAGCCGCAGTCCGTAATCGAGGTTGTCGGGAAAGAAGCCGAACAGCGTCCGGTACACTTCGACGGCCTGGCGCCACTCGAGCGCGGCTTCTCGGGCGCGGCCTTCCACCACGAGGTGGTCTTCGCGGCCCAGCCTGGTTGAAAGATCCAGTGCAATCTGGGATTGCTCCTTCGCTCTTATCGCGTAACCCTGCATGGACCAGGCCGTCGCGAGCGCCGCTCTAGCCAGCGCATGCCGGACGTCTTCGGCGATAGCCTTTTCGAAAGCAGCGCGCGCCCCCAACGCGTCAAACAGTCGCAGCTTTTCAAGTCCCTCCGAATAGGACCGCGCCGCTTCAGGAGTCGCAGGTAACGCCGCATGCGCGACTTCCGCTTCTTTGGGCTCCAATTTCCCGGCGCCCAGCTTATCGCGTAGCGCGGCGCCGCTGCGCGACACCAGTGTTAACAAGTCCGCTGCGTAGCCTTCTTCGCTGATGCTCGCGAGTAAGTTACCTTGCGTCGAATCCTGCAGCCGCAGGTCCATCCGAATTTTGGCGGAAGTTCCATTCAACACGACGTAAGAACCATAGACGATGACGTCCGCACCAAGATAATTCCGTATTCTTGCCAGAGTGTCGGGGCCGAAGCTACCGGAGGCCGGCAACAAAAGGTCCGCGGGCATGCGTGCAACATTTTCTCCGGGTATCGCGCGCAGTCGTTCTCCCGCTCCCAGCTCCGTGGTGAGCATGTCGGCAAGCGCTGTCGAAAGCCATGCTGCATCGGCTTGTCCTGTGAGATTTTTGAAACCCAGCACAGCAACCGAACGGCGGGATTTAAATGCGGGTGGGGTCAAATTGATGGCGAGCGCGGCGGCAAACAGAGCGAGAACCACAACCACACCGATAGTCCATGCGGAAAGCCTCCGTGTTTCATAAGTAGGGCGCCGCCCGCGGTCGCCGGCGGTCAGCGCCTCAACGACGTCCTCGATGTTATTGAAACGATCAGCCGGCTTCCGTTCCAGACAACGCAGGATGGCTGTTTCCCAAACCGTGTCGAGTTCGGGAACGTGAATATGGGGCGGCGGGGGCGGTCCTTGCAGCCGCTTCAGCGCCACGGCGTATGGGGATTCTCCGGTGAAAGGCAACACACCGGCCACCATCTCGTACATCACAATTCCGAATGCGTAGATGTCGGCCGAGGGGGTCATCTGCCCGTCTTCCAGTTGTTCAGGCGCCATGTAGGCCGGCGTGCCTACCGCATCGCCGGACTGCGATAAAAGCGTTTGTTCCGCGAGGGCAGACCGTGCGAGGCCGAAGTCCGTGACTACGGCGCGAGCCGCGTGCCCATCTGCCGCTCCGGGTATCAGCATCACATTCGAGCTCTTGAAATCGCGATGAATGATCCCGGCTTTGTGCGCCGCTGCCAGTCCCGCCGCCATTTGCCGAATGATCGGCAGCGCTTCGCTAGTTGTGATTTTGCCTTTTTGGAGAACATGCTGGCGGAGTGTCTCGCCCTGCAAGAGCTCCATCGTCAGGAAGGTGATGTCCTCGGTTGCGGTCGTGTCGTGGAAGAGATCGTAAATTCGACAGACGTTCGGGTGAGTTACTTTTCGAGCAAGTTGAATTTCGCGCTTGAAACGTTCCATCACCTGGCTGCTGCCCGCAATCTCGGGACGGACGGTCTTCAGGGCCACGCGCTCACGCAACTCGAGATCCTCGGCCTCATAAACGTCACCCATGCCGCCTCTGGCGATGAACTTCACAATTCTGAAGCGGCCGGCGAGAAGACGCCCCTCCGAGAAGCGCGTCGATGCGGGAATGCCGGGCGCTGCGGCGGTCGGACCTGCGTCGACACGCGTCAGTGTTTCTGACAGGGCAACCGTCTTCAGGTCCGCGACCACGCTCCGCATATTGGTATAGCTATCCTGCCGTTCGTGATCAATGAGCCGGTTTAGGACTTGAATGAACGCTGCCGGGAGATCGTTTCGCAAGACTTCGATTGGCCGAGCGGTCGCGAGTGCGAGCGGCAATCGTCCGGCAACCATTTCGTACAGGATCTTGCCAAAAGCTTCGAGGTCCGGCGCTATATCATCCGTCGCGCTGAAATCGGTAAGCTTGAGGGCGTCATCGTCATTGAACATGACATTCTCTGTCTTGAGATTGCCATGCGAGATCCCTTCATCATGTGCGTGCATCAAGGCACGCGCAATTTCCTCGGCGTAGGCCAGAATTTGATCAGGTGGGAAGGCATCGCCCACGGACTGCATCGATCGAATGTGTTCTTTGAGCGTGCCGCCGGAGAGATATTCGGTTACGACGAAGGCTTGCGAATTGGTCTGGCCAACCTCGAAAACGGTGGCGATGTGCGGATGTTTCAGCAGAAGCAGGTTGCCGGCATTCTCGATTTGACCGGCATGAAACAGCTTTACAGCAACCCAGGACTGCGAACTCGGATCGCGAGCCTTGTACACAGTTGCCCGCGGACCCTCACCGATCACCTCCACGAGCCTATACCCGGAAATCGCCTGTATCGCCATTTTGCAACGAGATTATCATGGGTCGCAGAGCCGCAACCAAAGGAAGCGCGAACTTCAAACGGGACAGTGAAGTGATACTAGGGCGTCCCCTGGAAACCCGACGCATCGGCAAGTTGTTTCAGCGTCAGGACCTCTTCAGTGCGCTTTCCATTGATGACCCATGTCGGATAGTTGACGATACCGGCCTTTTTGCATTCGTCTGCCTGGGGAGCGCTTTGGCCGTCAGGACTGCATTCGATGTAGGGCAGGCGGTTCGCGGACGCTCCGAAATACGACTTCTGTTGCTGGCAATGGGGACACCAGTACGCTCCGTACATTTTGGCGCCCGTCTGGTTTAGATGAACGGCGAGGGCGTGTGCTATCGGGTCTTCGGCGGGTGGAGGATCCCCCAGGACGCCCGTGTAATTGAGGTGAAGAATCAGAACGCCCGCCGCCGCCACCGGGGCCGTTTTTGCGAGCCATCGGGGCCACGAGAAGTTATTGAGTGTTGCAGGCCGCTGCCATGTCACGAAACCAAAGATGATCGCCATGATTGTGAACGAACTCAGGCAATACGGACACGCAGCGTGAATGATCGTGAGCGAGACCGTGGTGAGATAAACACTGTAAACCAGGCCAAAGAATGCAATGATCCATGCCGCCCACCAATGCCTGTCGGCACGCTTAATGAAGGCCGTTGCCGCCAGAGCCACGTATGCAACCAGTCCCCAGAATGCAGTGGGCAAACCGAGAAGATTAGCCCAGCGGCTCGACAGAACAATGTCGCAGCTGCTTCCGACGGCGCATCCCTTCACTAAGCTTCCCCGCCATTCCGTCCAGGTGAGATAGCCGGCCAGGCCGGCCCCGATCAGAGCTAGAGCGAAGAGCGGCCAATTCGGCGAGGTCCTTTGCGGATGGACCGGCGCCGGCGGTTTTACGACTTCCTGTCGCTGTCGTCTCGCTTGAGCCTTTTTTCCCATAGCAGCATGTTAATCTCCTTTCGCTTTGCGCGCACACTATCAACTTCCGGCTCAGATTGAGGAGCATCGCGATGTGTATTGGCGCCGCGAGGAAACAGCCTGCATTCAGACGGTCCTGCACGCGGAAGCCTTCATCGAGCAAGTAGGCTTTGCCGCCTGTTTGACCGATACACGCAGGTCCGGACCATCTCTCTACGTCGCTGTGTGCGGGAGGCGCGATGCAGTCCTGCCGCGCAATGTCCAAAAAGACCCGGAAACCTCTCACGCATGGTTCCTGAAAGATGAACTGCTACGGCGCGGCCGCGTTTACTACGGCAAGTTGCCACGAGGCAAAGCGATGTTTCTCGCTCCACGGATGATTCCGTATTTCAAAACTCTTTTAGGCATTCCGAGGCGGGAAGAAAAGAAACGGTTGAGCAAAGCTGCGCTGAGTATATTGCGCGTCCTGCGCAAAGAGTGGGAAATGGCCACGTCGGAACTCCGTGAGGAATCCGGTTTGTTGGAGCGACCCACATTCACGCGGGCCCTGGATGAGCTTCAGGCGGCGATGATCGTCGTGCCGAGCGACGCCATCTACGAACCGAAATTCACTTACCTTTGGGGACTCGCCGAAGAACGCTTCCCGAAAGAGGTCGCCTCGAAGATCGATCGTGCCGCCGCGTTACGCGAAGTGGCCCGGTGTTTCCTCAGCGGCGCCGGCATGACTTACCCCGGCGAACTGGCACGTGTGACGGGCCTATCACGTCCGGACGCCGGCCTCGGCAATCGGGCACTCGTCAAAGAGGGTTACGCCGTCATGATCGCGCCTGGAACCTATCGACTGGCAAGTCTGCCCTATCGAAATGATCGGGATATGTAGAAGATCCCGTGCGCTACCATTTTGACGGCAAGCTTCAATTCGTTGAAAAGGTCTGTCTGGTGCACGTAGCCGACAGGCCCTTGCTCAATGCTGGGGACAAGCCCCGGCAGGTCCATCGCGGTGACGAAGACGAACGGGTACTCCATACCCCTGGATCGAAGTTCATCCATCGCGGAAAAGCCGTCGAGCAATGGCATGTTTATGTCACTGATGATGACGTCCGGCTGTAGGAAGATGGCCGCCTGAACGAGCTGTTCACCGTCGTCGACTGCACCAACCACTTGAAAGTCCGGATTCAGTAACGTGACGAGAATTGCCCGTGTAATTTCATAGTCGTCGGCGATCAGTACCCGCAAACCATTCACGCTGTGAGCCCCGCTTGGAGTCCTGGTGTTGTGGAATCGACCGATGATAAAGGAGAGGGGACTTTTGTGTCCTTGCTCCAGAGCAAGGAAGAAAACATTTTTTCACATCGGGCCGGCAGGAACTCAGTTGGGCGGACTGCAGTCTTCTACCAGTTTCTCCGGGTGCTGAATGAAGACCTTTCCGCGGGACTTGCTCAACACTCCTTTGCGAGCCCACCAATTTAGAAACCGGCTCACTGTGAAGGGGCTGACGTTGGCCTCGGCGGCGAGTTCGTCGTTTGTAACCGTGATTTCGACTCCCGAGGGAACGACCACGCCTGTTTCTTTACCCAAATGAAGCACAACCCGGGCAAGCCGCTCCGCCGACGTGCACGTCACCAGATCGACCAGGCGGTCGAAATGCGAGGTAAGGTAACGCAGAACAATGCCCAAAGTGTTCTGCGCCAGGCGGGGATATTTGTATGCAAGTCTTCGAATCCGGGCCTGTTCCCAGACGAGTAATTCACAATCGCGGGTTGTTTCCGCAGTGCCGATATAAGGTACGGGGCGAGCGAGCAGAGTGCCAAGTCCAAAGACGTTTCCGGGCACCAGCCTGGAAAGAAGCACTTCGCCGCCATTACGGGTCAACCGGTAGAATTTGGCGTAGCCAGAGTTCAAAAGAAACAAGTGGGCTGGCGGACCCCCTTCTCTCAATATGACCTGTCGCGCGCCCATCTCTCGTATCTGGGCAGCACCAAGAATCTCAGAGAGCTGATCTCTTCCGATACCTGCGAAAAATTCGGTGGGCTGCGAGAGCGTTAAAATTTTCTTCGATTTGTTCACTACTCTTGAGGTGAGCAAACGAATCGCCCTGAACCCTGCATTTTATTCAGTCCGGTAATTTTCGACGACGCCTCCCGGTGTAATCCGGATGCCGAAAGCGTTTCGAACTCCGCTAAGTTTCCAAGCAGACATGAATAAGCTCCGGTGCGAGAAATCGATCGGGCGAAACATCGGCCGCCGGTCGTTCCTGAAGTTGCAGGCGCTTTTGCCGCTCGCTGCATTCGACTCAGCGTTTCACTCCGAGACGCATCACTTCCAATACGAAGGCGTCCTCGGAACGTCGCTTGACCTGGTCGTCTTGACGCCGCGTTCCAGCGTGGCTGAACGTGTCTGCCAGACGGTCCTTGAAGAAATCGATCGATTGGTTTCGATTCTCAACACTCGTGATCCGGCCAGCGAGATCAGCCTTTTGGAAAACTCGAACAGCGGCCGTAGGTCCTCTCGCGAGCTCAGGGAAGTCCTGGATGTTTACGATTACTGGGAGCGCCACACGGGAGGAATCTTTTCGATTCGTCCTGGAGGGGCTAATACGCCACGAAACGTCGATGCGTTAGGCAAAGCGTACATTATTGATAATGCAGCTAAGGCTGCACGGAAAGCATCGCTGTCGATCGATGCGTTCTCGCTCAATATTGGCGGCGACATCGTGGTGTGGGGCCGGCCCTGCCAGATCGCGATCGCCGATCCTGCCTCCTGGTACGACAATGCCCGGCCGGTCGCGACGCTTGATCTTCAGAATGCGGCCGTAGCCACCAGCGGCACGTACGCGCGTGGCGGCCACTTGACCGATCCGCGGAGCGGGCAATCGCCAGGAACCCCAGCGGCGGCGACTGTCGTCGCCCGGGATGCAGTCACCGCCAATGCGCTCGCGACTACTTTGTGTCTGGCCGAGGCGAATTACGGCCTTCAACTTGTCGAATCCACGCCCGGCGCAGAGGGATTGCGAATCGCCGCCGGTGTCCTGCAACGGACTGTCGGTTTTGCCCGTCTGGAACGGCCGTCTCTGGCTCAAACGCCGGCGCCCACAAACTGGCCGCCGGGATACCAACTGACG
>Ga0070707_100006111_pt1 | contig 11226 bp, 7 predicted proteins | sample KBSK5502metaG_FD_65468 | JGI IMG/M metagenome (GOLD analysis project Ga0070707, IMG submission 65468) | Corn, switchgrass and miscanthus rhizosphere microbial communities from Kellogg Biological Station, Michigan, USA - KBS K5-50-2 metaG | ecosystem: Host-associated > Plants > Roots >... | reverse complement strand
AATAGCTACGGCCCAGTCGTCGCGACTGACCAGTTGGGTGCGCTGATGCAGCGTGACATCGGTAATGGCGTGGCGGTGGGTGACTACGATCGGGACGGGTATCTGGATATCTACGTCCTCGGCCAAAATGGCCATCCGTCGCGCCTATTTCGGAACGTTGCCGGACCGAACGGGAGCCGTCGATTTGTCGACGTGACGAAGCCCGCTGGCCTCGCGGGCCAGCAGGGTCTAAGCCGTGTGGCGTTTTTCGCGGACCTTACCGGCAATGGCCTGCTGGACCTGGTTGTCATCAACGACCGCGACCCGGCTGGGCAATTGCCGCCCTCCAAGATCTATCGCAACAATGGAGACGGCACTTTCAGCGATGTAACACAAGCCTCCGGGTTTGACCCTACTGGCTACATCGTTAGCGGCGCCGCCTTGGCCGATTACAATGGAGATGGTCTACCAGACATCTATATCAGTTACTGGACGAATAATCGTGGACGGTCGGTAGATTCGCCTGCTGGTCCTCCTCCCGATCAATTCCCGGGTTTCAACCGCCTCTATCGCAACTTGGGAAATTTTCAGTTTAAGGACGTGACGCTCGAGAGCGGACTCGGACGGCTGTCGCTCGATAGCTTCACTCCCATCTTCACCGACTTTACGGGCGGCGGGTATCCCGATATCTACCTACCAATGGACTATGGCGAAGGTGACCGCTTTCTCAAAAATATCGGCGGCCAATTTCGTGACGCGTCCAGCGAATTCGGTGTCGGGCACATCGGTAACGATATGGGCGTGGCCGTGGATCTGAGTCGCACCGGGATGCTCGATCTTTACGTCACGAATATCACTGATCCAAGCCATAACGTCGGGGTTAATCCAGGGAATGCCTTGCTGGTTAGCCAGCGAAACGAGAGCGGTTCGATTCGGTTTTCTGACCACGCAGCCGAATTGGGGGTTCTGGATACGGCCTGGGGGTGGGGTGCGGCGTTCGTCGACGTCAGCTTAAACGGCCGACCGGATCTCTACGTCGTGCAAGGGGCCAAACATCTGGCTGAGTCGTCTCCGGCCCTTCGGTACGGACGTGCGTATCTGTTTCTGAATGATGGCCATGGAAACTTCGTTCTCAGCCATGGGACTGGATGCGACGTTCCTGGCGACCAACGTAGCCTCGTGGTGCTCGACTACAACCGCGATGGTGCCCCTGACTTCCTCGTAACTCAGGTAAATGGGCCGGTCCTATTGCTTCACAATGCCACGACGCCGCGGGGGAACTGGCTCACCGTGTCATGTGACGGAAAGGGCGCGAGGTGCCTGGGCGCCAAGATCTACGTAACGAGCGGGGGGCACACCACTGGTCAAGTCCTGTTGGGCGGTGGCAGCTTTCTGGCCGGCCCACCTCTCGAAGCCTATTTCGGTTTGGGCACAGCCGGGCACGCTGATTCAGTCGTGGTCGTCTGGACGAACGGGAAAAGGTTAGTCCTTCATAACATCGCCGCGAACCGGATGCTAAAGATCGTGGCTCCGCCGGTTTCTGAACGCGACCATTTAGGTAAATGACCGAACCCGTCGCATCGAGGAACAACAAATTGACTGGCTCTCCAATGCCCGCCGATGGAGTTGGCGAGGTACGGCGGCTTGCTCAGCTAACCTCGCCCGAGGTGGAGGCACGGATGGCAGAGGGTTTTGATACGGCACTGGTTGTTCTGGGCGCCATCGAGCAACACGGCCCCCATCTTCCAGCGGCAACGGATAGCATCATCGGCGAAGTCGTCGCCGATCGCGTTGCTGCCGAGCTTGGCGGTACCTTGATCGCCCCGATCATTCCGATCGGCTGCTCGGCCGAACACCGAGAGTTTGCGGGCACGATCAGCCTGCGCCAGGAGACGTTGGCATCTCTTATAGAGGACGTCTGTCGATCATTAGTTGAGCAGGGGTTCCGGTGGATCGTGGTGATCAGCTGGCATGGTGGAAATGACCGCGCACTCGCGCTGGCGAGGGAAGGTCTTGGCGGCATGATTGGCAGCCGCATCTGGTGTCAGCCACAGCTTGATGCCGGACTTCAGGTAAACGCTTCGGCGGCTCGGGCCCTTGGGGTGGACGCCGCCCGCGCAGGCGCGCACGCCGGGCACGCCGAGTCATCAATCATGCTTGCAATCTCGCCAGGGCAGGTTCGGTTGGATCAGCTTGCTCGCGGTTTTGTCGGCGATCTTTCATCGGTCTGGCACATTCTCACAAGTCAAGGGCTCCGTCCCGTCACCGCCAATGGCGTGCTGGGTGATCCTAACGGAGCGTCCGGTAGAGATGGATTCAATTATCTGGATGCCCATGTTTCAGACTTGACGATGAAGCTGCGAGACTGGCGCGGACACTGACCGGCGGCGCACCATTTACGAAGACGCGCGGGTGCCCAGATTAGGCAACCCACGCGATAACGGAACGGTGGTCTCTAGGCACCAACCAATAGCGAGCAGTCGTAACGGCACATCTCCGACGGAAGTCTAGTTCCTTGACTCATCCTGAGCCCACCCGGGTTAGACCGATGGGGCTCGCTTTCTTGATTGCGTTCAATCTCCGGGCCGTGATGCTCGCCGTTCCCCCGGTGCTGCCTCTAATTCGCTCCGATCTCCACCTGAGCTTTACCCTGGCGGGCGGCCTAACATCCCTTCCGATACTTTGCCTGGGCGTCTGTGCGATCCCGGGAGCACTGCTTTCAAATCGCATCGGGCCGCGACGCCTCATTGGGATTGCTGCAATTGCCATTGGCTTGGGTGCGCTGACCCGGCTGTTTGTACCAGCGTTGCTTTTTCTCTTTCTCGGGACGCTGATCCTGGCCGTTGGGATCGCCGTTGCCCAGCCTGCAGCCGCTGTCATTATCCGGGAGTGGTTCCCAGGAAATGTACAGCGTGCGTCCACGGTCTACTCCTTGGGGCTCAACACCGGTGGTATTGCTGGGACAACGCTGACCGTCTACTTGTTGGTATTTGATGGTTGGCGAGGGACGTTCGTTATATGGGCGGTGCCCGCAATTCTCAGCGCAGTGATCTGGCTCGTCCTTGCGCCGGGCCGACACGTCGCTCAGCCAGAGGCGCCTAGCCTGGCCACACTGGTAAGAGACGTCGGTGTTTGGAGGGCAGCGGGCTTGTTCGGGGCCCAGAGCATTGCGTATTTTACCGCTGGTACTTGGATCCCCTTCCTCTTACGAGACTACGATCCGCATTATCTATCACTCGTCCTCTTCATGATGGGAATCGCAATCCTTGCATGCGGTGTTGTGCTGGCGAACGTGCGAAAGGTGTTCGCGTTGTCACCGGCCTTTTACGTCATTGCCGGGGTGGTCCTACTGTCGGGTGCGGTGGGCCTATCCGTCGGACTCAAAAACTTAGCATGGGCATGTGCCGGACTTGTCGGCGTAGGGGCTGGACTGACCTTTACCGGAGCGATGTCCATGCCGCCCATGTTGGCCCAGTCGAAGCATCACGTGGCGGGCTACGCCGCTCTGATGCTGACGGCAGGTTACATTCTTGCGTTCCTTGGCCCGTTGGCTGGGGGCGTGCTTGTCGATCAGACGGGGAATGTCGACGCGCCATTTTGGTTGGTCATCGCCGCTGGGATTCTTATCACCGGATTGGGCATGACGCTACCCCGACGATTGAGCATTCCAGAGGATCAAAGGCTCCTCCCTTAGAACGAGGGCCATGTCGCTGGTTGCCGAAAGAAGCGCCTTGGATAACGATCAAAGGCACGCTCGCCCGTCCACAAGCCCGCGATGAACGGCATGTCGCTTGTCGGTCGATCATCTGATGAACGCTCGGATCGAGCCAACGCCACGCTCTGGAGGCAGACAATGCGATGGAAGACTTAGAAGATACGTTGATGGCGGACGACTTCGGATTTAACTCCACGGGTCTACAGCGCGCCGTTGATCTGCTGCACCGATATCTGGCCGAGAAGGGGTTGCCGCGGCCTGCGGTTAGGGCAATCGGGTCGGCAGATAGGCTGCCAGAACAGCTCCCGGCTTCTGGAATTGGTGCGGACCGAGCACTGGAGGCGATCGGCCAAGAGATGCTTGGGGGCTCAAGCAGGCTGGGACATCCCGGATTCTTCGCGCACATGGATCCGCCGACGCCGTGGCTCACCTGGGCGATCGCAATGTGGAATGCGGCGTTGAACCAGAATCTCCTGCATCCCGACACGTCTGCAGCGGCGCGGACCCTCGAGCAACGGGCGATTGGCTGGCTCGCGCTGGCGTTTGGGATGGACGGTGGTCACCTGGTGCCAGGATCCACTGTTGCGAACTTGACGGCGCTCTGGGCCGCCCGTGAGCTGGCAGGCGTGGAGGAAGTCGTCGCATCGACCGCTGCACACCTTAGCATCCGTAAGGCGGCCACAATCCTCAATCTGCGGTTCCGCGAACTCCCGGTCGGACCGGATCAGCGGCTCCAGCCTGATACCCTCGGCGATCTCTCGCGCGCTGCGCTCGTACTTACCGCTGGCACAGTTGCCGCCGGCGTGATTGACCGGCTCGAGGCAGGCTCGCCAGCGCGCTGGCGTCATGTGGACGCCGCCTGGGGCGGCGCCTTACGACTCACTCAGTTCAAGTCGCGACTCGACGGCATCGAGCGTTCTGACTCAGTCGCCTTCTCGCCGCACAAGTGGCTTTTCCAGCCGAAGGAATGTGGTGCCGTCTTCTTTCGAAACACGGCGGCCGCTCATCAGGTGCTGTCCTTCGGCGGTGCCTACCTTGCGGCGCCAAACATTGGCCTGCTCGGCTCTCACGGCGCCAACGCGACGCCGCTCGTTGCCACCATGCTCGCGTGGGGACGGGTTGGCATCGCCCGACGTATCGAACATTGCCTTGGTCTGGCTGATCAGCTGGCCCGACTTGTCGAAGCCGAACCTCGCCTTGAACTGTTTGCGGCGCCGTCTACCGGCATCGTTCTCTGGCGGCCCCGGAACGCGGACGTCCGTGATGTCCGCGCGAGACTTGTAGACACATTCGTGTCACTAGCGACGGTTGACGGCGAGCTGTGGCTCCGATCGGTCGCGGCCAATCCGAACGCGTCAGCTTCACTCGTCGTCGATCGGGTGCTCGCCGCAGCCAGCAGTCGACACTGACTATTGGTGATGTGGCCCCGTCACAATCACTCTGCCAAACCCATCGGGTGAAGTCGGGGGGCGACCGCATACTGGCGCAGCACCGTTGACCGCGACCTCATGACCAATTTCAGGGGAATTTGCTACAAAGACAAACGCCGTAGCGGGCTCGCTAACGGGCCTCCCAGCGTCCCAGGCCGTCTTTACTTCGCGGCCGCGTTTTTCCTTCGCGTACGCACGGCTTTGCGGCTGGCCGCGGGGCTTCTACGCCTCTTGCCGTTGCCGCTCGCGTACCACTGTAAAAAGCGGTCCAGCTCGTCCTGTTGAAAGGAGACGCTAACAGTAATGGTCCCGTTGGGAGCGGTTGTCATTGACCTAATCTTTACTGGCATCTGTTCACCTTCCTCTTTGTCAAGCATAGTCCCTAGATAGGACTTTGAAACGCGGCACTCACCGATCCTACCTCCATGGCGGCTTCGCCTGCACGAAAGCAGGTCGACGCGCGAGCCGGTTCCACGCCTACGTCTGCAACACGCTGCGAGGGAGTCGAGGCCCTTGCTTCGACCTCGCCGCTGCCCGGTCTACGAACTAGTTCAACGCTGCCAGGTAAGACTCAGGCTCTTCAACGGAGCCCATGTGTGAGCTGTGTTCGTAGATGACCAGCTCCCGATCCCTGGATCCGCTGGTGCGTTGCTTCCAAGTGAGCGGGTCGCGCCTCCTCATGCCGGCCGCCGGTGATCAAGGTCGGTTCGGCGATCTCATGCAGGCGATCCGTGACGTCACAGTCCCTAAGATTGCCAAGCACCGTGCCGAACTCGCTGGGCCCCCACATAGTCATGTACGGTTGCTGGCCGAAGCCGGGGCCCACGGCGTATCCGACACCGGTCGGCCGCTGCTCCAGCCGGCACAGGTGTCGCTTGTAGAAGACCATGATGGCGGCCGTGTATTAGAGGCAGTCAAAGAAACGACACCATCTACATTACTTGGCTCATGATGCAGCTCGCTTCTAGATCGTGACCAGCCTCAACCTAGACGGTTGGCCCACGCGGATTTTGGGGCTGACCTCGGCACCTTCCTCACCCCCGGCACAGCCCAGCTTCGCCGGACTGACCGTAGACGCTTCGGCGAAAGTGTAAGCAAACAGACGAGTGCGGTTAGCCGCCGATGTATGACATCTCGATCTTCGGGAGTCGGACTGTCTCGGATGAGCGAATCTCGGAATAACGATCATCGCGAATCCGCCAAACCGTACCAATTGTTCTCGCGATTTCAGCATCCGAGGCGCCGCCTCGAAGGATCGCGCGCAGATCATACCCCTTCGTGGCGAAGAGGCAAGCATAGAGCTTGCCGTCAGTCGAAAGGCGGGCACGAGTGCAGTCGCGACAGAAAGGCTGCGTGACTGAGCCGATGACGCCGATCTCGCCACTCTCGTCGCGGTAGCGCCACCGGTTGGCCACTTCGCCCAAATAATTTGGTGGCACCGGCTCCAGGGGCATCTCCGCATCGATCATTCGGACGACGTCGGCCGCCGGAACGACTTCGTCCATTCGCCAGCCATTGGTGTGGCCGACGTCCATGTACTCGATAAACCGGAGAACGTGGCCGGCCCGGCGGAAGAAACGTGCCATCGGAAGGACGCTCTGCTCGTTAATCCCCCGCTTGACCACCATGTTAACTTTGATGGGCCTCAACCCCGCCGCCTCTGCGGCGTCGATCCCCGCCAGGACCCGTTCGACCGGAAAGCTAACGTCATTCATCGCCTTGAAGATGGCATTGTCCAGTGAGTCGAGACTCACGGTGATGCGCTGGAGTCCGGCATCCTTGAGCGACTGCGCTTTCTTTTCTAGCAGCGAGCCGTTCGTCGTCAGGGTCAGGTCAAGACCAGGGATCTCGCGGAGCATTACGATCAGCCGTTCCAAATCCCGGCGCACGAGAGGTTCGCCGCCTGTCAACCGAATCTTCTCTGCTCCGAAGTCGTGGAAGATTCGGGCGAGGCGCGTGATTTCCTCGAAACTCAGGATCTCGTTGCGGTCCAGAAATCGGTAGCCTTGGCCGAAGATCTCCTTTGGCATGCAGTAGATGCAGCGGAAGTTACAGCGGTCGGTCACCGAGACGCGAAGGTCGCGAAGGGGCCGACCGAGCGTGTCGCGGACCTTTGCGGCCGTTTGGGCGGCTTCAGGGAACCGAGCACGCTCACGGCTTATGGCCATACCCACCATGGTGCCGGATTCTTAGCGAGCCCGTGAAGCCGCGACCTTGGAAGATTTAGCGCTGGTAGCGTGGAACTCGGTAGCGTTGCCGGTTGATGGTGAGCGGATTTCCTTATCAAGCACTTAATCAGAATTGAACTCGTTGATAGCCGCGTCCCAGGCCTCGCGAGTATCGGCGCCGCCTGGGCTAATCCTATAGGCTCCTCAGCGGAGCCCGGCACCAACGGCAACACCGCCTGTTCACGCTCGCCCGACCGTGAGGGTACTTAGACCTAGCCGTGCCAGCACGGCCTCCCCCGGAGCCCCAGTCTCGGTCGAGAAGCCAGTGCATTCATAGAACTGATCGCGTGCTTGTCGCAGTTCAGCGGCTGTGATGCCAACGCCTGCAGCAGGACCGCTATCAAGCTTCTCCAAGAGGCGCTTGGCAATCGTGAAATCCTCCTCGGGAGAGAAGCCAAGGTAGAGTTGAATCAACCGCTGGAGATTCACTACGCGCTCGCCGACCACGAGGGCATCCGCGCCTGAGTACTGCTGACCGGTGGCTGCCTTGACGGCCTCTGTCTCGAGTTGAAGCTCGTCTTTGAGCGCGGCACCGGCGAATTGACAGAGACCAATACAGTCCTCCCACATCTTCCGGAGCTGACTCTTGTAGGTTACGTCCGCGATGTAGCTGAGATCTCTAGGGTCAAGTACTTCGCGTATCCCAAGATCCGGGTCGGTCGTAGTTCCGAACCCAAGCTCCACATACATCTGACCTGTCGGACCTGCCCCAGAGGCAATCTGGCTCTGGAACAGGAAGATGGGTGTCGCTCGTTGCTCGTAGTCTTGGAAGCCGGCCCATTTCATGTGGACGGCTCGGTGCTCGATACCTAGAACGTGCGCGGTCTCCCGCAGTCCTTTGGCAATTAGATCTCCGAGACCCTGTCGCTCCACCGTGAGTTCGAGCAATTGGAGAACCGCTTCATAGTTCCCCCAGGTGAGGTCAGTGCCACCGGTCTCGGCGAGGCCGATCTCACCCTCGTTGAAAGCCTCCATCAGCATTGCAATGACACGGGGAGCGCTCGTAGCGGCCATTCCGTAGCCATCTACAACGCCGCTGACCGCGAAAGCCACACCAGGGTCTTGAATGCCAAGATTCGGGCCCACCTCCTCCATTGTTTCGCCAGCAAACCCAGTTACTACGGCGCCGGCCAGAGGTCCCGTGGTGCACGTCGTCCGGTGGTGGCAAGCGATTTCACAGTTCCACGAAGCCACTGGCTCAACCTTCCACTTCCGGAGCTCATCGTTCAGTTGCCGTCCCCAGCGCACGCCAATCGACGTGTCAGTGAAGTTCTTTCCAGGAACTGTTCCGAGTTCTGCTAATAGGGGAATCATTGTGAGACCGCGGGCCTGCTCTGGCAGGCCCTCGAGTGGATCGGGAAGAGAGGCGAGGTGCTGGCGGCCGAACGGCCAGCGCGGAACATTGTCGCCTTTGTCCTTGATGGCGGAGGTGATCCGTTCTGCGACGCTCTTGAGCCCCTCGGGATCGTGGATCGGAACGGAGCCTTCGCGTCCGCCCCGGACCACAATCGCCTTGAGATTTTTCGCTCCCCAGATGACGCCTGCCCCGCCGTGATTAAACCCACTGAACTCGTCGACACGAACTGACGCACCCCACACTCGGCTCTCACCAGCGGGGCCGATGCAGGCCACGCTTACACGTTCGCCGCTATTTGACGGCGGGCGCAGACGGCGCACCGTCTCGAAGGTGTCCAGCCGCCATAGAGCTGCGGCGGATCTTATCTCCACCGAAGTTCCGTCAATCCAAATGTAGCTGGGAGCGTCAGCAGCTCCACGGAGGATGATTCCGTCCCACCCCGCTTGTCGTAGGCGCGCACCGAAGAAGGCATGTGCGTGCGAGGTGCAGAGGTGGTGCGGCAGATCGGCGTTTAGTGTCGTCAGTGAGCAATCCGAACTGGAGGGGACCACGGTTCCGGTGAGCGGACCCCCGAGGATGAAGACCGGGCAGTCCGGATCGGTCGGCCGAAGGCCGCGGCGCAGTTCTTGGCTCAGAAGGTAGAGGCCCAGCCCGGTCCCCCCGATCCACCGTCTCCGAATATCTTCCGGAACTTCGACAGGCCGGATTTCCCCGTGGGTAAGATCGACCTCGAGCAACGGCATATACGGGTTCAAGTCACCACTCCTGTAGCGCGGATTGCTACGAGGCTAGCGATTGGCCGCGATGCTCAGATAGGGTCGAAGGGCCCGGTTCGCTTGGGACTATTGGCACAACACTCCTTTCCGATCGGCGGCACTGGCGCCAGACCAAGTCGTTTCTGCAGGTTCAGGTCTAGCTGTGGCAGGTTGGCACCCTTAGGGCGCAACATACCCTTTAGCCCTCTAGAAATAGGATGCGCCAGGCGACGGCACCGGCTGGAGAACGACTGTTCGGGTAGCCGTCTCGAGGGTCTTGTCTGAGGTAAAGTCGGGCCAAATAGCTGATGGCCGGGAGGACCGCCGGACACGCGAGGCGCCAGCGTTGCGGGCTATCGAAGCGCGCGCATCACCTCGCGCGCAAAAGTACCCATCGCTGTCACGGAGTCCTCGGGGCGCTTGGCGAAGTAGGCGCAGACGTGTCGGCGCCGGCCGCCTCGAATTCCTTCACCTTGGCTAACACGGCATCGGGATTCCCAGTCAGGGTCGTCCGCACGCCCACCTCCATACGGCGGTTCCGGGCGTGCGCGGACCCACTCCGCCCGCGGCTTGAACTCCGCTGGCCCAAGCCCTGTCGACTGCCAGACATCCCCATATTTCGCAGCCCGCTGAGGGCAGCCTCGGAGTGGCCGCCGATCAGGATAGGGAGCTTTTCGCCTTGTGGCGGTAAGGGCGCGAACCAGCCCTCCTTGTACACCTAGAAACGCCCGTGAAAGGGCTCCTCGGCCCCAGACCAAAGGTGACGGCAGAGGTCGATCGCCTCGTCAAGGCACTGGCCCCTGGTCGGCCAGACACCGGCCGCGCCTACGTTACGGAACTCCGGCTCGGAGTAGCCCGCGCCCAGCCCAAGCGTGAAACGGCCACAGCACAGGAGGTCGAGCGTCGCCGCCTGCTTGGCAACCACGAAGGGGTTGCGCCAATGACGTGAGGCCTATTTGTTCGAATCCGCTACGGGCTATGACCCCCAATCGGGGCAATTCCTAAAGGCGCGAAACATGATCGAACAGGTTAGGCGGGCTTGGGCGCCGTCAGTCCGCCCTGACACCCCGCCACGGGACCGTGATATCGGTGCCAAGTAAGGGCGCGCTTACTTCTGCTTGGCGTACTCCGGCGAACCCTTGAAGTCGAGCAAGATTACCGTTTCGGTGCCGACCGTCCAAGCATCGTGTCCAGGTGGGATGACAAAGCCGTCGCCGGCTTTGATCTCCTCCTCCGACCCGTCCCGACCGACGATTTTCATGCGCCCCTGAACGACGTAGCCAACATGGTGGACCTCGCAGCGATCGGTCTTCGCGATCGGCTTGACGTGCTCAGACCACTTCCAACCAGGCTCATGGTGCGAACGGCCGATGGTCACGCCGCCGACGTTCACGACCTGCAGCTTGCCCTTGCCGAATGGGCGCGTTTCGTCGGGAGAGTGAAGGCTCTTCTTGTGAACCGCAGCCTTCTTCTCGGTAGTGGGTGCATCTGCCATCGCGACCTCCTTGCTAAACGACTCGTCGGCGATCGTCCCGTGGCGACCTCCAGTATGCGCGTTATGTTTGGCACCGCACCAGCTCCGCGTTCGTGGGGTGATTGAGCCGCCATCGACGCGCACGATCTGTCCGATGGTGGGACGGATCGTAAGGAATGAGGTCTATATAATGGTGCAGCAACAGGAGCGCGACCCATGAACTCCGCACGGCTGAGCCGGCCACCGGAAGCGCTCATCCCGACGGTGATCGAGACCACCAACCGCGGC
>Ga0070707_100006109_pt1 | contig 11231 bp, 13 predicted proteins | sample KBSK5502metaG_FD_65468 | JGI IMG/M metagenome (GOLD analysis project Ga0070707, IMG submission 65468) | Corn, switchgrass and miscanthus rhizosphere microbial communities from Kellogg Biological Station, Michigan, USA - KBS K5-50-2 metaG | ecosystem: Host-associated > Plants > Roots >... | reverse complement strand
ACGACAGACGCGGCTGCCAAAGTCGCCGTGCTGAGTCTGATGATCGTCCTGATCATGGCTGCTTGGTTGATCGTGGGCGCATCCTGCGCTCCGATGCTCCGCGACCCACGGCGGGCCCGCGTCATCAACACCTCGCTCGCGGCCGCGCTCGTCGGCGCGACTGCGCTCGCAGTCCTCCGCTAAGGAGCCCGCGCAGCGATGGAGATGGGTTTCATGGCCGGTCTTCACGTGGCCGCTCGACCGGGACGCGCCGCCCGTCGAGCGTCACCTCGCTGACCTCATGGCCGTGGCGCACCGCCCCGCGGTCGCGCTTGCCCTTCGAGCCGACGATCTTGCGATCCGCCCGGGCGCCGCCCGGTCCTCGTTGACAGCGGGCACGACCCGCGTTAGCGTCGCCGTGCTAGCGACGGAAGAGTCAGTTTTGCGCCGTCAGAGGCTGACATCGTTGCTGCGGCATCGTCCGCTGGGCTTCCCGTGGACTCGAAGGCCTGCGAGGTGAGCAAGAGCGTGGATGTCGATCTCACGTTCAAGGATGCGCTGGATGTCGACCTCTCTGTCTTCCCGACCACCTTCGGGATCGACATCACCCACATCGCCAACATTCCCAAGATCTCGATCGGCCTCGACCCGATCACCATCGAGCCGCTCACGATCAATCCGCTCGACGTGTCGGTGCGTCTCAAGGAGATTCCGTCGATCCGGACGCACATCCCCGCCAACTTCGCGATCGGGCTGTCGGTGCTCGGCTACGACATCGCCTGCGTCCGCCTTTGCGGCGAGGCGCAGGTCATCAACGAGCCGTACGAGCCGAACCCGTGCGAGCACTGCGGCAGGGTGCATCGCGCGATTCAGCCCACCCCGGTCGACCAGCCGGGGACTTTGGAGGTCCCAAAATGAATCCGCGGCAGCGCACGACGCGGGCGAGCGTCACGCCGGTGACGTTCCGCGGACCGCCACACCACCTGTCTTCGCTGGTCGCGTTGCCCGACGAGCCGGATGTGCTCGCCAAGGTCGAGGCGCGCCTCGAAGGCGTAGAGATCCGCCGGCTCGCGGTTCGCCCGTCGCGGGAAGGATTGGCCATCGGAAAGGTGACGCTGCGTTTGCCGAAGGCCACGCCGCCCGGAACATATTCGGGCACGGTCGACATCGGTGGGCAGCAGCTTCCGATCGTGGCGGAGGTCGAGGCGCGCCCTAACATCGAGGTGAATCCGTCGCGCCTCTCGTTCGAGGTGGAGCCGGGGAGCGAAGTCACCGCCGATCTCATGCTTCTCAACATCGGCAACGTCCCCTTCAACGTGCCCGCGGCATCCACGTTCTGCGTGTTCGACGAAAGCGGCGTCGACCATGCCTTCTGGATCGCGTTCGCTTCCGATCCACCGGAGGGGAAGCAGCGGATCGATCTCCTGCTGGACGATTTGGCCGAGTCTCACGGCGGGCTCGTGGAGGTCAGAGCGCGTGCTGGACAACGGACGATCGCGCCCGGTGAGGCGCGTGAGGTGGACGTGACATTGCGCTTCTCCGACCGGATTCGGCCCGGCCTTTCGTATTCGGGTTCGTGGGACTCCGAGGGGCTGCACCTGTCCGTTCAGGTCAGCGTCCCCGAACGAAAGGGGAGACGGAAGACGACGGAGGAGGCGCAATGAGCTCCGGCACGTCGACGGTGTCCCTGGGTGACGCGGCGAAAGCGGTCGGCGATCTGCTCGATCAAGGGACGAAGCTCGGGCTGGGGCTGCTCGACTCGATCAAGCTCCCGCTGCCGAGCAGGAGTTGCGTCTGCAACTGCGAGATTCCGCCACCGTGCTGGGAGCCGCAGCCGATCGGCGACGTGACGACGCGCGCGTGCCCGGGAAACAAGGCGGTGCTGCGGCTGCACATCACGAACTGCGGCTCGGAAGGGCGCACGATCACCGTCGAGGCGACGAACAAGGCAATCGATGTCTCGCCCACGTCGGTGACGATCGGACCGTACGAGGAGGCGACGGTCATCCTCTCGCTGGACGTGCCGGCTTCGGCATCGGATGGTGAGAAGCAAAAGGCCGTCGTCTGGGTCCGCGGCTGCTACGCGCACTACCTGCGCTGGACGGTCGAGGTGACCTGCCGGAAAGCGAGCTGCTGCACCGACGTCGACGTAAAGGATTGCCCCGACCTGATCCACCACTGGTACGACCACTTCTACTGCGACCGGCCGTGTCCCCACCAACGCTGAGCGCCCCGGACGAGACTCGCCTCCAGGCCGAGCTCACCGACGTGTGGCGCGACGCCGCCGAGGCGGGTCTGCGCTACTGGGGAACGCTCGGCCGGCTCGCGGTCGAGTCGATCGCCGCGCTCGTCCCGCTCGTCGCCGAGCTGCGGGCCGGCGACGTTGTGCCGGCCGGCGATGTGGGAGCGGCCGCCGTGCCGCGGACGATCCTGGTGGAGGCCGAGGCCGGCCAATCCGGGATGGGCGTGTTTCTCGTTGAGAACACGACCACGCAGCAGCTGTCGATTCCCGTCAGCGTCTCGTCGTTCCACGATGACGACGGTCGCGAGGTCACTCCGACGGTGGGCTTCCGGCCGGACGTGATCACACTCGACCCCAGCGACCAGCTTGTCGTCCAGGTTGCGGCTGCGATCGACGAGACGCTCGAGCCGGACGTGCGGTACCACGCCGAGATCAGTGTTCCCGGCCTTTCTGCGACTCGGATCCCCATCGTCGTGCGCCGCCGTCCGAGCACAGCACCGCGGCCCAAAGAACAGGCGAAGGCAAAGACGCACAGTTCATGAGCGCCGCCGCGCAGGAGTCGGCCGAGCGCTCGGCGTGGGAGCTACCGGAGCTGCTCGGCTTGACCGCCGACCTCGACCGGCTCCACGACTTCATCGCCGAATGGATCGACAAGTGCGACACCGAGGTGCAGCCGATGGTGCGCAGACAGCTGTCGGGGCGCGCCAAGTACTTCCGGCCGGTGACCGTGTTCGCCTGCTATCACGCGATGACGACGAAGCCGCTCAGCGCCCGCGTGCTGCGCGCCGCGGCGGCGGTCGAGCTGATCCACAACGTCGCGCTAATTGTCGACGACATCCTCGACCGGTCGCGCTACCGGCGCGGCCAGCTCTCCTTGCACTGCCGGTACGGGTTCCTGCCGGCGCTGATGACGTCCGGCTACATCGGCTTCGCCGGCCCGCAGCTCGTCGCAACGGATGCCTACAGCGTCCGACTCGTGGCCGAGCTGATGCAGCGGCTCGGAGCGGCCGAGTGCTTCCAGTGGCGCTTGCGGAGACAGCCGCTCGGCGTCGAGGACTGGCGGCAAGTGGCGGGTGAGGACACGGGCACGATGTTCGAGATCTGCGCGCGTCTCGGGACGCGGAACGACCAGCTGCTCGCGTATGGGCTCTTGCTCGGGACGCTGTACCACGGCTGCGACGACGTGGCCGATGTCCGCGGCGCCACCGCTCTCGGCGGCGGGAGCGAGAAGGACATCGTCGACGGGATCCTGACCCTCCCCGCGGCGATCGCCATGCGCGATCCCGAGACCGCGCTCCTCCTCCGAGACGTCCGCTCGGAGACCTTCGGCGAGACCACCCAGCGGCTGCAGGCCGCGCTGCCGGAGGCGGAGGCCTATCTCGACCGGCTGGCGGGCGAGGCCGAGCACGAGGCTGTGCGCAACGCGCCGTACCCCGCGCGTCTCGTGGATCTCATCCGGCACACGCGAGCGCTCTCTTCGGTCTGACGTGGCCGCTCGAACGTACGACGTCATCGTCGCCGGCGGCGGCCCCGCGGGAAGCACGCTCGCATGGGAGCTCGCGAGACGCGGCGTTCGCGTGTTGCTGCTCGAGCGGACGCGTTTTCCGCGAGAGAAGGTCTGCGGCGACTACGTCGAGCCGCGCGGCTTGCGGATCCTGCAGGAGATGGGATGCCTCGAACGACTCGAGGAGCGCATGCCGCTTCCGATCACGCACTCGGCGACGTTCGTCGACTGGGAATGTTGCTACGCGGGCGAGATCCCGTTCTACGGCGTCAGCGAGAGCCTGCCGCCGCACGGCTACATCATCCCTCGCGACGAGCTGGACAATGCCACCCTCGAGACCGCCGAGCGGGCGGGAGCGACGGTGCACCAGGAGACGCTCGTCACTGCGGTCAGCGCCGCACCGTCGGGCGTCGTCGTCGAAGCCCGGGTTGGAACGAAATCCATCCGGTATCGCTCCCATCTGATTGCGGGTGCGGACGGCGCCAACTCCGTCGTCGGGTCGAGCGCTGGGGTGCTCGTCGACGACCCGCGCCATACCGCGGTGGCGCAGCGCGCCTACGCCACGGGTCTCGAGGGCGATCTGGGCGAGGCCGTGTTCTTCTTCGACGAGGAGCTCTTCCCCGGGTACGGGTGGATGTTTCCGATGGCCGGTGGGCGGGTGAACCTCGGCGTCGGGATCCTGTCGGAGACGCGGCGGCGTCTGAACGTCAACGTGCCCACGCTCTTCGTCGACTTCGTCGAGCGCCTGCGCCGTTTCCATCCGCGCTGCGTGAACCTCGAGGTGTGCTCGACCCCGATCGGCGGGATCGTCAGAACGTACGGCGGCGCGGGTGCGAACCACTTCGACGGAGGCGTCTTGATCGGAGACGCGGGGAGCTTCGTCGATCCGATGACCGGTGAGGGCATCACCCCGGCCGCGGAGTCCGCGTTGCTGGCCGCGCCGGTGTTGCAGGCCGCGCTCGACGCGGGGCGCTTCGACGCAGGGCAGCTGTCTACGTACGAGTCGGCGTTCCGTGCGTACTTCGACCCGGCGATGAAGTTCCTGGATCTGTGCGCTTCTATCCTGCGCAACCGGCAGCTCGCGCGGCCATGGTTGAAGGCGCTCGCACGAGGATGCGAGCTGGCGCAGGCGGACCAGGCGTTCGCCCGCGAGGGCGGGAGCCACTTCGGCGGCCTGGACATCCAGCCGTTCGGGATCCTCGCCCACATCTGGGTTCGGATCATCGATGACCTCGTGCTTGCGTGGCCAAGGCTTCTGGGCGGGCTCGTACGTGCTCGTAGCTCGAGGGCCACGAGCGTCGGCGACCTGATCGAGTGGCAGGCTGCGTGGTCACGCTCGCTCGTGGCCGATCCGCTCTGGCACACGCGCTGGACCATGGACGTCCAGCGCAAATCGGTCCGGCTGATGTCGATGCTGACGGGCGCCGAGGATGACCCCCGCGCCGCAGGGCTGGTCGACGCTTAGAGCTCGCTTAGTAGTCCTTCACCCTCGCGGCGCGCGTTCGCTTCGGCTTCGGCTTCCCGATCGTCTCGAGCTGGCTGTTGAACTCCTTCACCGCGGCGGACGGGAGCTGCGTCATGTTGCGCAGGTACTCGCGCGTGAGGTCGGAGAGGCGGCCGACGACGTCGCCTGACTCACCGGCCTCCTCGAGTTTGGCGAGCTCGGCGTTGATCGCACGCGTGTACTTGTCGGCGGACTCCACCCACCCGGCCCAGAACTTGATCCCGGCTGTGACGGCGGCAAGCTGCGTCCGCGCCGCCTCCACGAGGACCCCGCGCAACTGATCGCCCTGTCTCGACGAAGTGGGCGACGCGGGGACTTCGGCCTTGGTCGAGGATCGGCGCTCGGCCACCGACGTCCATCGTAGCGGCTCACATGTTTGACCTCGTCCTCGGCGCCGCGTCGGCGCTCGATGGGCCTGCTTCCGTTGCTCAATGTCTGACAGTGATTCATCCAGCCCCGGCGTCCGCGTACCCCGGACCGTCCACGCCCGAGCGCTCGTCACCCCGTTCGACTCGCTCGTTTGGGAGCGTAGCCGCACAGGACGCGCGCCGCGTGGTCCCGGAGCTGGCCGCCGAGCTCCGGCAAATGCAGGCGTGGCTCGAACTCGACCGGATCGAGATAGCCGAGCGCGGGGACCTCGCCGCGAAGCTGCGTCGGAGCGTGAGGTACGCACGGCCCAGGTGGGCCTAACGGATCGCTGTGGGCCGCGCCAAGGCGATCCCGAACACTGGCAAGAGTGACGACCCGAATCGAGCCCACGAAGGAAGCTCCTATGAGTCGAATGAGGATCGGATTGGTCGTTGTCGACTGCAACCACTTCCAGCCGATGATGCGGCTCTGCTAGGCGCTTCGGCATCTGCCGCGCGAACCGCCCGAGGAGGATCTGAGGATCGTGGTTGGCCCTCAGCCGTCGGTAGGGGCGTCATTCGGGCCGGGTACATGAAAGGCGCAGCGCAATATCCACGCCAGCGCGTCTTCTACTGAGGAAGCAGGTTCTGATGGCCAACGTCGACGTCATCGCCGATCCCGGTCCGGCCGCCGCCGAGTGGGGGCGAGCGGCAGCGCGCCGGCTCGCCCGTACGGCCGCAACCGCGGAGCGGAAGCAGCTGCAGGTCGGCGTCAGCCGCGCCGTCCTCGAGGCGCTGAACGAAGAGCCCGACGTGGACGGGAAGATCTACAGGTTCCTCTGGCTTGTGCTCGAGCTCGCGGAGCTCGCTGCGCGTCATCCGTCCTGGCGATTCGCTTCGGGAGACTTCACGTCGACGACGTCGGCTCCGAGGGAGTGAGAGTGATCAAGACGCTGATCCGGGCGCCTTCCGACGCCGCGACGTGCTGGGCGGGCTGATTCACGAGTACTACGCTGCTGCCGTATGAGCAACGGTGGGAACCATGGCCTTCGACTGCGCGCGTCTACTGCCACCGCTTCCAGGGGGCCTGGCCCGAGGAGGCCGAGATCATCGAACAGACGCCGGTTGTGTTGTGCCGGAGGCGGGGAGCGGCGATCGATCTCGTGCTCGATCGGCCCCGCCTTGCCCGCTCCCAGTTTGTCTTCACGCAGGTGAAGGGACGCGAGGCGATCTTCTGGCAAACGCAGAAGACCGCGCGGGCCGCCAACCCCGGCGGGCGGATCCCCCGCCGGCGCACCCTCACCCACGCAGTCACGATCGCGGTCGACACGAGGGAGCGCTACCCACCCCTACCGCTTCACCCAGCAAGGGGCCGAGACGGTGCGGGCGACCGTTCCCGCCGGCGACTATGCCGTCCGGGCAGCAGACGGGACCGTGCTTGCCGCCGTCGAGCGCAAGAGCCTGTACTCGGCGGTCGACAAACTGGAACACGTGAACGGCAGCTGGCTCGCAGACCAGCTCGCCCGACTCGAAGTGCGCTACCCCGAAGTCCACCTCGTCTTCGCCGACTCCCGCCGCTTCGCCGAAGAGTGGACCTACCGCTTTCTCACTACAGCGCTCGCCGACGCGTCCGACCCGAGCCCGAACAGCTGAAACACCTCGTACGCTGCCGGCCGGCGCCGGACATGTGCACTCCGCGGGCGGCAGCGTTCGCCGGCGGAGAGCGTGTCCCTTCACTCTAATTCGAGTTCTTAGGTCGCTTCGAGCGCGCCAGGAACTTCGGGGGAACGTCAGCCTGATGTGTGTCGGATCGTGATGCCGCCGGTCGCGCGAGCAAGCAGCGCGACGGTCGCGAAGGAGAGGAAGAAGACGGCGGCGACCACGACGACGATTCCGAGCAGCTCGACACCGAGCTGATGAGCGGCCGCGCCGCCGCCGCCGAAGAAGAGCCCGTTGGGGAGCTTGGGAAAGCCTGAGCCGGCGGCGAAGCGCTGTTGGGCGAAGAAGGCGATCATCGAGACGCCGAACAGGCCGCCGACGAGGTGTCCCGCGAGCAAGCCGGCGGGATCGGAGAACCAGGTGAAGCGCGACAAGACGCGCTCGGCGGCGAGAAACAGTGGGCCGCCGCAGACCCCGAGGATGATCGCGCTCGCCGGGCTGACGAAGCCGGCGAGCGGGGTGATGATGATCAGCCCCATCAGGATCCCGTTCACGGCGTAGAGCGGACGATGCTCCAGTTCGTGCTTGGAGAGCACATAGGCGCAGACCATCATCGAGAGCAGGCAGGAGGCGGCAGCGAGGAAGGTCGTGATCACAACGACCATCGTCTCGTTGTTGAAGGCGAGGACGCTGCCCGGGTTGAAGCCGAACCAGCCGACCCAGAGCAGCAGAATCGACAGCGTCAACCAGCCCGGGCTGAGCTTGAACGGCACTTGCGGGCTTGTCCGCAGGCCCCGCCGTCGCTCCTCGCGCCAGATCTGGCAGAGGATCGCGAGGCCGGCCGCGCCGGCCGCGCCGTGGACGACGAGCCCGCCGGCGAAGTCGACCATGCCGCGGCGGGCGAGCCAGCCGGTCGGGTTCCAGATCCAGGCCGCAGGCAGGTTCCAGATCAGGATGAAGTAGACGACCGAGTAGCCGACAAAGGAGGCGAGCTTGACCTTGCGCAGGACGACGAGCCCAACAAGCGCTAGCGTGACGGCAGCGAACGCCGTCTCGAAGAGGAAGTACGTGGCGGGCGTCAGCCCGGTGTTGAAGAAGCCGTGCCGCATCGACCACCAGACGCTGCTCGTCGCCGAGAGCGCCTTCGTCGAGAAGCCGCCGACGAAGAAGCCCGGAGAGTAGAACGGGTGGCCGATCAACCCGTCGGCCGTCGGTGCAAAGGCCGTGTTGAAGCCGACGAAGGCCATCACGACGAGCGCCAACCCCGTCATCAGGATCGTCTTCAACAGGCTGAAGTCGAGTTCCTCGCCGAGCTCGCCGACCTCAAGGAAGCCGACCGAGATCGTCATCGTAAAGACGAGCAGCGCGGCAATCAGCACCCAGAGGTTGTTGATCGTGTCGACCACAGCCTCTCGTTCCGCTCGGCAGAACGAATCCCTCCCGAGCTCGCCGACGCTCGATGCTCGCCCGGGAAGCCATCGTCTCGGCCGACGGGCGCGGCTAGCGGGGAGCGTCGGGCAGGAGACGCGCGAAGGAGGCGGGCTTGACGCCGCGCTGCGAGGGCATTGTCGCGGCTTGCGGTCCTAACCGAGGGTGAAGAAGGCGCCCCCTCGCGGGAAGACGGGGCCGTCCGGCGGCAGGCCCGTCACCGTGGCGAAGAGTGTCTGGCAGGTCGTGCCGGTCGGGGTGAGGATGAGCGCCCGGAAGTGGACGAGCCAGCCATCGAAGGTTGCGGTTCCCCCGCTCACAGGCTTCCGGTTGACTGTTCCGGTCAGGCCCGCGAGGCTGGCCCGGAGGCGGAACAGCTGCCAGCCGCACCTCTCCTGGGCGGCCAGCGTTACGGAACCGGCCGCGAAGGCGCCAGCCAGTCTCGTCCCGGTGAAGACGTTCGTGAGCGTGAACTGACCGCCGGGGAAGATGGAGGCGGTCGCACCGACGGTGGAGGGGTTGGGCGCGTGCAGCACGCCGGCCGTGAACAGGCCGGGAAGCCCTCCGGAGAGGAGACCGGCAAAGGTGCTGAGGTCGGCCCCCGGAGCGACGCCCTGCCGAAAACCGGTCTCGACGCCTTGGACGGCGTCCGTGTACGTGACGGAGCCGGTCGCCGAAGCAGGCGTGAGGACGGCTACGGCAACCGCAGCGATCAGCGCCAGCCAGCGGCGAGACACGACCACCTAAGCCTACTCCGCTTGAAGGCCCGGTGTCACTCGCCGGAGAGAGTCCATCTTTAGTGATGTCGTCTCCGGATTCGTCGATCGGTGACTGCACATACGCAGCATTAGCGCGGGCGTCGATCCCTCGATCTGGAGCCAGCTGCGGTGCGGTACGACAGGGCCGTCCCGCCTGGGTGTCAGCTGCCCATCTGCGGGGTCGGCGTTTCCCGGCAGCCGAGCGGGCCCCGCCGCAGCTGAGCGTCCGTCGGAGGGTCGAGCGCGACGAGCTGGGGGACCGTGACGGTCACGTAGTGGCGCCGGCGCAGGAGGGGAAGAACCAAGTGAAGCGCCTTGATCGTCTGGCCGCGGTTCTCGTGCATGAGAATGATCGCTCCAGGCCGCAGGCCCGCGCCGATATTGGCGTAGATCTGGCGCGGCGTCGCGCCTTCCGAGTCGCGGCTGTCGACCGTCCAGAGGACCACGAGCATCCCAAGCGCGCGCGACTCGTGGTCGACGCGGCGGTCGTGGGCACCGTAGGGCGGGCGGAACAGCTGCACCGGACCGCGGCTCGCACGCTCAAGCGCGCGTTGCGTCTCCGCGAGCTCGTACGTGATCCGTGCATCGCTCTCCGCAGTCAGATACGGATGCGTCCAGGTGTGATCGCCGATCGCTCCGAGCCGCAGCTCCGGTCGCACGAATCGTCCCCAGCGCGCAAGGTTCCGGCCGACGAGGAAGAACGTCGCCCTCACACGGGCGCGCCGCAGTATCCGCAGCCCGAGCTGCGTGTAAACACCCGGGCCGTCGTCGAATGTCAGGGCCACATACCGGCCACGCCGGGCGCCGCAGTACAGCGGCAGCCCCCTGGCAGCAAGGCCTCCGACGGCTCGTTCTTCCCGCGTGGCCGACAGCTTGGACACTGTCCCCTGAGTCTCAGGTCGAAGGTGCTCCCCTCGGGCGGCAACGATCAGTTTGAGCGCCCGAGGTGTGTACTTCGGCTGGTTCACGGTGCGCCGATGCGCGTGCGCCTGATGTGCCAGCCCAACTGCCAGACCCGAGCCCAGCGCCGTCGCAGCAAGAACGAGGGTGACTGCCGCTTGACGGCGCCGGCGGAGACGCGCACGTTCGAGCCGCCGCCGCTGTGGACGGCTCAGCCATAGCTTCGCGTCCGACGGCTTCGTCGGCACCTCTCGGCGAGTCTAATCGGGAGTTGCGCAGCAGGCAGTCGGCGCAGACGGCCGGAATCGGAACGGAGCTCGTCGCGGTCGCTCTTCTGATCACATTCTTCAAGCGCCGCGACTGGTGGCTAGGCCGGCCGTCACGACACGTCCGATTCGGGGCGCGCACAATCCGCTCGTGACCAGAGACGCCCTGCACGAAGAGGAGGTCGAGTCCCGCTGGGAGGCCGCCCCCGCTGTTGGGCTGGTGATCGGCTTCCAGCTGCTGCTCGCGATCGTCAGCCGTACGCAGCAGTGGAAGCTCTGGGTACTGCCCTGGTGGGTGTGGCTGATCCCGATCGGACCCGAGCTCGCGCTGTTTATCCCGCTTGCCTGGCATCGCCCCCGCCGGCGGCTCGAGCAGCTCGGTCATCGCCGCACCCTCGCGCTCGTCCTGCTCGGACTCGTCAGCCTCGCCAACGCGATGCTCCTGCTCGCGGTGGTCGCCTCACTCGTTCGCGGCGACGAGAAGAGCGGCGCCCAGCTGCTGCTCAAGGCGATCACCGTCTGGGGCACAAACGTGATCGCGTTCGGCCTCTGGTATTGGGCCTTCGACCGCGGCGGCCCGGTACGCCGGCTGCGACCCGACCCGCCGCCGCCCGACTTTCAGTTCCCGCAGATGGAGAATCCGC
>Ga0070707_100006106_pt1 | contig 11235 bp, 10 predicted proteins | sample KBSK5502metaG_FD_65468 | JGI IMG/M metagenome (GOLD analysis project Ga0070707, IMG submission 65468) | Corn, switchgrass and miscanthus rhizosphere microbial communities from Kellogg Biological Station, Michigan, USA - KBS K5-50-2 metaG | ecosystem: Host-associated > Plants > Roots >... | reverse complement strand
CGATCTGTTCGGGCGGTATTCCCAGTGCCTGGAGGTTCCAGCGAGCCAGGAAGCATCCGAGCGTCTCGGCATCTGCCGTGAGCGTTCCCAGGATCACCTCTTCGACCACCTGAAAGATCGCCCCTTGGTAGGCCGATGCCACCAGGGGCATCTCTTCGGGACTTCTCAAGAGTCCTGCATGTTCCAGAAACGTCGGGAGGCGAGCTGCAAAATGATGGAGGACGGTCCTTCGTAGTTCAGGGTGCCCAGTTTCCGTGAGCAAGACACGTGCCAGGTCCGCCTGGCTGAGGACCGCCTTGATCCCAGCAGCCAGGGCGACGGCGAGTTGGGCAGACCCCACTGGAACGTCTGCCACCGCAGCATCAATTTCCTGACCAATGACCCGGGCGAAGTCAAGGGTGACGGCCTGCAGCAATGCTTCTTTATTGGAAAAGTAAAAGTAGCAGTTGCCGATGGATGTTGCTGCCTCTTGAACAATTTGCTGCATCGTCGTGGGTTGGTAGCCTTGTCGAACAAAGAGATCACGCGCGGCGGTGATGATGCGCGTGCGCATGGCTTGTCGGCGTTGCTCGGTTCGTTCTGTCACTCGGTAGGGCATCGACGTTTCCTTCCTTGTATAGAATAGTGTTCTATGCTTAAATATAGTATAGAATAGTATTCTATCTTTGTCAAGGGGGAAAAGAGCCAATGCGAAGCATCCCATTGAAAACAGCGAGGCCTTCTCGACGTTCAAAAAGAGGGAACAGAATTGAGCATTCCTTCCTTATTGATACAGAGCGTCTGGTGCCGTATATGTATTCGTTGTATCGCACCTCTGAGCTTGCGAAGCACAGCGTCGGTGCTACCTAAAACCCAGGGTTGCAAAAAAAGTGAAACTCCTACGGTTCTGACAAAAGTCCCTCTCGCCCTGTTAGCTTGAATACGCGTGAACCTCTTGAGGAGAAGGCAGCTCAATCTTTGTGAAGACCGCTGTAGCGCCCGCTTTCCTGGTCTGTGTTTCTTTCCTGTGGATGGAGCCTGCTTGTTTTGTCCTGGTGTCTCTTGTGGGTGCGAAGAAATCTGAGATGGAGGGTGCGCATTGCCTCACCAGAAATCTTACTCTTGACAGGGTACTTGCCTCATGAATAATGTAACCCAACGTCTGTTTGTTCTTACAGCGGAGGGGGAAAGACATGAGGTCACATATGGGCTATCGAGCCAAACGAGAACTGTTAGTGCAAATCGCCCCTCGGTATCGAGAGGCATCATCAGCCTTCAAGGAGGTCATCCTTGACGAGTTTGTCGCCGCCACAGGATATGCCCGCAAATACGCCATCCGGCTTCTGAATCATCCTATCGATCTCAAGCTTGTCATAGAGCGTCCACGTCCACCGCGCTACGGACGAGAAGTCCAACAGGCGTTATACCTGACCTGGACTGCCGCCAATCACATTTGTGCCAAGCGACTGATTCCGTTTCTGCCAACGCTTGTTGAGTCACTGGAGCGACATGGACATCTTCAACTGAGTGAAGAGTGCCGCAGTCAGCTTCTCTCCATAAGTCCAGCGACCGCTGATCGACTGTTACGGCCGTACCGAAAACAAGAGCGGCATGGGATTTCCACCACCCGATCAGGAACGTTGCTCAAAAAACAAATCCCGATCCGCACCTTTCAGGACTGGAATGAAGTCAAGCCAGGCTTCTTAGAAGCTGATCTGGTGGCTCATTGTGGCACTCAAGCTGAGGGATCCTACTTATACACTTTGACCTTGACGGATGTTGCCACTGGATGGACGGAGTGCCTGCCCTTGCTCAATCGCGGTCAGGAGGCCGTTGTCGCCGCGCTCAAGCGAGCGCAGCAACTGCTTCCCTTTCCCATCTTGGGCATCGACACTGACAACGGAGCAGAGTTTATCAACATCGAGCTGATGGCCTATTGTGAGCAAGAGCACATCACCTTTACCAGAGGGCGTCCTCACAAAAGCAATGATCAGTGTTATGTCGAGCAAAAGAACGGACAGATTGTTCGTCAAGTAGTGGGATATGATCGGTTTAGTGGGGAGCTTGCTTATCGACAGCTCACCGAACTCTACCGCGCATTGCGCGTATATGTGAATTGCTTTCAACCTTCGATGAAGCTCCAGACCAAGCAGCGAGAGGGCAGTAAGGTGCGCCGTACTTATGATCAAGCCCAAACACCACTGCAACGACTGCTTGTCTCTGGCGTTTTATCGGCAAAGAAGCAGCAAGAGTTGCTGCGGATCACCCAGGCACTAGACCCTCTGCGCTTGTTGCACCAACTCGAACACTTACAGAAGGCCCTTTGGCAGCATGCGGTGACATCCGAAGCTGTGCGTCCAGCTTCTCCGCTCCAGTTTGAGATTCAGCAGTGTACTGAGGAAAAGGTTCCTGTGGATGGCCTTCCCGGCCCCCCTCCCTCTCTGCTCAAACAAGCACGAAAACGCAAGTATCAGAAAAGTGGACGGCCTCACGACTGGCGTACGCGCGAAGACCCCTACGAGGGCCTGTGGGATCAGATCACAGCCTGGCTCACTGCCAACCCCGAACGGACAGGTGTAGACCTCTTCCAGGAGTTGCAGCGCCTCTACCCCGGACGCTATCGACCGACCCAGGTCCGAACGCTACAGCGAGGGCTTCAGAAGATTCGAGCTCGTCTCCTGGTCACCTTTGATGACCACTGGGACGAGGAGGAAATCCTGAATGGACAATCCCCGGCTCCTGCATTGCGAGCCGAGGTCGTTGCAGAGGTCTCCTGATTCTCAGAGAGAGGGAGGGAACCATGCATTGCGATGCGTTCCCTCCCTCTCTCTGAAACTCTCTCCCACCCTCCGCGCTAGGGCTGTCTGCACGCTCCGCTGAGGCCAGGGGCCAGCCCCTGGACCCCGCTGAGGAGCACTGCCCCTCAGACTCCCTGGTATTTCTGGGCGGTTGCTTGCAATGAGACGGTTCTGGAGAGTAAGATATCTCATGAGCTAATGACCTATATTCTATGAGTCAATGGGTCAGACAAAACTCGGTGAAAGTAAGATTTCCCATGAGGCATTCTCCCCTCTCAAAGTAAGATTCTTCCGTGAGGCAATGCGTCCGTCGGGATGGTCGTCGTCCTGCACCATGAGGCTCTCGAACCAGCCCATCAGAAAGCGGTGCTCCGACGCGATGGTACGATCACTGTGGTTGCGGGTGACGTGGGTATCCAGGTACCCCTGCAGGATGGCGTGATGATCGGCGAGCAACTGAGAAAAAGGCACTGGGGTCGAAACGACCTCGATGTTATGAACGAGAGCGAGCTGGGGACGACTCATGTCTCACCTTCCTTCAAGTTTAACCGTTCTAACTTCTATATATATTACCTTACTCAAGTTAAACTTGTCAAGGGTCGCTAAAAACATGTTTACGTGCGTGCAACATATCGCATGTTCGCCCCCGTGAGAGGGTGGAAAAGGCTGGATTTTGCCAGTACTCGCGGAGGCTGATCACCGTTGGCTGCCAGGATATCTTTACGTGCTTGTGCAAGTACGCTAGTAGGTGTATCCCATGAGCAAAGTTTCCGCATACGTTCCATATAGATAGTGCGCTGCTGACTATCAGCAGGAGCAGGAACGAGTGCGCCATAGACTGCGGCTCGAGAAGCAGTTATTGGTTTACGCGACCACCAGATATGTAAAGTAGAAATGTTGCCGTGTCGCAGGCTTTTTTCACGCGAGGCTTCGGCGCTGATCTCGCGGATGGGGATCAGGTCTTCGATGAGCCGGCGGTCGTTGTCGGGCATGGGTGGTATGTCCTTTTCTAGCCTATATATTATATTCTGCATTATCAATTACATACAATAGGTTGCTGCACATGAGCAGCACGCTCAGGCATTCTGATTTGTTCTGAACCCTTATGAAGCGGTGGCTCTGCGGGTTCTTGAAAACCTGGATCATGCCACGCAGCAAGGACATCATGCCTTCTTGCTCGGCTTCTATGTCGCTGTAGCGTAGCAAGGGTTTATCCGGTTTAAATGCCCTTTTTATTAATGCAGCGCCCACAAGATCATTAGGAAGTTTTGCTTTTGTTCTGATTGCAATTTCTAGTACTTTCGTTGCGTTGAGAATTGCATAATCATATTTTCTTGCAGTGTACAGGTGCCAGCATCTCGCGTAGATTTCCGAGTGGATTTCAAGATTCCACATCTCACTTACAACGATTGAGTGTTGCGTGGGTTCATTAGCCAGAGGACTCGCGTTTTTCTTGAGTATGTCTCTCTTTTCCAGGTACTGTTCTATCGTCTCTACATCACGATAGCGGCGTATATCTCGAGAGAGTTTGCATTGCCAGTTACCTTCCTCACCCGTGGAGAAGAAAGTAAAAATCCAGGGTTCAACTTGCAGCAGCAATCCGATCTTGCGAGTCGAAAGCTCTGACATATCTAGCAAGGTGATGAGGTCGTTACTGGAGACCTGGCGCTTCTCTTTATCCGAAGAGATGTATCTTTCAACAAAAAAATGTATAGCTTGCACAAAATCCTTCAGATCTTCTTCCGAACCCTTGCAGAGATATGTAGCTGGCAACGTGAGAAAGGTATCTTCATTGGTATAACCAGGGACATCAAACATATAGGCATTGAAAGGTTTGGAAAGCCCGGGCGGAAGGCTTTTGACTATTTCATCGATGTCCAGGTCGGGATGTGATCGAAGCATCGTTCGTTTTATATAACTATATATAGGCCACTTTCCATATTCATGGAAATGGTCAAATATGGTTTGTAAGTATAGGCGCTGCTGGGCATTTAGATTGACAGGTTCCATTATTTCCCCTCAATTACCATCCATCATATTCGCATTCAACCTTGCAATCGCCTCCCCTGGCACACGGTACCCCTCGATCACCACCTGCTCCTGTATCACATTCGCCAGTACCTGGGCCGGATTCTGGATGATGATGAGATAGGGCTCGCTGGCACAGTTCCAAACCACGTAGAGCCAGTAACTTTCGCCGTGGCGGCGCGCCTGTAACCACTCGTTGGGAGTCAGTTCTATAAACTCGCCTTCGCCGGCACGCGACTTGACCTCGATACGGCGTATCTCGCCAGAAGCGAGGTCGGTACTGCGAATGTCGAAACCGCTGCCATCGTAGTTTTTGCTAATATCTTCGGGTTGCCTGCCCTGCTCGCGCTCGTAGTTCATGACATAGTCCATGCCGACCTGCTCGATTGCATCATCGCGTACCAGTTCACCGCTAGTAATATCAGTCTGTTGCTCTAATTGTGCGGCGAGCGAGGTCTGCGTAATTGGAACCACGAGGGCGCTGCCTATGTAACGCGCTACTCCCTCGCGCACGACCTGCAGGCGGTTCAGTTCCGCCACCTTCTCACGCTGGTGCACGCGCAGTTCCTTCTGGCGACGGTCGGCTTCGTCACGCGCCAGTCGTGCCGCTTCATCACCTTTTTGCACGCGGCGGTACAACTGCATGTAACGGTGTTGAACCTGTTTGATCTGTTCCCCAAACATGTTGTCGATGTATTCGCGGCGAATCTGCAGCAGCCGCTGGCGCTCTTTTGCCTGCTGCTGTTTCAGCGGAAACTGTACCTTGATGCGTATCCATTGCTCGAGTGCGACGATGGCCTGGGGATCGGGTGCGATCATCTCAATCTGTACCGTTGCATTGTCAGGTAGCGGTGTCAGATCGTGCAGCAAATCGGCAGGAGCAAGCTCTTTGCCTTGCGGCCCATCAAGGACGGCAGCGAGTGTGGAGTAAAGAACCTGCGTGCGTGACTCACCAGTAGTGCCATCCCGCCTGCTATCAACGACAGGTTCCTCGCTGACAATCTGTACTTCAAAGAAATGCACCTGGTAGCTCTCGCTAACACGCGGATCAACAAAGACTGCTGCATGACCCTGTACAGGTCCCAGGTCGGCCAGTAATACCTCGCTGAGCGCGGCAAAGAGGGGATGTCCTGGTGAAAGCAAGACGGCGTCCTGGTGCTCGGCTCTTTGCTGGACCATTTTATCGAATGTGAGCTTGCGATACTCCTGGGACGGGACACCATAACGGCGTGCCGTTGCAAGATGCTGGTCGCGCAGGCGTGCCGGTACGCGCTCGATGGTATAGAGACCATCGACACGCCGGTGCAAGTTCATCTTCTCACGTTCGGCAGCACGTAAGAAGAATTTCTCAGCATATTCGGGCATCAGGCGTCGCTCTTGCGAGCGTATATCCGTGCCCTGTACCCAGGCCAGGTCCACCTGCGAGGTGGCCAGTGCGACACCCGTAGCCTGTTCCAACTCTTGCAGTTGCTCTGTGCTGAGTTGCCCTATCTGTCCTGTATATTCCTCGATGCGCGCTGGATTGACGGCAACTTCGCGCAGCATATCTTCCAGGCGGATCTCATTGAGCGCCAGTAGTTGCCCCACCACGTCGAAGACGCGGTCGCCCAGTTGGCCCCGGATCTCTTCCAGCTTGGTGAAGAGGCGTTCAAGGATGGTTCCCTCGACGGTGTTGGTAGAGACGAAATTGAAAATGTAGACATCCGAGCGCTGCCCGATGCGGTGGATGCGCCCCATGCGCTGTTCCAGCCGGTTGGGATTCCAGGGAATGTCGTAGTTTATCATCTGGTGACAGAATTGGAGGTTGATTCCTTCGCCTGCCGCCTCGGTGGCGATGCAAACCTGCGCTGACTCGTAAAAGCGTTGCGCCTCGTCACGCCGCAGCACGGCATTCATGCCACCGTGAATCTCACAGGTCGTGTAGCCCCATTTTTGTAGGTGTCCACGCAGGTATTCCAGCGTATCACGATGTTCGGTAAAGATCAGCAGCTTACCTCGCCCATCGTTCAACTCGTGGAATTGGGCGCCCTCGATACAGGTGCGCAGGGCTTTGAGCTTCGCTTCTTCGCCCGAGGCCACTACTTTGGCAGCCTCCTGCACGAGTTTCTCCAGGGCCTGCACTTCGGCACGCAGTTGATCGACGCGCTGCGCGACCGGGAAGTTCTCCATAGCCTCTTCCTGCTGTTCATCCAGGTCGCCGCTATCACTTTCTTCGTCCTCGTACCCGCTGGAAGCCAGCAAGCGGTACTTGTACAAGATCTTCTCGTGTTCGCCGGCCGGCAAGCGTTCCAGTTCCTGCAGGATATCCCTGAAGTGCTTGGCGCGGCGTTCGAGCGAGCGGTGGATGGCATGCAGGCTGCTGGCGAGACGACGCTGTAGCACCGTACGTGCCAGGGCGACGCTGTTACGGCGTGCGCCTCCGCCCTGCTGGTAGGGCAGAAAGAGGTTAATATACTCGGTCACGTGCTTATAAAGCTGCTCTTCAGGCCAGGTAAGCGCAAAAGGCACTGTACTCACATGGCGCTTGGTGAAGAGTGGATTGCCCTCGCGATCACGCAGTTCCTCTTTGATACGGCGCAGGAACCATTGATCGCGTCCTCCTTCGCGGGCATCCTCCAGTATTTTGCGATCAAGCTGCAAACCGTCGTAGCGAGGATCAGGAAACTGGTCCGCATCGAGCAGGCGCAGGAAGTGCGCAAACTGGTCAGGGTTGCCGCTGTGCGGTGTCGCGCTGAGGAGCAAGATACGCTCGGCGCTTGCTGAGAGACGTTCCGCCAGTTGATAGCGGCGCGTCTTCGCGACCTTTTCACCCTGCGTGTGCGCGGAACATTTGTGGGCCTCGTCGATAATCACGAGGTCCCACGGAATCTGCTCAAGGGTTTGGGTGATTCGCTCCTGCTTGGCGAAGTCGAGCGAGGCGATGCACTGGCGGTAGCGATCCCACACATTGCCTGCGAGCTGGTTGCCCACCATATCGGAGTTCACCACCTCGAAGGTTTCATCGAATTTGCTATACAGTTCGTCTTGCCACTGGATGGTCAACGGAGCCGGAGTCAGGATAAGAACATAAGTGATGACACCCCGCAATTTCAGTTCTTTCAGCAGTAGCCCTGCCATAATCGTCTTACCGGCTCCTGGATCATCGGCGAGCAGGAAGCGCAGGCGTGCTTGAGGAAGCATGCGTTCATAAACGGCCTGCAACTGGTGAGGAAACGCCTGAACGCCCGACATCGAGACGGCAAAAAATGGGTCAAAGCTATAGGCAAGGCGGATGCGTGCGGCTTCTACCAGCAGAAAGAAGTCATACGGGTCAGCCAGCGTACTGGTAGTACTTTGTACTGTGGCCTGGTCAAGAACGGCGATAAGTTCGGTTGCGGGAATAATTGTCTGGACGGTCTGACCATCACGTGTACGCACTGAGAGGCTTACCAGGTCATCAATAGTCTGAACATCTTCAATGTACACCGGTTGGCTGAACTCCGACAAGCTCACCTGGCGGCGCAAGGCGCGGCTAACCAGGCTCTGCATATCGAAAGGCGGATCCACAGACATCCTCTACTCCTCCACGTTCCTGGCGGGCTTTCAATGGTCGCTCATACCTTTGTTATGCAATCGCAGCAAAAGGCAGAGCCATATCACGAATGTAGTAGCTTTACAAGAGTCGGGCACAATGATGGCATTTAACAAAATAATCCGGCCATCCGTAGGGGCCGCTTTAGCGCGCCCACCGTCGATTTATCGGCCTTCAGTGGATGTTCCGATGTCCTGATTAAAAAGTGAAAAAGCATAATTGAGCCGGACGATGGATAACGCGACTATTCTACCAGATAAAGGTGGCTATGTTAATACCCCATTACTCCTAATATGCGTGTTCAGCAAGAGATTCACGCCATTGCTCGTCATTACGCTGAAAAGTGACATAAGGACACTGCCCATGACGATGCTCATTGCGCTTTCATGACGCTTCCTCCTTATTCTAGGTCTAAAGAGGGCGAGGCGCCTTAGCTGGAGAGTGGCCCGAAACCCTGCTGGCTGGGCCTTTAAGCGAGGAAACGCCCTCGAGTATCACGCTACTTGTGTGATAACACAGCAGTTAATAAGTGTGGAAGAGATTTCCTTTGAATGAAAGGATTTTCAGAACTATGAAAAAAGCCCTCTTAATAGGTGGCGGTTCAGCCTTACTATTACTCTGCCTACTCTTTGGTGCGTTCTTTGCTGGCCCGCTGTTCGCATCAGCCCGGAGCGGTCCGACAAAGAACGCCCCTACCCCTACGCCCACAGCGACGACGAATCAGTACTGCCAACAATACCAGCAGGACCTTGCAAAGCGTCTTGGCGTCCCGGTTAGCACCCTGCAGAAAGACAGCTTGGCCGCAGCGGAAGATGTGCTTGCCCAGCTCGTCAAAGATGGCAAGCTGACACAGAGTCAGGCCAATCGGATCAGAAGTCGCATGGGGTCCCACGTGGCATGCACAGGTCACTGGCACATGGATATGATGGGGGGCCGATGATGGACATGATCTGGAGTCCCACATGGCATGCATAGGTCACCGGCACGGCTTTTGGGGAAAGGGCATGATGCTGCAATCGCCGTAGCAGGCCACCAACTTCATGCAGTACATCCAGAATCATCCAGTGTTCCTGAACGCACATTTCGGCCGACATCAATAGCGCATCAACGGACGCAGTAATCTGCAAGTCCGTCAAGGAGAGAAACAAGCCAATTCCCTACATCTCTCCTCTGTCGAACGAAGTCGCATCGTACGGGATACGTGTGAACTCCGTGGCTCCCGGCATGATTGAAACGGCTGCCGCAAGCAGGCTCATCGACCGGTTAGCGAGCAGTTCGGGGACTGACCGCGACACTGCTCGACAGGGACTGATGGATTCACTGGGAGGGATTCCGCTCGGTCGTCCCGGTCGCCCAGAAGAAGTTGCCGAACTCGTTGCCTTTCTGGTGTCTGACCGGGCTTCGTATATTACCGGCAGTGAGCACGTCATCGACGGGGGAACTATCCGGACGATTTGACATGCTCAAAACGCATTGTTAGAATGATGCGCACAACCAACAAGAAGATGATGAAAGGAACACCAAGACACAACTCCCTCAGCCCATCGCTACCTATATGCAGGCAACCAATGCCTGTGACACTGATACATTGCTCGCCTGCTTCACCGCCGACGCCGTCGTGACCGACGAAGGGCAGGAGTACCACGGCGAAGCTCGGATCAGGGCATGGAGAGAGAAGACCAACGAGCAATACCACTACACGGTCGCGGTCATTGATGTGACCGCGGGAGACAACGAGACGATCGTCACCACTCAGGTTTCAGGCACGTTCCTTGGCAGTCCAGTTCAGCTCCACTATCATTTCACCCTCAAGGGTAACTGACATCTACGCATTGGACTTTGTGCCCCAAACCGTGAGAAAGTACCAAAGAGCGCGAAAATCATCCGAATGCATCTCTATCTCGGCTTCGTTATAGAGGCGCTCAAATTCCTCCTTTGTGGTCACTCCCACTTTGATCAGGAACGGCTGCAACAATTGGATGAACACGCTGAGGACACGGTAAACTGGCTCGTGCTCTGCTGCCCCCGCTGACCAATCGATCACAAAGGGCTTCATCTGGATGTGCCGGCATCCCGCATTGCGCAGAAAGCGCCCCAATAGCGGCGTAAGGCCAGTACTACGCCCATCAGGAGAGTGTGTGTTCCCGGCACGTTTGACCGCTTGCAGGAACATCCCGCTTAATCTCTCAAATGCGGGACCATTGCTGATGCTGTACTGCTCATTCTCAGTCAAGCGTATGATGCCGCCGGGCCGTGTAATCCGCACGAGTTCCCGCACGGCTCTTTCATAGACATCTGTAGGAATAACCGCTAACCAGCGCGCATTGACTAAGTCAAAGTAGTTATTGGGATAATCGAGCGGACCGGCTGCGTTCATCACCCGGAAACTGGCGTTGTCGAGTCCGGCTACTCGCGCCTGAGAATTCGCATAATCGATCATCCGCTGGTCAATATCGAAGCCTTCCACTTGCAAGTGAGGGTAGGCCTGGACCAGGTCGAGTGACCATCCTCCTGGGCCACAGGCGACATCGAGAACGCGATGGAAAGGGGCCACCAAAGCTGATGGGTCGGGATGCTCTGGCAAGAGTCCGCCCATGCCCCTTGTCAGGACACGCTCCAGTTCGATGACTCGCGCCAGTTCAGCTCCACTATCCTGGATAAAGTAGGTGTTCTCCTGCTTGGATGACTCGGGTGTAGTTGGCATGGAAGGACTCCTTCTAGGTGAACATTGACTCTTTACATGGTCTGAAGTGATAGCTGCCGCAATTCTTCTTCGAGTTGCTGCCATGCGGTCTGTTCCGCCTGCACACTATTGACGGGCTGTTGCGCTGCCAGGGCCTGCTGCATAATCCTCGCAAC
>Ga0070707_100006105_pt1 | contig 11236 bp, 10 predicted proteins | sample KBSK5502metaG_FD_65468 | JGI IMG/M metagenome (GOLD analysis project Ga0070707, IMG submission 65468) | Corn, switchgrass and miscanthus rhizosphere microbial communities from Kellogg Biological Station, Michigan, USA - KBS K5-50-2 metaG | ecosystem: Host-associated > Plants > Roots >... | reverse complement strand
TGACCCAGGTCGGGAACATCGACCGCTGGCGGATCGAGGGGCCCTGGCGCTGGATCACCGCGATCGGGATCCGGATGAGCATCCGTCACCGCGACGTGAGCTTCGATGGCAGCCACCACGGCGGCGTCCGCATGGACTTCCGGACGCCGGTCCGGTGGTCGATCTTCCGCGTCCCGGCGGTCTATGCCTCGGCCGACGACATCGACGGGTTGGCCGCGGCGCTCGCCGCCCGCGGGATCCCGGGGGAGGACGCCCGGCGAACGGCCTGAGTCACGTCCTCGGGCCCGGGGTCAGCCCGTCGATCAATGAAGACGCCGAGGGCGCCGCGACGTACGGCAGGCGACCGCCGTGGAACTCGGCGATCAGCCGGGTATAAGCCGGCATGCCCCGTTCATAGCCGAGGGCCCAGAGGCCGGCGCCGGCCAGGCCCCGGTCGTCGGCCAGTGCGAGCTTCGGTATCAGGGTCTCCGGCGTGTCGTAGTAGATCGCCTGCCAGCCCGTGCCATCGGGAACTGCGAGGAACGCCACGACCTCGACCGGATCGACGACGGGTGTGAGGGTCCGGTCGCGGAGCGTCGCCAGGTTCCGCCGCGGAACCCAGACCGCGCCCTTGCCGGTCGCGGCCGCTCCGAGGTCGGCTGACGCCGTGGGCCAGGCCACGCCGTACAACGGCAGTCCGAGGAGCGTCCGCGTGACGGGGACCCCTGCGGCCGCATACAGATCCAGAGACCAGGCCAGGGTCCGCTCATCGCCGTCACGCCGGGCCAGCGGCGATGAGGCACCCGGCTCGCTCGAGCCGGTCCGGTAGTCGTAGCCCATCAGGAAGATCCGGTCGGCGCCGGCCACGTTGGCCGCCGCCGCGAGGGCTGCCCCCTGCGGCCCGGCCGTGGTCGCCACGGTCAGCGTCGCATCCGGGTCGTCGGTACGAAGGGCCAGCTTGAGCTTGCCGACGAAGACCCCGTAGGCCACGACGTCGGTGTCATCGATCTCCTCGACGTCGACGGCGATGCCGTCGGCGGACAGTTCCCGCCGCAGCGCCACGAGGCCCGCGATGACCTTGTCCTGGACCGCCGGGGCCGCGAAGAGCCGAGCGTTCTTCTCGTGCCCGAAGCTCGTGTACGTCACGTCCACGCGACCACCTCGATGGTGGACATCGCCGATGATCCGCCGGCCGATCGGGCCCGTGATCAGCTTGTAACCGGTCTGGTTCGTCGCGAGCGCGCCCCTCGAGGTGTGCGTCACCGAGAAGAGCGCGATCGTCGTGGCGTCGGTCGCGGCCACGTGTCCGGCGATCGAGCCGTCCATCTCCCAGTACGGGACGAAGCCGTAGACCTCGTGACCGGGCGGAGGGTGCGGAGTCGGGGCCGCCATCACGGAAGCGGCCGGAGGATCCGATGAGCCCTGGGGCGTGGGATCCGCCCCTCGCCCGCCGACGAGCAGCGATCCGCCGATCGCGAGAGCCGCGACAACGACGGAGATCGCGATCGCTGCGGATGGCCGGCCGATCCGGCGCGGCGGTCGAGACGGCAGATGCGCCATCGACGGGTGGCTCGTGCTCATCTATGGTCAGTCTGCCCGCTCGGGGCAAATCGGGCGCGCGGTGGATTCGTCAAGTATTCTTGATAGGCAACGCGACGGTCATCGCGGCCGAGATCGACCACGACGTCGTCCCCCGCACGAGGACCGACACCTGCCGAACCGGGCCGAAGGAACGCCGCAGGAACCGACCCCAGGGGACGTCGTCCCCGGGTCCGCGCCGCCCCTCGAGGGTGGCGAGGAGCTCCTGACGGCGCTCCGCGGGATCGGTTCGGTCATGTTCCTGACCACGGCGCGGATCATCGTGGCCCGCCACGGGCTCGAACGCCGGCCGCGGAGCGGGATCCAGGCGTTCTCCCTCGGGGACGTCCGCGAGATCCGGATCGAGCGCGGCAGTGGCCCGTCCGGTCGGGTCGTCGTGACGACGGGAAGGGATCAGGAAGTCGTCAGCATGTTTTTCGAGCCGCGATCGCTGGACCGGGCCAGGGAGCTGATCGCCGCGGCTCGCCTGCAGATCGCGCGGCTCCGGCGCGTCGCGGCGAAGGGTTCCGGAGGGCCGGCCGGCCTCATCGGCCGAACCTGACGCCATGATCGGCGGACCCCAGCGGGACCCGCCGATCGTGATCCCCGACCCCGACCGCCCGGCGATACGTCCCTTGCGCCGCGAAGTTTGGGCAGTTCATCGATGTTGATGGTCGCCGGATGGTCGGGGCCGAGATTGAATAACTCGATGTTCGCTTGCTCCCCCGGTGGTCTCCTACTTCGGAAGCGGGCCCGGGCCCCCCTCTGCCAGAACCGTCGCTGCCGAGACGGCGAGCGCGGCCGCCGCCATGAGGATGGACGCGATGATCGAACGGGCTCGGCGAATGTCCACGGTGTGCTCCTGTCCGCCCGAACCCGAGGCGCGAGGAAGCACGGGTCATCTTGGTGGGTTCCAGTGCAGTCTGCAAGTATTTAGCAACGTGGCGCATCGTCCGCGGCCGCTCAGCAGGTCGGAGTCGCGATCCAACCGGGGTGCAATCCCGGGTCAATCGCCACTTGAATGACCGCGTATGATCCGGCCCATGACCACCGATATCGCCGCCCCTCAGACACGGAAACGGCCGAGCCTCGCCGCTGAGGATCGCGATCTCGCGAAGCAAGTCGGTGTTCGCCTGAAGGCCGCCCGCACACGCGCCGGCCTGACCCAGCGCCAGCTCGCGGAGCCTCGCTACACGAAGGCCTACATCAGCGCCCTGGAGAACGGGCTGATCAAGCCGTCGATGGCGGCCTTGCGCTTCCTCGCCCGCCGGCTCGGGACCGTGCCGGAGGCATTTCTCGCCGACGCCGACACGCACTGGGAACGCCTCGACGCCGAGCTGAGGCTGGCGGCCGGCGACTGGCAGGCCGCGCTCGATCGCTTCCTGGCGATCCTCGACACCGATCCGCAGGGCGTCGGCCGGGGATTGTGCCTGCTGGGCATGGCCGAGGCGACGTACCGCCTCGGTCGGCCATTCGACGCCATCGGCCACGCGACCGAGGCCCGTGAGCTGTTGACCGCCGCGAATCGGATCGTCGAGAGCCAACGAGCGATGTATTGGCTGGGAGCGGCTCACCACGCTTCGAACGATCCGGCGCGGGCTCGAATGCTGTTCGAGGAGCTGCTTGCTTCTACGACCGCCGGGACAGCGGATCCGGACCTGAGGGTTCGCATCCTCATCGCCCTGGCGACGGTCGTCGCGATCACCGAGGAAACCACCGTCGCGATTGGGCTCCTCGAGGAGGCGCGCTCGATCGGTGCCGATCTCGACGATCGTCGTCGAGCGACCCTGCTCTACTCGCTCGCGCAGTCCTACCGGCTGGCCGGCGACCTCGAGGGAGCCGTTCGAACCGGAACCGAGAGCCTGGCGCTCTGGAAGGCGATCGATTCACGCGCCGAGGTCGCCGGGATCGAGAACGAGCTCGCCCTCGTCTACCTCGCTCTCGGCAACATCGCCGAAGCCGAGCGCCACCTGGCTGCCGGCCGCGACCACATGCTGGCGGCGGGCGACGACTTCCGCATGGCGTTCCTCACCAACACCGACGCCCAGATCGCGCTCGAGAAGGGCGAGGTCGACCGGGCCGAAGGCCTCTCGAAGGAGGCACTGGAGCTCGCCGAACGAACGGGGAACACGCGAGCTCGGTTGACCGCCCTGTTGATGGCCGCCCGCGCCGCCCGCCGGCGGGGCAAGACAAAGGACGCCACCGCTCTCCTGGAATCCGCCGCCACATTGGCCGAGTCCGCCCCGCCGAGCCGGCTCCGCGAGGTCCTGACCGAGTGGAGCGAGCTGGCGGCGGAGTCAGGCGACCACGCTCGCGCCTACGAGCTGACCAGACGGGCACTGGCCATCCGCTGAGCGGCCGGCTCCCCGGCCCGGTTCATCCCCGACACCGACCGACCCGGTCCGCCCGGACCGGGTCGTCGAGTGTCGTCGCCGCGAGGGGTGTCAGGCGTAGAAGTCGTTGACCAGCCTCGTTCGTGTGCCGTAGCGCCAAATTCCGACACCGAGGTAGATGTACTTCGGATTCTTGATGTTGCGCCAGTGGCCGCCGTTCGTGGCCTTCTCGGCCTGGAAGGCACGGTGTGACGCGAGGACCGCGGCCTTGACCGACGAGTAGCCGTCGCGGCAGCCGATGTTCTCGCCCCAGGTGTAGTGATAGAAGCCGGCTCGCCGGAGTCGATAGCCCGGGTCGCCGTCGGCGAAATGGGAGCAGATGCCCTTGACCGCCAGGAGCTTCGCGTACGGGCGCGAGACCCGATCGGCGATGCTGGTCGAGTAGCGCAACGGGCGGACGTAGGCGCTGTAGTGGCCGCTGCCGTAGCCGCGACAGGTGCCGTCGGCCAGCACCCAACCGCCGGTTCGGGTGCAGTTGACCAGCGCGAGGTCGTACTGCTCGACGGTGTACCACGGCTTGTCGATCGTCGTGACGGCCAGCGCATCGGAGCGACCGACCGAGGGGACGACACCCAGGAGCGCGACCAGGGACGACGCGATCGCAAGCCCGACGAGGTGTCGGGTGCGAGAGCGGGGGGACGCCCGATGGGCGCCGTGGTTACCAAGCAAGACTCCTGCCTCCTGTCTACCGCACGCCACGGCGAGGACGCGGCGACGATGAGCGCAGCCGGACGGGCAAGGCAGGTCGCGCGGAGGCGCGGCATGGAAGCGAACGGGGCGCGGTGACGGTTGCCGGCGGATGCCGAGCGGGTGAGCCTGCCCGGGGCGGCGAGTGCGAGTTGGTCTCCTGACGAAGGACCTCGCACGACCAAGTATCCACCACGGGCGAGATCACCGCATCCCCCGGATCGACCAGGTCGGGTCAGCCGTCAGTCCTGCGGCCCGTGAGGCCTGTGGCCCGCCCCGGTCGGTGCGCTCGACGATGGACTGCGTCTCAGCGAGCTCTCCGCGAGGTCTCCGCGACGGGCTCACACCTGCTTCACATCCGGAGCCCACGATCGTCATCAGCAGCGCCATCGCTCGACCGGACGGTCGAGCCGCAGCACCGAAAGAGAGCACAGGTTTCCGATGAACGGTCGCACCATCGCCCGCGTCCTCCTCCTCGTCGTCCTGATCGTCGGAGCGATCGGGGTCGGCGTCACGGCCTACGACGCGGGCCTATCCGCAGGGCTCGCCCAGCACGGCGACGTCGCAGCGCCCGGTTATCTCGCCGCCCCGTACTATGGCTGGGGCTGGGGCTTCGGCCACGGCTTCGGGTTCTTCGGCTTCCTCGGCGGGCTCCTCTTCCTGTTCCTCCTCTTCGCCCTGATCCGCGCCGCGTTCGGCGGTCCGCGCCGTGGCTGGGGCGGAGGTCACGGCCGTGGCTGGTACGCCGGCGGGTGGCGTGACGAGGCAGGGCGGACGTGGGAGGACCGAGCTCGCGAGGTCCACGACGCCTGGCACCGGGACCATCCCGACGACCCCAACCGGCCGGATCGTCCGGCCGCCGGCTGAGCCACGCGGCTCACCGCTCCTCCCTAATCGCGGCGCCGGGTCCCGGTCGGGACCCGGCGCCGCTTCGTCCCTAGGATGGCCACATGAGGACGATCCTCGTCGTCGACGACGAGCCCCGCATCGCCGACCTGGCCCGGGACTATCTCGAGCACGCCGGCTTCGTCGTCCGGACCGTCGCGACCGGCGAGGCCGCGCTCGACATCGTCCGGCGCGACCGGCCGGACCTCGTCGTCCTCGACCTGGGCCTGCCGGGCGTTGACGGGCTCGACGTGACCCGGGCGATCCGCCGCGACTCCAGCCTGCCGGTGATCATGCTCACCGCCCGTGACGATGAGCTCGACAAGCTCGTCGGACTCGAGCTCGGCGCCGACGACTACGTCACCAAGCCATTCAGTCCGCGCGAGCTGGTCGCTCGGGTCCGGGCGGTCCTCAGGCGGGTCGACGCGGGGCCCGACCGCGCCGCCGCGGAGGTCATCCGGGCGGGAGACCTGACCCTCGACCTGCCGCGGATGCGGACGGAGCTCGCCGGTCGCTCGATCGACCTGACGCCGACCGAGTTCGCGCTGCTCGCCGCGCTCGCTCGACAGCCGGGCCGGATCTTCACCCGGTCGCAGCTTCTCGACGCCGTCCACGGCGTCGCGTTCGAGTCCTACGAACGGGCGATCGACACCCATATCAAGAACATCCGGCGCAAGCTCGAGCCCGATCCGCGCCGGCCCGTCCTCGTCCTGACCGTGTACGGGGTCGGCTACCGCCTCGCCGACGAGCGCCCGTGAGCCACCGCCCGACCGGCCAGAGGCGGCGGGGCTGGGGTCCACCGTGGGCCGGCGAGCGGCCCGAGTGGTGGCCCGCGGACGATAGCTGGCCGCCCCGCCGTCGCCCGCGCCCGTGGCGAGGCTTCGGCTGCCTGTTCGGGTTCCTGTTCATCATCGGCGTCCTCGGGCTGGTCTCGATCGCGGCGAGCGTCGTGGGCGGGGTCCTGGCCGCGCCCGGCCTCCCGGGTCACCTCATCCGCCTCACGGCGCTCCTCGTGGCGGTCGCGGTCGCCGCCGCCCTAATCCGCGCAGGCACCGCGATCCGCGGCTCGGGCACGGTCCTCGACGAGCTCGTCGATCAGGCGGCGCGGGTCGAGGCCGGCGATTACGGCGCCCGCGTCGACGTCACGGGGCCAGCGTCCCGCCCGGTCCGCGACCTCGTCCGCGGCTTCAACACGATGGCCGCGCGCCTCGAGGCCGACGAGGCCCAGCGCCGGAGCCTGCTCGCCGACGTCACCCACGAGCTGCGGACGCCGCTTACCGTCATCGCCGGCAACGTGGAGGCGATCCTCGACGGCGTCCATCCCGCCGACGCTGCCCACCTCGAGGCGATCCTCGAGGAGACCCGGGTGCTGAGCCGGCTCGTCGAGGACCTCCGGACGCTCGCCCTCAGCGAAGGCGGTTCGCTGTCGCTCCACCGCGAGCCGACCGACCTGGACGTGCTCTGTGCGGAGGTCGCGATGTCGTTCGCCGCGGCGGCCGAAACGGCCGATGTCAGCCTTGAAACCGCGGTCGACGACGACATCCCGCTGGTCGATGTCGATCCCGTCCGGATCCGGGAGGTGCTCGGCAACCTCGTCTCGAACGCGATCCGGCACACGCCGGCCGGCGGGCGAGTGACGATCACGGGCCGTCGAGCCCGAGCGAAACCCGGCCCGATCGCCGCGATCGAGCGCATCGAGCTCGTCGTCCGAGACACCGGCCCGGGGATCGACCCCGCGCTGCTGCCGCACATCTTCGAGCGGTTCGCCCGCGGCCAGGGTTCGACCGGGACCGGTCTCGGGCTGTCGATCGCGCGGGGTCTCATCGAGCTCCACGGCGGGATGATCGCCGCGTCCTCCCCGCCTGGCGGCGGTACCGAGATCCGGATCGAGCTGCCACTCACGCCGGTTTGAGGGTTGCCGCAGGGCCGCGCTTCCTGACCCCTTGGTACCCCCCGTCGCCGGGCCCGAGGTCGGGTTGCAGCGGTGCACCGCCGGCTGTCACCCTTTCGCCCATGTCCCGACGACCTCGCGCCCTCCGTCGATCATTGGCCCTCGCCGCGCTGGCCGCGGCGGCGTTCATGGCCCTCGGCGCCGCCCCGGCAGCCGCGGCGGACTTCCCGCCGAAGGACTCCCTCTACCACAACTACGACGAGATGGTCGCCGACATCCAGGCGGTCGAGGCCGCCCACCCGGACATCGTCCACGTCTTCAGCATCGGCAAGAGCTTTCAGGGGCGCGACATCTGGGCGGCGAAGATCAGCGACAACGTCGCCATCGACGAGGCAGAGCCCGAGCTCCTGATCGACGCGCTCCATCACGCGCGCGAGCACCTCACGGTCGAGCAGGCGCTGTACCTGCTTCACCTGCTCGCGGACAACTACGGGACGGACACTGCGATCACCAACATCGTGAACACTCGTGAGATTTGGATCATCTTCGCGGTCAACCCCGATGGCTTCGTCTACGACCTGACGTGCACGGGCAGCAGCCACCCCCCGTACTGCGCCTGGCGCAAGAACCGCCAGCCGAACGCGGGCACCTCCGCGGTCGGGACCGACCTGAACCGGAACTACGACTACCGCTGGGGCTGCTGCGGCGGCTCGTTCAGCAGTCCCTCCTCGCTCACGTATCGCGGGCCGCACCCGAACTCTGCCCCTGAGGTCCGGGCCCTGGAGGCATTCGTCATGAGCCGGGTCGTGAATGGCATCCAGCAGATCAAGGCCCACATCACGCTGCATACGAACGGCCAGCTCGTCCTGTGGCCGTACGGCTATACGCGGACGAACGTCCCGATCGACATGACCGCGATCGACCAGAAGGCGCTCGCGGCGTTCGGGCGGGGGATGGCTGCCCGCAACGGCTACACCGCCGAGCAATCGAGCGACCTGTACGTCACCGACGGCGACCAGATCGACTGGATGTACGGCCGCCAGCGGATCTTCTCCTACACGTGGGAGCTCTATCCCCCAGAGACGCCGAGTGTCTGGACTGACCACTATCCGCCCGACGAGATGATTGCCCCGGCCACGTCACGCAACCGCGCCGCGCTCCTGTACTTCCTGTCGGTCGGCGGGTGCCCGTATTCCGTCGTCGGCCTGACGAAGCAGAACTGCGGTCCGTTCTTCGACGACATGGAGATCCGGCGTGGCTGGACGGTGAACCCCGACGGGACGGACACCGCTCCGGCCTCGGCGCGCTTCGCCTGGGGCGATCTCCACCCGACGACCTGGCGAGGCCAGACGATCCAGACAGACCGGGCGGCCTCCGGACGGTATGCGTTCGCGACCGGCCTGCCGAGTGGGTTGTCGGCGTGGTCGTACGACCTCGACGGGACGACGACGATCCGCAGCCAGCCGATCGCGCTGCCGGCGACACCCGGCCCCCTTTCGTTCTCGTATCTGTGGGCGCACGGTCCGAGCTCGACGTCTGACTCTCTCGCCGTTTGGATCGAGGACCATTCCGGCGTCCGAACGCGCGTCTGGGCAATTGCTGGATCTCCCGCGACGGTCGCCGGAACATGGCGCCGGGGGACCGCATCGCTCGACGCCTGGGCCGGGCAGCAGATCCGGATCGTCGTCCAGGCGAAGGACGGCGGTCACGGCAGCCTGGTCGAAGCCGGTATCGACGACGTGCGGGTCGAGGAGCCGACGTAGCCAGACTCTGCGATCGTCGCACATGGGTGCGTCAGCGCTAGGCGGAGCCGAGCACCGGAGCGAGCGGACTTCAAACGTCCGTGAGCGAGGAGCGCAGGGGCCAACGCCGCGATGGCGTGGCCAGGTGCGACAGCCTTGGAACCTCATCACCCAACGGGACGTCAGGGGCGGCAACCAACCGGCTCCCAGCCGGCAGCCCCGGAGGGCGATGCGATGCGGCGATCTCCTCTCGACCAACACGACCGGCCCCGACGCTGGACGAGGCTCCTCCTCGGCGTCCCCGCCGCAGCCATGGCGGTCTTCCTGGCGGCAACACCGGCCCTCGCCTGCGGCGGTCTGATCGGGCCGAACGGCGCGGTCAACCTCCTGCAGACGACGACCTTCGCCGGCTATCACGACGGCGTCGAGCACTACGTCACCGCCTTCCAGTTCGCCGGCGGCGGCGGCCAGTTCGGGTCCATCACCCCGCTCCCTGCCGTCCCGACGAGCGTCGAGAAGGGCGGCGACTGGACACTCCAGCGCCTCGTCCGTGAGACCAGTCCCCTCTTTGCGAGGGACGCCGCGATCGCCTCGCCGGCGGCTAGCGCTGGCGCCGTCGAGCTGATGAAGGTCAAGATCGACGCCCTCGACATCACCGTCCTGAAGGGCGGTGCCGCGGACATCGGCACCTGGGCAACCGCCCACGGCTTCCGCCTCCCGCCCGACGCACCCGAGGTCCTCGACTTCTACGCACAGCGCAGCCCGATCTTCCTCGCCGCGGCCTTCGACGCCGACGCGGCCAAGGCACGCGGCCAGCAGATCGGCGACGGAACGCCGGTCCACATCACGATCCCGACGAAGAACCCGTGGGTCCCGCTCCGGATCCTCGCCCTCGGCAAGACCGGCGGCGAGACCGTCCAGGCCGACGTCTATCTCCTGACCGATCGCGCCCCGGCGCTGCTGCCCGTGCCGAACGGCAGCAACGGCATCCGGCTCGACGTCAGCGAGACGGCCTCCGACAGCCTCCTGTCCGACCTGCGCTCCGACCGCGGGATGTCCTGGATCCCCTCGAGCGGCTGGCTGACCAAGGTCGCCGTCGACGGCGAGGCCGCCCAGATCGGGTACGACCTGGCGGTCGATGCCTCCGGTGCCCGGCGACCGTCCGCGATCGACGCAGGGCTGGCGATGCCCTCGACGGCGCCGCTGTCGACCCCGGTCGACGTGGGCCGGATCTTCCTCGCACTCGCCTTCGTCGGAATGGGCCTGATCGGCGTGATGCTGATCGGCCGGTCGAACTCCGGCGGTCGTCCGGTCGCCTCGTGAGGTCGGGGCGGCGGGCGACTCACTCTCAGCCGCCCGCCGTCCAGCCCGGAGCCGTTTGATGCGCCTCCATCGTCCCGCCCGGGCGCTCCTCCTCGGGCTCGCCGTGGCGGCGGTGAGCGGGATCGCGGCGAACGCGGTCGCCCGCTCGACCGACCCGATCATCATCCCGATCACGATCCACTTCTCGCACTATGACCCCGCCGCCGTCACCGTCCCGGTGGGGCGGCCGGTGACGTTCGTGATCACGAACACCGATCCCATCGACCACGAGTGGATCGTCGGCGACGCGGCGCTCCACGAGCGCCACCGGACCGGCACCGAGCCGTTCCACAACGCGCGACCGACCGAGATCACGATCCCGGCCCGGACCGAGCGGCGGACGACCGTCACGTTCGAGGCGCCGGGGGCGCTCCAGTACATCTGCCATCTGCCTGGACACGAGGCGTACGGGATGGTCGGGACCGTGACGATCACGCCCGGCGGCTGATCCGCGCGTGACAGAAGCGGCCCGCCGGCGGTGGCGACGCGGCGGCGCCCTCCCGGTGATGTGAACCGGGCGGGCGGGACGGAGGTCATCGTCGGCCGTTGGCCCGGCGTCTCGATTTCCTTGACGCCGCGCGCCGGCGCGCCTCACACTGCGCCGGGGTTCCCACCCAGAGGAGCAGGTGGCGACGACCGGACTCATCGTCCGCAACGGGCGCGTCCATCCCACGTTCGGCCGATCGGTCGAGCCGGTCGACCTGTCGATCGAGGGCGAC
>Ga0070707_100006104_pt1 | contig 11237 bp, 9 predicted proteins | sample KBSK5502metaG_FD_65468 | JGI IMG/M metagenome (GOLD analysis project Ga0070707, IMG submission 65468) | Corn, switchgrass and miscanthus rhizosphere microbial communities from Kellogg Biological Station, Michigan, USA - KBS K5-50-2 metaG | ecosystem: Host-associated > Plants > Roots >... | reverse complement strand
GATGTTGCTGGCCGCCTTGTCGCGCCGAATGTCCTGCTCGCGGGCCCGCAAGGTCATGACGAACGCACGCTGCCCCTCGAGATCGGTGGTCAGCCCGACCAGACGACCCGGGATCTGACGGACGAGCGCGTCGGTCGTCGCCAGGATTCCGAGGTACGGGCCGCCGTACTGCGGGGCAATCCCGAGCGGCTGCCCTTCGCCGGCGGCAATGTCCGCGCCGTACGAGCCGGGCGGCGCGAGGACGGACAGCCCGACCGGCTCGATGACCGCGACGAACAGCGCGCCGCCAGCGTGGGCGAGCTCGCCGATAGCCGGCATCGGCTCAAGGAGGCCGAGGAAGTCTGGCTGGGCCGCGATCACCCCCGCCACCGGACGGCCGGGTTCCGCAAGCATTCGCTCCAGGGCGAGGAGATCGGTGGTGCCGGCCGTGTCGCCGTCGGCCACCAGCGGAACCTCGTCGAGCTCGAGGCCACCGCCGAAGTAGGTCCGCAACGTTTCGCGGTAATGCGGGTGGACAGCGCGCGAGACGAGCACGCGCTCGCGGCGCGTCTGCCGGCAGGTCATCAGCGCGGCCTCGGCGGTCGCGGCGGCACCGTCGTAGTGCGACGCCGACACGACGTCGAGGTCGACCAGCTCCGCCAGCAACGACTCGTACTCGTAGATGCTCTGGAGGGTGCCCTGGCTGATCTCCGGCTGGTACGGCGTATAGGCGGTGTACCACTCTCCGCGCAACAGGATCTGGTCGACCGCCGGCGGGCTCCAATGGCGGTACACGCCCGCACCGAGGAACGAGGCCAGGTCCGTCCGGTTGCGGGCTGCCAGGGCGCTCAGGCGCGCGGCGAGCTCGAGCTCGGGCTCGGGGTCAGGCAGATCGAGCCGGCTGGCGCGCAGGGCGAGCGGGATGTCATCGAACAGTTGGTCGATTGAATGGAGACCGAGCGCCTCGAGCATCCTGGCCCGGTCGGCGTCGGTATGCGGGCCGTACGGCATCGCGAGGATCAGCCCGCCGCGATCAGGGCGTCGTAGGCGGTCGCGTCGAGGAGCCCGTCGAGCTGCGAGGTATCGGCCAGCCGAAGCCGAAGCATCCAGCCTCCCTCGTAGGGTTCGCTGTTGACCAGCTCGGGCTGACCGGTCAGCGTGGGATTGGTCTCGATGACCTCCCCGCCGAGCGGCGCGAAGAGGTCACTCACGGCCTTCACCGATTCGACGACCCCGAAGGTGGCGAACTGATCGAGCGCGCGACCAACATCGGGCAACTCGACGAACACGATGTCACCGAGCTGGTCCGCCGCATACGCGGTGATCCCGACAGTCGCTTCGTCGCCAACGACACGTACCCACTCGTGGTCCTTGGTGTAGTGCAGATCGGTCGGTACCATCGGGCTCAGGCTTGCCTCCTGTAGAAGGGCAGTGGCACCACCCGCGCCGGGATTCGGGCGCCACGGATCTCGACATCGACAACGGTACCCGGCTCGGCGTCGCCCGGTGCGACGTAGGCCATGGCGATGGGCACGCCGAGCGTCGGCGATTGCGTCCCGCTGGTGACGACGCCGGTCCGCCGGTCCCCCACCCACACCGGATGCCCGTGACGGGCGATCCCGCGGCCGTCCACGGTCAGTCCGACCAGTTTTCGGGCCGGCCCGTCGCGGGCAACCCTGTCAAGGGCGGCGCGGCCCACGAAGTCAGCGGGTTTGTCGAGCTTGACAACGCGGCCGAGGCCGGCTTCGTAGGGATTGGTGTGCCGATCGAGCTCGTTGCCGTAGAGCGGCATGCCGGCCTCGAGCCTGAGCGTGTCACGGGCGCCGAGGCCAACCGGCAGGCCGCCGGCCGAGCGCACCGCTGTGAGCAGGATCGCCCATAGCTGCGCCGTCCGGCCGGTATCGATGAACACCTCGAACCCGTCTTCGCCGGTGTAGCCGGTCCGGGCGACCAGGGCCGGGATACCGGCCACCGCTCCGTCGGCGATCGCGTAATAGCGCAGGGCTCCCAGATCGACGTCGGTCAACGGGCCGAGCACGCCGGCGGCCAACGGGCCCTGGATGGCCAACAGACCGGTTGCCAGGGATCGATCGTCGAGCACCGCCTTGTGGCGCTCCAGCCGCTCGGCCATGGTGTCCGATACGGTCGCCGCATTCCCGGCGTTGGCGACCACCAGGAACCCCGATTCCGCCAGCCGGTAGACGATCAGATCGTCGATGATCCCGCCGTCGGGCGCGCAGATCATCGAGTAGTGCGCGCGACCCACCGCCAGGCTCGGCGGATTGGTGATCAGGGCCGCGGCCAGCGCCGCTCCGGCGTCGGGTCCGTCGACGTGGAGCTCGCCCATGTGCGACAGGTCGAACAGGCCGACGCGCTCGCGCACGGCTCGATGCTCCTCGAGGATCGAGCCATATTGGACGGGCATCAGCCAGCCCCCGAACTCGATCAGGCGCGCGCCAAGCTCGCGGTGGATCTCGGCGAGCGGCGTCTGGTGGATTGTCGGCTCGATGGCCTCGGTCACGACATCGTCTCGGCCGATCGCGTATCGGCCGATCGCGTCTCGGCCGGTCTCGGATCGCCGCCCACCGGTGCGGGCGGCCCGGTCAGGCTGGCTGCCCTCGCCACGAGCGTCCGCTCGGTTTCGAAGGTCAGCATCGACGCCGCCTCGGCAAACGTGACCCAGCGGACCTGCTCGAACTCGTGGTCGTGATTGACCAGGTCGCCGCCGGTCGGCTGCATCATGAAATAGTGGACGGTCTTGTGGATGCGCTGGCCTGACTGCACGAACCAGTACTCGATGGAATCGAGCGGGCCGGTGATCCGGACTTCGAGCCCGGTCTCCTCGGCGACCTCGCGAAGCGCCGTCTCCTCGCGCGTTTCGCCCGGCTTGGGTGTGCCCTTCGGCAGCGTCCAGGTCCAGCCGTCGCGCTCGCGGCGGCGACTGCCGACCACCAGCCATGCTCGTCCGGACTCGTGGCGAACAACGACGCCGCCGGCGGACGTGGCGGTCGCGGCCCTCAGGCGGACCACGGCGCCGATGCGGCGCGAGGACGTCGAGGCCCGGCCCCGGAGCGCCCGGAGCGTGCCCACACCATCACCACCCGCGGGCCGAGCTGGCCTCGGTGCTGCTCGCGGGGTTGGGCAGGCTGGATGGAGCGCCAGCCGGCCCGCAATCGGGTCAGCGGGGCGACGTCTGGACCGTGGAGCACGGTCGATCGCGTTCCGGGGGCGCGGAACGGATCGGCTGGGCGAAGACCGAGTCGACGCTCGCGGACCCGGCTCGACGGGCGCACGAAGCGAGCCGCCGGGCGGGCCGCATATTTGGCCGCGATGCTGTGCTCCATGGGCCGCAATGGTACCTGTTCAATCGCGCCGCGCAAGCGCTCCTGCCAGTAGCTCGCGCATCGCGGTCGCGGCCGCCGCCGGGAGCGACCCGCGCGCCTCGGCGAGCTCGATCTCGCGATGGGCGGCGGCGACGTAGAGGTCCAGGGCGCCAGGGGCGTGCTCGCGCAGGGCGCCGAGGTGGGCGCGGAGCGTGCCGCTGTCGCCTCGGACGATCGGGCCAGTCAGGGCGGCGCGGATCCCGAGCGCGCGCGCGTTGCCCAGGGTGCTCTCGATGAGGGGCCCATAGATTGCCAGTGCACCAGCCTCGTCCAGGCCGGCCACCCGTCCGAGCTGGGCGATCGCGTCGAGGAGCGCGACGAAACCGCCCGCAGCCAGGACCGCCGCCGCGTGATACGCGGCTTTCGAGCCAGACGCAAGCCGGACCGCCGTGGCGCCAATCGCCTGAGCCATCGTCCCGAGCAGGGCCGCCAGCTGGTCGTCGGCCTCGATCGCGATCGTTGCGCCGTGAAGCGCCTCGACGGCACGCTCGGTGTCGGCGAATGCGACCAAGGGGTGAAACGAGCCGATCTGCGTGCCGGCCGCCATTGCCGGGGCGAGGACCTCCGCTCCGAGCGCGCCGCTGGTGTGGATCATGGCCTGGCCGCTGTACATCCGAAGCCCGCTTGCCAGCGGCGCGACCACGTCGTCGGGGACCGCCAGGACGATCAGCTCGACCTCCTCGACGAGCGGCTCCGGGTCGGCGAACGCCCGGCTGACCTTGACCAGCGATCGAAACCGCTCGCGTCGCCCGACGTCGCGGCTGGCCACGGCATGGACCGGCCAGCCGGCACGGGTCAGGGCCACGCCGAGTGCGGTGCCCACGGCACCCGCACCGACGATCCCGATGACCGGCGGCTCGCCGGGTCGCGAATGCTCATGCGGATGCGCATGGTCCGCCGGCCCAGCCGGATGGAGGTCGATCCCGGCGGCTTCGATGGCCGCCTCGGTCTCCGCACGATCGCGCTCCGGGTCATCACCCGGCAAGCTGCCCCACGGCCTCATGGGGGCATCAGGCGCCCAGATCGGCCGGCGCGGTACGCTTGCATGAATCGAGTGTAGCGAGCGAATGAGGACCGACGAGATGGGACGGATCGACCCCTTCAGCGCCCGGGCATCGCTCGGCCCGGGCCTTCCGGACCACTATCGGCTCGATGTCCTGGACGACCTGGTCGACCTCTCCAGCGCGCCGGTCACGGTCAAGATCCTGCTCGAGAACCTGCTCCGCCACGCCGGCCACGGCATCGTCCGACAAGAGGACGTCGAGACCCTGGCGTCCTGGCGACCCGGCGTGCCGGCAGAGGCCGAGATCCCGTTCATGCCATCACGAGTGGTGCTCCAGGACTTCACCGGCGTCCCCGCGATCGTCGACCTGGCCGTCATGCGCGACGCGATGGCCGACCTCGGCGGCGATCCGGCCAGGGTCAATCCGCTCGTGCCGGCCGACCTGGTGATCGACCACTCCGTCCAGGTCGACCGTTTCGGGACGTCGGCGGCATTCGCCTTCAACGTCGGACGCGAGTACGAGCGCAACGGCGAGCGCTACCAGCTCCTGCGCTGGGCGCAAACAGCCTTCCGCGACCTGCGCGTCGTCCCGCCGGGGACCGGCATCATCCACCAGGTCAACCTCGAGTTCCTGGCCACGGTCATCGCCGATCGCGACGCCCCCGACGGCGACGGCCGGATTGCCTTCCCCGACACGGTCGTCGGGACCGATTCGCACACGACGATGGTCAACGGTCTCGGTGTGCTCGGCTTCGGCGTCGGGGGGATCGAGGCCGAGGCGGTCCTGCTTGGCCAACCGCTCTATCAGCCAATGCCGCACGTGGTCGGCGTCAGGCTCCAGGGCAGCCTGCCGAGTGGCTCGACGGCGACCGACCTCGTGCTGGTGGTGACGGAGATGCTCCGCAAGCACGGTGTCGTCGGATCGTTCGTCGAGTTCGCCGGCGACGGACTGGCCGGCCTTTCGCTTGCCGATCGATCGACGATCAGCAACATGAGTCCCGAGTTCGGGGCGACCGCGACCCTCTTCCCGATCGACGACGAGACCCTCGCCTACCTTCGCCTGACGGGACGCTCCCCCGAGCGAGTCGAGCTGGTCGAGCGCTATGCGAGGGCACAGGGCCTGTGGCGCGAACCAGGCGACGGCCCGGCGTTCGATGAGCTGCTCGAGCTGGACCTCGCCTCCGTCGACCCGTCGGTTGCCGGCCCACGCCGGCCGCAGGATCGCGTCCCGCTCACCGAGCTGCGTGAGAACTTCCGGTCGAACTTCCCGGCTGTGCCGGAGCGGCCGATCGCCGGCCTCGGCGGCGAGCAACCGATCGCGGGCAACGGCCGGGTGGAGGAAGCCTCGGCGGAATCGTTCCCGGCGAGCGATCCGCCGTCCTTCGCGAGCGGCCCGCTGGCGGACGCAGCCGACTCGCCGGCAGCGCAGGCGAAGCCCGCCGCGGGCGGACCAGCGGTCCGCGAAGCGCATTACCCGCGGGTGGAGATCGAGCTCGACGGCAAGCGCGCTTCATTGCACACCGGGTCCGTGGCGATCGCCGCAATCACCTCGTGCACCAACACATCCAATCCGACGGTGATGGTGGGTGCCGGGCTGCTGGCGCGGAACGCCGTGGCGCGGGGCCTTCGCGTCGAGCCGACCGTCAAGACCTCTCTGGCACCGGGCTCCCGGGCGGTGACCGGCTACCTGGAGGCCGCGGGCTTGATGGCGCCGCTCGAGGCGCTCGGCTTCAGCCTGGCCGGCTATGGCTGCACGACCTGCATCGGCAATTCAGGTCCGCTGGACGACGCGGTGGCGGCCGCGATCGAGGCGAACGACCTGGTGGTCGCGGCTGTGCTGTCGGGGAACCGGAACTTCGAAGGCCGGATCCATCCCCTGGCTCGCGCGAGCTACCTGGCTTCGCCACCACTGGTCGTTGCCTTCGCCCTTGCCGGGCGCGTCGATATCGACCTGACGACCGAGCCGTTGGGGATCGGCTCAGACGGGCGCGGGGTCTTTCTTGCCGACATCTGGCCCGGTCTCGACGAGATCCGCTCGGTCATCGCAAGCTCGATCGACCCGGAGCTCTTCCGGTCGACCTATGCGACCGTCTTCGAAGGCGACGAACGCTGGCGAGCGCTGCCCATTCCCGCCGGCGAGCGCTACGCCTGGCAGACCGAGTCGACCTACATCGCAAAGCCACCATTCTTCGACGGCATGTCCCTCGACCCGGCTCCGCCGGGCGACATCGTGGGCGCCCGCGTCCTGGCCGTCCTTGGTGACTCCGTCACGACCGACCACATCTCGCCCGCCGGCTCGATCGCACCATGGTCGCCTGCCGGTCAGTGGCTGCAGGCGCACGGCGTCGGCCCCCTCGAATTCAACTCGTACGGCGCCCGGCGCGGGCAGCACGATGTCCTGGTTCGCGGCACGTTCGGCAACATCCGGCTTCGCAACCGGCTGGTCGAGGGAACGGAGGGCCCCTATACGGTCCACCTCCCCGATGGCGAGCAGGGCTTCATCTTCGATGCGGCGATGCGCTATGCCGCCGACGGGGTGCCACTGGCAATCCTGGCCGGGCGGGAGTATGGCTCAGGATCGTCCCGCGACTGGGCGGCCAAGGGTCCGGCCCTGCTCGGTGTGCGGTTCGTCCTGGCCGAGAGCTATGAGCGGATCCACCGCTCGAACCTGGTCGGGATGGGCATCCTGCCGCTCCAGTATGCCCCGGGTCAGTCGGCCGCCTCGCTCGGCTTGTCGGGCCGCGAGACCTACGGCGTGACCGGTCTCGAGGGCAATCTGACCCCGCGTCAGATGGTGACGGTCAGCGCGGTGCGGGACGGGGCCGCCGGTGGCGATGGCGGCGAGCGAAGGTTCCAGGCGATCGCCCGGCTCGACGGGCCGATCGATGTCGAGTACTACCGCCAGGGCGGAATCCTGCCGACCGTCCTGCGGCGCCTCGCGACGGCCGGCTAGCCTGAACCGCTCCCGAGTTCCGCGGACACGAAGAAGCCCCCGGGGGAGGAACCGGGGGCTTCCGCGCGGAGGACGCGCCGTTTTGCCCCCTCTGACGGGTGACCGGATGGGTACGTGACGCACCGAGTACCGGGATCCGTGGATCAGGAGCAGATCAGTCCCCTGCGGGAGCAAACGTGGTCCGAAGCGTTTGGGTGACGCCCGTCTCGGCGGCGCGGTAGCCCGATTCGATGATGTCGATGACGTGGCGCGCGTGCTCGGCCGTAACCGGCGAAGGCCTGCCGTCGCGCACCCAGTCGACGAGCTGCATGATGTCCTCGAAGACGTGCGCCTCGCCAATCGAGCGGTGGTCGCCGAGGACGTGCGGCAGGAGCGCATTCTGCGAATCCTGGTCGCCGATCGGTGTCGGCTGAGTCGCGTCGATCGAGCCCTGCGTGCCGTAGTAGACGCCGGTCCCGAACTGCTGGACAGGGCCACCCGCCGCCGTTCCATAGGCCACCGCAATCAGGGCCTCCCCGAAATCGAGCAGGAGGACGGTGTTGTCGTCCGCTTCGGTGAGGACCGTCCGACCGAGGAAGGTCCGTTCCGGAAGACGGACGCCGGACAGTGCGGTGACCCTCAGGGCCGGTCCCAGCACGCCGGTGAGCTGATGCAGGGCATAGACCGTCATGTCATACATCGGACCGCCCCCAGGCTTGCGGAAGTACCACGACGGGTCGATCGCGCCGCCGGCAAGGGCGGTCCGTTCGGGCTCCTCCTCGTGGTATCGCCCGAATGCGGCACCGCAGATCGCCCACGTGACCCGCCCGATCGATCCTTCTGCAATCAGCTCGCGGGTACGCCGGACATGCGGGCGCAGGACTTCGCCCGGAGAGGCGACCAGACGGAGCCCGGTGCGCACTGCCAGTTCGATGAGTTCGTCGGCCTCGGCCACGGTGGTCGTCATGGTCTTGTTGAGATGGACGTGCTTGCCGGCCTGGAGGGCCGCTCGGGCATGCTCGAAATGGAGCCCGATGGGACTGGCGATCGTCACCGCCCCGACGCCGCCGTCGGCCAACAGGTCGGCGACCGACGCATAGGCCGCCGGAACGCCGAAACGCGTCGCCGCCTCCCGAGCGCGGTCGATCACCGAATCAGCCAGCGCCACGATGTTGACCCGATCGACCAGATCCGGTTGAGTCAGATGGGGCAGGATGCCGCGGAGGGACAGCGTCCCGATGCCGATGATCCCGAGACCGAGCGGCCCGTGCCGCCTTGTCGAGATCAAGTCGGCGAACGATGGTGGGCGATACTGGATTCGAACCAGTGACCCCGCGGATGTGAACCGCGTGCTCTAACCACTGAGCCAATCGCCCGAGGGGTCGCGGCGTCGCACCGAGGCGCCGGACGAGGTGGGGATCATACCCGCAGCCCCGGCCAGCGGGCAACGATCAAGTCCGGATCGAGACCATCGATCATGACCAGCTTCTGGCGGCCCCTCGCCCCGGCGACGATCCGGACATCGCGGATGGCCAGGCCGAGCTCGTCGGCCAGGAGCCGGACGAGTGCCGTGTTGGCGGCGCCCTCGACGGCCGGAGCCGCGACGCGGACCTGCAGAACGCCGTCGGCGACACCCTCCACGCGCGTGGCCGCGGAACGCGGTGAGAGCCGGACGGCGAAGCGGACGGCGGCGGCGCTCAAGTCCTCACAACGAACGCCACAGGAAGCCGAGCACGATCAGCACCAGGAACCCGGACCAGTCGATCGTGCCGCTCGACGGCAGGAGCCGGCGGACGGGCGCGAGGATCGGCTCGGTCACCCGGAACAGGAAGATCGAGACCTGGTTCCGGCCGGCGGGATCGACCCACGAGATGACGATCCTCGCCAGCACCAGCGCCCATACGGCGATCAGCAGGAGCTGGATGAAGTTCAGGAGAAACGCGCCACCCATCGCGGGAGTCTACGCTGCGCGCGGCCGGAGGTCTCCCGTCGCCAGCCGGCGGGCCGCGACGATCAGTTGTGGGTATGGTCATGGTCATGGGCCGGTCGTTCGCCGAACAGCGCCCGGCCGACGCGGACGATGGTTGCACCCTCCTCGACCGCCACCTCGAAATCATCGGTCATGCCCATCGACAGCTCGGGCCCGATCTGCCGGCCTTCATCGCGCAGCTCCGTGGCCAAGCCGCGCAGCCGCTGGAAGGTGGGTCGCGCCTGCTCCGGATCGGTGACCAGCCGGCCAATCGTCATCAGGCCGCGGACGTCGAGCGACTCGAGCAGGGTGATTGCTGCAATTGCGGCGGGCAGATCGGTCGGGTCGAAGCCGGCCTTTGCCGGGTCGGCGTCGACGTTGACCTGGAGCAGGATTGGATACGAGGGCGTGGGCCGGACCACGCCGAGGACCCGATCCATCCGCTCGGCCAGGCCGACCGAGTCGACCGACTCGATGACCTCGAAGACCTCCAGCGCGCGGCGGACCTTGTTGGCCTGAAGCGGACCGACCATATGCCAGCGCGCGCCGGGGACCAGATAAGCCTTGCCAGCCGCCTCCTGCACCCGATTCTCCCCGAGCAGATCGAGGCCGGCCGCAACCGCATCGCGGAGCCGCTCGGCCTCGACCGTCTTGGAAACGGCGACCAGCGCCACGCTCGTCGGGTCCCGGCCCGCTCGATGGCAGGCCTCAGCGATCCGCGCAAGCACCGCCGTCCTGGCGGCGCGATACGCGTCGACCCGGCTCCCGGTTTCTGGCTGGGTCATGCGCGGTCAGCCGGCGACTCGCCGGCCGGGATCACTTGCGGCGAAGGAAGCTCGGGATCTCGAGATCGTCGGCGTCGTAGGCGGGGGCCGGCTTCCGCGTGGCCGCCACGTCGCCGACCGAGCGCTCAACGCGCGGCACGCCGACGGCCGCGGCGGCCGGCTCGTCCCGGTTGCCGTAGCTCTCCGCGACCTCATCGCGCTGGCGCTGGAGCTCTTCGAGAAAGTCACGCTCGCGCGCCGGCCGCGTCGAGGACGAATCCATCACTCCGGTCGCTTCCTGCCGTGTGGTCTGGCGCTTCTTGCCACCGTCGAACCCGGTGGCGATGACCGTGATCATGACCTCGTCGCCGAGCCGCTCGTTGAAGCTGGTGCCGAAGATGATGTTCGCTTCGGGGTCTGCCGCGGCGCGGATCTCCTCGGCCGCCTCGGTGACTTCATAGAGGCTGAGGCTCGACGCGCCGGTGATGTTGAACAGGATCCCCTGGGCGCCCTGGATGTCGACCTCGAGGAGCGGACTGGCGATCGCCTGGCGGGCCGCTTCGACGGCGCGGTTCTCCCCTGACGCCCGACCGATCCCCATCAGGGCCGACCCGGCATCCTTCATGATCGCCCGGACATCGGCGAAATCGAGATTGATCAGGCCGGGCATGGTGATGATGTCGCTGATCCCCTGGACACCCTGGCGGAGCACGTCGTCGACGACCCGGAAAGCGTCGAGGATGCTGGTGTTCTTCTGGACGACATCCTTGAGCCGATCGTTCGGGATCGTGATCAGCGTGTCGACCTGGGCCTTGAGCTCCTCGGCCGCGCGTTCGGCGATGAGCTTTCGCTTGGCGCCCTCGAAGCCGAACGGCTTGGTCACGACGCCGATCGTCAGGGCGCCGCTCTCCTTGGCGATCTGCGCCACGACGGGAGCCGCGCCCGATCCGGTGCCGCCGCCGAGTCCGGCCGTGATAAAGACCATGTCGGAATCAGTCAGGGCCTGACCGATCTTCTCCGAGTCCTCCTCCGCCGAACGCTGGCCGATGGCCGCGTCACCGCCGGCACCCAGACCGCGGGTGATCTTGTCGCCAATCCGGATCTTGTGCGGGGCATCCGCCTGGAGGAGCGCCTGCGCGTCCGTGTTGCAGGCGATGAACTCCACGCCCATCATCTCGGCCCGGATCATCCGGTTGACGGCGTTGCT
>Ga0070707_100006102_pt1 | contig 11238 bp, 5 predicted proteins | sample KBSK5502metaG_FD_65468 | JGI IMG/M metagenome (GOLD analysis project Ga0070707, IMG submission 65468) | Corn, switchgrass and miscanthus rhizosphere microbial communities from Kellogg Biological Station, Michigan, USA - KBS K5-50-2 metaG | ecosystem: Host-associated > Plants > Roots >... | reverse complement strand
ACGAAGATCGGCATTCCACTTTGTGTTTCCTAAAAAAAATTCAATTTGATTTAAATCTTTTATCGCGCCGAATGTCCTGCGAGCTTGACTTCGACACGCTCCGACTCTTGCAGGCCAGCGTAGTACTCGCGCAGCACGGCGAGTACTTCGGGGCGGCTGAATTCAAAAGGCACCGGGCTGTCCTCGGACAGCCACTTGCGCAGCTTGGTGCCTGAAACGAGCAACCGGTCCTCGTCGGCATGGGGGCAGGTGCGACCGGTTGCCATGCCGCCGCATTGGTAGCACCAGAACGTCCAATCGATTTTGAGCGGCTGGATTTCGAGGGCGTCCTTGGGTATTTCGTCGAAGATGTGGTGTGCGTCGAACGGCCCGTAATAACTGCCGACACCGGCGTGGTCGCGGCCGAGGATCTGGTGCGAACAGCCGTAGTTTTGGCGGAATACCGCGTGCAGAAGCGCTTCGCGCGGCCCGGCATATCGCATGTCGAGCGGATAGCCGGATTGCAGTACCGTTTTCTTGACGAAGTATTTATCGAGCAAGACCGCGATGGCCCGGGTACGAACGCGAGCGGGAATGTCGCCCGCTTTGAGGTTGCCGAGCAGGGAGTGCACGAGCACGCCGTCGCATACCTCGATTGCGACCTTGGCCAGATATTCGTGCGAGCGGTGCATCGGATTGCGGGTCTGAAATGCAGCAACCGTCGACCAGCCATTGCGTTCGAACGCAGCACGCGTTTGGTCAGGCGTCATGTAAAGCTCGCCATACTCGTGCGGAAACCCACCTTGCGAGAGCACCCTGACTGGACCGCCGAGATTCACTTCGGCCTGCTCCATTACCATCTTCACGCCCGGGTGTTCGAAGTCGTCGGTCTTAAACACGGTAACGCACTCATGACGCTTATCGATCGCGTATTTCTCAGTTACCGTCATCGTCGCAAGCAACTCACCATTTGCGCCATCGACGAGCGCAATATCCGAGCCTTGCTTGATCCCGGCTGCAGTATCTTTGCCGGTCGAGAGCGTGATCGGAATCGGCCAAAAAAGACCTGTGGCAAGCTTAAATTCATTGCACACGCTTATCCAGTCGGCGCGCGTCATGAAACCGTCGAGCGGAGTGTAGCCGCCGATGCCAAGCATCATCAAATCGCCGCGCTCACGCGAGCTGACCGTCACCTTGGGCAAGAATTCCGCACGCGCAGTTTCCGCCTGCAGCGCGACGCCTTCCAGCAATAAGGGTTTCAGCTTTCCTGCTCCGTGAGGACGGACCAGCATGGGCACTAACCTTCGAGACAATTACCGTAATTTTTTTCGAACAGCGAGGTTAGCATGCACGCCGAGGCGTCCCTATCTATTTATTTTATTCATGAATAAGATTTAGTGGCCAGGCATTGTGCGCGCGGTTTGTCTGGCTCCCCGCGTCGATCGCAGCTGCGTGGGTCTCTCCACGCTCGACATCGTGGGACTGCCGACAACTAGTGTCGTAATTTCTTGACGCCACGTACCGCAGAAGTAGCGGTTTCAGATTCAGTCATCGAGTGCGCTTTGCTTTCGCTTCCACTCGCCTGATGGATTCCTGGTTTTCATACTGACCGTCCGCGCCACATAGGTGAGCGGTCACCGCCGACTGTCGGATTTTTTTACATTGGCAAGAAGGCCCAAATGATTTTTTTCTTGCAGATTAGAGTGTTAGACCATTGGGCGTATTTTGTGCTTATACAATCGAAGCGGGCTTTCGGGGACCGTTTAGCGGCGCTGATGTAGGGCGCAGTGGTACGCGGTTGCGGCTCGAAAGCGCTTGCCGTCAAGGTGAGCCTCGAGGTTGATGCTCTAGCACGGGGGGGAAGGGCTGTATCGCGATTTCTGCCACGCCATTAACTAACGGGATAGATGGTATGATACCGTCCGCCGTTTATAACGATACCCATATCATTTGAATAAACAGATGGTTGAACGTCCTCGGGGGGGGATTTCGGTGCCGCTTGGGCGCTTGTGTTTTGGTACGCAGGTTTGCGTACGCGCTCTATTGACGGGGGCAGGCCGGCTTGCAAAAGTCGCGTCACTTTGCTTGGCTGGCATCGTAGTTCCGACGCAGGCGGCGTCGATGTTTGGCGCAGTCGATCCGATAAACGTAAAAGCGCTGACTTCGCCAGCAGCCAACGAAGCGTGGACGCCGGGTTCACCATTGCCACAGGTATCCGCGCCCGAACCGCTGGCAGCAGTGCCAAACGCCGCATTGAGCGGGCCGTTGTCGCTCGCGGATCTTACCGATCTCGCGCTGCTGCTCAACCCCAGAACCCGGCAAGCATGGTTCCAAGCACGCGCGGAAGCGGCGACTGTCGGCATCGAGAATGCCGACAAATGGCCGACAATTACCGGACTGTACAGTCATCGCATCGGCCGAATCATTTCCGGCACCACCGGGCTTCCCGTGCCGGTGCAAACATTCTACGGACCGAACGTAAGCTTGAGTTATGTTCTCTACGATTTCGGACAGCGCGAAGCCGATATCGACGCGGCAAACTACCGGCTGCTTGCCGCGAATCTCGCACAAAACCGCGTGTTACAGGAGGTGGCAAATCAGGTCGAGCAAGCGTATTACCGGGTGCTCGCATTCGATTACCTCGTGCGCGCGAGCCGCGAATCGCTGAAGAATTTCGAGACCGCGTTTGACGCCGCGCAGCGGCGCCGTTCGTCGGGGCTCGCGACCGCAGGCGATGAATATCGCGCGGAAACTCAAGTCGGCCAGGCACGTCTGGTATTGACCCGCAACGAGGGAGAACTTTCCAAGGCGCGCGGCCAGCTTGCGAATGCGGTGGGACTGCCGGTGAATTTCCCGCTGCAATTGAAACCCGTATCGGAAAAACCGCCAGTTTCGGAGATTACCCAGTCAATGGAGGTGCTGCTTGAAAAAGCCAAGGCGAGCCGGCCCGATTTGATTGCGGCCGAAGCGCGTGCGCTGTCTGCGCGGGCGAGTGCGGTTTCAGCCTCGCGGGCCGGGCTCCCGAGTCTCGAGTTCGTGGCGAACTACGGGCGTGTGAATTTCACAAACGGCGGCGTCGGACCGAACAATACGGGAACGAACGTGAACCCGCGCACGGAGCAGGATGTTTACCAGTTTGGTCTTAACCTGAGAATTCCGATTTTCAGCGGATTCCGCGATACCTACACTAAGAGGCGAGCCGAGGAAGTCGCTGCGCAGGCGGAAAGCGCGCGCGATCAGTTGGTCAGCCAGACCGAACTCGAAGTGTGGCAGGCTTATTTCGACTTGCAGACCTCTGCGTCGAGCGTGGCCAGCACGGCGAATCTCGTAAAGAGTGCGGCTGAATCGGCAGCGGCCGCTGCCGCGCGTTACAAAGGTGGAGTGGGAACCCTGCTCGATTTCATAACCGCGCAACTTGACGATACGAATGCCCGCGTGCAGGAGATTCAGTCATTCCTCGACTGGTATAGCGCGCTCGCGCGCCTGAATTTCGCATTGGGCGCGTCTGATACAACGATCCTCAAAACCAAGACGCCATGACATCGGAATATCGATCGTACGGATTCGATGCGTGTGACGCATGCAAGCTACTGCACCGGGTGTACCGATTTTTTTGAGATGAGCGCATGAAACCATTCTGGAAAATATTTTTGGTAGTTGCCGTTGTGGCTGGCGGTGGGTATTACGGCTGGAAGACGCAATTCGCGCCAAAGCCAGGCGACGCGGCGGCTGGTAAATCTGCCAAAAGTGAGGGGAAGGGCACCGGCAAACGCGGACCGAGTGGGCCGCTGACGGTGCGCACACTCAGCGTCGCGCCGCAACCGATGCCGGTGGTCATCGATGCCGTGGGAACGGTCGAATCCGAACACAGCGTCGCAATTCGCCCTCAGATAAGCGGCGTGCTCCAGGCCGTGATGTTCAAGGAGGGTGATTACGTTAAACAGGGCCAGGTGCTGTTTCGGATTGATCCGCGCTCCGCGCAAGCGGCGGTTGACCAGGCCCGTGCGGCGGCCGAGCGCGACCGGGCACAACTGGTGCAAGCGCAGGCGCAGGAAGCGCGGCTGCGTCCGCTGATGGAGAAGGATTATGTAACACGCCAGGAATACGACGTGGCGTCAACTCAGGTGAAGGCGCTTGAATCGACGGTGAACGCCAACCGGGCAGCGCTGGAACAGGCCAAACTTTTGATATCGTATTCGCAGATCAGTGCGCCGATTTCGGGACGCACCGGCAGCTTGGCCGTCAAGCCCGGCAATCTGGTCAATGCGGGGGGCGCCGAACCACTGGTCATCATCAATAGCACGCGCCCCATACTTGTTAATCTGAGCGTTCCGCAGCGACGTTTGGAGGATGTCCGACGTTACTGGAACACGCCCGACCTCAAAGTCGAGATCAGCGCGAATCCGGGCGGACCGACCATCGCGCAAGGTAATCTAGTCTTCATCGACAACACTGTTAACGTGCAAACCGGAACCATCGTGCTGAAGGCACGCGTCAATAACGACCATGAAGAATTATGGCCGGGGCAGTTCATTGCGGCCCGGATTGTTCTCAGGATCGACAGGGACGCTCTTGCATTGCCTGAATCGGCCGTACAGCCGGGTCAGGACAAGCCGTTCGTTTATCTTGTGCGCGACGGAAAAGCCGTCATGCAGGTGGTCCGTGTTGCGCGCCAAGTCGGCGATCGAGTAGTTATCGATCAGGGAGTAGCGGCCGGTGATCAGGTCATCGTGAATGTGCCTTTTGCATTAACGAGCGGCTCGCCGGTGATCGTCCAGAGCGCCGCTACGGTAGGCGAGCAGGAGAAAGACAAGAAAGAAGACGACGCGAGCGGCCGCAACAAGAGCAGCAAGTCCAAATCAAACGCCAGCTGAGCATTGATATCGAAGAAGGGTGATCGTGAACATATCTCGCGTATTTATAGAACGGCCGGTTGCGAGTAGTGTCTTGTTTGCCTCCGTCCTCTTTTTTGGATGGCTGGGCTTTCAGACGCTTCCCGTCAATGACCTGCCCAACGTAGATTTTCCGACGATTTCGGTAACCGCGGTATTGCCGGGCGGCAGCCCGGAGGTCATGGCCAATACGGTGGCGCTGCCGCTCGAACGCGCGTTCAGCCAGATTCCCGGCGTGGATGAAATGACATCGTCCTCAACCAACGGCAATACGCGCATTACTTTGACGTTCTCACTGGACCGCGATATCGACTCGGCGGCGCAGGACGTGCAAACCGGCATTGCACAGGCCGTGCGGTTCCTGCCGAGCGATATGGATCCACCCTCGCTGAAGAAGCTGAATCCGGCCGATGCGCCGGTGCTGATTCTCGCCGTATCGGCCAAAAACGTGCCGATGTCGGATATCGACAAGTTTGCGGATTCCCATATCTCACAGCGATTCTCGACGGTGAACGGTGTGGCGCAGGTGCAGGTATTCGGCTCGCAGAAGTACGCTGTGCGACTGTTCGTTGATCCGAATGCCCTTGCATCGCGGGGACTCGGATTGGATAAGGTCGTGAAAGCAGTGCAAACCGCCAACGCCAATCTGCCATCCGGCGCGCTTCAAGGGTCCACGCGGAATTTCACCGTGAAGTCGGACGGCGGGCTGGCACGCGCAGCCGACTTCAGTCCGCTGATTATTGCCTACAAGGACGGCAAACCGGTACGGTTTTCCGATATCGGCCGCGCCGAGGACGGCGTCGAGAACGAAAGAGTCATCAGCTGGCATAACGGAGATCGGGCGGAATTGCTGGCAATTTATCGGCAGCCGGGCGCCAATACCGTGGAAGTGGTGCAGAAGCTTAAGGAAATGCTGCCGTCGATCGAGCGCGAAGCGCCCGCCGGGACGTCGGTAAAGGTTGTGATCGATCGCTCCGAGTTCATCCGCGATTCGATCCATGATGTCAATTTCACGTTGATCCTGTCGATCGTGCTGGTGATCGGCGTAATTCTGCTTTTTCTGTGTAATCTTCGTGCAACCCTCGTCACTGCCCTGGTACTGCCGGCGTCGATACTCGGCACGTTTGCGGTGATGCATATGATCGGATTCAGCCTTAATAATCTATCGTTGATGGCGATTACCCTGGCAGTGGGATTTGTCGTCGACGATGCGATTGTGGTGCTCGAGAACATCACGCGTCACATGGAGATGGGCAAAGAGCGCCTGCAGGCCGCGCTGGATGGCGCGAGCGAGATTTCGACCACGGTCATTACCATGACGACCGCGCTCACGATCGTGTTCGTGCCTATCATGTTCATGCAAGGCATGATCGGCCGGCTTTTCCGCGAGTTTGCAGTTACGGTCGGCGTGGCGGTTTTAATATCAGGATTGTTGTCGCTGTCGATTACGCCCATGCTGTGCAGCCGGATTCTTCAGCCTTCCCATGCGCGAGGCTGGCTGTTCCGCTCGTCGGAACGAGTGCTCGAACTCACGCGCAATGGTTATATATTGAGTCTGCGCTGGGTGCTTGGCTACCGCGGCGTGGTATTGGTCGGATCGGCAATCGTGCTGGTCTTTATGGGCGTGCTATATGACACAGTGTCCAAGGGATTCATTCCGCGTCAGGATACTGGCGTAATCAATGGCATTACACGCGCGCGCGAGGGCACCACGTTTAAAACCACGATGGCGACCCAGCAGAGCCTTGGTAAACTGATTGCCGAAAACGTTAACGTCGAATCCGTGCTATCGACGGCAGGGCAGGGCTCCGGCGGAGAATTCGGGGACAATCTCGGCCGCTTTATCATTCGCCTCAAGTCGAAGGCGAATGGCGAGCGTACCGCGAGCGCGGACGAAGTAATCCAGCAGATCCGCCGGCAGGCCGCCGGAAATCAGAACGTCCAGCTGTTTTTGTCAAACCCGCCTGCCATTCGTATCGGCGGTACGCTGTCGCCCAGCGATTATATCTACACGGTGACCGGACCGGACCTGGCACAGCTCTACGGGCCCGGCAAGCAAATGCTCGCGCGGCTTGCCGCGTTGCCCATACTGCAGGACGTGACGACCAATCTGCAACTCGCGAATCCAGAGATTCAGCTCAATATCCTGCGTGATCGCGCGTCTGCGCTTGGAATTTCGTCCGAGCAGATCGAGTCTGCCCTGTATAACGCGTTCGGCGGTCGCAAGGTCAGCACGCTATTCGGCGCGTCCGACCAGTACCAGGTGATGTTCGAAGTCGATCGTCGCTACCAGAGCGACATCAATTCGATGGATTCGATTTTTATCCAGAGCGCGGCGGGTTCCATGGTGCCGCTAAGCGCGGTGGCGGAAATCAAAAGTGGTGTGGGTCCAGTATCGGTAGCGCACTCCGGCCAGCTTCCGGCTGTCATCCTTTCTTTCAACCTCGCACCCAACGCGTCGGTCGGCGATGCGGTTACCGCGATTGAGGGAATAGCGAAGGAGGTGTTACCGGACACGGTATCAGGGCAATTTGCGGGGAACGCGAAGGCGTTTCAGGTGGCGTTCCAATCCCTGCCGCTGCTGCTGGCGATCACTGTGATTCTGATTTACATGATACTTGCCATACTTTACGAACATTACGGCTATCCGATGACCATCCTGACGGCGCTGCCGTTTGCGGGTTTCGGAGCGCTGCTCACACTGATTCTGTTCAGACAGGAATTAAACATCTTCAGCTTCGTCGGAATCATTCTGCTGATCGGGCTGGTCAAGAAAAATGGCATCATGATGGTCGATTTCGCGTTGCAGATGCAGCGCGAGCGTGGCATGTCTCCAGGTGAGGCGATCGTCGAAGCTTGTAAGGTGCGCTTCCGTCCCATCATGATGACGACATTTGCGGCGATTTTCGCAACGCTGCCGATCGCGATGGGACTCGGCGCGGGTGCTGAAACGCGCCAGCCGCTGGGCATTGCGGTGGTGGGCGGACTCGTGTTTTCACAGTTTCTGACGCTGTACGTGACGCCGGTGTTTTATGTCAGCATGGACCGCGCCGCGCACTACTTCAGTCGGCGCAAGTCCAAGAAGCCGATTGAGGCTGTGGCTTAAGCCACGCGCACGCGATTTGGCGGTGTTGTATTGCAATTGCCCGATTTACTCGTAGAAGGCATGCGTATCATTTGAAAAAGTAACGCCCTAAGCGATAAGGAATCGACGGCGTGAACGTGTCACGTATCTTCATCGAGCGACCGGTCGCGAGCAGCGTGCTGTTCGCTTCCATCCTTTTTTTCGGGTGGCTGGGTTTCCAGTCGCTGCCCGTCAATGACCTTCCCAACGTAGATTTTCCGACGATTTCGGTAACAGCGGTGTTGCCGGGCGGCAGCCCCGAAGTCATGGCCAATACGGTAGCACTGCCGCTCGAACGCGCGTTCAGCCAGATTCCCGGCGTCGATGAGATGACGTCATCGTCGACGACCGGCAATACTCGCATCACCATGACTTTCTCGCTGGAACGCGACATCGATGCGGCCGCGCAGGACGTTCAAACAGGAATTTCGCAGGCCATACGCTTCCTGCCGAGCGATATAGATCCGCCATCGCTGAAGAAAGTGAACCCGGCCGATTCGCCGGTGCTGATCCTCGCCGTGTCGGCCAAAAATGTGCCGATGTCCGATATCGATAAATTTGCGGATTCCCATATCTCGCAGCGATTCTCCACGGTGAACGGCGTGGCGCAGGTACAGGTGTTCGGCTCGCAAAAATACGCGGTCAGGCTGTTTATCGATCCGAATGCGCTCGCTACACGTGGGCTTGGACTCGATAAAGTAGTGAGCGCAATTCAGACGGCCAACGCGAACCTGCCGTCTGGCGCGCTGCAGGGGGCTTCACGCAATTTCACCGTTAAATCGAACGGTGGTCTTGGCCACGCGACCGATTTCAGTCCGCTGATCATCGCCTATAAGAACGGCAAGCCGGTGCGGCTCTCCGATGTCGGGCATGCCGCGGATGGCGTTGAGAACGAGCGGGTGCTGAGCTGGAACAACGGCGACCGCGCGCTGCTGCTTGCGGTCTATCGCCAGCCGGGTGCGAACACGGTGGAGGTGGTACAGAAACTCAAGGAGATGCTGCCGTCGATCGAACGCGAAGCGCCCGCAGGCACGTCGGTGAAGGTGGTGATCGACCGCTCCGAATTCATTCGCGACTCGATACACGAAGTGAATTTCACGCTGGTGCTGTCCATTTTGCTGGTGGTCGGCGTCATCCTCGCGTTTCTGCGCAATGTGCGTGCGACGCTTGTGACCGCGCTGGTTTTGCCGGCTGCCGTGCTGGGCACTTTCGCGGTGATGCACCTCGTCGGTTTCAGCCTCAACAACCTGTCGCTGATGGCAATCACGCTGGCGGTCGGCTTCGTCGTCGACGACGCGATTGTGGTGCTCGAAAACATCACGCGGCACATGGAAATGGGCAAGGACCGCATGCGGGCTTCGATCGAAGGCGCCAAGGAGATCTTCTCGACGGTCGTAACGATGACGGCCGCGCTGACCATCGTGTTCGTGCCGATCATGTTCATGCAGGGAATGATCGGCCGGCTGTTCCGGGAATTCGCCGTTACGGTCGGCGTCTCCATCCTGATCTCCGGGGTGGTGTCACTGACGATCACGCCCATGCTGTGCAGCCGTATGCTGACGACTACGCATGCTGAAAAGCATGGCTGGCTTTTTAACTGGTCGGAGCGCATGTTCGATGTGGCACGCGATTTTTACGTCGCGACGCTGCGAGTGGTCCTGCGCTTCCGGGCCATCGTCCTGCTGGGATCGGCAGTCGTTCTGCTTTTCATGGGCGTCCTGTACGACACGGTATCCAAGGGGTTCATACCCCGACAGGATACTGGCGTGATCAATGGGATCACCCGCGCGCGCGAAGGAACGCCTTTCAAAACTACCATGGCGACGCAGCAGTCAATGGGCGCCGTGATCGGAAAAAACCCGAATGTCGAATCCGTACTTTCGACTGCGGGGCAGGGGGCGGGTGGCGAGTTCGGCGATAACCTCGGCCGATTCATTATCCGTCTGAAGTCGAAGGCGGGCGGCGAGCGCACCGAGGGTGCAGACGAAGTAATCCAGCAGATCCGGCGCGAAGCGGGCGTCAATCCGAACGTGCAACTTTTTCTTTCCAATCCTCCGGCGATTAGGATCGGCGGCACTGTATCGACCAGCGATTACATTTACACGATTACCGGCACTGAGCTCAAAGAACTTTATCGCCCCGGCCAGGAAATGCTGGCACGGCTCAGAGCCCTGCCTATCCTGCAGGACGTATCGACTAATCTGCAATTGGCGAATCCGGAGATCCAGCTTAAGATCCTCCGCGACCGTGCATCGATGCTCGGCATCAGCTCGGAGCAGATCCAGTCGGTGCTCTACAACGCGTTTGGCGGGCGTAAGGTCAGCACACTATTCGGTGCATCTGATCAATATCAGGTCATGTTCGAAGTCGACCGCCGTTACCAGACAGACATCAACTCGATGGGCTCGATTTTCATACAGAGCCAGAGCGGAGCGATGGTACCCCTGAGTGCCGTGGCCGAAATCAGGAGCGGGGTAGGGCCAGTATCGGTCGCACATTCCGGCCAATTACCGGCCGTCATTATTTCCTTCAATCTTGCGCCCGGTGTGTCGGTAGGCGATGCGGTGGGCGCAATAGAAGGGATTGCGAGTGAGGTGCTGCCTGATTCCGTTTCCGGCCAGTTTGCCGGCAATGCGAAGGCGTTTCAGGCTGCTTTCCGGTCGCTGCCGATATTGCTGGCGATTACCGTGATACTGATATACATGATCCTCGCTATCCTATACGAGCACTATGGCTATCCACTGACTATCCTGACGGCGCTGCCGTTCGCCGGATTTGGCGCGCTGCTGATGCTGATCGTATTCCGGCAGGAACTGAATATCTTCAGTTTTGTCGGGATTATATTGCTCGTCGGACTTGTCAAGAAGAACGGCATCATGATGGTGGACTTCGCGTTGCAGATGCAACGCGAGCAAAACATGAAACCGCTTGATGCGATTGTCGAGGCATGCAAAGTCCGGTTCCGTCCGATCATGATGACCACGATGGCGGCGATTTTTGCGACGCTGCCGATCGCGCTTGGCTTCGGCGCGGGCGCCGAAACTCGTCGCCCGCTCGGCATCGCGGTGGTGGGTGGTCTGGTGTTCTCACAGTTCCTGACGCTTTATGTCACGCCCGTGTTCTACGTGAGCATGGATCGCGCAGTGCGCTACTTCAGCGAGCGCAAAGTCAAGAAATTAGTTGCAGTGGAGGTTAAGGGGCAGGCGAGCTGACGATAATCCCCTATTCCAATGCAAAGCCAGT
>Ga0070707_100006100_pt1 | contig 11239 bp, 11 predicted proteins | sample KBSK5502metaG_FD_65468 | JGI IMG/M metagenome (GOLD analysis project Ga0070707, IMG submission 65468) | Corn, switchgrass and miscanthus rhizosphere microbial communities from Kellogg Biological Station, Michigan, USA - KBS K5-50-2 metaG | ecosystem: Host-associated > Plants > Roots >... | reverse complement strand
CAGCCGGTCACGGTGGCCTGGCGCAACGAGCTGGATGGTGCGCTGCCGGTGGTCGTGACGACCGCTCCCACAGCGGCCGATGCCAGCGGCGTGCCGGTGCAGTGTGTCCCAGGGTTGAGCGGCGGCACGCCCGATCAGAACGCGGCCGCCCTGGCCGGTCACACGGTCGTGCACCTGCACGGCGGGCTGGTCCCGGCGCCGTATGACGGCTGGGCCGAAAACCTCTTCGCGCCCGGCCAGGACGCCGTCTTCCACTACCCGATGAGCCAGCGGGCGGCGCTGCTGTGGTACCACGACCACGTGATGGGCGTCACCAGGTTCGGCGTCTACGCGGGGCTGGCGGGGCTGTGGATCATCCGCGACCAGCGCGAGCGCGAACTCGGCCTGCCCGAGGGGCCGCCTTTTGAGGTGCCGCTGCTCATCTGCGACCGCAACTTCGGCCTGGACGGCTCCGGGCGGCTGACCGGCCAGCTGGTGCATAAGACCGACCCGGAAGTGATGGAGGCCTTTGCGCCGTTCACGGTCGTCAACGGCAAGGTCTGGCCGCTGCTGCAGGTGCAGCCAGCCACCTACCGGTTCCGCGTCCTCAACGGCTGCAACGCCCGCACCTACCGGCTGGTGCTGCTCGGTGACCGCGGACCCGAATTGGACCGGATCACCCAGATCGGCACCGACCACGGGCTGCTCCGCACGCCCGCCCGCGTGCCGCCGGACGGGCTCGTGCTCGCCTCGGCCGAGCGCGCCGACCTGCTCGTCGACTTCTCCGGCCTGGAGCCCGGCAGCGAGCTCACGCTGCTCAACACCGCCGCCGCCCCCTTCGACGGCACCCCCTTCCCCGCCGCCAACGCCCTGGGCGCCGCAGATCCCGGCCTGATGCTGCCGTATCCGCAGGTCATGCGCTTCCGCGTCGTCCCCGGCCCGGTGACCCGCCAGACGGTCCCAGGCGAGCTCGCCACCGACTACCGCTCGCCGGCGCCAGACGCACTGGCCGGCGCGCCACGCCGCACGATCGCGCTGGTCGAGCGTGAACTGGACGGCGAACTCAACATGCTCACCATGCGCGAACTCGTGCCCGCCGCCGGCCACCACACCGGGCCGGTCATTACCGTCACCGACCATGGGCAGACCACCCGCTACCGCGCCGCCGCCGCCCACTTCGAGGACGCCACGACCTTCTTCCCCGTCCTCGGCCGGGACGAGGTCTGGCAGCTGATCAACCTCACCGACGACACACACCCCATCCACGTCCACCTCGACCCGTTCCAGATCCTCTCCCGGCGCCCCATCCGCTACCAGATCCCCGAACGCGGCATCGAAGACCTGGCGATCGCCGCCGCAGTCACGTTCGAACGCGACCGTGACGACCAGCTCGGCCACGCCATCGACGACAACGAACGCGGCCTCAAGGACACCATCCGGGTCAACCCCAGCGAGATCGCCGAAATCGCCGTCCGCTTCACCACCTACAGCGGCCGCTACATGTACCACTGCCACATCCTCGAACACGAAGATCGCGACATGATGCGCCCCTTCGTCACCATGCCCGCCCAGCTCATGCCGTTCATGGCCTGACCGGCCGCAGGCCCCACGACCAATACCCAACCGGCTGCCTCAGCCGGGCGGGCCCCGGATGCCGACGTCGTCGTCGACTCGCAGTTGCGCGTCCGCGGTGCCCCTGCGCCTGGTCGACCCCTCAGCATGGCGCCGCTTTCCGTCAGGTGCGGCAGGTAATGCCCCGCCGACGGAGTCCGGGCGGCGGCCCGGCGGCGCACCCCGGATCGCCCGGAACGCGAACCAGCCGGCCGCTGCAGCGAACGCCGCTTCCCACATCACGCCAGGCAGCAAGCCCAGCGACGGCGCGAGCATGCCCGCCATCGCCACCCCCTCGGCGCAGTGCGCCGTGTCCACGTCCCGCTCGGTCGCCCGGCCACGCGGCCGGGCGCTGATCAGCCGGCTCACGCGGTAGGCGGCCACCGACAGCATGACGGCGGCGAGGTGCCCGCCGCCACCCAGACCCGTCACGGCACCACCTTCCCGCGAACTGGCCTCTCGCCCGCGGCCCTCTCGCCGACCGGTCCTGCCTGCTGCGCTCGGCCGCCCGCGCAAACGACCGGTAGATCTCAAGGGCCGCATGGTGCGCCAGGCCGGTGAACTCTAGATAGGGCCGCCCGAGCTGCGTTTTTGCGTCGGCTGGCTGGCTGCATCAGGATTGGGCGTGCACCCGATGGGTGCGTGCTGTTGGTGGCTGGCCGGCTCAGCTGGCGAGGACGCGAGCGTGGCCAAGTTCGCCCGCGCGTGGGAGTCGGCCAACCTCGACGCGCTAGTGGCGCTGCTGACCGACGACGTTTTCATCGCGATGCCGCCGATGCCCGTCGGTTACGAGGGCCGCAACGTCGTGGCCCGCTTCTGCGCCAGCCTGTTCGGAGCGGGCCGCCGGTTCGACCTCGTCCCGGCGCGCGCCAACGGCCAGCCGGCGTTCGGAGCCTACCGGCGCGCCCGGCCGGCATCCGTCACGCGACCGCCTTCTACGTGCTACCGCGACCGGAGGCCGAGCGATTCGGGGTGGGCTCGGCGGTAGTGCTCGGTGAGCACCTCGCTGAGGCTGCCCGGCCGGTAGGCGACGGTGCGGTGGCAGAGTTGGCACCGCGTGACCGGAAGATAGGTCACGGTCACGGGGAAGCGGCGGGAACCTGGCTTGCTCATCACCTCCATGATGCCACCCGCACGGGGGTGACCTGCGCAATGCCGGACGCACTCCGTGCGGCGGATGGAGGGTGCCTCCTTCTTTCCGGACTGCGGATCCTTATGCGGCCGGCCCAGCGCGGGCGATGGCGCAACCCGGCCTACGCGCGAGTGCTGCTCGCCGGGCCGGTGGCCAAGTGCGCGGACCCGCCTGTGCGGCGTGAGGGTCTTCGCTGCGGGTCAATCCCGCTGTGCCCGTGTGGGATATATGCGGGAGCGGTGGTGCTGGCTGCCGGGCCGGCGTGCAACTATGGATCTGGCTGGGTGCCGGCGCCTTTCTGCCGGAGGAGGGCACGATGGGTCAACGAGCCGGAATACATGGTGGCGTCAAAACCATCGTTAGGCGGCTAGAAAGAGCTTTTCCACCACGGGTGACGAGCCGGCCCAGCCGATCCTGGGGTGTCACACGCCAAGGGCTCTTCCGCGCAAGATAGTGCCTTTCGCGCCCCGCCAAGCGCCGCAGAAAGTATGCGCTGCAGGTCATGCCCAGGCGGCGCACCAGATCGCCTGCGCGCTGCCAACCCTGGACAGGGCCGAGCGCCTAGGTGATCCCGGCGTCGGCCGGCGACCCGGTACGCGGAAGCCGCAGCTGCCGGGGGCGTTATTGCTCCTTCGACAGGCGGTCGGTGACGACGATCTCAGCGGTCGCCAGGGCCTCCGGGCGGCCCCAGTCGCGCAGAAGCTCGCCAGCCAGCGAGACCCAGCTGACCGGCTGTGCGCCCGCCTGGATCACGCGGTCGAGGCCGGCTCGGTGGGCCTCGGGTGAGGTGCCGCCGATCGCGTCGACGACGGGGTAGACCTCATACCCTTCGCGCAGCGCGTCGAGGGCGGCAAAGGCCATGCACATTTCGGTCCACAGCGCGCAGAAGATGAGCTTGCGGCGGCCGGTGGCGTGGACGGCCTGGACGAATTCGATGTCCTCCCAGGAGTTGATCGTGGTCCGGTCGAGCGGCTTGTCGCCGGCCAGCAGGCCGGCGAGTTCGGGGAGCGTGGGCTGTTCCCGGCCGGTGGCGACGTTGACGGTCGAGTGCACGACCGGGACCCCGAAGGTCTTGATGGTCCTGGCCGTGGAGACGGCGTTCTTGACCAGCAGGTCACGATCCATCGAGCGGACCCCGGCCAGCTGTTGGGGCTGGTAGTCGATGAGCAGGAACGCCGCGTTCTGCGGCGTGAGGAGATGGTCGGCGACCGGGTCGCGCACGGGGGCACTGGTCATGGCAGCGGCACCTTCTCGTAGCAGGATTCGGGTGCGCCCGAAGCTAGCGGCGATCACGGTGAGCGGCCGTCACATGATTTTTGTGATTTGCACGGTGGCCTGAGCTTGCGGACCTCGACCAGGTCCAGGCCGAGCGCCTCGACCTCAGCCAGCACGCCGTACAGCGCCGACCGGTCCAGCAGGCCGGTGAGCACGGTGTCGGGCGCCGCGGGGCTGCGGTGCCAGCGCTGGGAACGCAGCCGGCAGCGTGTCGCCGAGGTGGCCGCGGATCTGGATTGCGTACCAGGCGGGCGCTGGGTCCATGAGGCCATGGTCAGGGGGGCAGGTGAAGCCTCATCACCGGGATCGGGTGACCACCGTGCTACCGCGTGCGGTCGGCCGCCAGCAGCCCGCGTTCCCGCGCGCGCTGCACCGCGGAGGAGCGATCACTGGCCTGCAGCTTGGACGGCGAGATCTACGCACGCGTCGCCGCCGGCATCCCGGCGGACATCACCCGGGCGGCCGACGCTGCCCAGGCCGCGTTCCCCAGCTGGTCCACGATGGGGGCGTTCGAGCGGCGCGAGATCTTCCTGAGGGCCGCCGACGTGATGGCCAAGCGCGGCGAGGAGGCGATCGTGGCCCTGGCCCGGGAGACCGGAGCGTCCCGGCTGTTCTCGCAGTTCAACGTGGCGCTGTGCATCCAGGTGCTGCGCGAGGCCGCGGCGGCGATCACCCGTCCGATGGGTGAGCTGCTGCCGACCTCGATCCCGGGTGCCTACTCAATGGCCCAGCGAATCCCGTTCGGCGTGGTGGGGGCGATCTCACCGTGGAACGCGCCGCTGGTCCTCGGCACCCGCTCCATCGCCATTCCGCTGGCCGTTGGCAACACCGTGGTGATGAAGCCGAGCGAGGATGCCCCGGTCACGTGCGGGCTGCTGCTGGCCGATGTCCTGACCGAAGCTGGGCTCCCGGCAGGGGCGCTTAACGTCGTCACCAACGACCTGGCCGATGCCGGCGACGTGGTCGCTGCCCTCATCGCCGACCCCCGGGTGCGGATGGTGAACTTCACCGGCTCGACCAACGTCGGGCGCATCATCGGGGTCCAGGCCGCCCAGCATCTCAAGCCGGCAGTGCTCGAGCTCGGCGGGAAGAACCCGCTGATCATCCTGGAGGACGCCGACCCGGACCTCGCGGTCGACGCCGCCGTCTTCGGGGCGTTCATGAACTCCGGGCAGATCTGCATGTGTACCGACCGGATCATCATCCACAACAGCCTCGCCGGCGCGTTCATCCCCCAATACGTGGAGCGGGTCAAGGCGCTGCCCGCCGGCGACCCTGCCGATCCCGCCACGATCGTCGGGCCCCTCATTAACGCGCGCGGTGCGCAGCGCGTCTCGGCACTGGTCAAGGACGCCGCCGCCAAGGGGGCCAGCCTGCTCACCGGCGACGGAGCGATCGAGGGACCGAACCGGACGCTCATCAGGCCGGTCGTGCTTACCGACGTGACTCCCGACATGGACATCTTCGCCTCCGAGATCTTCGGGCCGGCGATTGTCATCCACCCTGTCGACTCGACCGACGCCGCCATCGACCTGGCCAACGACACCGAATACGGGCTCACCGGCGGGGTCATCTCCCGAGACCTCAACGCAGCACTGGACGTCGTCTCACGCGTCCGGTCAGGGATCATCCACATCAACGATCAGGGCATCGCCGATGAGCCCATGGCCCCCTTCGGCGGCGTGAAGAACTCCGGCTACGGCAGATTCGGCGGCACGGCCGGCATCGAATCGTTCACCGAGCAGCGCTGGGTCACGATCCAGCACAGCGGCCGCCCCACCTACCCATTCTAGAGAGGACCCCCAGGCGAGCAGTTCCTGCTCGGGCCGGTCGGCTCGCCCGGCTGGTAGGTTGAAAGCCGTGCCCGACCTGCCCTGGACGGCCCGCGCGGAGATGGAACCAGCAACCCGCTACCCGGTCATGGCCTCCCATCTGCCGCTCAAGAAGATCACCGCCGCGGTGCGCTTCTTCCGGGCAGTCTCGGCGGTATCGGTACAGGTCAACCAACTGGACATACTGGCGCCGGTCAGGGCGGCCTGCGCAAAGATCAGCGTTCCCGCAGTGCCGCCTGGGTAGGTGATGTCGCCGGCGATCACCGCCGCCTTGGACATGCGGTCGTTCAGGCCAAGGCTGGCGCGCAGAGTCAGGGTCTGAAGTACCCGCACGCTCGCCACCAGCAGCGCCACGGAGACAAGCCAGAACGCGAACGCCACCCACCCTTCCCAAACGTAGCGGGATCTGATCGGGCGCGCCCCGCGCCCGGAGCGCCCACACCGTCTAGAGGCGTCCCGTCACTCATTGATCCCCCGTTTCGGTATCGGGTGTCGATGGGCAGCCTTAGCCCGCAACCTAAGCTTGTTTCCGGCGCCAGGCGGAAGGGACCGGCAGGCGATGCGACCGGGCCCGTGACCGGTCTCGGTCACGGGCCCGGGCTGGAGCTTCAGGACGTCCTCACCGCCCCAGTCGCACCAGCGGCTCTATGGCAATGGGATGAAGGTCTCCGCGCTGGCAGGAAGCGTGCTGCTGTTGCAGACGTTGCCCGTCGCCGGAACGATCGCGGGGTTTAGCATGTCCGTGAGGTCGACCTTCACCATCTCGGTCGCCCCCCCGTTGACGAGGAGGGTGATCGCGTCGCCTCCGTTTGGTGACTGATAGGCGGCCATGGTGTGCGGGTCATCCCCCATGGAGAAGGGGTTCCCCGACGGGTCTGGACCGGTCCGGCACGTGACCCAGTTGCCGATGGCCGGAACGGCACCGGTGCCGGACGTGGTCGGCAGCGCGAGTGACGTGACGCCATCGCCGCCGAATTCGCCGGCTAGGGCGCCCGTGTGGGTTCCCTGTGCCACCGCCGAACCGGACGGCCCGGCGCTCAGGCTGGAACCGGTCAACGTCTGGAGCTGCTCGGGCGCGCTCCAGGAACCCGGCGTGCCTGGGGTGAACACGGCACCGGAGCCGCTAATGTCCGCGATCTCGACCTGGGATGGGTCGCTGAACTCCGCGGGTGCGAAGATTATCCCGGTTGCGCAGTCCTCCGCTGAGGAATCCAGCACGCCGCTGACTGACGACACCGGATGCTCAAAGAACTTCGGCGCGGTGCTGGTCGAGATGTTGACCAGTTCGTAGTTGTTATCTTCGGCGGCCGAAAGGATGAGGTGGTGGATGGGATCGATCAGCGGGTCTTCCGAGATCTGGCCGGTGGGGTCTCCTGTGATGAAGGCGGGCTCGAACGTATCGGTGGCCAGGTTAAGGATCTGGAATCCGCCGATGCCGCCGACGCTGAGAGCTATCAGCGCCTTGTTGTCCGTGGCGTCCATCGACACGCCTGTCGTTGTCGCCGAGCCTCCCGAGAAGCTGATGGTGCCGGTGCCGCTGTCGATCAGGGGATTGGGCGAGACGCTCGGGTCCAGCCCGGTGCCCTTCAGCACGTAAACATCGTTGTTGTTCCCGGTGCACACCGTCTGCCCGGTCACCGAGTTCGACGCGCAGGAGTTGATGACGTCCGACCCGGTCGGAATCTGGGTGTTGGTAATGCTGGCGCCCTCTACGTTGACGACGTCGATCCCGGTCGCGCCGCCGTTCCAGTTCCCCTTGGGAACATAGGCGGTGACGTTCGTCCCGGAGACAAGCGTCGAGATTGATCCCGAACCCTCGCAGGAGCCTGGCGGAACGGGCGGTGTCACCGTCACGGTCTCGTGGCCGCAGGTGCTTGAGGCGCCGAAGTTCTTCGAATCTCCGCTGTAGGTGGCGGTCCAGCTCCACGTGCCGGCCGTGCTGGCTGGGGTTGTGTTGCTGGTGGAGTAGGAGCCGTTGCCCGACACCGGCACCGTCTGGGTGTAGGCCGGGGTACCCGAGCAGTCGGTGTGGGACGGGTCATAGAGGTTGAAGATGATCGACCCGGTGGGTGACGCCCCGCTGGCCAGCGTCCCGGTGTCGTTGAGGATCACCGTGCCCGCGGTGCCCCCCTTGCTGGGGGTGGTAGTGAGGCTGGGCGATGCCTTCTTGAGCGGCTGGCCGCACGCGAGGTAGTGACTGATCGTCGCGAGGTTTCCACCGGGGTTGTACGGTGAGTGCAGACCCGTGTCGGAAGGGTACGCCGTTCTTGTGTAGTCGTAGGTGTCGTAGGCTGGCCCGCCCTTGACGTAGACAGTGAAGCTCGGCGAGTTCGTCGTGAAGCTGAGGAAGAGCCCATTTGAGGAGACCGTCGCCTTGAATGTGGTCCCGTCGTGCGAGTAGCTGGCACTCTGGTCACCCGGGCCCGAGTCTGACGTATTGATGAACGTCGTGGTGCCCGCGGGGCAGGCAGTGATATTGCCGGCGGTGTAGGTGGGCTGAACGTCATGCGTTAGCGTCGGAGGACCGGCTGTATTCGCCGTTGTCGCCGCTAGGGCGGATTCGGCCGTAAGTGCCAAGCCTATTGCCAGTGTGGCGCCCAGGGCGCCGATGACCCTTAGACGCCGCCTTCGGCCCGTGCCTACAAGCATTAGCCCTCCCCGATCTCATTTCCTGGCGCCCGATCCCCGGAACTCCATGCCAGGGCCAAGGCCAGGGCCTCAGGGACATCGTGCCATCTGCCCTTGGATGAAGTCTCAAGTTCCCAGAAATGAGGCTGCCCCGGCCAGGAAATGGGCGCAAGAATAGGCGAAGCATTCTGCCTTATGTCCGTATGACAATCTTCTGGGTAGTTTAGGGCGCGATATCTGGATCTCTACGCCCACATTTGGGCAGTCGGGTTCGTCCGCGTGTCTGCCCTGATGTGCCTGCCTGCCTGCCTGGGCAGGATGTAACTGGTCAGGTCCGCCATTCGGCCGGACCATGACAGCAGGGAGAGGTGTACTGGTTCAGCGCCGCACGCAGAATTGGATAATCTACGCACGCTCGCGGCAGTAATTTACACCTCGGCCCAGCGTGCCGAATCGGCTTTCGGCATGCCCCTGATAACGAAATGACGCAGTCGGCGCCGACGATCCTTGCGGCCATCTAGCTTCGAGTGAGTATGCCAAACAACGAATAGTGATGCGCTTGGGCAACGCCCGCTATTCAGGCAGAACCGGACGTGTCTATCCACGCTTGCGGCGACTCGTTGGCGACCGGATCGATCCGATCTGCTTAACAAGAGCAGTGGACCGGCGTGAGCGCGTGGCGCGTACCGAAGGCGGGTACGGGGGTGTCAGCCTGCCGTTCGCTCGATCAAGCGTGGCTCTGAGCGAACCACTCTGCCGCCCAAGCGATGATGCAGACGCAGCCACGGGTCCCGCTCGGGACCGCTGGGATCGTGGCCAGCGTGGTGCCGGTCAACGACGCAGCGGCGGTGCCGCTGATGATCGCGCTGCACCGTGGTCTCCGCGCCGGCGCGTCGCTCGCCGAAGCGCTACGGGACGCGCGCCGCGGGCTGGAATCCGACCCGGTGGCGGCGGCGACTGGGTGGTCGTTCATCTGCCTGGGCTCGTAGCCGCCAGACCTGCGGCCTGGATGGCTTGGATCGTGAGCCAGCCGGTCAGCACGTCCGCTTGGCCGGCGGTGCGGACGCGGAGCCGGAAAGGGCTGTTTGGTTTGGGCTCGATGGCGAAGCAGCCCACCTCGTTGATCGAGGTGTTGCTGATACGGCCCGAGTGCGTCTGTATTTCTCTGCGACAGGATCAGCTGGCCGAGGAGGGCGTCGCCGGTGATCTCGACTTCGATCGTGAAGCGCGCCCATAGGAGCGCCAGGGCCCGGATCGGCGCCGATTCGGACCGCGTCCTCGCGATTACTCCAGTATCGCGGCGAGAGTCGAACATCAGCTGGGCGCGTCCGGCCGGAGCAATGTTATCGAATATATGATATATACGGTGCACGCACGTCACCGCGACACCGGAGGCTGGAGTGGCACAGAAGATAACCGTGACCTTGGAGGATGATCTTGACGGCAGCCCCGCGGACAGGACTACGCGGTTTGGGCTTGATGGCGCGGAGTATGAGATCGACCTCAGCCAGAAGAACGCCGACAGTTTCCGCACGGCACTGGCGCCTTTCATCGACCATGCCCGCCGAGTTAGCAGCGGAGGGCCTGCTCGCCGGGGAGGCCGCAACGTGCCGGCCCGCCAGCGCAGCGCTGACATCCGTGCCTGGGCCAAGGAACACGGCATCGCGGTCAGCGAACGCGGGCGCATACCGGCGAACGTGGCCGAGCAGTACGAGGCCGCAACTGGCAAGGGCTAGCGGGGCGCCCGTGGGCACTCCACCCCGCTCACCCAGGACGGCAAGACGTATGTGCTGTCCAAGATGTGGGGCCGTGGCGCCGTGCTAGCCCTGTCGACCTTACGAGACGCCTTCGCCGAGGCCGAGGTTAGCTTCCAGGCAGAAGAATAAGAGCACATGGCGGCATCTGGTCGTCCAGAGCGGCCTGCCCCATCGGGCGCGGATCGGCCCCGCGTGGGATCAGGTCATGCGCGCTGGCCGGCTCGCCGCCTGGCTGACCGCGGAGAAGGCAGAGGAACGCTCCGCCGCGGCCCGGCCACCGGATCCGGCCGCGAACTGCAGCGGGCGCCGGTGGTCCGCCCCCGCCAGGCTGGGCTTGTCTCGACCACCCGGGGCTGCCCGGCCTGGGCGCGCTGCAGCTGACCGCGAAGGAAGACTGGCCCGGCTGGTCCGACGTGCGCTGCTGGCCGCTGAGCCCGCGCCGGGCGCCGCGAACCTGGCAGATCACCGGCCCGGGCGGCTGGGCTGCCCACTTCCGGCGGCACTACTTTTACGCCTCTTTGCCTTGGCTTGTCATCATACTTGTGAGTAACTGGCTAGAATTCTGCGCGCTCAGTACACGTGAGAACACAATTCCGGTATCCCGCAGCGCGGCCCGATTCACCGTCAGCGATCAGGTCAGCACCCGGCGCCTGCTATCCCCGCTACCGATAGGAGGAGTCGGCCATTTTGGGCACGGGAGGAACGATGCATCGACGCGACCGGGCAGCACAGCGGGGGAGGTACGGCGCACTGATCGCTAGCGCTGCCGCGGGCGCCTGCTGCCTGTCTCTGTCCGCCATATCTGGCACGCCCGCGCTGGCCCAGACCGGCCCGGTATCCCCCACGCCGGCCGTCGGCACGCCCACGCTGGCCCCGACCGGGACAACGGAAACCGTGCGCCAGTTAGTGAGCCTTTTTCATCCTCCTTATGCCGCGTGAATCTCCAGGGCGTGGATGGCCTTGGCGAGCTGCCCGGCGCGCCAAGGGCAGCAGCGGAGCTTGCGGAGGATCCGCCAGTTCTTGAG
>Ga0070707_100006099_pt1 | contig 11239 bp, 9 predicted proteins | sample KBSK5502metaG_FD_65468 | JGI IMG/M metagenome (GOLD analysis project Ga0070707, IMG submission 65468) | Corn, switchgrass and miscanthus rhizosphere microbial communities from Kellogg Biological Station, Michigan, USA - KBS K5-50-2 metaG | ecosystem: Host-associated > Plants > Roots >... | reverse complement strand
CCACGCGAGCGCGGTGCGGGCGGATTCTGCGCGAAGAGGGGAGGGAGGGTGGCGGCAACTGTGCCGACGCCGAGGAAACGTCCGAAGTCGCGGCGAGAGAGTGCGTCCATGATGTTCCTCCGTTCGAGGGAATATACGCCTTTGGAGTGCGACGGCTTGCCGCCGCTTTGCAGCCGGCAGCTTGCTGCCGGCTCGGCCGCAGCAAGCTGCGGCCGTGAAAGCGGTGCCAAGGCACCGCACTCCAAATCAAAAAATCCTAAGGCCGCGCGCTTGCGTCTCGTCCAGCAGATCGAGAAAGCGCGCGCGAGTGATCTCGCGCGCGCCGAGGGCCCGCATGTGCGGCGTGAGGATCTGACAGTCGAGCCATGTCGCGCCGCGGGCCTGCATGTGATCGATCAGATGCAGCAGCGCCAGCTTCGAGGCGTCCGTTCGCCGGTGAAACATGCTCTCGCCGGTGAAGACGCCGCCCGCGTCCACTCCGTAAAGCCCACCGGCAAGCTCTTCGCCGTCCCACGCTTCGATGCTGTGGACATCACCTTCGTGATGCAGGCGCGTGTACGCGCGAATGATGTCGGGTCCGATCCACGTTCCTTCTCCCTCTGCGCGCGGCGATTCGGCGCACGCGCGGATGACCTGATCGAACGCTCGATCGATCGTGAAACGGAAAGGAGCATTTCGCATCGATCGCCGCAGCGTGCGACCGACGTGCAGGTCGTCGAACATCAATACCGCGCGACGGCGTGGTGAGAACCACGGCAGCGGCAGGTCAGGGTGGGGCCAGGGAAAGATGCCGTGGCGATACGCTTCGCGCAATGTAGCTACGCTGAGATCGTCGCCGATCGCGATGATGTCGCCGCGGGCGGTGCGGGGGTCGGGGAACAGGGATGAAGGATGAGGGCTGAGGGATGAATGCGGGCGGCTAGATTCATCCCTCATCCCTCTGCCCTCAGCCCTTAATAATCGAGCCGAAGTCCGGAATCATTGGCGTCGACAATCACGCTGCCACCAGCCTGCAACTTGCCGAACAGGATCGCATCAACCAGCGGCTCCTTGATCTTCTGCTGGATCAGACGCGCCATCGGCCGCGCGCCGAAGGCCCGATCGTAGCCGTTCTTGGCCAGCCACGCCCGCCCGCCCTCGCGCAGCTCGAGCGTCACATTCTTCGGAGCCAGTTGTGTGCGCAGCTCGTCGATGAACTTGTCGACGACGCGCTCGATGGTCTCGAAGCTGAGGGCATCGAATGCGATCCAGGCGTCCAGGCGATTGCGAAATTCGGGAGCGAATGTCCGCTCGATCACGCCGCGGCCCTTGCCGCTGCTGCCGGTCTGGGTGAATCCCATGCCGGCATCGCTCATCTCGCGCGCGCCGGCATTGGTGGTCATGATCAGGATGACGTTGCGGAAGTCGGCCTTTTTGCCGTTGTTGTCGGTGAGGGTGGCGTGATCCATCACCTGCAAAAGAATCGAGAAGAGATTTGGATGCGCTTTTTCGATCTCGTCGAGCACCAGCACGGCGTACGGCGTGCGGATGATGGCATCGGTCAACAGACCGCCCTGATCGAATCCGACGTAGCCCGGAGGCGCGCCAATCAGCCGCGAGACGGTGTGCGACTCCATGTATTCGCTCATGTCGAAGCGAATGAATTCGACGCCCAGGGAGACCGCGAGCTGCTTGGCAAGCTCGGTTTTGCCCACGCCGGTCGGGCCTGAGAAGAGGAACGATCCGATCGGTTTTTCGGGATGGCCCAGGCCGGAGCGGGAGAGTTTGATGGCGCTGACGATCTGCTTGATGGCGTGATCCTGACCGAAGATCACGCGCTGCAGATCGCCGTCGAGATTCTGCAGGCGCGCTTTTTCGCTGACGGCGATCGTGCGCGGCGGAATCTTCGCCATGCGCGCGACGACCTGCTCGATGTCGTTCTCGCCGATGATCTGTGGAGGACGGCCGCCCTCGGCCGTCTGGACAGCCGTGGGCGGCTGTCCTCCACTGAGCATCCGCACGCGCGCGCCGGCTTCGTCGAGCACATCGATCGCCTTGTCGGGAAGGTGCCGATCGTGGATGTACTTCGCGGAGAGCTCCGCCGCGAGCTTGATGGCGTCGTCGGAGAACGTCACCTTGTGATGCTCTTCGTAATAGTTCTTGAGGCCGCGAAGGATCTCGACGGTTTCGTCGACCGTCGGCTCGCCGATCTCGATCTTCTGGAACCTGCGCGCCAGCGCGCGATCGCGTTCGAAAGATGCTTTGTATTCCACGTAGGTCGTCGAGCCGATGCAGCGCAGCTTTCCGGATGCGATGGCCGGCTTGAGGATGTTCGAGGCGTCCATCGTTCCGCCGCTGACCGCGCCGGCGCCGACGATGGTGTGAATCTCGTCGATGAAAAGGATCGCCTCCTTTTTTTCCAGCAGCGCTGCAATCACGGCCTTCAAGCGCTGCTCGAACTCACCGCGATACTTCGTCCCCGCCAGCACCGCTCCCATGTCGAGCGAATACACCTCGGCATCCTTGAGCACAGGCGGAACCTCGTTCTTGTGAATCTTCAGCGCCAGGCCTTCCGCAATCGCGGTCTTTCCCACCCCCGGCTCGCCGACGAAGAGCGGGTTGTTCTTCCGGCGGCGGCAGAGGATCTGAATGGTGCGCTCGAGCTCGGCAGTGCGACCGATGAGCGGATCGATCTCTCCCTTTTTCGCGCGCTCGATCAAGTTGACCGCGAAATGCTTGAGCGGATCGCCCGAGACTTCCTGCCCTTCCTCATCCGGAGCGACGAATGCCGGCTTCGGGACGCCGGCCGGAGTCCTGCTGATGCCGTGCGATAAAAAATTGAGCACGTCGATCTTGTTGACCCCGTGGCTTCGAAGGAGATAGACGGCCTGCGATCGCTCGGCCTGATAGAGCGCCGCCAGCATCTGCCCGGTGTCGACTTCTTTGCGGCCCGAGCTCTGCGCGTGCAGTTGGGCGTATTGCACAACGCGCTGCAGCATCGCGGTCAGCACCGGCTGGACTTCCGCGCCGTCCGGCAATTTTTCGAGCGTGCGATTCATGAAGTCGTCGAGCTGCTTTTTGAGCAGGTCGACATCGCCGCCACACTCGGTGACGACTCGGGCGACCTCGCGGTCGTGCAACAGCGCGTAGAGAAGGTGCTCGAGCGTCACGTATTCGTGGCGCCGCTCGATCGCTTCATTCAGCGCGAACTCGAAGGATTTCTGTAGAGGCTTTGCGATCATCTTTTCAGCACTGTTCTATCGTACACAACAGCGGAAACTCCTGCTCCCTTGCCATGGCCGTCGTCTTCGCTACCTTCATCTCAGCGACTTCGTAAGTGTAAACACCGGCCACGCCGATTCCTTTCACGTGGACGTTCAGCATGACCTGGATGGCCTGATCCTCCGGCATATTGAACACCGATTGCAGCACGTGAACTACGAAGTCCATGGTGGTGTAGTCGTCGTTGTGGAGCAGCACTCGGAAAAGGGGCGGCTCCTCCGTTTTTTCTTCGCTTTCCGCGATAGGCAGCTCTGCGGATTGCGGCAACATTCCGGGTCTAGAACCCTGCGAAGGCGAAAGGTGTTCCGCGTCCGGCCGCAACCGCGCGCTCGTACACGATCGCCGCGGCCGCCACGTCCTGAAGCGCCATGCCGGTGGAGTCGAAGATGATGACCTCGTCGTCACGCTCCCGCCCGCGTTTCCGGCCGGCGACGATCTCCGACAGCTCGGCGTAGACGTCTTCCACGCGCATCGCGCCAGCGGCGATCGCGTGGTGCAGGTCGCCGATCGTGCGGCACTGCTCGGTCAGGTCGGTCACGACCTTGCTTGATGCCATCAGCGACGGCGCCAGCTCCTGCTTGTTCTCACTGTCGGCGCCGACCGCTGCCACGAAGGCACCCGGCTGCACGCTATGAAGAATCGGCGATCGCGACGGCGTGCACGTGACGACGATATCCGCCCAGACTGGCGCTGGAACCGCTTCTGCTGCGATTTTCTCGGCAAAATCAGAGGCGGCGTTAGGGTTGGTGTCATAGGCAAAGATTTTTTCGATGTCTCGCACGCGTCGCAGAGCGCGTGCCTGCACGTGTCCCTGCAGGCCGCAGCCGATGATGAGCGCGGCGCGAACCTTTTCTCGCGCGAGATATTTCGCTGCCACTGCTGTTGCCGCGCCGGTGCGCAGGATCGTGATCTCGATCGAGTCCATCACCGCCAGAACCTGGCCGTCGTTCGAATCGCACAAAACGATCACTCCCTTGATCCGCGGCTTGGCTTCGAAGAAATTGCTGTTGATCTTGGCCGCGAATCGGTCGCCGGCGATGGCAGCCTTGATGTGAAATCCGCCGCCTTGCGCGTGAACTCCGGCGATCGCGGGCCGAGGGACTTCACCGCGTCCCAGGAGGAGGAAGGCGTTTTCGACGGCGGCGATGCAGTCGTCGATCGTCAGGAGATCGGCGACGTCGCGACCGGTGAGAAGCAGAGTCATTGCGTCATCCTGAGCGAAGCGAAGGATCTCAAATTACGACCGTCACGGGCGAGATCCTTCGCCGTCTTCGCGGCTCAGGATGACGTCAAGGTGCGTCCCCGGTCCGGCTTCCACCGCCTCCTGTCCGCGGCGGAAGATCCGCGCCGGCTTGAGGCCCAGAAGCTTGAAGGAGCCTTTCTCGACCCACAGCATCGTCCCTTCGCGCAATCCAAACACCGGCGTCGCGTTTTCTTCGTGAAACTCGCGCACGCGCTCCTCGCGCGTCTCCCCCTTGTGCGTCGAGCTCGGATCGGGATCGAGAAAGTGGCAATTGAGCTGGAAAGGGATAAGGCCCAGCGCCTCGAGCGACGGTGGCTCGACGATCGGCATGTCGTTCGTGGTCCGGATGGTCGGCGCGGTGATCACACTCCCGGCGCTCGATCCGATATATGGCAACCCGTTGCGCGCGCGTTCGCGAATGGTATCGAGCAGCTTGCGATCATAGAGTTTTTTGAGCAGGCGGAACGTGTTCCCACCGCCGACGAAAATCGCGTCGGCGCGGTCGATCTGCTCGATCGGCACGATCTCGAATCCCATCCGGCCGAAGCGCTCGCTGACCTTCGCGGTGTAAGCATCGTGATCGAACGCCGCGAATGGAACGAAGGCCACGCGGTTTTTCCCCTTCAGGAAGCGCCGGATCTCCGGCTCGGGATGGTCCAAATATCCGTAACCGTGGACGTTTGAGCTCGAAATCAGTAGCAGACGCATGAGCAATCCAAAATCCAAAATCCAAAATCCAAAATTATTCAGTTCCGATCACCCACTTCTCGTACACATTGTCCGGCAGTTCGCGCACGAATCGCGAAGGTTCCATCAGCACATCCATCCCGCCGCGGTCGCGCGCCATCACCGGGAAAACGAGATACAGCTCCTGCTTGGCTCGCGTGACGGCGACGTAGAACAGCCGCCGCTCTTCTTCCTCCCCCGGAATGACCAGCTCCTGAGGGTCGGGTGCATTCGGATCGATCGCACCCTCGAGCAAAGGGAGCGCTTCATGAATTTTGGAGCGATCGACGCGAATGATTCCGCCCGGAACGCGCAGCGCGCGTTGGGAAGGAAATCGCCCGTCGGCCAGCCAGATGACGAACACCACGCGCCACTCCAATCCCTTCGCTTGATGCACCGACGACAACACAATCTTTTCATCCTCGGGGCCGACCACTGCGACGTCCTCGCCGGCGAGCGGATTCGCGAGCGCTACTTCCTCGAGAAAGGCGTTCACATCGTCATAGCGCAATGCGTATTGCGACAACTGCTCGAGGTCGTCGAGCCGCGCCTGCGCGTTCGCGAATTTCGAGCGCGCGTAATCGGCGTAGCCTTTCTCGACCACCAGCGCAATCGACTCCGACGGATTTCGCTTCATCGATTCGCCGGAGAGGGGACGGAGAACCGAAGCAAGGCTGCGCAGTGAAGCAGAAATGCCTTTGGAGTGCGGCAGCTTGCTGCCGCTTTCGAAGGCGTCGGCAAGAAATGCCCCCAGCGGATCGCGGTCCTGCGAGATCTTTCCCCACACATCCGCGGCGGTTTTCTCGCCGACTTTCGGATAGAGCTTGAGCACGCGCTTCCACGACAGCTCGTCGCGCGGGTTGACCATGATCTTGAGGTACGCGATGACGTCCTTGATGTGCGCCTGTTCGAAGAATCGCACCCCGGAGCGGATCTCATACGGGATCAGCCGCCGCGAGAGCTCCATCTGCAGCTCGAGCGACTGGTAGTGCGAGCGATAGAGCACCGCGATGTCGCCGAGCTTTTCGCCTTCATCGCGCAGCTCGAGGATGCGCTGGGCCACGAACGAGGCCTGCTCGAAGACGTCATCTACGCCCACCGCCGCCGGCTCGGGACCGTCGCCCCGCACCGCGCGCAGCTCTTTCTGAAACTGAAAGCGGTTATGCGCGATGGTCTGGTTCGCGAGATTCAGAATCTGCGGCGTGGAGCGATAGTTGGTCTCCAGCTTGTAAATAATTGCATCTGAAAATCGTATAGGAAAAGTGATGATGTTCTCGAATGACGCCCCCCGGAAGGAGTAGATCGATTGCGCGTCGTCGCCCACCACCATCACGTTGCGCCGGATGGCAGCCATGCCGTCGACCACATCTGCCTGCAACTTGTTGGTGTCCTGATACTCGTCGACCAGGATGTACCGGAACTTCCGCTTGAGGGCCTCGGAGATCGACTCGTGCTCTTCGAGGAGCAGCTTCCAGTTCACGAGCAGGTCGTCGAAGTCCATCGCGTTCGCTTCGCGTTTCCGATCCTTGTAGCGGTGGAAGACCCTGACAATCTCCTCCTTGTAGATCGCGAAATGGGGGAAGTTCTCCTCCAGATGCAGCTCCAGCGGCGTGCGGGTGTTGATGAGGTAGGAATAGATATCGAGCAGGACATCGCCCTTCGGGAATCGCCGCTCCAGCGTCTTGATACCGAGGGAGGAGACGGCGCTGTCCATCATCTCTTTGGCGTCTTCGTCATCGAGAATCGAAAAATTCGGCCGATACCCGATCGCTTCGGCGTGCTGCCGAAGCAGCCGATTGCCGACCGAGTGAAACGTTCCACCCCAGATGCGGCGGGTGTCGATGGTCACGAGCTGCTCGACGCGGCTGAGCATCTCGCGCGCGGCTTTGTTGGTGAACGTCAGCAGCAGGATTTGGGATGGATCGACGCCGTCCTCGATCAGGCGCGACACGCGGTAGGTGAGAGTGCGCGTCTTGCCGCTGCCCGCGCCGGCGATCACCAGCAACGGACCGTCGCCCGCCATCACGACCTCGAGCTGTTCCGGATTCAGCTCCTCGTGGTACGGAACGCGGTACGTTTTCTGCGCCTTGACGGGCGTTTTGAGGGTGTAGCGGCGGATCTTGGCCATTAACAAAGAGGTTAACAGTGGAATCGCGCCCACTGCTAACTGTTAACTGTTAACTGATGAAACGCATCGTTACGGTATGCATTCTGATTCTTGCCGCCTGCAGCTCCTCCGCTCCCAATCAAAGCGCCATCGCACCCGTCACGCTGTCCATCGGCAATTACAGCGCCGACATGGGTCCGTCGCCGGTGGGCGTGATCCCATCGGCCATGCTTCACGACGCCGCGCGGAACAAAGACGTCGAGGTCTCGATCGAGTATCCGACGCGGGGCGGGCCATTCCCGATCATCGTCTTCTCGCACGGGTATGGAAGCTCGAATCGGGCCTACGAACCGCTGATCTCGTACTGGACGAGCAACGGATACGTCTGCATCCGTCCGGCGCATGCGGACGCCGGGGCGCTTCGCGACAGCGCGCGTGAAGCGATGCCTGCGCAGCCGCCCTCGAATCAGCGGCGTCGCAATCCGCAGCCGCAGGGAATCATCATTCCGATGCAGCCGCGCAATCCGGCCGAAGAGATCTGGGACAAAGAGCGCGAGCCGCAGTGGCGCAATCGCGTGCTCGATCTCAAGTTGGTGCTCGATTCCCTCGGCGATCTCGAGCGCAACTTTCCCGAGCTGCAGGACAAGATGGATCGCACCAGGATCGGCGTCGGGGGACACGGCTACGGTGCGTTCACCGCCCTGATGTTAAGCGATCCAAGAGTGCGCGCTTTAGTGGCGATGTCGCCTCCCGGTCCGTCGGCGAATCGCGGGCTGACGGCGCAATCGTTTGCCGGATTGAAGCTTCCGGTGATGTTCATGACTGGAACGAATGACCGCGGAGGGAACGAGTCGGAAGATTTCAACTGGCGCAGGCAGGCGTTCGAGAACAGCCCGGCCGGCGACAAATACTTCGTCCTGATCGACAGTGCGCGCTCGTCATCATTCACCGGACAAGTCTCGATCTTCGATCTGCAGCCGCCGGCGACGCCGGCGCAGGCACCGACCGGCCCTTACGGACAGATTCAGCCGGTGCCGCAACAGCAGCAGCGCGGTGCGGTCGTTTTCGGCAACGACCGGCGGATCTTCGCCATCATCAAGATTGCCTCGCTGGCGTTCGAAGACACTTATCTGAAAAACGACAACAGCGCCCGCGACCTCCTGCAGCCGCAGAAGTTCGAGGGCGCTTTTACCGGTGCGCACCTGACCGCGAAGTAGTCAGTGCGATGCGCGCGTGCGCGCGGCCTTGACCGCGGCGCGATGGCGCGCTGCGGGGCCGCGACGCCGCGCGGTGCTGCGCGCCTGACGCGCCAGCGCGGCGCGCGATGCGGCCGAGCGGCCTTCACGCTTCAATGCTGATCGCACCGCCCGTGCGCGTCTGGGCGACGCCTTTTTCCCCTGCCGATGCAGATCCTGTTGCGCCTTCTGCCGGGAAGGACCGGTTTTCGGCGGAGCCAGCTTCACGCCCGATCGTCGCGCTTTCGACAGACCGATGGCGATCGCCTGCTTCGTCGATCGTGCGCCATGTTTTCCCTCTCGGATGTGCTCGATCTCTTCGCGAACGAACTCGCCCGCTTGCGTGGATGGCGCTTTGCCCTGCGCCTTGTCGCGTCTTGCCCGTTCAATCGTCTCTTTTTCCGGCATAGAAACCTCCACCGGTTTTACGTGCAAGAACGTCGCCTCGCGGAGCTCACGCCGCGCGGCGGACCAGCTTGCTCGCGATCCACGCGAAGAGGCCGAGGACAACACCGGAGATGACGCCGACGATCGGACCGGTCACAATCATCATGACGCGCGGAGCCATCGGCATCCCCTTCATCATCGCGGCTTCCTTAGCGTGCGTAGCGATGTACTGATCGAACAGCAGCAAATGCGCGGCCGTGATCCAGATGCTGTTGACGATGCTGGCCAGAAGTCCGTGCAGAAAAAACTTGCCGGGAGCAAATCGCGCGATGAGAAAGGCGCAGATCACAAAGATGGCCAGCCAGAAGAACGGCTCGATATTGGAAGGAATCACAAAAACCGTCGCGATCGCCATCGCGAGGCCGAATAGCGACAACAGAAAAATCAGCTTCCAATTCATCAGTTCAGTATAGGGGTCAGGCCTTTGGAGTGCGGTGCCTTGGCACCGCTTTTACATCCGCAGCTTGCTGCGGCCGAGCCGGCAGCGATCTGCCGGCCGTAAAGCGGCGGCAAGCCGCCGCACTCCGAAGGCCTGACCCCTATACTGGGTCCCATGAACGCGTTTGACGAGCGCCTGCTCGGCACTGCTGTTCAGGTTGCCGGCGAAGGCATCGCGATCCTCACGCCCGCCGACGAGGCTACCGGTCCGCACATCGCGTTTGTAAATGATGGTTTCTGCAACATTTATGGCGTTGGACGCGAGGAGATCGTCGGGAAGACGGTAGCGACCTTCGGCATCGTCGACCGCCATCAGGCCATCTTTTCCGACATGCTGGAGCACATCTTCGATCACGAGCCGTTCGATGGCGAGGCCACTGCGCGTCGCAAAGACGGAAGCGAGTTCGAGCTCGATCTGCAGATCATCCCGGTACAGAACGCGGGAGAGGTGACGCACTGGGTCGCGTTCCTGCGCGATGTCACCGACACGAAGAATCAACTCCTGATGTTGCGCCGCCAGGCGATGTACGACGTCCTGACCGATCTTCCGAATCGCATGCTGCTGTTCGAGCGGCTGGAGAGGGCGATCGAGAACGCGCGGCGCGACAAAGGCATCACGGCGCTTCTGCTGATGGACCTCGACCGCTTCAAGGACATCAACGACACGTTCGGCCATCACTTCGGCGACATGGTCCTCAAGCAGATCGCCGTCCGCCTCCGCAACCTGCTGCATTCAAGCGACACTCTGGCGCGCCTGGGCGGCGACGAATTCGGCGTCGTCCTCACTCGCGTCAGCGATGCCGGCGATGTGACTGCAGTCGCGCGCAAGATCCTCGACTCGCTCGAGCAGCCGTTCGCGATCGAAGGCCACTTGCTCGAGGTCAGCACCAGCATCGGCATCGCGCTCTATCCGGCGCATGGCGCCGATGTGCGAACGCTCGTGCGGCGCGCCGACGTTGCGATGTACACGGCCAAGGAAGCGAATGTCGGTTACGCCTTTCACAACGAAGAGCACGAATCGCATTCGCCCGAACAACTGGCGCTCACTGTCGAGATGCGCAGTGCGATGGAGCACGACGAATTCGCGCTCTACTACCAACCGAAGCTTCATCTCGGCAGCGGCCTAATGACGCGGGCCGAGGTTCTGATCCGATGGAATCATCCCAAGCGAGGGTTGTTGGCGCCGGCAGCGTTCATTCCGATCGCCGAGCGGACGGGATTGATCAAGCCGCTCACCGACTGGATCATTGATCGGATGTTGAAGCAGTGCCGCGCGTGGCACGATGCCGGCGCACCGGTGCATGTGGCCGTCAATGTTTCAGCGAAGAGCCTGCAGGAACAGACACTGCCCGTGAAATTTCAGGCGGCCCTCGACAAGTGGAACATCGATCCGCGATTCGTGAAGGTCGAGATCACCGAGAGCAGCATCATGGCCGATCCGGCGCACGCGCTGGCGATCACTTCCATGCTGCAATCGATGGGCATCCGCATTTCCCTGGATGACTTCGGCACCGGCTTCTCGTCCCTCACCAACCTTCGGCAACTGCCCATCGATGAGCTGAAGATCGACAAGTCGTTCGTCATGGGGATGACGGCCAGCGAGGCCGACACGACCATCGTTCGTACCATGGTCGATCTCGCCCATAACCTCGGCAAGCAGGTCTGCGCCGAGGGAGTGGAGGACGAGCTGACGTGGCGGCGATTGGGCGAGATGGGATGCGATCTCGCGCAGGGCTACTGGATCAGCAAGCCGCTGCCGGCCGAGGATTTTCTGGCGTGGCT
>Ga0070707_100006097_pt1 | contig 11241 bp, 9 predicted proteins | sample KBSK5502metaG_FD_65468 | JGI IMG/M metagenome (GOLD analysis project Ga0070707, IMG submission 65468) | Corn, switchgrass and miscanthus rhizosphere microbial communities from Kellogg Biological Station, Michigan, USA - KBS K5-50-2 metaG | ecosystem: Host-associated > Plants > Roots >... | reverse complement strand
GACAAGCCGGGCGACTTCGTCGGCCGCGCGGCGCTCACCGAGCGGGCGAAGGCCGAGCCGGCCAGGGAGCTCGTCGGCCTCATCGGCCAGACCAGGCGGGTCCCCAGGCACGGCTACCGGGTGCTGTGGGATGGTGAGCCGTGCGGGACCGTGACCAGCGGGGTGCCGTCCCCAACGCTCGGCCGGCCGATCGCGATGGCCTACGTCGCCGCGAAGGCGGCGGCGCAAGCGCGATCCGCCGCGGGTGACGGGCAGGGCAGGCTCGCGGTCGACGTCCGCGGCACCGCCGAGCCCGCGTCCCTGGTAGCGCTCCCGTTCTACAAGCGGCAGGCCGGGCACTGACCGTTCCTGCCCGCACCCGAAGTTTTTGGCGCAACGCACTCGCCCGTCAACTGCCACACGAGAGGGATGTCATTGATGAGCGTTCCTGAAGAGCTTCACTACACCGCTGAGCATGAATGGATAGCGATCTCGGACGCTACGGGCAGGGTCGGGATCACCGACTACGCCCAGCGCGCGCTCGGCGACGTCGTCTACGTCACCGCGCCGACCCAGGGAGCGCGGGTGACTGCCGGCGAGCCCTGCGGCGAGGTGGAGTCCACCAAGTCCGTCAGCGACATCTACAGCCCGGCCGACGGCGAGGTGACCGAGGTCAATCCCGAGATCGACGAAGACCCCGGCCTGGTCAACTCCGACCCGTACGGCGCCGGCTGGCTGTTCAAGATCCATCTCGATTCCGGTGACCAGTTGCCGCCCGGCCTGCTCTCAGCCGCCGAGTACACCGCGCTGACGGCCGACGGGCAGTGAAGGTCGTGCCGGAGGCGCGCAGATGACCGCAGCCGCCGGGGCCGATGACCTGCGCAGGCTCAACGCGGCTACCGCGCATCTCGAGCCGCCGTTCGCGGTCGTCGACATGGCGGCCTTCCGCGCCAACGCCGCCGACATGACCCGCCGGGCCGGCGGCATGCCGATCAGGCTGGCCAGCAAGTCCGTGCGGTGCAGGCGCCTGATCGCCGACACGCTGGCGATGGACGGCTTCCGCGGCGTCCTGGCGTTCACGCTGCCCGAGGCACTCTGGCTGGCAAGCTGCCAGACCACCGACGACATCGTGGTCGCCTACCCCACCGCCGACCAGGCCGCGCTCGCCAGCCTGGCCGGCCACCCACAGGCCGCGATGGCGATCACCGTGATGGTCGACTCGGTCGAGCATCTCGACCTGATATCCAGGGCCGCGGCCACGGTCACCGGCCCGTACCTGGTCAGGGTCGCCATCGACATCGACGCGGGCTACCAGGCGCTCGGCGGACGGTTCCGCGCGGGCGCCAGGCGCTCGCCGGTCCGCGCCCCGGCGCAGGCCGCGGCGCTGGCGCGGGAGATCGCCAGCCGGCCCGCGCTGCGGCTGGCCGGCCTGATGGCGTACGAGGCGCAGATCGCCGGGGTCGGCGACAACCCGCCCGGCAGGCCCGCCTACGCCAGGGCGGTGCGGGCCATGCAGCGCAGGTCGGCGGCCGAGCTTGCCGCGCGGCGCGCGGCCATCGTCGCCGCGGTTCGCGACGTCGCGCCTATCGAGTTCGTCAACGGCGGCGGCACCGGGTCGATCGCGGCGACGGCATCGGAGCCCGCGGTCACCGAGATCGGCGCGGGATCCGGGCTCTACCAGCCGACGCTGTTCGACGCCTACCGGTCGTTCTCCGGGCTTCCCGCCGCCCTGTTCGCGCTGTCCGTCGTGCGCCGGCCCGGGCCGGGGGTCGTGACCGTACTGGGCGGCGGGTACCTGGCGTCGGGGCCGGCCAGCGCGAGCCGGCTCCCGCTCCCCTACCTGCCGGCCGGGCTGCGCCTCGACCGCGACGAGGGGGCCGGGGAGGTCCAGACGCCGCTGCTCGGCGCGGCCGCCGACGGCCTGCGGATCGGTGACCGGGTCTGGTTCAGGCACGCGAAGGCCGGCGAGCTGTGCGAGCGCTTCAGCGAGCTGCACCTGGTTGACGGCAACGCGGTCACCGCAGCCGCGCCGACCTACCGCGGCGAGGGCCAGGCGTTCTTGTGAGCGTTCAGCTTGCCGCGAGCGCCCGCTTGCGGCGGCCGAGGAAATCGCGCGCGGCGGGGTTGGCGGTCAGCCCCATGGCGGCGTCGTAGGCCTCGGCCGCCTCTGAGCTCCTGCCGAGCCGCCTGAGCAGGTCGGCCCTCGCCACGTGGAACGGGTAGTAGGAGGCGAGGTCGAGTCCTTCGATGGCGGCCAGGCCCGCCGCCGGCCCGCCGACCTCGGCAAGCGCCACGGCACGGTTGAGCGCGACCACGGGAGTCGGCGCGATCGCCATGAGCTGGTCGTACAGCGCGAGAATCTGCCGCCAGTCGGTCTGGTCGGCCGTCGGCGCGTCGCTGTGCACGGCCGCGATGGCCGCCTGGACCTGGTACGGGCCTGGCTGGTTGCGGCGCAGGCAGCGGCGGACCAGGCCCTGGCCCTCCTCGATCAGCGCCCGGTCCCAGCGTGAGCGGTCCTGGTCGGGCAGCAGCACGAGCGGCTGCCCTGGCGCGGTCCTGGCGGCGCTGCGCGAGTGCGTGAGCAGCAGCAGCGCGAGCAGGCCGAGCACCTCCGGCTCGTCCGGCATCAGCTCGGCCAGCACCCTTGCCAGCCGGATCGCCTCGTCACACAGGCCGAGCCTGATCAGGCCGGCGCCGGCAGTCGCCGTGTGCCCTTCGTTGAATATCAGGTAAATGACCGGGAGGACGGCGGCGAGCCGGCCGGGCAGCTCGGCGTCGCCGGGAACGCGGTACGGGATGCCCGCCGCCTTGATCTTCTTCTTGGCGCGGACGATCCGCTGCGCCATCGTGGTCTCCGGCACCAGGAACGCGCGCGCGACCTCCGGCGTCTCCAGGCCCCCAAGCAGCCTGAGTGTCAGCGCCACCTGGGCTGTGCGGGCCAGCGCCGGGTGGCAGCAGGTGAAGATCAGCCGCAGCCGGTCGTCCTTCACCGGACCCACCTGCTCGGGCGGGTCATCCCGCGGGTACAGGAGCGCGGCTTGCGCGTGCCGGTCATGGCGGGACGCCTCTCTCCTGAGCCGGTCGATGGCGCGGTTCCTGGCCGTCGTGGTGATCCAGGCGCCCGGGTTCGGCGGCAGGCCCGCGGCCGGCCAGCGATCGAGGGCGACGGCGAAGGCCTCCTGTACCGCTTCCTCGGCGATGTCGATGTCGCCGAGGAAGCGGACCAGGGTGGCGACGCACCGGCCGTACTCGCGCCGGAAGTGCCCTTCGATCTCGTCGCGGTGCAGCGGCATGGATGCGCTAGTCCTGAGGCTCGTCCTGGAACGGGCGCACCTCGACGGGGGCGCGGCAAGCCTCGGTCGCCTTCGCGGCCCAGGCCAGCGCCTCGTCCAGGTCGGCGGCCTTGATCACCCAGAACCCGCCGAGCTGCTCCTTGGCCTCGGCGAACGGCCCGTCGGTGGTGAGCGCCTCGCCGTCGCTGATCCGCACGACCGTCGCGGTCGCGGGCGGGTGCAGCCCGCCGGCGAAGACCCAGGCGCCGCTGGCCTGCAGCTCGGCGTTGACCGCGTTGACATCCTTGTACATCTGCTGCACGGCGTCCTCGGGCGGCAGCGGCTCACCCTCGACGCTGTGCACGGAGAGCAGGTACTGCTTCATGACCTACGTTCCTTCCCGGTGTCTGGCCGGCGTCCGGCCGGCTCTCTACCCTCGCTACGAACGCGACGGCCCGGGATCGACACCCGGCGCGGACCTTTCCTCAGCTCCATCCTCCCAGCGGCCCGATGATGACAACCGGGCGGAATCACGACAGGCTAGTGAGGCACCCACGGAATGTGCTGACCCGCTGACCAGCGAGCCGGAGCCGAAAGAACGGAGCCACATGGCCGACCTCCTGACCCTGTACGCGTCAACCCAGCCCGGCAAGCCCGCCGTCGTCGACGACCAGGCCGGCGCAGGCATCGTCACGTGGACCTACGCCCAGCTCGAGGCCGAGGCGAACCGACTGGCCAACACGCTTGCCTCGCTTGGCGTCGGGCCCGGCCAGAAGGTCATCTGGTGCGGCCCCAACTCGCCGCAGGTCGTCGCGGTCATGAACGCGACCAGGAAGATCGGCGCCGTGGCCGTCCCGCTGAACTACCGGCTGACCCCCGAGGAGGCGCAGTACATCGTCGTGCACTCCGACGCGTGCGCCGCGTACGTTGACGCGACCTGCGCGCACTTGCTCGTGACGCCTGGCGGCGAGCAGCTCGGCAGCCTGCGGCACATCATCGTCTTCGGCGGCACCGCGCCGGACGGGATGCTGGCGGATGACAACGTCGGTGGCGCGTCAGCCGAGGTCCCCGCGAGCGAGGAGGCCGACGGCTTCGGCGCGTCGATGATCTACACGTCGGGGACGACAGGGAAGCCGAAGGGCGCGTACCGCAAGATGACGGACATGGCCACGGCGATGGCCCTGATCTCGTTCATCGGCTACACGCCAGACGACGTCTACCTCACCTCGGGACCGCTGTATCACAGCGGCCCGAGCGCGTTCATGGGCGTCGGGCTCGCGCTCGGCCAGACGATCATCCTGCAGCGCAAGTTCGATCCCGAAGACTGGCTGCGCCTGGTGGACACCTACCGGGTCAGCTCGACGTTCTCGGCTCCGCCGCCGATCAGGCTGGTGTGCGCGCTGCCGGCCGAGGTCAAGGCCCGCTACGACCGATCGTCGATGAAGCGGATGCTGGCCAACGCCGCGCCGTGGAGCTTCGCGCTGAAGCAGGCGTACCTGGCCGATTTCCCCGCCGAGTCGCTGTGGGAGATCTACGGCTCCACCGAGCTCGGGATCAACTGCGTGCTCGAGCCCAAGGACCAGCTCCGCAAGCCGGGCTCGTGCGGCCTGCCGGCGCCGGGGGTCGAGATCAGGCTGGCCGACGCCGAGGGCAACGAGGTCACGGAAACCGGGCCAGAGCACTCCGGCGAGCTATACGTGCGGTCCGGCGGCGTGTTCGACGAGTACTACAAGCAGCCGGACAGCTACGAGGCGGCCAGCCATGGTGACTTCCACACCGTCGGCGACATCGCCTACCGCGACGACGAGGGCTACCTGTACATCTGCGACCGCAAGAGCGACATGATCATCTCGGGCGGCATGAACATCTACCCCGCCGAGATCGAGGCGGCGCTCGAGCAGAGCCCGCAGATCTTCGACGTGGCCGTGTTCGGCATCCCGTCAGAGGAATGGGGCGAGCAGGTGCACGCCGCCGTCGTGCCCGCGCCGGGGGCGACGCTGTCCGAGGCCGACGTCATGTCCTTCGCCCGCCAGCACCTGGCCGGCTACAAGGTGCCGCGCTCGGTGTCGTTCACCGGCGAGCTGCCGAGGACCGGCTCAGGCAAGCTGCTGAAGCGGGAGCTGCGGGCGCCGTACTGGGCGGGCCGGGCCGCCAAGGTGGGCTGACCTAGGCCGCTCCGCCCTGGTTCTGCGTGCCTGGCCCTTCCGGCTGATCGTCGCCGGAGGTACCGCCAGAGGCCTGCCCGACGCCGTCCTCGCCGAGCAGCGCCCGCAGTTGCCGCACCTCCTCGCCGAGCCGGCGGACCGTCTCGGCGAGCGACGCCAGGTCAGGCCCGACCTGCTGCTCGATCGCATTGAGCCGGGACTGGAAGGCCGCCAGGTCAGCGCGGAGCCCCGATACCAGCGCACCCTCGCCGCCGGCCGGTCCGGCGGCACGCCGTTGCGGCAGGCCGGTAAGGCGCGCCCTTTGCCGCGCCGGCAGGTCAGGAGCACGCCCGTGCAGGATGCCGATCACCCGCTCGCGGACCCGGTTCAAATCAGCCCCGAGGTCGGTGAGCACCTGGGCGCCTACGCCCTCGCCCTCGCCCACCAGGCCGAGCAGCAAATGCTCGGTGCCGATGTAGTTGTGGCCGAGCTGAAGCGCCTCGCGGAGCGCCAGCTCGAGCACGCGCTTGGCTCGCGGCGTGAACGGGATGTGCCCGCCGGGCTGCTGCTTCCCGCGGCCCACCTTGTCGGCCACGCGCTCGCGGACCGCCTCGAGCTCGATGTCCAGCGACGCCAGCGCCTCGGCCGCGACCCCTTCCTCTTCCCTGATCAGGCCGAGCAGCAGGTGCTCGGTTCCGATGAAGTTGTGGTTGAGCAGGCGGGCTTCCTCCTGCGCCAGGACGACAACCCGCCGCGCCCGGTCGGTGAATCGCTCGAACATCTCCGGCCGCCACCCTTCCGCCGTCCCTTTCAGCATAGGTGCGCGGACAGGCCGGATGGGCGACCGGAAAGGCAGGAGCGGGCGCGCGCTAGCCGCGGCGGCGGCCCCAGACCCGGTAGATCGTGATGCCGGTCGCCGCGAGCGCCACGGTGAGCACGGCAAGCCTGACCTCCGGCCGGCCGATCTGCTCGGCGGCGCGCTCGCGCAGCCGCCGCACGTTGCCGGCCGGGCTCACCCGGTCGGCCAGCGAGTCGATCGTGCGGGCGAGATTCTGCCTGGTGCGCTCGATCTCGGCGACGATCGCGTCGGAGTCCCGCCTCGAGACCCTCCCGTTCCCCGCGGCCCGGCCGCGCACGGCGACCGTGCCGCGCCGCTTCCCGCGGCTGCCCTCATCGGCCATCGCACGCACCCCTTCCCGGCCGGAGCGCGGGTCGTTCCAAGCCAGCCTCTAGTGTCCCAGGCGCGACGCCCTCGCGCACGCCCGCCCCGCCGGTACTCCCCGCCAGTAGACCGCGGCGGCACGCCGTGGCGGCGGTCACCCGGCCGGATGCCGGGTGACCGCCGCCACCAGGTCAGGCCGGCTAGCCGTGGGCCGCCAGCGCATGCGCGGCCCCGAGCAGGTCCTCGCAGGAGGTGACCTGGGACGCGGCGCCGCTGACCGGCACGTTGCCGAACGCGGCGGCCTCAAGCTCTCCCTTGACGGTCGAAGCCAGATTGTCCCTTCCGTGGTCGAGCGTGGTCAGCACGTGGTCGACGTGCAGGTAGGTCTTGTCGCCCGCCGAGGTGCTCTCGATCGCGGCGGTCGACGCGATCAGCGTGTCGGTCCCGAACTGCCCGACGCTGGAGTTCAGCTGCTTGTAGCAGGCTCCCAGCTGCGCCACCCCTGGCTCGGACAGCGCGTTGTTCGGGTCGCTCAGGATCTGGGTGATGACCCGGCCGTCGTGCTCGTAGTCGTCACGGAGCCCGGTCAGGTACATCATCGTCGGGCGGATGTCGGTCTCGTCGACCCACGTGCCCGTGGTGTTGCTGCCTGGCACCGTCACCTGCCCGCTGTCCGCTCCGGCCGAGTTCGGGCCGTCGGCGGGCTGCGAGCCGTCCAGGCCGAGGTTCGCGACGCCAGGCCCGACGAAGCCCGTCCAGTTCGTATTGATCTCCGCGGCGTAGTCGCCGTGGTTGTACGCGAAAGCGGTGTTCTGGGTCACGCACGCCGAGCACGATGGCGCGCCTGGGAACAGGAAGTAGTCGGGCCTGGCGAACATCGCGAACGTCGGCGTTCTGGCCGGGTCGGCGTTGACCATGTGCAGGATGGCCTCTTCGGTCGGATCGGCGAGGTAGTTGGTGATCGGCTGGGTGGTGCCCGTGTACGGGTTCGCCGCCGTCAGGCTGGCTGTGGCCCGCTCGAGTTGCCGCACGGCGGGATCGGTCGGTCCCGGGTTCCCCGTCAGGTAGAACTCGGGAGCGGCGTCGCTCTCGAGCGTAAACGGGGTAGTGTTGCCGGCCTGGGTGGCTAGCAGTCCGGTCAGGTTGCCCGACAGCTCGCCGAATGAGCCCGCGGGGTAGGTGCACAGCACGTCCGGGGTGACCGTGGTGCCGCTCACCGTGGCGCCGTCACAGGCTGGCGGCGTCGGCGTGATCGCCCGCCCGACGTTGGCCCCCGCCACGTGGTCACCCTCGTCAGAGCTGAACTCGAACAGCGTATTCTGCGGCGTGATGCCGTCGGCGGCCAGGCGCTGGAAGAACGTCGCGAAGGCCTGATTGTAGTACTGGGCCTGCGCGATGTAGCAGGCGCTGCCGGGACCGAGTGCCGCCGGAGCTCCGACGCAGGCAGACAGCCCAGGAATGCTCTCGTTGCCGTGGATATCGGAGATGTAGCCGTTCACGACCGGCACGCCGGACTCCAGCATGTCGGACATATAGGCCAGCGTCTGCGACGCGTTGATGCTGCCGAACCCGGGGAACCCGGGTTGAGTGCTCGGGAACGCGCCGTCGATCTCATTCCCGTTCAGGTCCACCAGGTTTCCTGAGCCGTTCGTGACGGGGAATCCGTTGGCGTTCGTGAGATTGGGCGTCCCGGCACCAAGCTGCGGGGCCACGTACCTGTGGCCGAACAGCGCTTGGAACGCGTTGTAGCCGCCCGGCTCGTTCGGCAGGAGGTCGCTGACCGCGGTCGGGCTCGGGGTGGTCTGCCCGAACTTGACCGCCTGCGCGGTCGAGCAGAACTGGCTGGCTTCGCCCTGCGCGCAGTGCACGCCGATGCCGACGTAGTCGGCCGTCGCGGACGCGTTGCCGTTCGCGTTCAACTGGGCGACCTCGGGCGAGTTCGGCCCGAACACCTTGGCCAGGTCGATCGCCGTGTTCTCCAGTTCCTGGTTGGCCGTGGCGACCTCGCCGACGTTGCATCCCGCCCGGGTGAAGGGCACCCACGGTGCCGGGGTGACCGTGTCCGGCGCGGGTGGCGTCTTGGCTGTTGCCGGGGGCGCCGACGCGTACACCATCGACGGGTTGGTGTCGTGGCCGGGTGTTGGCGTGCTGAGCCTGTCGAACACGGGGTCGGTCCAGTAGGCGAACGAGCCGGCCGGATCGGTCGTGCCGTCCGGGTTGAACGTGCGGTAGCCGTTCGAGATCGGCATGCCCTGGCGGTCGCCGTACAGGCCGGTCGCCGTCGTCAGGATGTCGTCGGCCGTGTGCGCGATCAGCGGCGTGTGATTGTTCGACAGCATAGTGCCGTTGTTCTCGATGAACTGCAGCAGATTCGGCATCAGCTGCAGGTCGGATGGCACGTTCGGGTTGTCCCGGAAGAAGTGGACGTTGTCGAACACGATCTGGACGACGTGCTTGACGCCGTTGCCCAGCTGACATCCGCCCGACGGATCGCTCAGCGCCGCCCCGCGCGCCTGGCCGGCTCGCGCGGCGAACGCCATCCCGGGCGCCACTGCACCCGTCAGTGCCAGCGCGCCGACGGTCGCGGCGCTGGCAACGGCGACCGCTCTGGCCGGAAGCCACGCTCCTGCCCGCCCGCGGCTGCGGTGTTCCAGTTTGTGCATCCGATCCTCCTCGTGTGCCGCATTCCGGCAAACGCCGGAGCGTCCGGCAGGTCACGCTAAAAGCCGGAATCAAACTCGAAGCGACAGGTATGCGAAGACTTGACCAATCCTGCTTCGCCCTGCCCTCCGTTATCCTGTCCTTAACCGTCGGAGCAAGCAATGCCGAATTTGGGCGCCCTTCTCCGACATCGGACGCGCAAGCCCGCTATCAGCGCGGATGCTCCTGATTAGGCGCCAGATATGATCGCCGGGTGGCGGTTGACGCGGTGATCTTCGACTGGGGCGGCACCCTGACGCCGTGGCACACGATCGACTACGCGCAGATGTGGCGCCTCGTCTGCGAGCCGCATTACCCGGGGAACCATGAGGACCGCGCTGACGCCGCGCTCGCCGCCGAGAACGTGCTGTGGGAGCAGGCGAGGACCGAGCACCGCAGCGCCAGCATCTTCGGCGTGCTCGAGCGCGCCGGGATCGAGCCCACCGACGCGCTGATCGCCAGCTACCTGCGCGAGTGGGAGCCGCACACGTTCACCGACCCCGAGGGAATCGCCGTGCTGCGGCAGCTGCGGCAGCGGGAGATCAAGATCGGCGTACTGTCGAACACGATGTGGCCGCGCAGCTGGCACGAGGACGTGTTCCGCCGCGACGGCGTGCTTGACCTGATCGACGGCGCGGTGTACTCGAGCGAGATCGACTGGACCAAGCCGCACCCCCGGGCGTTCCTCGCGGCCATGGCTGCGGTCGGGGCCGACAATCCCGAGCGCTGCGTGTTCGTGGGCGACCGGCCGTGGGATGACATCTTCGGCGCGAAGAGCGTCGGCATGCGCGCGGTACTGCTGCCCAACTCCGACGTGCCGACCTTCGCCGACGCTCAGCCCGACGCGGTGATCGGCAGCCTGTCCGAGCTGCTGCCGCTGATCGAGTCCTGGTAGCCGGCGGTCTCAGTCGCCGAGCGACTCGCCGGCCGCGCACCGGAAGACGCCGCTGGCCATCGTGGAGGTCGCCGCATCCGCCCTGGCCGTGAATACTGGTGCCTGATCTGGGCTCCACAAACCGGGCGACTGGCCCGGCGGGTCACGGCATTTCCCGCCGGGCCAGTGCCGTCAGCCCGGGCTTGACTCGCCCGGAGCCGGCGCGTCAGGCGTGCAGCGCCGCCAGTTCGGCGTCGACCATGGCCTCGTGCTCCTCCTCGTCCTTGCGCGCGGCCGCCGGTCTCCACCTGCCGCGCAGCAGCGGGATGCTGAGCAGGAAGAACACGATCCCGCCGAAGCAGATCCAGTACCAGTGCTTCCACTGCCCGGCGGTCCTCGCGGCGGCGTTCTGGACGGCGGTGCCGTGCGCCTTGAGGTACGGGTAAGCCGGCGAGCTGGCGAAGGCCTGCAGTGCCTTGAGCTGCGCCGCGTACGGCTTGATCTTCAGCAGGTCCGCGCCAACCGCGATGACCCCCGTGATGGCAGCCTTGTTGGCCGCGATGGTGTTCAGGATCTGCAGGCCCTTGGTTCCCCCGCCGGCCGCCTTGACCGCCGCGGCGGCCAGCTTGGGCGGGATCTTCGCGGGGTTGGTGTACTTCGCCAGCTGGGTGAACAGCGCCGCGTTCGCCTGGATGACCGTGAGCTCCGGTGTGAACTTCACGGCGTTGGCGAGCTGCGTCTTATCCTTCGTCGCCAGCGCAACGATGTCCGCGTGCTGCGTGGCGAAGGCGATCTGGCTCTTGTACTGGGTGGCGTAGGCCTGGACCGTCGAGCCGTAATTGACCAGCGGCGTCACGGAGTTGATCACCACGGGTATGAGCAGGAACGACGCGAACACGACGATGCGTATGATCCAGCCCCAGATCGCCAGGCCGGTGGCGGTGAGCGCCGGGTTGCGGGCCTCGACGGTCTCGGTGAAGCTCGCCATCCACGGGGTGTACGCGACGCCGAGCGCGAATGCCAGCAGCGCCAGGATGATCGCCAGCGTGTAGTAGCTCGGGTGACGGCCGGCCTGCAGCAGGTACACCACGACCATGACCGCGGCGGCGA
>Ga0070707_100006096_pt1 | contig 11241 bp, 11 predicted proteins | sample KBSK5502metaG_FD_65468 | JGI IMG/M metagenome (GOLD analysis project Ga0070707, IMG submission 65468) | Corn, switchgrass and miscanthus rhizosphere microbial communities from Kellogg Biological Station, Michigan, USA - KBS K5-50-2 metaG | ecosystem: Host-associated > Plants > Roots >... | reverse complement strand
CCAATCTACCCTGAACTGACGGAAGAGCAGCAAAAGGCGGTTGTCACATCAATTGCGAGATCGCTCGAGCACGCACACTAAGCACAGTTCCGACCAGCTCGGAGGGAAATAGTGGCTTCCAGAAACGCGAAGGTAGCAGTCGTCGGATCAGGTTACTGGGGTAAGAACCTCGTTAGGAATTTCCACGCCTTGGGAGCCCTCGAGCTGGTCTGTGACCTTGACGAAGATCGGCTACGTGAGGCAGAGGAGGTTTGCGGAGCGAAAACTACTCCTCGGTTCGAAGACGTCCTGGATGACCCGCAAATACAGGCTGTCGTTCTTGCCGTTCCCGCAGCTCTCCACTACAAGTTCGTCAAGCAAGCTCTGCTTAGCGGAAAAGGGTAAAAAGCTTCTTGCGCCGGCTGGACCCCTCCGCACCCCGTCATTGTTTTCCTCTTGATTTTTCCTTTTGGTAATCGGTCGGCTCGTGAGCCGATCCGTGGACCGCCTATTTGTGTTTGCCCGACTCAACAGCGCGGAAACCTCTCGCTTTGGAAGCTACTCGATAGGCTCTACTACCGTTGGCTCTCGCCGTGTCGCGCGATCCGGCATCTGCACCAAGATGATCGCCGCCAACACGATCACAATGCCCAATGTCTGAATCGGCCGCAGCACTTCTCCCAGCACAATCGCCGCAATGACGATGGAGAACACCGGTTCGAGGCAACTGGCGACGACGGCACGGGTGGGTTCCAGGTGCTGTAAGCCGGCGAAGTAAAAAGAAAATGGCGCAAGCACTGAGATCATCGAAAAGAAGAGCAGAAAAAGCCACTGTCCGCCCGAGTAGTGCGCCGCGGAAATCTGCCACGGCGGATTGACCACAATCCAAAAGAAAGAGGCCGCCAGCAAAGTCCAGAGCAGGACCTTCCAGCGATCGCAACGCGCCAAAATGCCGTGCCCGCCGATGTTGTAAAAGGCAAAGGAGAACGCCGCCAGCAAGGCGGCAATGACGCCGATGGGATTCAGCCGGAATCCGCCCGCTCCGATCACGCCGATCACAAGTGCGCTACCTGCTACTGCCAACCCTACAGCCGCGATGCGCTGAACCGTCGGCTTCTGGAATCCACGCGCTATCATGTAGAGCAGCACCCACACAGGCGCCGTGTACTGCAGGATGATTGCAGTAGCAACATTCGTCTTCTGAATAGCGAAGTAGTAGAAATAATTCGAGGCGGCGACGCCGAGCACTCCGAGCAAAAAACATTTCCCGAGGTCCGCCGTCGGCAGCTTCAGACTCCTCCAGCCGCGCCCCGCGCCGAGAATCGGCAACAACACTAGAAGAGAGAAGGTCGTTCGGCTCTGCGAAAGAATGAGTGGATCGATGGGTCGAAGTACTTCTCCGAAAGGCAAGAGCCGGCCAGTGAAGACAGCGCGGCCGAGAGTGGCCGCAATACCCCACAGAAGTGTTGCACTGGCGATGTAAATGTACCCACGTACGGGATGCGCTCTATTTGGCAAGGAGCTGGTCGAAACGTTCGGAGTCAAATCCAACCATCACCTCATCCCCGACCACAAGAGTTGGTGTCGAACGGCTTCTGTACTTGTAAACCAAGTCCTGCACCGCACGCTGATCACGGCTGACGTCGCGGTCCTCGTAAACGATACCTCTCTCCGAGAGATAGCCCTTGAGGGTTTGGCAGGGCGGTCAGCCGGGTTGCGTGAAGATGACGATTTCTTTATTCATGGTTACAAGAGGGGGCTGCCTGAGGCCGTCCGCAACTCACGAGCTGCACTATTCGTCCATATACTCAATTTCGACTGCGATCTTGGCGGTCTTCTCCAGCATGGCTGAAACCGAGCAGTACTTCTCTTTCGAGAGCCGGACGGCATCTTCCACCGCCTTTCGCGAAACCTTTCCGCCCACTCTGTAAATCAGCTTAATTTCAGTATAAACGGACGGTGGGTTCGGCGCGCGTTCCGCCTGGGCACGTACTTCCAGGCTGGTGAAAGGCTCGCGCTTCTTGCGCAGGATGCTGACTACGTCGGAGGCAGTACACCCACAGAGGCCGATCAGCACCAGCTCCATCGGGCTGTTGGCGGTCTTCTCCTTAGCAGCATCGATGACGATCGCATGGCCGCTGGTAGCAATGCCAAGGAAACGCTCCTGATCTGTCCACTGGGCTCGGGCTTCAACCATCACTCCTCCGATCGTGGTTCCGGCATCTTGCCGGCTGTTCCGAGGGCATCCTGACCTCGGGCGAGACGCTCGCAGGCATGCCGTCGAGACGGCAGCGTTACTCCTATCTCCGATTGTCGGTTCTCGGCTCGGGATGAATAAGCACTCGGAACAGCTCCGGAGCATCTTGTTTGAACCGGATCTCGAGTGCAGTTGAAATGTCGTGAACGCGCAAGAGCGGCAGTTCATCTGACAAAGTACAATGGCAGGAAACGTAAAGGCGATTGCGCACCCGCTTGATCTGCACATCATGCATATCCAGAATCTCGGGAAATTCGGCTGCAATGGCCTTCAGACGGCGCTCCAGCCTGGCATCGCGCACGATTTCATCGCCCGTTTCAATGGTTGCAGGTTCGCTTTCGATGTGGGTGAGGATCGAAGACAGCTCTGGGACATCACGGCGCATTTCCGATTCCAGGAGTGTGACCTGATCGTGGGCTTCCTTGAGCGTGAGCCGTTCATCCAATTCCAAATGCTGTTCGACATGTAGATGTCCGCCGAGGTCCTGCACGCTGACGTCGTGTACGTTCAGGTTATTGCGGGTAGCGACAGCCCGGATGCGATCGAAAATGTTTTCAGTGCGCTGAGCGCGGGGACTAGGGTGCACCATCACATCGGAGTCGGGCAGAATGCGGTGCACACTGGTTGTGACCGCGTCCGCCACCTGTTCGGAGCGCTGAAAGGTTACGTTGCGCGCCAGCCCAACCGAAAGATCCGCGAAGTAGCGGTTACCGGCTCGGCGGATGCGTACGCGATCGATTTCCAGCACGCCCTCGACTTTGGAAACCGCATCGATGATCCTGTTGCGCACGCCGGTTGGAGCGGCATCGAGCAGAGCGTCAATGGTCTTACGCGCGAGCCGCCAGCTCACATACACCACGACTCCAGCAACAAACAGAGCGGCGATGGGATCAGCGTCGCGCAGCCACTCGATGCGGTAATTGCGCCCGATCAGCACCAGGAACAAGCCCAAAGCGACAACTCCACTCGACCAGATATCGGTGGAAAAATGCAGAGCGTCTGCTTCCAAGGCCTGGCTGTCGTATTTGACAGCAATTTTTGCCAGAGCTCGCGAGCGCCAGTAATCAACGCACATCGACAGGAACATCACGATAAAAGCCGCAATGCTGGGCTCAATCTCCACATGATGATAGAAAATCCGCCGCACAGCCTCGTAGACAATCCAAACACAGGTGAGCAGCAGCAAGCCCGTTTCCATGAAGGCGGAAAAGTTCTCCACTTTGCCGTGGCCGTACTGGTGGTCTGCATCGGCCGGCAGGTCGGAAACACGCACCGAAAAGAACGTGATAATTGCGGCAATCAAGTCAAGCCCCGAGTGTGCGGCTTCGGAAAGAATGCCCAAGCTGCCCGTAGTAAGAGCTACCACGATCTTCAGCAACGTAATAGCCATTGCCGCCAGGACGGAACTGCCTGCCACTGCGCGTTTTTCTGCGCGCATTGAGTCGGGACTATAGACGGCGGGCGAACTGGACATATTACAAATTATCGCTGTTCGCCCGTTTTATAGCCAACCCGATCCCCATTCTGAATCTGTAAATGCGCACCAAAGGAAACCGACGTCTGTGCTAGGATTTCGGATAGTCTCCATCATGTCCGGAGGGATCTCCTCATGCGTTTTTGCTGGTTTGTCTTTCTATTACTTGCCAACGTGGCTTTCACCCAAACGGCACCTTCAAGTCCTGCCGGACTGCAGAAAAGACCTGCTTTGCCGCAGGCCGCGCCAGGATCGGAATCTGTGCCTAGCACTTCCAAAGTTCCACCGGACGCAGCAGTAATCACGATTAAGGGACTATGCGACCAAAACTCACCCACTGCTACCCGAAGCAGTGAAAAAGCAGGATGTCAGACTGTAATTAGTCGTGCGGAATTCGAGAAGCTGGCAGACGCGCTCCAGCCCGGCATGTCGCTCCAGGTGCGCCGACAGTTGGCTACCGCCTACCCAAGGCTGGTGCTGATGGCTCACGAGGCGCAAAAGCGGGGATTGGATAAGCAGCCCCGCTTCCAGGAAATGATGGCGTTCGCCCGCCTTCAGATTCTGAGTCAACAACTCAACCGTGCGGTCCAGGAACAGGCTTCGCAAGTTCCTGAAAAAGAAATCGAGCAGTACTATCACGACAACCCAGCTGGGTTTGAACAGGCGACACTGCAAAGGATTTTTGTTCCGCGCAACAAGCAGATCGAAGTTCCTAAAGACGATAGAAAAGACACTAAGAAAGAAGATCCTTCCCAGGCCCAACAAAAGGCCGCCGAAGAAGCCATGATCGCGGAGGCAAATAAACTGCGCGCACGCGCTGCTGGCGGAGAAGACTTCGAAAAACTGCAAAAGGAAGGCTTTGAGTTTGCCGGATTGAAGGCAAATCCACCATCGTCGAATATAGGAAAAGTCCGTCGAACGACTCTGCCTCCCAGCCAGGCTTCCGCCATGGATCTCAAGCCGGGCGAAGTCTCTCAAGTCATCACCGACCCTAGTGGGCATTACATTTACAAAATGGTGTCCAGGGAGGTGCAAGCGCTGGAGCAGGTGAAGGACGAAATCCGCAACACCTTGCAAAATCAGAAAATGCGCGATACGATGCAAAGCATCCAGCAATCGGCTACTCCGGAATTGAACGATGCTTATTTCGGTGCCTCGCCTTCCACGCCGGGACTTGGCGCGGGCAAACCCAAGACGGATGGAAGCAAGGAATCTCCGCAACCCAAGCCCCCACAGCCCAAATAATGGCCTTCACAAAGCCAACTGTAATCGTAACCGGCATCGCGGGTAACCTCGGGCTGCGACTGTTGCCGCAACTGCAAGATTTTTCCGTGGTCGGAGTGGACATTAACGAGCCGAAAACGAGCACCCCTCTGCGGTTTGTGCCCATGGATTTAGGGTTCGAGGAGTCTTGCCGGACCCTGTATCACCTCATCCGCGAGACCCGACCAGTCGCCTTGATACACCTGGCTTTCGTGATTGACCCTGTACGCACGGGAATCCTGGGCCTCGACTGCATGTGGCAAATCAATGTGGCCGGCACGGCGCGCGTGATGGAGGCCATTACCGAAGCCAATCGCAACCAAGATGATGGCGTGAGGCAGTTCATATTTCCCAGCAGTGTTTCAGCCTATGGTTCTGACCTGCCCAAATCTGTCACGGAAGACTTCCCTCTCGGTGGTCACACTCTCCCCTACGTCATTCACAAAAAGGAGTCTGAGCGAGTCGTCCGGCAGCGGGCATCGGCGCTGCGCGGCTGCAGTGTTTACATTTTTCGCCCACATATTTTCGCAGGCGCCACGGTGGAAAATTACCTCATCGGCGCATTTCGCGGCACACCCAATGGGCCAAGCAAGCGTGCCGCCAGAATGCGCGAGGAGGGTAAGCGGCTTCCCTGCATGCTGCCCTTTGGGCACCGATATCTCGAGAACAAGATTCAGTTCGTACATGTGGACGACATGGCCCGGCTGATCATTCACGTCCTTCGTCGAGAACCAGAAGCGCAGCGCCTCACTGTGCTCAACGTCGCCGGTCGCGGCGAGCCACTCACCTTTGCGCACTGTATCGAGATGGCGCGCGCCAAACTGGTCCGGGTGCCGGGCAAAGCGGCCATGCGACTTTTGTTGCAGGTCTTGTGGAAACGAGGCATTTCTGCGATTCCGCCTGAAGCCGTTCCTTACATGACCGGGCAGTACATCATGAACACAGAGCGGCTGCGCAACTTTCTGGGGGCGAATTACGAAGAAGTGATCCGATACACGGTTGCCGATGCCTTCGCCGATTGTTTCGCTTCCGCGGTTCCAGCTGCTGCCGCACAAACTTCGGCGGCAACATAAGTTCGCTCATCTGGTCAAAGGGCTTGACGATTTTATCCTGCCTCTCCGCGGGAAATCCGCCATACACTGCCGGTTCCCCAAACTTCCTTTCGCCGGCAGATGCCGGATGTACTGCACGATTTGCCAGATCTCTTCGTCATTGAGAATATTTGTTTTCACACTCGGGAATAAAACTGCATGTCGCAGGTTTACCCTATGGAGGTGCCTGAGGACCGCGTGCCTGCTGCGACGTTTGAAGAGCTGGCCATGCCACTCTTTGACCAGCTCTATAACTTCGCGCACTGGCTCACCCAAAACCGCGAAGAAGCCGAGGATTTGGTGCAGGAGACCTATGCGAAAGCGCTGAAAGGCTTCTCCTCTTTTCAGCCAGAGACAAACTTTCGCGCCTGGATTTATCGCATCTTGCGTAACACCTTTCTCACTTCTCGAACCGGGCTGAAGGCGAGCATGACAGTTCCGCTGAATACTGATGGGGAAGAAACTGCCATACTGGCGCCGGCCAACACGCCCGAAGCAATCCTCATCGAGCGCTCGAATCAGCAACTGGTGCAAGGCGCAATCGAGCAACTGCCAGTACACTTACGGGAAGTCCTCTTGCTCTGCGAGGTCGAGGAAATGTCGTACAAGGAAATCGCAGAGACCCTTTCCATTCCGATGGGCACAGTGATGTCGCGACTTTCCCGCGCGCGGAACGCGCTTCGCGAGAGTTTGCGTCGCAAAATAAAAGGAGAATAGATGCCAGGCGACGAGTGGCAACCAAAACTTGACACTTACCTGGACGGCGAACTTCCGACCGAGGTGATGCGCGAACTAGATGCGCACGTTCGAAGCTGCCCCTCGTGCGCCGCTGAGGTGCTGAACCGACTCCAACTTAAACGCGCTGTCCAAGCTTCGGCCGCCAAACGCTATCTGCCAACTGCCGAATTCCGCGAGAGGATTCAGAAGAGCATAACAATTCGTAGACGTCCCGCATTTCGCTGGGGCTGGCTGACTGCTGCCACCGTGGCCGCGCTCCTCATCGCCGGAGCACTAACCTTCTACGTAGGGCTTCAGAAACTACGTCGCGAGCAAGTTTTCAGTGAGTTGGCCGACTTGCACGTGACAACACTGGCCAGTCCTACACCAGTCGATGTAGTTTCATCTGACCGGCACACAGTGAAGCCATGGTTCCAGGGAAAGATTCCATTCACATTCAATTTACCTGAATTGAAGGACTCTGAATTCGTGCTGGTGGGCGGGCGTGCGGCGTACTTAGGACAGACACCCGGAGCGCAGTTGATCTACCAGGTACGAAAACATCAGATCTCAGTTTTTATTTTTCAGGATCGGGCGCTAAGCCGCGACCTGAGCACGGATACGCCGGTTATGAGAAAGCTTTCGTTCAACGCAAAGACCTGGAGCCAGGATGGGCTGCGCTACTTTGTGGTGGGTGACGCCGCTCCTGAAGACATCCAGAGTCTGAGCCAGTTATTGAAAAAGGCTGAGCGATCCTGAGGCGGACCGCTCTTTCCGCCATACAGACGCGTGATCATTTTTTCCCGCGATACAGACCGGCGATGCCAAAGGTGTAAGGTGTCCAAGTCGCTTCGTTAAAACCGGCGCGTCGCATGTGCTCCAGCATTTCTTCGGGCGCCGGAAAGCGTTCTACTGAGGCCGGAAGATATGCGTACGGCCCTTTCACCCCGGAGATCAATGTGCCGACGGTGGGCAGAATTCGTTTGAAATAGATTCGGTACAGCTTGCCAATTAAGCCTCTCGGCTCGCCGAAATCCAGAATGCCGCATTCACCGCCGGGTCTGAGTACGCGCACAATCTCACGTAGTCCAGCGTCATAGTCAGCAAGATTCCGAAAGCCGAACGCAGCAGTCACCAGATGAAGCTGGGCATCCGGAAGTGGCAGGCGCAAGGTGTCGGCCTCTATCCAACGCAGCCCAGTTCTAGCCCCTGACTTGCTGAATGCCCTTTGCAACATGGCGTGCGAAAAATCTGTCCCGAGTATCTGCGCAGAGCCCCCGCCGGCCCGCTGCCGCAAGGCAAACGTCATATCCCCCGTTCCGCAGCACACATCCAGGACACGAGTCTCAGGACGTTCAAGGATGCCATCGAACGTCCGCGCGGCGCGCCACCACCATAGCCGATCCACACTGAACGACAACATGTGATTCAGCAGGTCGTATCGCGGCGCAATAGACGTAAACATCTCCCGCACGGCTCGCGCGGCTGACTGCGGATCGCGGGCACCTTCCGGCGCCGCACCAATGATCGCGAGCTTATTCTGATCGCTCATTTCAACTGCTGCCAACCGCAACAAAACGACAATCTCAACCTGAGCTCAAGAGAAGTATGTATGCACGGAAATAGAGTAGGGACTCAGAAGTGTCTTTGTCAGTCACTGCCGCGAGAGTCGCCGGATTTCGTCCACCGCTTCGCTCACAACGGCTTCCGGCACGTCGTTCACTATCTCGACTCCGCCAATTTCGCGAGGCAGAACAAAATGCACCACACCATTGCGTGTCTTCTTGTCTGCCCGGAGTCGGCGCACCACACCTCGACTGCGCACCGCAAGTTGAGGCAGAGGTCCGAGGTTCAGTACAGCATCCCGGATGCGCTGGGCAGTATGCGCATTTGTCTTCTTAGTCCTGACCGCGATGTCAGCTGCAGCGATCAATCCCCAAGCCACCGCCTCACCGTGCAGCAGGCCCGTATATCCGGTTTCGGCCTCGAGCGCGTGACCAATCGTGTGGCCAAGATTCAGCACCCGGCGTGACCCACTCTCTTTCTCATCGGCCGAAACCACCGAGGCTTTGAACCGCACCGATTCAGCGATCACCCACTCGAGGGCTGCCGGATCCCGCATAAGAACGCTTTCTTTCATCTCCTCGAACCGGCGAAACAGTTCGGGATGGCCGATTACACCACACTTCAGCGCCTCGTACAGCCCGGAGCGAAACTCCCGCTCCGTCAATGTAAGCAGCACGGCTGGATCGATCAGCACTGCTCGCGGCTGATAAAACGTTCCTAAAAGATTCTTGCCGGCGCGGAGGTTTACGCCTGTCTTGCCACCGATCGAGGCATCGACTTGCGCCAGCACCGTCGTGGGCAGTTGAATGACATCGATCCCACGCATATACAACGAGGCTAGTAGCCCCGCGACATCCCCTACGACACCGCCGCCAAATGCGATGATTACCCCCTCTCGATCGGCTCCCAGTCGCGTCAGCCTTTCAGCCAAATACTCAATGGTCGCCAATTTCTTGTGGCCCTCGCCGTCAGGCATTTCGACCAGCTTGGGATCGAAACCAGCCACACTCAGCGACGAAATCAATTTCTTGCTCCATTTTCGCCGCACCGGCAGCACAGTTACGACAAACAGCTGCCGCCGCCCGGAAAGTATTTCGCGCAAGATCTTTCCGGCTCGCGTCAGCAAACCGTTTTCGATCCACGCCTCATAGGGACGCGGCGAAACCGCTATTGTCACTCGCGTCATGGGCTCCATCATAGCGTATCGAGGTGGCGTACTCCGCTTCGTCGCCGCGTGATAACATTTTCGCCTTATGAAGTGCGCCCCGACCGAAACCGATTTCCTGGTCATCGGCGCCGGCATTGCCGGGCTGCGTGCGGCCATTGAGTTGGCGCAAGCTGGGCGCGTCGTAGTCTTAGCCAAACGAGAAGTCACCGATTCGGCCACGCAGTTGGCGCAGGGTGGCATCGCCGCGGCTCTGAGTGATGAGGATGAAGTCAGTCTTCATCTCCAGGACACTCTCAGTGCCGGTGACGGCCTGTGCAACGTCGAAGCCGTCAAGATTCTGGTCGAGGAGGGTCCGGAGCGAATCGAAGAGCTCATTGAGTGGGGCACGGAATTTGATCACAACGGGACTAAGCTGGCCTTTACCCGGGAAGGCGCGCACAGCCGCAATCGAATACTACACGCGCATGGCGACTCCACGGGTCGAGAAATCCTCCGCGCTCTGTATGCCAAGGCGAAAATACTGAAGAACATTTCGGTTTGCGAGTTCCAATTCTCCACGGCTTTGCGCGTGGAAAATGGCCGCGTGAGCGGAGTTTCCCTGATTAGTGAGAGTGGAATTCAGGATGAGATCACCGCCTCAGCCGTGCTGCTGGCCACGGGCGGACTCGGACAACTCTATCGGAATACGACAAATCCTTCTGTGGCCACGGGCGATGGTGTCGCCATGGCGTTCGACGCCGGCGCCGACATCAGCGACATGGAGTTTGTCCAGTTCCATCCCACGGCACTGTACCTGAAAAACGCGCCGCGGTTTCTGCTCTCCGAGGCCCTGCGTGGCGAGGGTGCGTACTTGCGTAACTTGGAGATGCACCGCTTTATGCCCAAATACCACCCGCTGGCTGAACTCGCTCCACGAGATGTAGTGGCGCGCGCGATCGTACACGAACTTGAGGTCAGCAAGGCCAAGGACCCGATGGCCTATCTCGATCTCACTCACCTCAATGGTGAGCATTTGAAGAAGCGCTTCCCCCGCATTTACTCCACTTGCATGCAGTCCAACATCGATATCACCAGCGAGCTAATCCCCATTCGTCCCGCTGCCCACTATGCTATGGGAGGAGTGCATACTGATCTTGACGGTCGCACCAGCCTGCCCGCCTTGTACGCCGCCGGTGAGGTCGGGGCAACGGGTGTACACGGAGCTAACCGCCTGGCCAGCAATTCCCTGCTGGAGGGACTGGTGTTCGGCGCGCGTGCAGGCCAGGCAATGCGCGAGGAGTTGAAGCATGCAAACGCAAAACCGCAAAAGCCCAAGCAAGCGGCTTCCTCGAATGGACCGGTGGACGCAGGACTTGAAGAGCTAATCGGGCAGATTCAGGAGATGATGTGGACGGATGTCGGCATTGTCCGCAGCCGCACTGGACTTCGGCGAGCCATTCACAATCTAGAGAAACTCTCCTCTCGACTGGCGCACCCGCGCACCCGACGCGCTTATGAGACACGGAACATCCATGTCGCCAGCCTGCTGGTGACGCGATCTGCCTTGGCCCGCGAGGAGAGCCGCGGCGCGCATTACCGCATCGATTATCCGACTCACAATGATGCCAAGTTCTTGAAGCACTCCGTCATCCGTGGAGATTCCATCCGCTTCGTGTAAGACACAATCAACCACTAAGGACCCGAAGGAACACAAAGGAAAGTCCACGCCCGACGCAACCCGAACTTT
>Ga0070707_100006095_pt1 | contig 11242 bp, 11 predicted proteins | sample KBSK5502metaG_FD_65468 | JGI IMG/M metagenome (GOLD analysis project Ga0070707, IMG submission 65468) | Corn, switchgrass and miscanthus rhizosphere microbial communities from Kellogg Biological Station, Michigan, USA - KBS K5-50-2 metaG | ecosystem: Host-associated > Plants > Roots >... | reverse complement strand
TAGACGTTTAGTCTCTACCCAGGGGCACTGGGGATGTAAAGCCTGTGGAGCGTAACTGCGTTGAAACAGGAACTAGGTCTCCTAGGAATCCTCGCCATTTATGGCGGGGAGGATGTCAAGTCCTTGAAGCTGAATGGAAGGAACGGGTCTTGCGATGAAGAATTTATGCCAGAATATGGGGAACGAAATAGGGAGAACACAGAAAGGGTCACAGCCCAGGATGGGCCTTGGGATGGTGTGTGTTCCATGAATCTATCCCACTATTAATTCATGGATCCAGATGTGAATCGTAGCGACTGCCAGAAACGCTTCAAAGCAGGCCGCACTGCGCTCCCAGCGGACCACCAAGCGGCGATACTGCTTCTGGAACCAGGCACATGTGCGCTCGGCTTGGAACCGTAGGATCACTTTGTTGATCGGTCTGCCATGATTTTTCTTCGTCTTCCAGACCCGCGTCGGGAGCTGCGCCCGGATCCCACGCTTGCGCAGTGTCTGCCGCCGGGCTTTCGCATCATCGCCTCTATCGGTCGCCATGACCTTGCGGCGTTTAGCGAGGGCGACCCCGTTTGCCCGTGTGCACCTTGACCGCCTCAAGCAACGGCACCACCTGGGCACGCTCCTCCCCCTTGGCCGGCGTGGTGCGATTCGCCACCAGCATCCCGCCCCCATCGGTGAGGCTGTGGATGAGAATCCCTTTGCCTTTCCCCCCGCGTGCGACCCCCTCGCCGCCCCCCTTCCTAGGGGGAAAAAGCGCCATCCACGGCGCCATCTTCCCAGCCAATCATGCCCTGTTCCTCCGCAATACCCCGCATCCGCACTTGCATCGCGGCCAGGGTGCCATCGACCTGCCAGCGCTGCAACCCGCGCTGCGTGGCGCTCTTCGACGCCCATTGCGGCCCACGAGGGACATCACACCACCGGCAACCGGTAATCAAGACAGACAGCAACGTATTCCATATCTTCCGAAACGGCGTGCGTATTCCGCGGATTTCTGCCACCCAGTCCACGGGAATGTTGCCATCCAGTCTACGGCATGGCGGCCACCCTCGGAGCGTAGCGACGCTGGATCGTATGATTAGCCTGGGTTCACTCCTTTTGTCAATGGCGGTCGGCCTCTGCGGTTCACTTTTTCGCGGTGTTGCCACCCGGGCAGCAGAGGCGCTCCTCACCGAGGAGACGGGCACCAAGACAATCGGACAACGCCGCATCGCGTTGGTCACTCGGAGCAACGCGACGCTGGGCATGTCTGCTTGACGCTGATGGAGCTTTGACCAAGGTGGCCTGCCGTTTACGCATGGAGTCGCCCTTTAAGGCAATCTTGTACGCGTTGTGGACGAGCCGGTCAAGGATCGCATCGGCGAGGGTGGGCTCCCCAATCGCCTCATGCCAGTGCTCGACAGGCAACTGGCTGGTGACGATCGTGGCCCGGCAGTCATGGCGATCTTCGAGCAGTTCCAATAAGTCCCGACGATTGTCATCACTGAGCGGAGCCAGGCCCCAGTCATCAAGAATGAGGACATCGGTCTTGGCCAAGGCGGTCATGAGCTTCACATAGCGGCCATCGCCTTTGGCGAGAGGAAACTCTTGGAGGAGCCGGGGGAGGCGCAGGTAGAGCACCGTCCAGCCCTCGCGGCAGGCCTGATGCCCCAGGGCGCACGCCAGCCAGGTTTTGCCCCAACCATATCACTACCCCTCTAGATCGCAGATTATCCACAGAGCAGACCATCACGGTCACTGATCCTCGTCATCCGCTGTGTGGGCGTACCCTGATGCTCATCGCGATGACCTACCACGCCGATCTCGGCCATTGTTGCGTCGTCTGGCTGCGTCCACAGGTTGAACGTCTGGTCCCCGTTGGCGCCACCAATGTAGCATTCGATCCCAACGCCATCAGTCCCACGCCCCTTTCAGTGAACGCTGTTGAACAATTACTGCGTGTTGTGCATGACATCCAACATGTCAGTCAAGGAGTCAGCAGCGATGCGAGTCCATCCCGCCCGAGCGGCACCACCGCTCGATCCCGATGCCCTGATGGCCCCCCATCAACTGTGGGGACATCTCTCACGAAGTCAGCAACAGCACGTCCGAAAAGTACTGGGCAGCGTCGCGCAACAGTGGCTGGCCCATCTGCCAAGCCTGCCACCAGAGGAGGCAACTGATGCACCCCGATCTTCATCTGAGCCAAGTGAAAATCACCCCACGCCATCTTGAACGGAAGGCCGTGGTCTATATCCGGCCATCGAGCCCCAAGCAAGTACGTGAGCATCTCGACAGTCAGCTCACGCAGCGTACCTTGGTCGGGCGCGCCCAAAGCCTGGGCTGGCATCCCGAGCGGATCGACGTGTTTGATGGCGACCTCGGACAGTCGGCAGCAGGTTCCCAGACACGCGATGACTTGAAAGCCCTCGCAGCCGAGGTCGCCTTAGGCCATGTCGGCATTGTGTTTGGCTGGCAGGTGTCCCGTCTGGCACGCAACAATGCCGAGTGGTATCAGCTGCTGGATTGAGCGGCCCTCTTTGGGACACTCATTGGCGACACCGATGGTGTGTACGATCCGCGTCTCTATAACGACCGGCTCTTATTGGGACTCAAGGGGACCATGTCGGAAGCTGAACTCTACATGATGCGCCAACGCTTAAACGCGGGACGCTTGAGTAAAGTCCAGCGCGGGGAGTATGTGCAGCGTCTGCCCACGGGGCTCGTGCGGCTCCCCGATAAGCGCGTCGTGCAAGATCCCGACCCGCAGATTCGCCACGTCATTGCGCTGGTCCTGGCCAAGTTTGAGGAACTCGGCTCGTGCTCTCGGGTCCTGCGCTACTGCAAGCACCATGACATCCGCTTGCCCCGGCGCCAAGTCAGTGGTGCGACGCAGGGAGACATCCTGTGGCGGCTCCCGTCAGAAGCCGCTATCGGGAGCATGCTTACGAACCCCGCCTATGCTGGCGCCTTCGTCCATGGCCGACGGACGAGCGATCCCACCCGTCAACACCCTGATCGACGGACACCTGCGATGGTGCGCCGACCGCGGGCCGAGTGGCCATGTATCATTCACGACGCCTCCCCCGCCTCTATCAGTTGGGAACAATATCTGGCCAATCAGGCCCGCCTGCGCGATAACGCCCAGCGCTACACGGAGCACGGCGGTCTGGGGAAAGGGGCGCCCCGCGAAGGCGCGGCACTGCTCCAAGGACTTGCCACATGCGGCCTGTGCGGGCACCGCATGCGTGTGGCCTATCGGCCACACGTGCACTACGTCTGTGAGGGCCTGTATCGGACATTCGCCGAGCCGGCGTGTGCGCGACTCGATGGGCCTTCGATCGAGGCATTCGTGATCCAGGCCTTTTTCAACGCCATTGCGCCAGCGCAGCTTGAGACGTTGGACGACGTGCTCACCCAGCGCCAGCGTGAACGCCACCGCCTGGAGACGTATCAGCAGCAGCAGGTGAGTCAGGCGCGCTATGACGCCACGGTGGCCCGGCACCGCTACGAGCACGTCGACCCGGCCTATCGTCTGGTGGCGGCCGAACTCGAACGCGAATGGGACAACACACTGCGGGCGTTACGCCAGGCCCAGGAAGCGGCTGAACGCTTTGCCCATGCGCCAGACGAACCCACCTTGACCGCGGAGCACAGGCGTCAGCTGCTCAACCTGAGCCAGACGCTTCCTGGGCTGTGGCAGCGCGATGCGCTCCGGCATGCCCAACGCAAGACCTTACTGCGGAGCTTGATCGCCCGCGTCATTGCCACGCGCACGGCTGCCGACCGTATTGAGGTGAAGATCGTGTGGGTGAGTGGGCATTTCTCCCAGGGTGTGGTCATCCCGCCGATCCTCCGTCAACGTGAGATGACCGGCTATGCCACCATGGTAGAGCGCATCCATCAGTTGTGGCGTGCTGGGCAGAGGGACACGCAGATCGCCACGACACTCAATCGCGAAGGCTTCCGCTCGGCACGCAGCGCATACGTCTCCGCGGCGACCGTCTTGAAGATCCGCCAACAACACCAGTGGGTCAGTCGGTACCAACAGCATCGCTTGGTCGACAAAATTGACCCCATGTGGACGGTCCGCGGTCTCGCATGTCATCTGGGAGTCGGACGCGGCTGGCTGTACAACCGGATGCGGAGCGGATGGCTGGGTGCGCCTGATGTGATGCGTCGCCCACCGTATGGCCATTATCTTATCCGTGATGACAGCGAGTTGCTGGACCGTCTGCGGGCCGAAGTCACGCAGAGTGGTCGTGTGGAGAGCGCCTCTCCACCATAAGCCATAGCGCATGAGCCATGTGACCTGTCAATACGGCAGCGAGAGCATACATTGTGCCATGACATCGAGAACAAATGGCACATGGCAATGTGGAATGTCAGGCATACAAGGAGGCCGCTATGCCCCACCCTCAGGAACAACGCCGACACCAGGCTGTGGCGAGATATCTTGCCGGGGACAAAATCGAGGAGATCTGCCGCGAGATGCCGTGCGCGAAAAGTTGGCTCTTGAAGTGGAAAGCACGCTACCAGGCTGACGATCCCTCCTGGGCGCAGGAACAGCTCAGAAGGCCTCGCCGTCATCCAAGCAAAACTGCGCACGCGGTTGAACAAGCGGTCGTCGAGCTGCATCGGACGTTGGTGCACAGTGGCAAACGTGGTCGTGCGGCGTCCGTCCGACAAGCCCTCAAACAGCAAGGCACTGAGCCTGTACCCTCACTCCGGACGATCTATCGCATCTTGCAGCGTCATGAAAAGGGGTGATGCATACCCGAGCCACGTCGTGTATGTGTCCATCAAGCATCTCTTTATGGAAGTAAATGAACTAATGGATTGCGTTGTGCAGTCAAGAGAATGTATCATCGTCCTCAACAACCTCACGCCTAGGAGGGCATTGTCATGAGCAAGGTTTCCCAATACCCGTCGGGCCGGTGATCAGCACGTTATGCCGATCGCGTATCCACTGACATGTCGCCAAGCTGCACATCAGCGCCTTGTCCAACCCGCGTGGGTGGCGATAATCGATATCCTCGATACAGGCGGTTTGCCGGAGTTTCGCCTGGTGCAAACGCGTCTTCAGCCGGCGATCCTCCCGGGCGGTGCTCTCCCGATCCACCAGCAGGCCCCGGCGTTCTTCGAAGGGCACCTCAGTAATCTCGGGCATCTGCATCTGCTCCATGAGGGCGTGATACATCCCCATCAGTTTCAGGGCTTGGAGTTTGTCGAGCGTGGGATGAGTCAGCATTGGCTTCTCCTTGTGATGTAGAGTAATACTCGGGTCCTCGGATATTGGCATGGCGGGGGGCCGCGGGGGCCGGCGGGGTGGCAGGGAGCGGGGTACGGTCCAGGCCGTTTTTGAGACTCGATTCGATACTCTTATAGGAACAGGCGCCGATGGTGAGGGCACGGCGACAGGCGGCGTCAAGGCGCTCAGTGCCATAGCTTTTCCCCAGCCGCATGATGCCTAAACACGACCGGAAGCCTTGTTGGGGATGGGGGCGCGAGGCGAGAATGGTTTCCACGACCTGCGCGGTGGCCGCGCCACTGCTGGCCGCCCAACGGACCAATCGCTGCGGGGTCCATGCTGCATAATGACGGTGGGCCGTGGGCATGTGGACGGCGACCGTGCTGTGGCGCCCTTTGAGGCGCGAGCGCAGGTGGCTCGCCACACGGGTCCCTTTGTGGAAGAGTTCGACCACCTGGGCACTCACGCGCACCTCGAGCTGCTGTTTGACGAGGGCATAGGGCACCGAATAGTAGTGGCCTTCGACTTCCACATGATAATCAATGTTGACGCGGGCGCGTTTCCACTCGGCATATGCATAGGGCTGGACAGACAGTGGCTTCAAGGCGGGACGGTCGAGTGTCTCAAAGAGACTTTGTCTGGAGCCGGGCAGTTTCTTGAAGGGGCGAGCATGCAGGGCAGGCAAGAGTTCGCTGATCGCCGCGTTGACCTCGGCGAGCGCGAAGAAGGTGTGGTGCCGTAGCCGGGCGCCAATCCAGCGCTCCACCACGTGCACTCCGACTTCGACCTTGGCCTTGTCCCGTGGCTTGGCAGCGCGGGCGGGGATCACGGCGACCCCATAATGGTGGGCGAGATCGGCATACGTGCGATTGAGCGCGGGCTCATAGCGATGAGCGCGGGTGACAGCGGCCTTGAGGTTGTCGGGGACGACGATCTCGGGCACCCCACCGAGGGCGGCAAAGGTCCGCACATGGGAGCCCATCCAGTCCGGGAGACTCTGCGTCCACGTGGCTTCGACATAGGTAGAGTTGGAGGCGCCCAGCACAGCAATAAAGAGCATCGCCTCATGGACTTCCCCGGTCTGACCGTTGACGACCGGGATCCCTTGGCCGGCAGAATCGACAAAGAGCTTCTCCCCCGCGCGATGGCTCTGCCGCATGACCAGGTTGAGCTTGCTGGTCCAGGTGCGATACGCTTGGCAGCACCAGCTGTACTGGAAGCCCTCAGGCGTGGCGGCCTTGTATTCCTGCCACAGCAGGAACAAGGTGACGCCCTTGCGTTTGCGCTCGTGGTGCACCGTGGCCCAGTCGGGGGCCTGGGGTATGAAGGGGCCTGGAGCTGGGGATGACGGAAACAGTCGTTGCTCCAGCGTGGCTGCATCGAGCCCGTCGGGCAAGGGCCAGGACAAGCCCGCCACCTGAGCACGCTGCACGTACGCTGCGACGGTAGGTCGGCTCAGGCCCAGGCTGCGGGCAATCTGCCGCTCACTGAGCCCGACCGCCCATTTGAGACGTAGCACTTCGTGAACTTGACGCATCGATAACCTCTTGCGTGGCATCGGAGTCTCCTTCATGGGGTGAAAAAGGCTCACGATACCGATGGGTTATGCCCTGCGTCGCATGTGGCTCCCTCAGGGGGTGGCAAGTTTACTGTGGAATCAGTGGCAACTTTGCCGTGGAATGCGCGGCAACTTTGCTATGGAATCAGTGGCACGTTTTGCGTGGAATCGGTGGCAACTTTCGTATGGAACGGGTGGCAACTTTCGCGCGGAATACGCAACGGCGCATGCGGCATCCCACGACCGCGCTTTGGCGGTGCAGGGGGAAAGACATCCTCGAACAAGCGCCACTCTCAATCACTCAAGCCTTCAAATCTGCCTGCCATTACTGCCCTCCTATGTCGATATAGGACAGTATAGCACAAAAATTATATTAGTGGGATAGATTCTTGTGTGCTTCGAGGATCCCTTGATGCGTTGCAGCAAAATCTGACGTCTTCACAGGGACAAACTGAAAAAATATCTGGTCGATGGCTACTAACCGATAGTGTTAGTCTCTTCTATACTAGAAAGTTGTATGAGTATCCTACACACTCAACGCAGCGATGGAGAGAGGCCCGACGCCTTGGGCTGGAAACCATGCCACTGGACGCGCACATTGCCGGCGGCCATGGTATACGCCAGTCGGGCATGGGAATACGCCCAGACCCGATGCATGACTCTCTTGCAATGGCAGACCACGGTCAACATGGAGAGCACCGTCTCAACAAGCATGCGGTCCTGCCACTCGCCGCGCGGACACAGTTTGAGGTTGGCGGGATCACCCTCGGTGGCATGGAAGGCGGTATCACTCAGGATAATCATACGTCTGTCAAACTGTCGCATGAGCCACTGCAAGGTGTTATCCGCGACATTGGCGGTGGCACACGCCCACCCCACGATTAATCCCCACTGATTGAGCAGCAGACAGAGTTTGCCGCCGACAATCCAACGGTGATTCGAGAGGCCTTTACGGCCGACCTGCTGGAGACTGCGACCCTCCCGGATGGGATGGATGAGCTCGATCCCGTACGTGTCGATGACGCCGAGCACAGTCGGGGTGGCCAAGAAGGCCTGCGTCCAGTCCTGATGGGTCTTGAAAAGGCGAAAGAGGCGGGTGCGCTCGGGGAGTTGGGGAAACAGAGCGCGAGAGTCTTGGGTCAGCCACCGATAAAACGCACGCTTGCCGACGCCTTTGAGCGCGTGCAGGAGCCCGAGCGTTACGACTTCACTCGGCCACAAGGTGGTGTGGGGATGTTTGGGGATGTCTTGCAAGTGCACATCGACCTGACAGAATAAGGCAATGATAAAATCCAGGGTGGCCATGGGCTCCTCCATGTACGGCAGGGTTGCACGCTCCCTACCAGCTTGGAGGAAGTGCATGACCACTTCAATTCAATCAATCAGTACTATTGGTTATCAATCTGCGGACCCGGATCAAGCGGCTCGTGCGCCGCACGATGTGCTTTTCCAAAACGACAACCATGCACGATCTCGTGATCGGTCTCTTCATCAATGGCTATGAGTTTGGGCGGTGCATCTGATATGAAAGCAACAGATCTGAAACACCTTCCAATATTTAAGTCTTACACACCCTCGGCCCCGCCGAGAGTCTCACCGGACGCCAGGAAGCTGGCATAGTGGAAGCCCTCTCCGGTGGCGCTCAGCTGACATGCGAGCGCGGCATCATGGGCCAGGAGCCCTGTGATGTCCAGGTGCATCGATAGTGCCGGATTGACCGCATCGCTGTAGTGCGCCTGCCCGGCAATCGCGGTAGGCATGTTGTCGCCCACCCAGGGATGGTCAGAACAAAATGACAGGGTCCACCCACCCGCATCAAAACCGCTGACCCGTTCGGCTGTCAGCTCAAGACGCGCGGGTTCGCCGCACTGCAGCGTTAGTGTCCCGGTGATACGGAACGCTGAGGTGCCCCAGAACGACTCCACCACACCCACACCGTCGAGTTGACGCACGGTCGACGGCAGACTCTGCCGGGCCGGGGTGGTACTGAACAGGCTCGCCTGGATGACGACGTGGTAACGATCACTGGTGTTGCGTGGTCCTGCCAGCACCCGGTCGACGGCTGCACCACCGAGGGCGGTTGCAGGTGGCGGCTGGGCCGCGTCGATAGGGGGGGTAATGGAGACCACCTGCGCCGCAGGGACCTTGGGAAGGTGGTCAGTCGCGTGCAGCACCACCAGCGACAGGACACGTCCTGCCTCACGTAATACTAGGCCACGTTGCTCCATGTGTGCCAAAAAATCGTCCCGCGCCGTCTCGGCCTGTGCGGCATCGCTAGTGGCGGCAAACACGGCCTGTACCGTATGCTCGGCCAGGATACGATCGGCCTGGAGTAAGGCGTCACGATACGGCCCGCGGAGTTCAACCCAACGGTCGATCGCCCCCAGGCGACTATCCCAGATCAAGAGGCGCTCGGCATTGTAGAATCCCACCAGCGCCCCACGCTGCCGCGACTGTATCCATAAGCGCGCGACCCGCTCCAGTGCGGACCCCACATAGCTCGCCGCCTCACGGCTGTCGGCATAATCGAATGCGAACGTGTAACTGAGATCGCGCTGCTGCTGGGCATCAAACGGGTATAACAGCGAGAAGATCTCCGGGGGCCGGATATTGGTCACACCGAGTTTGTGCGGCGTCATGAAATAGGGACTGAACCGATCGAGTTCAATAGCGAGGCATTTCTTGGGCGGCTGCAAATGGGTGAGTCTGGGCACAAGGGCAGAGACCTGGTCATAGTCGGCTGCCTCCTCCCCAGGAAAGCCATACAGGAAGTTCCAGATGGGGAAGACGCCGAACTCGGCGCACCATTTCAAGAGCTGGACATTTTGCAGTTGCGTGCAGCCTTTGCGCATGAGTTTGAGTACCCGGCTACTGAGGCTCTCGATCCCTGGCTGCAAAATTTGTACGCCCGAGGCTGCCAGCGCTTTGACCTGGGCACGGCTCAGGTTGGCCTTGGTCTCAAAAAACGTCGGAATCCCTGGCGCGGCCTCAGGAAGCTGGGGAATCATAGCGTGAAAATAACGCAAATCCAGAATCTGATCGGTCGGCTGCATGAGCAGTACGCGATGCGGCACCATATACGTCTGATGCAGATACCGGATCTCATCAATCGCCCGTTGTGGCGACTTACTGCGAAAAGCCATGGTCATGCCATTCAGGCCACAAAAGGTGCAATGACTTTTCGCGCCCCACCAGCAGCCGCGTGCGGTCTCGTAATTCAGATGCGGTCGCAACTGGGGGAACGCGGCATGAAACTGGGCAAAGAACTCATCGAAATTCGGATAGGGCAAGGCATCCATATCCTGGATGGGCTCACCCCACGAGGCAGGGGGCTGCACTGCGCCACCCGGTGTCTGGCGCGAGAACATCCCGGGCAGGGAGACGGTGGGCGCACCTGCCAGGACCGCTTCGGCAAACGCCGGGAAGCTGTGATCCGATTCACCCGAAAAGACGTAATCGATGCATGGAAAGCAGGCCATGAGGCTAGCACCCATTTGCCCCTCGGCATTCGGCCCACCAAACACGATGGGCACGTCCGGATGCGCGGCCTTGACGCGCCGGGCCAGGGCCAACGAGGCGAGGTTCTGTTGAAACATGGTGGTGAAGCCGACCAGGGCATACTGCGTCCACGGTATCTCGTGCAGGCACTGTTCAATAAACGTACAGGCCTGCTCCTGTGCGGCAGCGATCCGCTCCTGCAGCGCCTCAAAGCTCGGGGCGAGACCACGTGGTGAGCGGTCCGCAAAGGCGAGTTGCCAGAAACGCTGGCTGTGCGCCTCTGATGGCGGACCATAGAGCGCCGGATAAAATATCCAATCCCCCAGAAAACTGCCGCCGCCGCCATGTGCCAGGCGTTGGTACAGGGGGTACCCGAAGATGTGCGCAAACCGTAAGCCCAGATACTGCACATCGGCAGCGATCCCACGCGCCGCCAGGCCCGCCTTCAGCAAGGAAAGACCTAACGACGGCATATACGGCAGTCCGAAAGGGAGCGAAAGGAGCAGGACCGGCGTCGGCTGTGTCGGCAGCGATGCCAGTGCGCCCCCCCGCGCTCCTCGCTTGTGCGGGTGCAAGTGCAATGCGATGCTCATCTTCTCCCTCGCGTATATGAGGTCTGATCCTGTACTGCAGCCTGGCTCAAAGCCAGTTGCCGCTCCATCTGCTCAGAGCAGACCGCGCTGCCGTGCCTGCGCCAGGATACGCTGCGCGGTAGTGTTATACAGGTCATGCTGCAGCCCTAGTGAGAGCGTGTCGCGTAACGGAGGTGGGGAGCCTCGGTCAGCGATGCTAACCCAAGGAGCACCAGGTGCTCGTCTTGGGTTGAAAAGTCGCTATTCTTTCTGCTGTGCCTGAGGATATGGAAACACATTACACCTCAGGAGCACATCATGAAAGGACGCGAGCATTGTACGCCCGATGTCTGCGCTGGGGCAACCGCAAACGGCCAGATCGTCCAG
>Ga0070707_100006094_pt1 | contig 11243 bp, 11 predicted proteins | sample KBSK5502metaG_FD_65468 | JGI IMG/M metagenome (GOLD analysis project Ga0070707, IMG submission 65468) | Corn, switchgrass and miscanthus rhizosphere microbial communities from Kellogg Biological Station, Michigan, USA - KBS K5-50-2 metaG | ecosystem: Host-associated > Plants > Roots >... | reverse complement strand
CGGCCGTTCGGTTTTCGGCTCGATCAGGGTCAGATCGGCAAGCCCCAGCAGCATCTGGCGCAGCTTGCCCGGCGCTGCCGGGTAGTTGCCCTTCTCGACCACCGCCCAGCGGCCGCCGATCGCGGCGAAATCGATCTTTGTCGCGCCATGCGACAGGCGGACCCAGGCGAGTTCGCCGAGTTTCGCGGCGAGGCCGGGCAGCGCGCGTTCGCCAGGCGGCGCCGTACTTGCCGCACGATCGCCCGAGACGAGCACGATGACGGCAGCGGCGACGACGATCAGCGTGGCACAGAGCAGGAGGAAGAAACTGCGGTTTTGCATTGCACTTCCTCAGGCCAGCGCGGGCCGGGTCTGACGCCGGCGACGGCGGCGCAGGCGCAGACCGCCGAGCACGATTGCGGCCACCGCGACCAGGATCGGCACCAGCGCGATGTCGCAGAATTCGAGGATCGCCTTCAGCCATTCGATATCCTGGCGCAGCGCCGCCTGTACCGCGCGCAATTGCTGGCGGGTCGCCACCATCTCGGCGCGGAACTCGTCGATCGCACGGGCCTGCTCCGGCGACAGCGCTGCCGGGTTGGCCGGGTCGTTGCCGGTCAGCTCGCGCAATTTCTGCTGCGTCTGCTTGAGCTTGTCCTGCAGCGCCCGCTGCTCGGCGGCATAGCGCTCATCGGCGGCGCGCTGGATTTCCTCGACGACGGTGAAGGGCCGCGCCGAGCTGCCGCGGCTGCGCAGATCGACGAGGTCCTCGCCGCCGGCCAATACCTCGATCGCGTTGGCGACAAAATCGGCGTTGTTGGCGAACGGCACGATGACCCGCCGGCCGAAGAAATCACGGGTGTCGGTCCAGAAGCGGTCATCCAGCATGTCGGTGTCGGCAACGACGACGACATTGATCGGCTGCGCCGACTGGCGCAAGAAGTCGGGCGGCGGGGCGGCGTCCGCCGGTTTTGGCGGCTCGTCCGGTTTTGCCGTCGCCGGCGCGGGCTTTGGCGGGCCGTCGGGGAAGGCGGTCTCGACCGAGCCGCTGATCCGGGCTGCGAGGGTGTAGCGGGTATTGTCCGATTTGAACCCGGTCAGCAGCCCCGCGACATCGGGCAAGGGCGCGACTTTGTCGACCGGGATCTTGGTTGAATCGAACGAGGTGGTGACCAACGGTTCGAGCTTCGTTGTTGCGCCGTCGACCGGTTCGAGGATGCCGGCCGAGCCCATCGCCAGCTGCTTCAGATCGGCGGTGATCACATCCTCATGGTTGATTTCGGCACCGTGCAGCTTGACCCAGGCGATGTAATCGATCGCCTGCGCACGGCCGCCGGCACCCGACACCGCGACCCGCATCGCGTCGCGGCGGTCGCCGGCGACGGTATTCGGCAACAGCCGCAGCCCCCATTTCTTGAACAGGGGTTCGAGATCGCTGTCGGCCGGCGCTCCGGGGCGGGTGCGCTCGCCGGCCTGCAGCTCGGAATAGGGATCGACAAAGACCAGCGCCTTGCCGCCCTTCAGCACGAACTGGTCGATCGCGAACAGCGTCTTCTCCGGCAGGTTCTGCGGGTGAACCAGCATCAGCACGTCGATATCGGGCGGCACCGCGTCGAAATCGGCGCCGATCGTCTCGACGCGGTCGAGCTGGCGCAGCTGGTCGATGATCGCCAAGGGCCGGACCGCCCGGCCGCGCATCGCCGCCGTCATGTCGCCTTCGAGCGGCAGGCTGCTGACCAGCCCGACGGTGGTGCGTTTCGGCACCGCGAGATTGTGGACGAGGCGGGTCAGATCATATTCGAGCAGACGCTCGCGGTCCGGCGCGAAGAACGCGATGATTTGCTGGTCGTCGGTCGAGTTGGTGCCGGCCAGGCCGAAGAACACCTGCTCGCCCTGCGCGTCGAGCGGCACCGCCTGCAATCCGAAGGCGACGGCACGGTCCTCGACATCGGAGAAGGCCTGCGGGTTGTAGATTTCGAGGTGCAACTTGCCTTTCGAGGCGGCGACGTATTCGTCGAGCAACTCGCGCACGCGCTGGGCATAGACGCCGTAGGACGGGACCGAATCGCCGAGGCGGGCGGAATAATACAACCGCAGCGTGATCGGCTCATCGATCCGGGCCAGCGTCTGGCGGGTGCCGCGCGACAGCGTGTAGAGCCGCTCGCCGGTCAGATCGAGGCGGGCGGTCAGGAAGCGGCCGGCGATGATGTTGACCGCGATCAGCATCAGCCCGATGCAGACCAGCGCAATCCAGGCGCGGGCGCGGCGTGACGCGGCGAGGCCGGAGAGCGCCATCTCAATCGGCCTTCTTGAGGTCGATCAGCACGGCGTTGGCGGCGAGGAACGCGACGATGATCGAGACGAAATAGACGAGGTCGCGCAGATCGACGACGCCGCGGGTGATCGCGGTGAAATGGCCAAACAGGCTGGCGCCCGCGACGGCGCGGATCACCCCGCTCGGCGCCCAGCCTTGTAATACCCCTAGTACGGTCGGCGTGCCGGCAACCGCGAGCACGAACACCAGCGCGGCGGTAACGACGAAGGCGATAACCTGGTTCTTGGTCGCGGCCGAGACCGCCGCGCCGATCGCCAGCACCGCGCCGGCCATCAGCCAGCTCGCGAGATAACCCGCAAGGATCACGCCGTTATCGGGGTCGCCGAGGATGTTGACGGTGATCCAGAACGGGAAGGTCAATAACAGCGCGATGCCGGCAAAGCACCAGGCCGCAAGGAACTTGCCGATGACCGCCTCGGACAGGCGGATCGGCAGGGTCAGGAACAATTCGATCGTGCCGCTCTTGCGCTCCTCGGCCCACAGCCGCATCGACAAGGCCGGGATCAGCACGAGGTAGAGCCAAGGGTGGAAGACGAAGAAGGACTGGAGGTCAGCCTGGCCGCGGTCGAAGAAATTGCCGACGAAAAACGCCAGCACGCCGGCCAGCACCAGAAAGATCACGATGAACACATAGGCGAGCGGCGTCGCGAAATAGCCCGAGAGCTCGCGGCGGAAGATGGCAAAGGTGCGGGTCATCGTTCGGGGATGTGACGTTCAGAAGGGAATTGGAGGAAGGTGGTGCGTCCTTCGAGACTCCCGCTGCGCGGGCTCCTCAGGATGAGGAAACTTCGTCAATGCCATCAATAACATACCTCATGCTGAGGAGCGCCGAGGCGCCTCTCGAAGCACGCACGCCGCCATTGCAGCTGATCCTCAATACGCTCAGGCCGCATCGCGGAGCGGTTCGCTGACCGGTTTGGGGGCGGTGATGGCGCGGAAGACGTCGTCGAGCCGGCCGCGCTCGACATAGAGGCCGGTCACCGGCCAGCCCTGCGCGCGAGCATGCCTGACGATCGCGTCGGAGATCGGCCGCCCGTCTTGCGCGAACACCCACAGGGTCGCGTCGCCGCCATCGGCGGCCGCCTCGACCGAAGCGACCCCGGGCAAGTTCTGCAGTTCGGCGGCGATCACCGCCGCATCGCCGGAGGCGAGATCGAGGCGCACGGCGTTGTGATAGCGCGACCGGGCGGCGAGGTCGGCCGGGGTGCCGTCGGCGAGAATGCGGCCGTGGGCGATGATGATCGCGCGGCTGCACACCGCCTCGACCTCTTCGAGCAGGTGCGTCGAGATGACGATCGCCTTGTGCGGGCTCAAGGCCTGGATGATGCCGCGCATCTCGTATTTCTGGTTGGGGTCGAGCCCATCGGTCGGCTCGTCGAGGATCAGCACGGCCGGGTCGTGCAACAGCGCCTGCGCTACCCCGACCCGCCGGCGATAGCCCTTGGACAAGGTCTCGATCGGCTGGTGCAGAACGTCGGCGACGTGGATCAGCTCGGCGATGTAGGCGATTCGCCGTCGCGCCTCGGCGCCGCGAAAGCCGCGGATATGAGCGATGAAATCGAGAAACTCGGCGGCGGTCATGTCGGGATAGGCCGGCGCACCTTCGGGCAGGTAGCCGATCTGGCGCTTCGCGGCGAGCGGCTCGGTCTGGATGTCATGACCGCAGATCACCGCGGTCCCGGCGGTCGGCGCGAGAAACCCGGTGATCATCTTCATCGTCGTCGACTTGCCGGCGCCGTTGGGGCCGAGAAACCCCAACACCTCGCCGGCGCCGACCGTAAACGACACATCGTCCACCGCAACCAGGGGCCCGAATTTTTTGACGAGATTGCGGATCTCCAGCATACCCTCGCTCCGCAGGAGGCGGCCCGTTTTGTCATATCCCCGCCGGCCGCGGCACCGCGACCGAACCGCGCAAGCCGCGCCGGCTGAAGGCCGACGGCGTTACAGGACGGCGTTAATGATAGCAAGCAACCGATTGCGCCGGAATTGGGGCGGACCCCGATGATCCGGCGGCTGCGACTCGCGACCGGCCTGGCGATGCTGTCCTACGTGACGATGCATCTCCTCAACCATGCGGTGGGCCTCATCTCGCTCGCGGCGATGGAGCGGACGTTGCACTGGGTCATGGCGCTGTGGACGCAATGGCCGATGCAGGTGCTGCTCTACGGCAGCTTCGGAATTCATTACGCGCTGGCGCTGTGGGCTCTGTGGCAGCGCCGCAGCCTCAGGCTGCGCCCGGCGGAATGGGCGCAGCTCGTGCTCGGCTTCGCGATCCCGCTGCTGCTTCTGCGCCACGTCGTCAACATACGCATCGCGCACGATTGGCTCGGCACCGGCCTCGACGATTACACCTATGTTCTGTGGGTTTTTTTCGTTCGGGCGCCCCGGCTTGGTGTGATCCAGGTGACGGCGCTGATCGTCGCGTGGGGCCATGCGATGATCGGGCTGCATTTCTGGCTGCGGGTGCGGCCGTGGTACGCCCGGTGTCGGGAGCTGGCGCTGACCGCGGCGGTGCTCCTGCCGGTCCTGGCATTGCTCGGGATTTTCGAGGCCGGCCGTCAGGTCGCAGCGCTCGCGGCGGCCGATCCGGCGTGGAGCCGAGCGGCCTTTGCCGGCATGCCGGCGCCGCGCCCAGGAACCGGCGCGGCAATCGACCAGATCGTCCACGCGCTCACCTGGCTGTTCCTCGCCCTGCCCGCTGCGGTGCTGCTGGCCCGCGCGATTCGCCGTCTATGGCAGCGCCGCCGCGGGCTTGTCCGCATCAGCTATCCCGATGGCCGCGCGGTCGAGGTGCTGCGCGGCACCAGCGTGCTGGAGGCCAGCCGTCTCGCACGCATCCCGCACGCTTCGGTGTGCGGCGGCCGCGGGCGCTGCTCGACCTGCCGGGTGCGGGTGCGGGCCGCCCTGCCCGGCCTGCCGCCGCCAAGCGAGGAGGAGCAGCGCGTGCTGAACCGCATCGGCGCGCGCGGCAATGTGCGGCTCGCCTGTCAGTTGCGCCCGACCATTCCGGTCGAGGTGACGCCGCTGCTGCCGGCTTTCGCGCGTGCCGCCGATGGGACACGCCGGGTCGATCTTACCGAGGGCGGCGAGCGCGAGATCGCGGTGCTGTTCGCCGATATCCGCGGCTTTACCGCGCTCGCCGAGGGACGCCTGCCCTACGACATCGTGTTCATCCTGAACCGCTATTTCGATGCGATGGGGCGGGCGATCGAGCAGGCCGGCGGGCGGGTCGACAAGTTCATCGGCGACGGCATCATGGCGCTGTTCGGGGTCGAAGCGGACGCCGAGGCGGGATGCCGCGACGCGCTGGCCGCGGCCCGCCTGATGTCGTTGCGGCTCATCGAGCTCAACCAGGCGCTGCGCGCCGAACTGGCCGAACCGTTGCGCATCGGCATCGGCATTCATGCCGGGCCGGCGATCGTCGGCGAGATGGGCTATGGCAGCGCCGCGGCGCTGACCGCGATCGGCGACGCGGTCAACACCGCCAGCCGGCTCGAGGCCCTGACCAAGGAATATGAAAGCGAGCTGATCGTGTCGGACGAATTGGTTCTCCGCGCCGGGCTCGACCGCAATCTGTTCGCCTGGCGGGAGACGGAAATCCGCGGCAAGCAGGAACGGCTGGCGATCGCGATCCTGGCGAGCGCCCAAGACCTGCCCGCAGAAGCTGAACAGCCCGCGCCGATGCCGCTCACGACGGCGGCAGCATTCCTTCGATCTCGGCCGTGATAGCGGTGTCGGTCGGCTTGACCTGCGACGGCCACGCACCGGCCAGCGCGCCATCGGGGCCGACCAGGTATTTGTGAAAGTTCCAGCGCGGCGCGCCGGCCTCGCCGAGCTGCGCCGCGACCCAACGATAGAAGGGATGGGCCGCCGATCCGACCACCCGGTACTTCTCGGTCAACGGGAAATCGACCTGGTAGTTGGTCGCGCAGAACTGCTTGATCTCGGAGGCGGTGCCGGGCTCCTGCTCGCCGAAATCGTTGGACGGCACGCCGAGTACGACGAGGCCGCGCGGCTGGTAGCGCCGCCACAGCGCCTCGAGGTCGCGGTATTGCGGGGTGTAGCCGCAAAACGACGCGGTGTTGACCACCAGCACCGGGCGGCCGCGCCATTCGGCGAGCGGCAGCTTGTCGCCGTCGATCGAGACGAATTCGAACTGGTAGGCGTCGCCCGCTGCACTGTCGCTCATGGCACCCTCAGCAAAATGGAAGCTGCCGTCATTGCGAGCGGAGCGAAGCAATCCCCAACCGACTATGTTCCACCAGAGGGGGATTGCTTCGTCGCTGCGCTCCTCGCAATGACGCGATCTCTTGACTCGACAGCATAGCGCGATTCGCCGAACCATGCGGCCGCAGATCGGGACCGGGCTTTCAAAATCATCATACGAGCCCCCAATCCGTCATCCCGGCGAAGGCCCGGATCCACCGATCAAGCGTCAAAGCGGCTGATAAGTGGGTCCCGGCTTTCGCCGGGAAGCCGGAAAGAAGAAGCGCCGGCGGCAGCTCGCCCGATGTCCGAAACCGCGGCGCATTGGGGTTGCGCCCTATCCATGGTTAATCGAGACTGCCGGCCAATTTGACGGCGGGTGCACGCTCGGATGCTGGTCGCTTTACTGCTGAAGGGCGTACTGGTCGGCATCATCATCGCGGTTCCCGCCGGCCCGGTCGGCGTCCTGTGCATCCGCCGGACGATCTTTCACGGCCAGATGGCCGGGTTCATGTCGGGCCTCGGCGCGGCAACCGCCGATGCGGTGTTCGGCATCATCGCGGCGTTCGGCCTGACCTTCATCTCCGAGCTGCTGCTCGATTACCGCGACTGGCTGCGGGTCGGCGGCGGCGCCTTTCTGCTTTACATCGGGATCACCGCCTTTGTCGCCGATCCGCTCGCCGGCACGCAGTCGCAACGCGACCCGGAAGATCTGTTGTCCGATTATCTCTCGACCTTTGCGCTGACCATCACCAACCCGATCACGATCCTCGCCTTTCTGGCGATCTTCGCCGGGATCGGCTTTACCGGCGCCGAGGCGACCCTGGGACGCGCCGCGATCCTCGTCCTCGGCGTTTGGCTCGGCTCGCTGTGCTGGTGGGCGGCGCTGAGCTTTGGCGCCGGCATGGTGCGTCTGTCGTTCGAGCGGCATCATCTGGTCTGGATCAACCGCGGCTCGGGCGGGATATTGGTGATGTCCGGAGTGGCGCTGATCGGCAGTCTGCTGCTTCAGCATTTCAGCTGAGCATTTCAGCCTGGACCGGGCGCCGCTCTGCAATTTCGAGAGGATGGGATCGTGGTCTACTTGCCGCCGGCCTTCACGGAAACCCGCGAGGCAGTGCTGATCGCGCATATCGAGCGGCACGATTTCGCGCTGCTGGTGACGCATGGGGCGGCGGGGCTGATCGCCAGCCAGATCCCGTTCCTCGCCGAACACCGCGACGGCGCGCTTTATCTGCAAGCGCATATCGCACGCGCCAACCCGCAGGCGGCCGATCTCGACGATGCCGCCGACGCGCTCGCGATATTCCCCGGGCCGCATGCCTACATCTCGCCCGGCTGGTACGAGGCTGGCCCCGCCGTGCCGACCTGGAATTACGCCGCGGTGCACGCGTACGGGCCGGCGCGGCGCATCGCCGATCCGGGATGGCTGCGCGATTTGGTGCGGCGGTTGTCGGAACGGCACGAGGCGCGCGAGCCGGCGCCGTGGGACATGCAGGCGCTGCCGGAGCCCTATGTGCAATCGATGCTGAACGGCATCGTTGGGATCGAGATCGCGGTCAGTCGCCTCGAAGGCAAGTTCAAGCTGAGCCAGAACCGTCCGGCAGGAGACCGGCCGCGCATCATCGCCGCGCTGGAGCGGCGCGCCGATCCGGATTCACAGGCGGTGGCGCAGCTGATGCGGGCACGCGAGCCGGCGTCGTAACGCCGCTCTTCATTCAGCATCGATCGCCGGCGAGCAGCGCCGCGATCGCCTCCGGGTCGGCGCAGCCCAGTACCGCCTCGGCCTCGCGCCGGCCAAATCCGGCGCGGGCGAAGGAACCGAGATCGCGGTTGCGATCGGCCGGGCCGCGGCGATAGGGGCCAAGCCGCCGCCGTCGCGCGAAGGCGCAGGCGGCGGCGAGATCGGGGTCGGGGGCGGTCTCGCGCAACGCATCGAGGGCGGCGGCGCGATCCTCCGCGTCAACTCCCTTGGCGGCCAACCCGGCGGCGATGCGGCGGAGCGGCTCGCCGCGCGCCAGCCGGCCGCGCGCCCGGGCGGCGGCGTAAGCGGCATCGTCGATCAGCCCGGTCTCGCGGTAGCGCTCGACCAGCTCGTCGATCAGCGCGGCGGCGCGTTGCACGGCTTCGTTGTCGCCCGCGCGCCGGCGCGCCCGCCGGCGCAGCACGCGGCGCAAATTCTCGGCCGAGCTGCTGAAGCGCTCAAGATAGCTCAACGCCCATTTTCCGAGCAGATCGGGCCCGATCGCCAGCGTTTGGTCATCATTCGGTTTTGTGCGCTTCATTCGCCCATCATTCTAGCCGTTCTTGGCCGGGCTCGGCCCGGCCATCCACGAGCCTTTTCGAAATCAACGCAACTTTTTCGTGGATACCCGGGCCAAGCCCGGGCATGAACGAGGGGAGAGGATCGAGCCCGAGCCGCTGCCATGGTGCAAGCCAACGTGCCCTCACTCAATGCTCCACAACGCGTCCGCTGAACCGGTTCTGGAACGCATGTTTTGAGCGACGCCGCCCCCGCCGATCGCACCCTCACCGACCCCCGGCTGCGCATCGTGATCCCGCTGATCGTCGGCTGCGCCTTCTTCATGGAGGGGCTCGACTCGACGATGATCGCGGTGTCGATCCCGGCGATGGCCGACAGCCTCGGTGAGAGCCCGTTGCGGCTCAATTTGGTGATCACAAGCTATCTGTTGAGCCTCGCGGTGTTCATCCCGGTCAGCGGGTGGATCGCCGACCGGCTCGGCGCGCGCCGGGTGTTTTGCGCCGCGGTGCTGATCTTCGCCGGCGGCTCGGCCTTGTGCGGGCTCGCGACCAATCTACCGATGCTGATCGCGATGCGAATCGTGCAGGGTTTCGGCGGCGCGATGATGACGCCGGTCGGCCGGCTCATTCTGCTGCGCAGCTTTCCGCGTGCCGGCCTCGTTTCGGCGATGAACTGGATGACGATCCCGGCGATGATCGGGCCGATGGTCGGCCCGATCGTCGGCGGCGCGCTGACCAGCTACGCCTCGTGGCGTTGGATCTTCTTCCTCAACATCCCGATCGGGCTTATCGGCGGCGCCTTGGCGTGGTGGCTGTTCGAGAATTTCCGCGCGCCGGCGCCGGCGCGCTTCGACCTCGTCGGCTTTGCGGTCGCGGGGCTCGGGCTGTTTCTCCTGGAATTCGCAATCGAGAACCTCGGCCGGCCGATCATCGCGCCGGGTATCGGTTTTGCGTTCTTTCCGCTCGCTCTGGCGCTACTGATCGGGTACGGCTGGCATGCGCGGCAGAGCCCGTCCCCGGTGCTCGACCTCACGCTGCTGAAGATCAAGACATTCAATATCGGCACGGTTACCGGCGGCGTCTGCCGCATGGGGCTCGATGCGACGCCGTTCCTGCTGCCCTTATTGTTTCTGGTCGGGTTCGGGCTGAGCCCGGTGCAGGCGGGGTTGCTGAGCTTTTCCTCGACCTTGGGCGCGATGTTCGTGCGGACCTTCTCCCGCCTGGTGCTGCGGCATCTGGGTTTTCGTCGCACGCTGGTCGGCGGCGCGCTGCTGTCGGCCGCGGTGACCGCCGGCTACGCGCTGCTGGACGCCGACACGCCGGCCTGGGTGATCGTCGTGGCGGTGCTGCTGTCGGGCTGTATCCGCAGCATCCAGTATCTAGCGTTGAACACGATCAGCTATGCCGATGTGCCGCGCGCGATGCTGAGCCGCAGCACCAGCGTCGGCGGCGTCGTGCAACAGCTGGCGCGCGGCTTCGGCGTCGCGATCGGCGCCGCTCTGCTGGCAATGGTCGCCGGCTCGGAGCGGGTCACCACCGAGGATTTCCGCATCGTGTTTCTGCTGGTGGCGCTGATCCCGCTGTTCTCGGCCTTCGGGTTTCTGCGCCTCGGGCCCCACGACGGCGCCGAGGTCAGCGGCCACCGTATCGGCCAGAGCGTACCGGCGAAGGCAGGTTAGCCCGGCGCGCTCCATCTCAGCCCGGGAAACCTCGTGAAATCCCGATCGAAGGTAATCCACTCACAGCCCCATTCGATCGCCAACGCTGCGTACCAAGCATCCGTCACGCGACGCCGCCGTGTGTTGGTCGCAACACACAATCCTTTGAAAATTTCCCAATGCCGCTCGCCAGGTTCGATGATCTGACAGTTAGCGTGGGCAAGAAGATACTCGCAAAACTGGAAGGCCTCCTGAGGCCGGCTCGGATCGGGGAACACATTTTGGCTGGTGGTGATCCGAACGACGGCGGCAAGAGCCAGCGGCGACACACCAAAAGCGGCATCACCGGAAAGGATCGATGTGAGCCAGCGGCGGCTGACCGCGTGCTGCGGCGCATCGGCCCGAAAGGCATAGATGAGCGGGTTTACGTCCGGCAGGATCATTCCGAACGCTTCATGCGCTCGACATATTCGAGGTCCTCTAGCCCTTGTACCAACGAGGACAGATCGTCCCAATTGATCCCAGACCTCAGGCCTCCTCTGGCTTTACTGACGGGGGGATCGTTGTGTTTTGCCGATCTCGGTTTGCTTTTGTGGGAGACGACTAGCCTCAAACCCTGCTCAATCAACGACGTCAGCGTTCGCCCTTCCGCAGCCGCCTTCCGTTTGGCGCGATGCAAGAGCTCCTCGGGCAATCGGACGGTAGTTCGCTCGCTCATTCGCCTCAGATGCGTCATGGAACTGGATATGTCAATATGTCACTTCTGGCGTCAGGCCGATAGTGACTGAGTTTGGCCAGGA
>Ga0070707_100006093_pt1 | contig 11246 bp, 10 predicted proteins | sample KBSK5502metaG_FD_65468 | JGI IMG/M metagenome (GOLD analysis project Ga0070707, IMG submission 65468) | Corn, switchgrass and miscanthus rhizosphere microbial communities from Kellogg Biological Station, Michigan, USA - KBS K5-50-2 metaG | ecosystem: Host-associated > Plants > Roots >... | reverse complement strand
GCCGTCACGATCGTGGGGTTCGTGGCCGCGACGTGGCTGAGCGCCAAGACGGACGTCGCCGACTGGCTCTGGTGGGTGTTGTTCCTCATCGTCCTCGTGCTCTATCCGGTCCCGAAGCTCATCGCATGGCTGACCTCCAACTTCGCGGTGACGAGCGACCGGGTGATCCACCGACAGGGGTTCATCGCGAAGCGATCGATGGAGATCCCGTTGGAGGCGATCAACGACGTCCGCTTCGAGCAGGGGATCTTGGACAGGATGGTGGGCGCCGGGACCCTCGTCATCTCCTCGGCGTCGGAGTTCGGTCGCAACAGCTTCGACAACATCCGCAACCCGGAGGGGGTCCAGAAGGTCATCTACGAGCAGGGCGAGGCGAACAAGAAGCGGATGTACCAGGGTTCGGCGGATGAGCGGGGAGTCCCGCCACCGCCCCCGGCGGCCCCGTCCCCGACGACCGAGCTCGAACGGTTGGCGAAGCTCCGCGCCGAGGGCGTGCTGTCCGAGGATGAGTTCCAAGCGCAGAAGGCCAAGATCCTGCGAGAGGGATAGCCGGTCCGCACCGCCCGGTAGCATCGCGTCGATGACGGGTTCGGTCGACCACTTCTACTACTGGACGCGGGACCTGGACGCCGCCGTCGCCATCTCCACGGGCGTCGTGGGTCGAGCCGTCGTCCGTCGTGAGGGCGATGGATGGGCCGAGCTCGATGCGGGCTCCATCCGCTTCGCGTTGCATGAGGCCCACGACGGCACGCAGGCCTCCGGCACGGTCGTGTTCCGGATCGACGACCTCGAGGCGGCACGGTGGGCGCTCGAGCAGCGGGGGGATACCTTCGACGCCCACGTGGGCGAGGTCGCGGGGTACGCCCGGTTCGCGACGTTCCGCGACCGCGGCGGGAACGCCAGCCAGATCATCGGATGCACGCCGGCGCCGTGAGCTTGGAGCCCTGTCCGCGCTGCGGGGAGCCGCTCCCGGCGACGGCGAACTTCTGTCCGAACTGCGGGACGCCCGTCTCGATCCCGGTGGCCGCCGAGCGACGGATCGTCACGGTCGTGTTCGTCGACCTGGCCGGCTCGACCCAGCTGGCGGCGCGGCTCGATGCCGAGCGGTTCCGCGAGGTCATCGCCGCCTACCACGGGATGGTCGCCGAGGAGATCGCGTGGGTGGGCGGCGTCGCCGAGGGGTTCATCGGCGACGCCGTGCTCGGTGTCTTCGGGATCCCGTTAGCGCGCGACGACGACGCGGTGCGCGCGATCCGCGCCGCGTGGTCGGTACGCGAACGGGCCGAGCGACTCGGCACTCAGCTCGACCTCGCGTTCCCGATGCGGGTTCGGATCGGTGTCAACACCGGTGCGGTGGCGGTCGGCACGGCGACCGATCGCAACATCGTCATCGGGGCAGAGGTCAACACGGGAGCTCGGCTGCAACAAGCGGCCGAGCCCGGCGAGATCCTGGCCGGCGAGACCACCGTCCAGCTCGCCCGCGGGCTCGTCGAGTTCGGCGACGTGCGTGAGATCCGAGCGAAGGGGTTCGAGGACGACCTGGTCGCGCGGCCGGTGCTCGGGCTCCGCGCTCGCCCGAAGACGGACCGTGCTCGGATCCCCCTGATCGATCGCCGGCGCGAACTAGGACTGCTGAACGACATCTTCGAGCGGTCCGCAAGCCGCGAACGGGCGCACCTCGTCACGCTCCTCGGGGAGCCTGGTATCGGCAAGAGCAGGCTCACCGAGGAGTTCGTCGCGGGCCTCAGGGAGGGGACGACGGTTCTCGCGGGCCGCTCGAACCCGTTCGAAGAAGACGTCACGTTCTGGCCCGTGGCGCAGATGGTCTACCACGAGATCGGAGAGGAACGCGGCGCGCCGGAGGAACGGATCGTGGATCGCCTCCGGGAGTTGCTGGGTCCGGAGGTCCCAACCGACATCTCGGAAAGCGCCGTCCGTGGCCTCGGTCTGACCCTGGGGTTCGGCGAGGCAGGAAGCGAGGAGAACCGCTACCACGTCGCGGAGGTCCGAACCGGCCTGTTGACGCTCCTCACGGGGATCGCCTCGGAGGGCCCGGTCGTGCTGGTCTTCGAAGACCTCGAGCGATCCGACCCGCTGCTCCTCGATCTGATCGAGCAGCTCATGAAGGAAGCTCGCCGTCTCCCGCTCATGGTCGTGTGCGTCGCCCGATGGGACTTCCTCGAGCAGCGACCGAACTGGGCCGGCGGGCTCGCCGACGCGGCGACGCTGTGGGTGGAGCCGCTCGCGGAGGAACACGCCATCCGCCTGGCGATGGAAGCGGGGGACTTCGACCGGGCGGTCGCCGAGCGGGTGGCCGAACATACGGGCGGCAACCCGTTCTTCGTCATCGAGATCACCGGGATGATGCGTCGCGAGGACCGCGACCTCCCGCCGCGCGGCGCGGCTCCGAGCGCCCGGCTCCTCCCTGCGACCGTCCAAGCGGTGATCGCCGCTCGGATCGACCAGCTTTCATCCGGTGGACGGAACCTCGTCCGGCGCGCATCGGTCTTCCCGCGGGGACGTTTCGACGAGACGGAGCTGGCGATGGTGGTCGACCCCGACTCCACGCTGCTGGAGGAAGCGGCCTCGGAGGAGCTGCTCGTCCGCGATCCTGCGGAGCAGGGAGTGTGGGCATTCGGCAGCGACGTCCTGCGCGACGTCGCCTACGAGTCGCTCGCGAAGCGCGAGCGGCTGCGGCTGCATCTCATCGTCGCCGATGCATTGTCTGATCAGACGAGCGCCGACCGATACCCCCGGGCCATCGCCTTCCACCTGGAGCAGGCCGCCCGCGCGGCATCCGACCTCGACCCTCGCGAGCGGTCCATCGCCGACCGGGCCGTGAGCGCCCTCGCGCATGCCGGCGACCTCGCGCGGCGCCGCATCGAGGCCCGCACCGCCGCCGATCTCTATACGCGCGCGTTGGCGCTCGCGGGACCGGAGGATCGCTGGGGAGGGCGGGAGGCGTGGATCGTTTCGATGCTGGGCGAGACGCACTATCGGCTCGGCGAGTTCGACGATGCGGAGGCGCGGTTCCGCAAGGCCCTCGCGTTGGCCGACGGCGACGACCGTGTGACAGCCCACAGCGCTCGGTTCCTAGCCGAAGTTACGACCACGATCCGTGGTGACGATCACCTGGCCGGGGCGCTGTTCGAACGATCGATCCGGGCGGCCCGTCGCCTCGGGGACGCGCGCGTCCTCGCTCGTTCGCTGTTGATGGCTGCCTGGGTGCCGTACCGGCAGGACCGGCTGGACGAGGCAGACACGATGTTCCGCGAGGCGCTCGAGGTCGCGCGCTCCGACGCCCACGCCGACCCGTGGGCGGAGGTGCAGGCATCGGTCGGGATCGCAGCCGTCATCTCGGCCCGAGGGAGCGAGGCCGGCGCGCTCGTGGTCGGGCGGGAGGCGCTCGAGGTCGCTGAACGGGGCGACCAACCATTCACGATCGCCGTCGCTCACCAGCTCGTGGCCGCGTCGCTGCGGCGATCGATGCAGCTCGACGAGGCCGCCGGGCACGCCGACACGGCGGTCGTGGCTTTCCGGGGGCTCGGCGCCAGGTGGGAGCTCGCCAGCGCGCTCGCCGACCGAGGTGCCATCGACCGCCTCGCCGGCCGGCTCGACGACGCCGTGACCGATCTTGAGGAGGCATCGGTGTTGTGCCGGGAGTTGAAGGACCGCGCGCTGGTCACTCCGACCGCGGCGGAGCTCGCGCGAACGCTCGGGATGGCCGGGGACCTCGCGGCCGCGCGCGCGGTCCTCGACGATCCGTTCTCTCGGATCGCCGAGCTGGAGCCCGGCGCCGGGACATCGCTGCTCCTGGCGGAGGCGGCGGTCGCGTTCGCCGAGGATGACGGGGAAGATGCGCTCGCCAAGTCCCTGGCCGCCCTGGACCGGGTGTCGTCCGATCCGGTCGTTCCCAACCCGCAGGCTGCCGTGATCTGGTGGACGGGCTCCCTGTTCGGTGCCGAGGCGGTCGGTGGCGAAGGAGTCCTCGTCCGCGCCCGAGAAACCTTGGAGCGCAATGGCTGGCAGCAGGCGTTGCGTGAGCCCGAGCTCCTTGTATCGGGCCGGGCCGACGACGGGGGTGGTTGAAACCTGCAAGGCGGCAGGGCAGGCTCTCGGGACCGCTTCGGTCTCAGCCTTCCCCGGCCGATACGGTAAGGGTCCGCATGTCGAGAGGTCAGGCAACCTTCCCCGTCGGGCTGCGCGTGCTCGCAGCCACCAGTGCGCTCCTGGCGCTGTCGTGGTACGCGCCCAGCGCGAGCGCGAACCCTCCCACCAGCGCCCAGGACGTCCATCAGGCGGAGCAGGCCTACCAGACGGCTGTCGCCCGGGTCAGTGCCATCAGGGACCAGGTCGCCTCGATCCAGGCACGGCTCCAGACGGCGGTCGCGGCCGTCGAGAAACAGCAGCAGCTCCTGGAGCAGATCACCGCCGACCTGCTGGAGACCCGCGCACGGATCGCCGACGCGCAGGCCCGCTACGACGGGATCCTGTCGCAGCTCAACGACCGCGCCGTGCAAGCGTTCATGTCAGGACCAGCCTCGAACCTCGATTGGATCTTGGGCGCGACCTCGCTGGTGGACCTGTCGGACCGGGTGGAGTTCGTGGACGCCGTCAGCCAGTCCGACGCCGACCTCGCTGCACAGGTCGAGTACCTGCATCAGCAGCTCCTGTTCGACGAGGCGCGGCTGGAGGACCTCCAGGCGCAGCGCCGGGTCAAGGTTGCCCAGGCGAAGGCGACCCAGGACCAGATCGCGAGCGACCTCCAACAGCAGGAGAACCTGCAGGCAGAGGCCACCCAGATCGCGGAGCAGTACTTCCACAAGTACCGCTCGGTGAAGAAGCAGCGAGCCCAGGAGATCCAAGCGGCGGCACAAGCGGCAGCGGCGAGCACCGCCCACCATGATCCGGTCCCGCTGCCGGCGCAGTACCGGCACATCCTCAAGATCTGCCCGGTCCAGAAACCCATCTACTTCAGCGACGGCTTCGGGGCACCTCGATACACCGGGCATTACCACCTGCACGCCGGGGTGGACCTCGTGACGGCGAGGGGGCAGGAGATCTACGCGCCGTTCGACGGCGTGGCCCGCACCTCGTACAACACCCTCGGCGGGAACGCCGTGTACGTCACGGGGCAGGACGGCTACGTCTACAACGCCCACGTGGATCACTACTCCGACAAGTCCAACGGCCCGGTGAAGACGGGCGATGTGATCGGGTACGTCGGCGACACCGGCGACGCGATCGGCACCCCGCACGATCACTTCGAGTTCCATCCGTTCTTCCCGGTCCCCGCCGACTGGCCGGTCAGCTACTACGGCTATCGCGTGATCGGGACCGCGATCAACCCGTACCCGCTGCTCGTCGCGGCCTGCGGCTAGGTTCGCTCATCCGGCCGGAGCGGGTGCGATCGTGAGCGGCCAACTCGATTCGTAGCTCCGACCATCTCGAGCGGTCGCCACGACGTCCACGACATAGTCGCCGGCATCGAGCGTGGTGTTCGCCGCCACGTGCCCCGCGCTGAGGCGCTGGACCTGCGGGCGCAGCGGTTCGCCCCCGTCGGGCGTGACGACGACGACGACCCCGCTGAGGGGCAACTCCATGCCCTTGGGCGCGAAGGCGGTCGCGTGGATGGGGTTGGGGCCTGCGGTGGCCGGATCGACGAAGGACTGCAAGGAAACCCCGTCCGCGAACGAGGTCGTCGCCGTCACCGGCGCGCCCGCGATCGCGACGGTCGACGTCGATCCCTCAGAGTTCGTGAGCAAGATCATCGGCACCTCCACGGTGCTCGCTGCGGAACGGATGAGCGCTGTGACCTTCCAGGTACCCATCACCGAGACGGCGCTTCCCTGCCCGACCCAGGCGCCATCCATCCCCTGCATGTCCGGCGCCTGGGAGCTCATATCTGGGTGGTCCATCGATCGGACAAGCCGGATCTGCGAGACGGGAAGGTCGGGGCGCGTCACGGACTGGAACCGCAGGGTCACGGCGTCGGCGCTCACGGGTGAGCCGCTGTCGTAGCCGGTTATCTCCGCGCGGAACGCGTTCGGCCCGGCGAAGCCGGGCGTCATGGAGAGCGAGACGCGCGTGGTGGTCGCGAAGTCGGCGCCGGTCGTCGAACCGGCCACCGGCGGCGGCCCGGTCGCCGCGGCGGCCGCCGCGGCGACCGGAGGGTTCAATCCGGTGAGCACACCAGTGAGCACCAAGACGCCGAGCGCGAGGACCGTCTCGGCTCCGACGAAGCGCCGCAGAGGTCGTTCGTCTTCGGCCAGCATCGTCACGTTCCGGAGCCGGTTCGTGGCGCCGAGCCCGATCAGGACCAGACCGGCCGCGACCTTCGCGATCAGGGTCAACCCGTAGCTGGCCCGCAGGCCCTCGAGGAGGTTGGACATCCCGCCGAGCTCGCTGACGGCACGCAGGAGACCGGTGACGGCCACGACGCCGACCGACCACACGGCCAGGTTGGAGAACCGCCGAGCCTCTTGTGTCGGAGGTCGTCCCGTACCGAGCCGCTCCCGGAGCAGCACCAACAAGAGCACGAGCCCGCCGATCCAAAGACCGGCAGCCACGAGATGGAACCATTGGTACGCCTGCTGCAGGAGCGGGTCGGGCGCGGCGGCCGCGTGCCCGCTGGATGCCCGGATCGCCATCGCGACGACGGCCGCCGCACCCGACCCCCATAGCGCGGCGCGCCACCGCTCGCGTGCGGCGGCGAGGACGGCGCCGCCCGCGGCGGCGAGCGTGGCGACGATCAGCCAGAGGTACGGCCGGCCGGTCGCGGTCTGCACGAGGTCGTTCATCGCAACGCCCACCGTGCGCTGCTCCGCGACGAGCAGGCCGACCGCTCCCGCGAACGCGACGAGTGCGGCCCCCAGCCCGAGGATCCTGAGCGAGCGAGGCGCACCGCCGAAGAGGCCGAGCCCGACCACCGCGGCTCCGAGGAGCAGCATCAACCCGGCGTACAGGGCGGTCTTCGCCGCGACGGCGAGGGGCGTCGGAGCGGAAGTGTTGGCGGCCGGGGCGACCCCCGGTGCGATGGCGCCTCGCACCGGCCCCACGCCGAAGGCGAACACTCCGGCCGTCTCGTGGCCGTCCTGCCTGGACACCACGTGCCAGCTCACGGTGTACACGCCGTCGGGCATGTGGGTCGGCAGCGACACCATCAGCGTGCGGGGCGGCTGCAGGGTCGAAGGGCCGACCGCGAGCTTCGTGCCACCCGTCCCGAGTACGAGGATCGTCGACAGCGCCGGATCGGGGGTCTCCGTGAAGGTGAGCCGGATCTGGCTCGGCGCCTTCGGCAGCGAGGTGCCGCTGGCGGGGTCGGACGATGCCAGGTTCGCGTGGGCCGAGGCGATCCTCCCGCCGACCGCGAGAGCGAGCACCGCCAGCAGAACGATGACGAGGCCGTTCGCGAACCGCTTCACGGGCCGCCAACCTTGACGAAGTCGACGGATGACGCGACCGGCGGCGCGAACGGCAGGTGATCGGCAGCGACGAACTCGGCGGTCAGGGTGTGCGGACCCGCGGGCACATCGGTCAGATCGACCACCTGTTCCGTCCCGTAGGTCATCGACACCAACGCGCCGTCCAGCAGCAGGTGCACGTGGCCGGTATCCGGGGCGATCGAGGTCGTCGTCGCCTGGACGATCGTTCCCCCTTCGAGGTTGAGGACCACGTTCATCTCCGAACCGCTCACTCGCTGGTGCTCGTGTGGTTGCAGGAATGCGATCGTCGCCGTCGAGGCGGGCCGGGTCGCGGTCGTCGACGTCTTCGGCCCGAGGAGCGCGCGGGGGACGAACGCCGACGTCACGACGAGCACCACGGCGATCCCGAGCAGTCCGTAGGCACCCGCGAGCGGCACACGAGGGAACCCGTTGCCATGGAGCCTCGTCCACCCGATCCAACCCGTCCAGATCGCCGCGAACAGCATGACGATCGCGAGGGACTCATCCGTGCCGCCGGCGTGCGCGATCATCCCGTGCTCACGACTCGGGTCGTGCCCTCCGCGCACGCACGAGGGCCGTGGAGCCTACCCCGAGGCCGATCACACCGACGACCACGCCGATGACCGCTACCGTCTTCGCCGAGTCGGCGGCGCTCTTCGCCGCCGCCGCGGCGACGGTCGCAGCCGACAACCGTGGGGCGTCCTGCAGGATGCGATCGGCGAGCTCCTGGGTCGTGGGGGTATCCACCGGCGGGAACGACGCCTCGGCGGGATCGTGGACCTCGTCGAAGGTCGTCGGACCGGACGTGAGCGTTTCGTCGATCTTCGTCCCGTGCAGCGTTCCGGTGAGATGGAACGTGTACGGGCCGGGCTGCGATGGGATGAACCAGGCCCGGTAATCGCCGGGCGTGCCGTCCCCTCCTACCTCGAAGTTGGGCTCGAGGGGGAGGGCCGTCTGCTGTCCGCCGAACGAGACCTGGACCTTCAACTGGTCCCCGAGTCCGACGACCGGTCGGCCGCGCTCCGTGAGGATGATCTGCACGCTGTTGGGTTGCCCGACGTACGCCGGCTCGGTGCCGAACCCGATCTCGATATGGATCGGCCCGGCTTGTCTCTGCGCGTGCGCCAACGCTGCCGGCGCTCCAACGATCAGCGTGAGGGCGGCGAGCGCGCACGCCATGGCGAACACGCGGATGGAACGGTGCATGGTCGAGCTCCTTCGATCGACGGCCCGGGAAGCCCCACTCGGGGCCGGAGGTCTACCGCGGAGGTCCGCGCCCGCCGAGGACGAGCCGGTCGGTGAACGCCGGCACCACCGCGCTGAGAGGCAGCAGCTCCAGGGGACCGCGAGGGCGCGTCGGCGAAGTGGACCCGAGGATCTCCGCGGCGGCGTCGGCCCCGCGAAGGACCAGCCTGATCACGGCCGCGACCAGCACGCCGACGGCCAGCTGCGCAACCGAGCCGACGGGCAGGACATGCGTCAGGTCGTGCAGGGGCGCTCGGGCGACGATCCGCTCGGCGACCTCGATCGCGGCGAAGGTCAGGAACTGGAAGGCCACGACCCGCGATGCGAGCTCGCGGAACGCCATCTCGCTCGCATCTCGTCCCCGCCCCAGCCGCCCGAGGAACGCCGTCGCGAGTCCGATCACAGCGGACATGAGCCCGGCGTGAACGGCAACCGGCAGATAGGTGTGTCCGGTGGACGCCAGGAGTTGCGACCGGGCCTGTGCGACGGGCGCGAGGATCGCGTACGTGAGCGCGTGGCCAACGAACACGCCGGCGAACGCGATCGACCAGACGATGCTGCGTGGAACGGGGAGCCGCGACATCGCCCCTATGCTACGTGCTCTCGGTATCGGAGGGGCGAGTGGTGCGGGCGAAGGACGTGAAGCAGGTCGGCGTAGTGGGTTTCGGTCTGATGGGTTCCGGGATCGCCCACGTTGTGGCGCTCGTCGGGATCGACGTCACCGTGCTGGAGCCCACCGAGGATCTGCTGGCCCGCGGACGCGAGCGGCTCGATGTATCGACGGGCCGGGCGGTCGAGCGGGGCAAGCTCGATCCCGAGGAGCGCGACGCGCTCGTCGGGCGTATCCGCGGGACGACGGACATCGCGTCGCTCGCAGACGTCGAGCTGGTCATCGAGGCGGCGACGGAAGATCGCGATGCGAAGCTCGCGATCTTCCGCGAGCTCGAGCGCGTCGTCCATCCCGACGCGGTGTTCGCCTCGAACACCTCGTCGATCCCGATCGCCACGCTCGCCTCGGCCACGTCCCGTCCGGACAAGGTCGTGGGTCTGCACTTCTTCAACCCGCCGCCGCTGATGGATCTGATCGAGGTCACGCCGTCGCTCCTGACGAGCGAGGACACCGTCTCGTTCGCGCGCGGGTTCGGCGAGCGTCTGGGCAAGACGACGGTCGTCGCGAAGGACGAGGCAGGGTTCATCGTGAACCGGCTCCTGATCCCGTATCTATGCGCCGCGATCCGCTTGCTCGACCAGGGGTTCGCCACCCGTGAGGACATCGACGCGTCGATCGCGCTCGGGTTGAACCATCCGATGGGTCCGCTCCGCCTGGCCGACCTGATCGGGCTCGACACCGTCCTGCAGATCGCCGACGTGCTCTTCGACGAGTTCCGGGAGCCGGCCTACGCGCCCCCGCCGCGACTGCGACGGATGGTCGCGGCCGGTCGGTTGGGCCGCAAGTCGGGTGCCGGTTTCTACGACTACGGCTGAGTTCGGATCACCGTTCCTCCGGCCCCGACGCCCTCGTCGCCTCCACGCAACGGCAGCCCTTCGCGCCGACGGTCGCCGCGTGCTTCGTTCCGGGCGCGAGGTCCAACCGTTCGCCCGCGTGCAGGGCGAGATCGCCGTCGTCGGTGTGGAAGACGATCGATCCTTCGAGGCAGAACAGGACCTTGTGATCGTCGTGCTCATGCCAGCCATAGCGATCGCGTGGACCGTTGCTCCAAGCGCGTGGCGCTGAGCATCCCTCCCGCCGCAGCGAAGCGGTCGCGACCTCGATCGTGGCGGCGCCGGGCGACACGCGCGCGCGCATCTAGAGCGTGATCCCCAGGACGGCACGAGCTCGCTCCAGATCGTCGCCCGGGACCATCAGCGCGCCGGTCGCGCCGACCCCAACGTCGCCGGTCGCGGTCTCGACGCGGACCTCGATCCCCGCTTCGCGGAGCCGCCCGAGCTGCGTCGCCATCCCGGCGAGGACGCCCGAGGCGACCTCGACGAAGGGGTCGTCGTCCTCGTCCGCCGCATCGGCACCTTCAGCCTCCACGACGGCGTCCACCAAACTCGGGTCGCCCGTGTACTCGACCAGCACGGCCTGCGCAGCCGCGAGGTTCGTGTCGTGGATCAGGATCTCGACGCCGCCGTCCTCCGTTCGCTCGCCCAGCCTCGTCCCGATCCCCTCCGCTCCCAGGGCCTCGACCAGGCCCGGTGCGTCTTCCTCGACCATGACGGCGAGGATCAAGCGCTTGGGTGGACGTTCCTCCCGTTCGAACAGGTCAGAAGGGGGCGCGTTCGTGCTCGCATCATCGGTGTTCTCGCGATACGCGAAGCTCGCCGGCGCCATCCGGTCGCGATCGGCGCCGGCCGCTCGACCCTCGGCGTCGTCGGGGGTCGGGCCTGGCTCGAGCAGGCCGCCGCAGTTGGTACAGATCGTGTAGCCGGCTCGGTACTCGGCACCGCAGTCCGGGCAATGGACGACGTCGTTCATCCGGTCGGCGTCAACGGACGTCGGCGCGTCCGTTCATGGGCGGCACGCCTTTGCGCGCGAACTCGACCCACTGCCCG
>Ga0070707_100006092_pt1 | contig 11247 bp, 8 predicted proteins | sample KBSK5502metaG_FD_65468 | JGI IMG/M metagenome (GOLD analysis project Ga0070707, IMG submission 65468) | Corn, switchgrass and miscanthus rhizosphere microbial communities from Kellogg Biological Station, Michigan, USA - KBS K5-50-2 metaG | ecosystem: Host-associated > Plants > Roots >... | reverse complement strand
AAGACCACCCGCTCGGCGGAGGAGTGGCTGATGTCACGCTCGTGCCAGAGGGCCACGTTCTCGAGCTCGGTCGCCGCGTACCCGCGGACCACGCGGGCCAGGCCGCAGACGCGCTCGGTCAGCACCGGGTTGCGCTTGTGGGGCATGGCGCTGGAACCCTTCTGGCCGGCGCCGAAGGGCTCCCGGACCTCGGAGACCTCGCTGCGCTGCAGGTGCCGGATCTCGAGGGCGATCCGCTCCATGCCGGCGGCGGCCACCGCCAGGGCGCTCATGAAGGCCGCGTGGCGGTCGCGGGAGACGACTTGGGTCGACACCTCGTCCACCGCCAGCCCCAGCCGGCCGCACACGTACTCCTCGACCCGGGGGTCGACGGTGGCGTGGGTGCCCACCGCGCCGCTCAGCTTGCCCGTGGCGGCGTCTCTGGCGGCGCCGGCAAGGCGGCGGCGGGCGCGGTCGAGCTCGGCCACCCACCCAGCGACCTTGAAGCCGAAGGTGATGGGCTCGGCATGGATGCCGTGGGTGCGGCCGACCATGGGGGTGCGCCGGTGCTCGAGCGCGAGCGCGGCACAGGCCTCGCGCAGGCGTCCGAGGTCCTCGTCGATCAGGTCGGCGCTCTCCTTGACCTGCAGCGCGAAGGCGGTGTCGACGACGTCCGAGCTGGTGAGCCCAAGGTGCAGCCAGCGGGCTTCCGGCTGGCCGACCGACTCCCCGACCACCGTCAGGAAGGCGATCACGTCGTGGCCGACGGCCTCCTCGACTTCCTGGATGCGCTGGACGTCAAAGGTCGCGTGGCGCACCTTGGGGAGGGCGTCGGCGGGTATGCGGCCCAGCTCGGCCCAGGCTTCGCAGGCCAGGATCTCGATGCGCAGCCACAGGTCGAAACGGTGCTGATCCGACCAGATCTCCCTCATCCGGGGCGGCGAGTAGCGCTCGATCACAGAACGGGGTCCCCGAAAAATCGCAGATTTTTTGGGGTGTTCAAGGGGGCGAGGAGATTATAGGTTGCCGGTCGGGAAACCACATCTTGTGCTGGCTACGGAAAGTGGCCACAAGATGTGGGCGGGCCGGCACTGCTCGATAATCTCCACTCTGCATGTCCGCCCCTCGTAACCAAGCTCGCCCATGACTCGTTCGAACGGACGACTGGGCGGATGAGCAGCCTGCCTACGCACGCCGACGAGATCGAGCTCGTCGAGCGCGCCAAGCGGGACCCGGCCGCGTTCGGGGAGCTCTACGACCGCCACTTCAGTCAGATCTATAGGTTCGTGTATTCAAGGGTTAGGGATCAGTCTGGAGCCGAGGACGTCACCTCAGAGGTCTTCATGAAAGCCCTCCGCGGCATCGGCCGCTATCAGCACACGGGCCGGCCCTTCTCGGCCTGGCTGTACCAGATCGCGGTCAACGCGGTGAACGACCGCTACCGCTCGCAGCGCCCGACGGAAGACATCGACAGCCAGATCTCGATCTCGACCGGCGGCCCCGCGCTCGACGAGATCGCGATCCAGAACGAGGAGGTGCGCCGGATCTGGACCCTGGTCGAGACCCTGCCCGGGCCGCAGCGCACGGCCATGGTCCTCAAGTTCCAGGAAGACATGAAGATCGATGACATCGCCGCCGTCATGGGCAAGAGCCCGGGCGCGGTGAAGCTGCTCATCCACCGCGGCGTGACCCGGATCCGGGAGAACGTGGGCGCCCCGGGGAGGCGGGCGCGATGAGTCACGACTCAACCCCAAAAAATCTGCGATTTTTCGGGGGCCCCAATTGAGTCACGACTGGGGCAACGATTTCGCCGACCTCGACGAGCTCTTCCCCGACCCCGAAGACCGCCGCCTGGCCGCGGTCCTGACCTCGGTCAAAGCCCCCGAGGTCACCGCCGACCCGGCCTTCCGCTCCCAGCTCCGCCGGGAGCTGATGCAGGAGGCTTGGGGCCGCGGCGAGCGCCGGCGCCGGGCGCGGGGCGCCGGCGGCTTCTGGCGCGGGATCTTCGCGCCCGCGGGCTTCGCCTGGGCCGGGGCGGTGGCGGGCGTGGTCATGATCGCGCTGGTCGTCTTCGCGCTCAGCCACGGCGCCGGGACCGACAACACCGTCTACGTCAGCTACAACGTCGACCTCATCCACCCGGTGGCGGCGGTGCAGCCCATCGAGGTCAAGTTCAGCCAGCCCATGGACCAGCAGGCCACCGAGGCCGCCGTGCAGATCACGCCCGCGACCCAGGTCCAGTTCCAGTGGACCGACGCCACCACGCTCAGGATCACGCCCAGCGCCGGCTCCTTCGCACCCAACACGCAGTACACGGTCAACATCGCGCCCACCGTGGCCAAGACCGCCAGCGGCGCTGCGGTACCGGCGGTCAAGCCGGCGGTGTTCACGGTCGCCCCGACGCCGGCCGCCACCCCCACGCCGACGCCCACGCCCTCGGCCAGCCCCCCGCCACCCCGGGGCGTCTCCGGTGAGCGCCAGGTCGCGGCGGGCACGGCCACCGGGATGGCCTGGCTGCCGGACGGCTCAGCGCTGCTATACATCGCCGGCGACAGTCGCTTGATGAAAGTCTCGGCGGCGGGATCCGCGCCCGCGGCGGTACTGGCGGGGCCGGGCGTGCTGCGCTTCGCGGTCTCGCCCGACGGCGCCACCGTCCTCTTCGCCACGGCCTCCGACGTGAGCACGGTGGCGATCGACGGTTCACACCCGGCGGAGGTGGCAAAAGCCGCGACCTGGGCCGTGGGCTGGGCGGCCGACAAGCCCGAATACGCGGCCGAAACCTCGGTGGTCACGCCCGCCGGCGAGATCAAGCTGGACCGCGCCAACGCCCCCGGCGTGCTGGTGGCCTTCTCGCCCGACGGGTCGAAGCTCTGGTACGGCGGCCACGTCCTCGACCTGGCGACCAAGAAGGCCTCCGACTGGCCGCACGCCTCGACCTCCTTCCTGGCCTGGTCGCCCGACTCCCAGCGCGTGCTCTACGCCGCCACCGACGGCCTCTGGATCGCCGGCTTCGACGGCGGCTCCCCGGTGAAGGTTTCCGGCGCGACCGGCGTCACGGCGGTGTCCTGGACGCAGGCTTCGCTGATCGTGTACGCCGCCGGCCAGGCCCTCTGGACGGTCGACGCCGTCGCCGCCAAGGAGCAGCAGGTGGCCACCGGCGAGTACGGCCAGCCGGTGCTGGCGCCGCGCGGCCAGAACCTGGCGTTCGCGCGTGGCGGCGGGCTGTGGTCGGGACAGCTGCTGGCCGGCACCACGCCGGCGGCGGCGCTGACGCTGGACCAGGCCGCGGCCGCGGTGACGTTGTTCATGAAAGCCCGCGCCGACGGCGGCGCGGACCTGGCCCAGTCCTTCCTGGACGCCCAGGGCCGGCGCGACTTCACGGCGCAGGGCGGGCCGCAGCTGCTGCGCACCACGACGCCTAAGCTCTCGCGCTCGTTCACGGTGCTCTCGGGCGCGGCCGGCGGCTCGGCCCGCTTCGTCGAGCGGCTGGTGCTGGCCGACGCCTCCGGCAAGGACGTGTATCAGCTCGACGAGGCGCTCACGCTGGTGGCAGACCCCAGCGGCAAGGTGCTGGTCGACCACGCGGTCGACGGGACGGCCTTCGTCTACGGCGCCGGCCCCGCGGTGCTCTCCGTGGCGCTGGAGTCGGGCGCCTACAAGGTGTCCTTCGACTCCGACCTCACCGGCGCCTCCGCCACCGCGGGCGTCCGGCTGCTGGATTCGGCGGGCAAGCCCGTGGCGGTGACGGCGTCGGTCCGGGGCCGCGACGTGGTCCTCCCCGTACCGGCGGGCGCCGCGGTGGCCAAGCTGGTGGTGCTGCCTGCGCTGAAGGACAAGGACGGCCACGGCGCGACCGCCGAGTACGACCTAGACCTGACCCCCCTCGCCCTGGGCGGCTAGCCGCCCGAGCCGCCAGGCGGCGCGGCAGAGAGCGCTGACCGCGGTGGCGTGCGCGATGCCCCCCGCAAGGGCCTCCTCGACCGCCTCGGCCAGCGGCAGTCGGCGGGTGATCATGTCGGCCTCGTAGCGCTCGGGCGCCCGCGAGACCGCCCGCAGGTCGCGGGCCAGGAAGAGGAACTGCCGCGCGTCGAGCAGCGCCGAAGGGCGCAGCACGCCGAGCGGCTCCCAGCCGCCGGCGAGCAGCCCCGCCTCCTCCTCGAGCTCCCGGCGCGCGCCGTCCAGGGGCTCCTCGCCCTCCTCGAGGGTGCCGGCCGGGACCTCCCACGAGGTTTCCCGCCAGGGGTGTCGCCACTGCCGGACCAGGACCGTCGTCAGGTCGTCGAAGACGGGGACGATGAAGGCGGCCGAGGTGGCCCGGAACCATCGGTTCTGGTGGTGCGACCCGTCGGGCATGTCGATCTCGTCTACGACAAGCGCGAAGCGGCCTGAGCGGGCCAGCTCGCGCGAAGAGCGCGTGGTGTACGGCTGCTCGGAGGCGTGCTCCAGGCTCAAGCCTTGCGGCGGCGCTCCAGCATCTCGCGCGCCGCGCGCTGGGGGACGCCTTCCCGGAAAGCCTCGACCAGGAACGGGATCGAGTTCTCGATCGACTCCTCCAGCGGCTCGTTGAGCCAGTCCTCGATCAGCTCCTTCTGGGCCCGCACGGTCGAGGGGTGATGGCCGGCGACGCGGGCGACCAGGGCTACGGCCGCGTCGACCACCGAATCCGGCTCCACGACGCGGTTGACCAGGCCCCAGGCCAGCGCCTGCTCGGCCGAGATCGGCTCTCCGGTCAGCAGCATCTCCTTGGCGCGACCGAGGCCGATGTACTGCATCAGGAGCGCGGCGTCGATCACCGAGGGCAGGCCGACCGCCACCTCCGGCATCCCGAACTGGGCATCCGGCGAGCAGACCCGGAAGTCGGCCGCCACCGCCACCTCCAGCGCGGCCCCCAGGCAGTGCCCGCGCACGGCCACCGCGACCGGCTTGGGCAGGTTGCGGATCTGCGCGCAGAGGTCCTTCAGCATCTCGATCAGCGCCCGGGCACTGTCCGGGTTGCCGGTCGCGAACTCGGACACGTCGACGCCCGTCGAGAAGGCCGCTCCCTCGCCCGTGATCACCAGGCCCCGCACCTGGCGCTCGCCGCCTGCCTCGGCGACCCGGTCGCGCAGGGTGCGGGCCATATCCCTGGTCAGCGCGTTGCGCTTCTCCGGCCGGTCGATGACGACCAGGCGGATGCCGCCCTCCAGCGTCTCGGCGCGGATCACGCCGGCCTCATCAAAGCCGCCACCGCCGCCGCCGCCGCCGCGACCCGGCGGGCGTCCGACGCGTAGTCCATGGGCGAGGTCTCGCCCAGGAATCGCTTCATCTCCTCCAGCAGCTCCGGGTGGTCGTCGATGAAGCGCGTGCTCAGGTTGCCGGCCAGGAAGTCGGGGCTCTCCAGGATGGCGCGGTGGTAGGGGATGGTGGTCGCCGGCCCCACCAGCACGAACTCGCGCAGGGCGCGCCGGGAGCGGGCGATGGCCTCCGCCCGGTCACCGCCGCTGACGATCAGCTTGGCCACCAGCGAGTCATAGTTGGGCGGCACCTCGGAGCCGGGGCCGAACCCGGAGTCGACGCGCACGCCCGGCCCGGCGGGCGCCACCCAGCGGCTGATCCGCCTGGGGTTGGGGATGAATTTGCGCGCGGGGTCCTCGGCGTTGATCCGCATCTCGATGGCGTGGCCCCTCCACTCCACCTCGTCCTGGCCGAACGACAGGTGATGGCCGGCCGCCACCCGGATCTGCTCCTTCACCAGGTCGATGCCGGTCACCTGCTCGGTGATCGGATGCTCCACCTGGAGGCGGGCGTTGACCTCGAGGAAGTAGAAGTCGCCCTCGCTGAAGATGAACTCGACGGTCCCGGCGTTGGCGTAGCCGGCCGCCTTCACGGCCTTGATCGCTGCCTGTCCCATCCGCCTGCGAATCTCGGGCGTGACCGCGGGCGACGGCGTCTCCTCGAGGATCTTCTGGTGCCGGCGCTGGATCGAGCACTCGCGCTCGCCCAGGTGCACGGCGTGGCCGTGGTGGTCGGCGATGACCTGGATCTCGATGTGGCGCGGCTTGGCCACGTACTTCTCGACATAGACGGTGGCGTCGCCGAACGCCGAGCGCGCGGCGTTGGTGGCCGTGGTCAGGGCGGGGATCAGGTCCTCCTCCCGCTCCACCACCTTCATGCCGATCCCGCCGCCGCCGCCGCTGGGCTTGACGATGACCGGAAACCCGATGCCGCGGGCGATCTCGGCGGCTTTGTGAGGATCGTCGATGGCCTCCGAGCCCGGCGTCACCGGCACCCCGTGCTTGCGCGCCAGGGCCTTGCCCGCGAGCTTGGACCCGATAGCGCGCATGGCCGCCGCCGGGGGGCCGATGAAGACGATGCCGTGGGCCTGGCAGGCTTCGGGGAACTGGGGCCGCTCGGAGAGGAACCCGTAGCCGGGGTGGATCGCCTCGGCGCCGTGGTCGGCGGCCAGCTTGACGATCTTCTCCAGCTGCAGGTAGGACTCGCTGGGCGGCGCCGGGCCGATGTGGAAGGCTTCGTCGGCGTAGCGGGCGTGGATGGCGTCGCGGTCGGCGTCGGAGTACACGGCGACGGTCTTGATGCCCAGCTCGCGGCAGGCGCGGAAGACGCGGATCGCGATCTCGCCGCGATTCGCGACCAGCACCTTCTTGAAGAGCTTCTTCATCCGGGGTCCCCGCAAAATCGGAGATTTTGTGGGGTGGTCACGCTATCGCGAGGATCGCCTGGTTGGGGCTGACCACGTCGCCTTCCTTGACGTAGACGTCGACCACGCTGCCGGCCACGGTGGTCACGATGTCGTTCTGCATCTTCATGGCTTCCAGCACGGCCACCACGTCCCCGAGCTTGACCGGGTCGCCTTTCTTGACCGGCAGCTTCACGATCAGGCCCTGCATGGGCGCCACCACGGCGCCGTCGCGGGGCATCGGGGCGGCCGCCGCAGGCGCGGTCCCGGGGCCGGCCGCCGCCACCGCCAGCCCGGCGCCCGACACCCGGACCTTGAAGACCTCGCCGTCGACCTCGACGTCGAACTCGGCCACCGCGGGCGCGGGAGGTGGGGGCGAGGGCTCGAGGGCGGGTGCCGGCGGCGACGCGGCGGCCGGCTCCCTGCCGTTGCTGACGGCGGCCTTTTCCTTGGGCTTCTCCTTCTTCTCCTCGCGCGGACCGCGCAGCAGCTTGAGCGCCAGCGCCGGGAAGAGCAGGTAGTTCAGAACGTTGCCGTCCGAGGGCTCGAAGCCCTCCTTCTTCAGCTGCGCCCGGGCGTCGGCGACCTGCGGGTCGAGCAGGTCGGCGGGCCGGATCGTGATCGGCTCCTCGCGGCCCAGCACCAGTCGCCGCACCTCGGGGTCGGCGGGCATCGGGGGCCGCCCGTAGAGCCCCTGAAGGTAGTCCTTGAGCTCCTGCGTGACGGTCTCGTAGCGCGCCTTGCCGAGGACGTTGAAGACGGCCTGAGAGGCGATCATCTGGCGCACCGGGGCCACCAGCGGCGGGCTGCCGAGGTCCGCACGCACGCGCGTGACCTCCTTCTGCACTTCGTCGAAGCGATCGCCGGCCCCGTGCTGCGCGAGCTGGCGCTGGATGTCCTCGAGCATGAAGCCCGGCATCTGGTAGCGCAGCACGTCGGTGTCGACGCGGTCGACGAACTTCGACATGTGCTCGACGTGGCGCCGCTTGACGGGCTCCAGGAGGTCGGTCACCTCGATCAGCCGGTCCATGCTGAGCCCGGTGTCGTAGTCGCCGCCGGCCAGGGCGGCCACCACGCTCTCGCAGCCCGGCTGGGAGGCGCCCCAGGCCAGCGGCGACATGGCCGTGTCCACCACGTTGGCGCCGGCCTCGATGGCCGCCATGTAGGACATCGGCGCCATGCCGCTGGTGCAGTGCGAGTGGACGACGACGGGCAGCGACACCGCCTCTCGGAGCGCGGTCACCAGCTCCCAGGTCACCTGCGGCGAGAGCAGTCCAGAGGTGTCCTTGACGACGACCTCGTCGCAGTCGAGCTCAGCCAGGCCCTTGGCCAGCGAGCACCACAGCTGCAGCGTGTGCGCGGGACTGATCGCGTAGGAGAGAGCGCCCTGCACTCGCTTGCCGGCCGCCTTGGCGGCCGTGATCGCGGCCTCCATGTTGCGCAGGTCGTTGAGGGGGTCGAAGACGCGAAAGGCGTCCACGCCGCAGGCGGCGGCATGGCGCACGAACAGCTCCACCGTGTCGTCCGCGTAGTTGCGGGTGCCGACCAGGTTCTGGCCGCGGATCAAAGCCTGGATGGGCGTGCCGGGCACCGCCTTCTGGAGTCCGCGCAGGTACTCCCAGGGGTCGGATCCCAGGCGCAGGAAGGTCTCGAAAGTGGCGCCTCCGAAAGCCTCCAGGGAGTGGAAGCCGATGCCTTCCATGCGCGCCGCGATGGGCAGGATCTCGTCCGGCAGCATGTGACCGCCAAGCAGCGACTGGTTGCCGTCCCGGAAGGTGGTGTCGGTGAGCTTGAGCGCCGGCGCCTGCTTCTTCTTGGCCATCAGCGCGTGGCTAAGGCCCGCCGCGCCGCCCCGTGCTTGGCCGCGACCTCCTCGTCGGTCACGCCCAGGATCCGCGCCGCCAGCCAGGCCGCGTTCTTGGCCCCCGCCTCGCCGATGGCGACCGTGGCGACCGGGATCCCGGCCGGCATCTGCACGATCGAGTAGAGCGAGTCGAGGCCGCCCAGGTGCTGGGTCGGCACCGGCACGCCGATCACCGGGAGGTCGGTCCAGGCCGCGACCACGCCGGGCAGGTGAGCGGCCCCGCCGGCGGCGGCGATCACCACCCGGAGCCCGCGCGCGCGGGCGCTGGTGGCCCACTCCATGACCCCGGCGGGGTCGCGGTGGGCGCTGCAGACCTTGAGCTCGTGCTCGATCCCCAGCGCCTCCAGCTGGGCGGTGCACGACTCCATCAGGGGCAGGTCGGACTTACTGCCGAGAATCACCCCTACCTCAGCCAAGCGCGGCCTCCTGAGCAATATCCGATCGGAAGTAGGCTCCGGCAAATCGTACCCGCACGGCTCCGGCGAGGGCGTTGACGCGGGCTTCGGCCGCGTCGGCCCCCAGGCCCACCGAAGTCACCACCCGACCGCCGCTGGTGACCAGCCCGCGGCCCGGTACGAAGCGCGTGCCGGCATGGAAGACCAGCACGCCGGGCGGGATGGTGGCCAGTCCCGTGATCGGCAGTCCGGTCTCGTAGGCGTCGGGGTAGCCGCCCGACGCCACCACCACTCCGACGGCGGTGCGCGGGCTCCAGCGCAGCGGGGGTTGGCTGGAGAGATCGCCGCGCGCCGCGGTCAGCATCAGCGCGACCACATCCGACTCCAGGCGCGGCAGGACGACCTGGGCTTCGGGGTCTCCGAAGCGCGCGTTGAACTCGATGACGCGCAAACCGTCGCGCGTCATCATGAGCCCCGCGTAGAGCACGCCGCGGTACTCGGCGCCCCTGCGGGCCAGCTCGCGGACGGCCGGCTCCAGGATGGTTTTCACGGCCTCCTCGACGACTGCGTCATCGGCACCGAGGGCAGGCGAGTAGGCGCCCATGCCGCCCGTGTTGGGACCCTCATCGCCGACGCGCGCACGCTTGAAGTCGCGCGCGGCCGCCAGCGGCACGACGTGGGTGCCGTCGGTGACGCCGAAGACCGAGAGCTCGGGCCCTTCCAGGCGCTCCTCGACCACGATCGTGGACCCGGCGCGGCCGAAGGTCTTTTTGACCAGCATGGCCTCGATCGCCCGCCCGGCCTCCTCGACGCTGCCGCAGACCACCACGCCCTTGCCCAGGGCCAGGCCGTCGGCCTTGACCGCCACCCGGCCCTGGTGGCGGCGCACGAAGTCGAGGGCCCGGCCGGCCTCGGTGAAGGTGCCGTGGGTCGCCGTGGGAATGCCGGCGCTGCCCATCAGCTCCTTGGCGAAGGCCTTGCTGGACTCGATGCGCCCGGCGGCCCGCGAGGGGCCGAAGACCGGGAACCCGGCGTCGCGCAGTGCGTCGCCGGCGCCCGCGGCCACCGCGGACTCGGGACCCAGCACGGCGAGCCCGATGCGCTCCTTCTTGGCGAAGCGCACGAGGCCCGCGACGTCGTCGGCCTGCACGGGCACGTTCCGCGCCAGGCCCCCGGTGCCACCGTTGCCGGGGGCGCAGTAGACGCGCGTGGTCAGCTCCGACTGCACGCATTTCCAGGCCAACGCGTGCTCACGCGCACCCGAGCCGACGATCAGGATCTTCAAAAGGCGCCCGAATGCCTGATATCCCGGGATATCAGGCATGAATTGCGGCGCGAATGGCAGATATCCCGGGACATCAGCGACTGGCGGCGCCTCACTGGTCGTCTTCTCTGCGCGCCCGGCTGACCCACAGGCGCACGGCGATGTAGAACGCGATTCCGAAGATCGCCAGCGCTATCAGGCCGGCGAGCTCGAGGCTCAGGTCAGGCCTATTCCCACTCTATGGTCCCGGGTGGCTTCGACGTGATGTCGTAGACGACCCGGTTGACACCCGGCACCTCGTTCACGATGCGATTGCTGATCTTCGCCAGCACCTCGTAGGGCACCCGCGCCCAGTCGGCGGTCATGGCGTCCTCGCTGGTCACGATGCGCACGGCGACGACGTTGGCGTAAGTGCGCCCGTCGCCCATCACCCCGACCGTCGACAGCGGCGTCAGCACCGCGAACGACTGCCAGACCTGCCGGTAGAGGCCGGCCTTCTTGATCTCGTCGACGACGATCCAGTCCGCGTCCCGCAGGACGTCGAGGCGCTCCTTGGTGACCGGCCCCAAGCACCGGATGGACAGCCCCGGGCCCGGGAAGGGCTGGCGCTGCACCATGTCCTCGGGCAGCCCCAGCTCGGCGCCCACCGCCCGCACCTCGTCCTTGAACAGGTAGCGCAGCGGCTCGATCAGCTGGAAGCGCAGCCCGGGCGGCAGCCCGCCCACGTTGTGGTGGGTCTTGATCTTGGCCGCGCTGGCTACGGTGTCGTGCGCCGTCGACTCGATGACGTCGGGATAGAGCGTGCCCTGGGCCAGGAAGTCGATATCGCCCAGCGCCCTGGCCTGCTCTTCGAAGACCTCGATGAAGACGCGGCCCACAGTCTGGCGCTTGGTCTCGGGATCGGTAATGCCCGCGAGCGCGGCCAGGAAGAGCTCGGAGGCGTCGGCGTAGCGGATGTCCATGTCCAGGTTGCCGTGCATGACGTCGAGCACGCGCTCCGGCTCCTCACGTCGCAGCAGGCCGTTGTTGACGAACACGCAGGTGAGCTGGTCGCCGATCGCGCGGTGGA
>Ga0070707_100006091_pt1 | contig 11250 bp, 11 predicted proteins | sample KBSK5502metaG_FD_65468 | JGI IMG/M metagenome (GOLD analysis project Ga0070707, IMG submission 65468) | Corn, switchgrass and miscanthus rhizosphere microbial communities from Kellogg Biological Station, Michigan, USA - KBS K5-50-2 metaG | ecosystem: Host-associated > Plants > Roots >... | reverse complement strand
TGATCGCGACCGCGCGCTCCTTGAAGATCGGGTCGTCCGAGCCGTTGTACTTCTCCTGGCACGCCTTGACCGACTCGGCTTCGATCCTCGCTTGCGCCGGATCGTAGACGCCGCACGGCAGGTCACAGTGCGCATGAACGACGCGCGTCGGTGCGAGCCAGCTCATGATGTCCATGCGATTCCTCCTCTCGAAGGGTTTCACTGGGAGGTATACCACCCTGCGCGAATCGCTAGCATCTCGGCATGAAAAAGCGTTTCGGTCTCGTGGCGCTCGCAGCCGCCGCGCTGGTGTTCGCGCGCGTGCGCCGCGGCTGGTTCCCCGTTCGCGTCGACGGCCCGAGCATGCTTCCAACGTTGCGGCCGGGAGATCTACTCGCCGTGCGGCCGGTCCGGCCTGATGAGCCGCGCACCGGGCAGCTCGTCGTCGTCCGTCGCGGGGACATCGAGATCGTGAAGCGCGTGTCGGCAACGGTGGACGGTCACGCGCTCGGCGCAGATGAGATCTGGCTCATGGGAGATAACCCGGACGCATCGATGGATAGTCGAACCACGGGACCGGCTGCTCGACGTGATGTTGTTGGGATCGTGCGCGCGCGCTACAAGCCGCTTCGTTCGCTTCGGCTTTTCTAAGCGCGCGCTGCTGCGCGCTCGCCTTGGCCGAGGTACGCGCGCGCGAGCTCGTACCCCTCTTTCATCAGCCGCTGGGTGTGCGACGTGTCGTTGAAGCGGATCGGGCCCGGCGTGGGCGGGGGGACGAACCGAAGATCGGCTTCGTTGGCGAAGCGCTGCAGGTCGAGGTCAACGCGTGCGGCGCGCGAGTGCGCGAACGCTTGAAGAAGAACGTCGAGCGGCCGGCGGATCTCCAGCGTGGTCGGCTTCGGTGCGCCGCATGTCAGGACGTAGATCCGTCGAGCCCCCATCTCGACGGCGACAGAGATCGGCACGTTGTTGACGATGCCGCCGTCGACGTAGAGCTCACCGTCGATCAGAACCGGCGGGAAGATCCCCGGTAGTGCGGTAGTCGCGACGAGCGGTGGCGCTATCGGGCCCGATTCGAAGATGTGCTCGGCGCCGGTACGCAGGTTCGCCGCCACGATCGAGAGCGGCTTCTGCAGCTCTTCGAAGGACCGTACCCGCAGCTTGCGGACGAGAGCCCGGATGCCGTCGTTCGAGTAGAGGTGGTCGCCCTTACGGACGAAGTGCATCACGCGCTGCACGCGAGTGCCGGGAAAGAGATCGTCGCCGTGCAACGATGTCCAGACGTCTGAGAGGAGCTCGACACCGGCTAGAGTCGGATCGGCGGCGATCGCGGCTGCGTTGAGCGCACCCACGCTCGTCCCGATCATGACGTCGGGCTCGATCCCGGCTTCGATCAGCGCACGCAGCTGCCCGACCTGAACGGCTCCGAGGACGCCGCCGCCCGAAAGGACGAAGGCGACGTGCGGGCGCTTGCGCGCGCGGACGGTGCGCAACGGGCGAACATAGCGGCCGAGCTTCATCGCTCTCCTAGCAACTCCTTACCCTCTTCAACGACGCTCGGGTGCAAATGATGTCCGTTTGATGATCACGAGGGGTCATCTTTCGGCCAAGGCTACGACGCGCCCCGCGCGTCCCCGCGAACGCGGGAACGGCCTCGGACCAGGCACTTCGGACGAACGAGCAGCCTGAGGCGATGACTAGTCAGTCTGGCCCTTGGGCAGCGGGCCGACCCGCTCGATCTGCCATCCGGTGTCGTCGTCGTGCTGGCTCAAACGGACGCGACGACCGGCCGCTCGAACGACGAAGACCCGCGCGCGGCGCCCGGATTCCTCGACGATAGCGCGCCAGTCGATCGCTTGGATCGGCACCTCGTGCCCGCCGACGACGATCACGCGAGGCTCTTCATCGGCACGCGACCCTGCATAAGCGCGTACCGTGACGATTTCGCCGGGTTGCAGCATGTCCTCCGGTTTCGGCGGGCGATGCCGCCGGCGCGTCCACCATCCTTTGAGACCCATCTCCCGTCTCCTTTCCCACGACCAGAACAAGAGCGCCGCAAAGAAGAATGCACCTGCGATCGCCCACACCAGCCAGCCGCTGTCGGCGTGCTGCTCGTACGCGAGTCCGATGATGCCGATCCCGACGACGCGCGCGATGTTGAAGGTCATGTCGTACAGCGAGAACGCACGGCCGCGAACCATGTCGGCCATCTCCTCTTGCACGATCGTGTCGACCGGGATCTTCGCGAGCGCGTAGGAGATGCCGACGAGCACCGTCCCGATCAGTGCGTTGACCTTCGAGAAGTGCGGCGCGGAGACGAGATTGCCGAGGCCCCCGACAGCAAACGCAAGCGGGACGAGCGTGTCGTGCCGCAGGCGCCGACCGATGAATGGAACGAGCACCACACCGACCCCGATGCCGGCAGCAAGGACCCCGAGCACGAAGGCCGCCGAGCCAACCTTCAGCTGCAGCACATGGATGAAGAAGAACACGAGCACCCCGCTCATGGCGCCGACGAGCAGCTGGATCGTGGTGATCGCGGCGAGGGCGTACACGACGCGCGCGTTGCGGGCCACGATGCGCGCGCCGTCGATCATCTCGTTGACCACGTCTTTGAGCTCGCGCCACAGCGGTGCGCGCTCGGGCGTGAAGCCTCGGTGCACCGGGATCGCGCGCGCCGTCACTGCGCTACCTGCGAAAGCGACGCTCGAAACGGCGGAGGCGAACGTACCGCCGGTGACGGCAGAGATGCCGGCACCGACCCCCTGCCCGACGACATTCGCGATGCTGCCGCCGGTCGTGGCGACGGTGTTCGCGACCAAGAGATCTTCCTCGTCCACGAGCTGTGGCAGGACCGCAGACATCGTTGCGAGGAAGAAGCGGTTGGAAGAAAGGACGACCAGGACGACGAGATAGAAGGCCCAGCCCCGCTTGCCGAGGAGCACCGCGGCGGGGATCGTCGCTGCGCAGAGCGCGCGGCCGACCGGTACCCATGTGAGGATCTTCTGCCGCTCCCACCGATCGATGAAGACGCCGACGAACGGTCCGAGCGCGCTGTAGGGAACCAATGCGACCGCGAAGACGCCTAGGAGGGCGAGCGCCGGGTTCTTGCCGGGGTGGTCGAAAAGAAGGACTGCGCCGGCCGACAGCTGGAATACGCCGTCGCCCAGCTGCGAGACCATGCGAGTCAGGAAGAACCGACGGAAGCCGCTCGCCGTGAACAGCCGGCGCACCTGTTCACGCGTCGAGCGCTGGCCGCCTTTCGGCGCCGGGGATGAGGGAACCGGGCCGGACGAGCCGGCCGGTACCTCGTTCATCTCGTCAGTGGGCGTGGGTTCCGAGCTTCGCGAGCGTCGCAGGATCGAGGTGGACCTTGCCGTTCCCGTTCCGGCTCCCGTTGCCGTTCCCGTTCCCGTTCGTGCTGACGGCGGGCTCACCAGCGATGAAGCTTTCGACCATATGGCGCGCGACCTCGTCCGGGTACTGCTCCGGCGGCGACTTCATGAAGTAGGCCGACGGTCCGATCAGCGGTCCGCCGATGCCTCGCTCCAGCGCGAGCTTCGCGATGCGCACCGCGTCGATGACGATCCCCGCCGAGTTGGGGGAGTCCCACACTTCGAGCTTCAGCTCGGCGGTCAGGGGAACCTCGCCGAAGGCCTTCCCTTCGATGCGGATGTGCGCCCACTTCCGGTCCTCGAGCCACGGGACGTGGTCGGAGGGACCGACATGGATGTTCTCTTTTTGCATGTCCTGCGTGATGTTCGACGTTACGGCTTGCGTCTTCGAGATCTTCTTCGAGATCAGTCGTTCGCGCTCCAACATGTTCATGAAGTCCATGTTGCCGCCGAAGTTGAGCTGATACATGCGCTCGATCTTCACACCGCGGTCCTCGAACAGCTTCGCGAGCGTGCGGTGGATGATCGTGGACCCGACTTGGCTCTTGATGTCGTCGCCGACGATTGGCACCCCCGCGTCGCGGAAGCGCTGCGCCCACTCGGGCGTCGAGGCGATGAACACCGGCATGCAGTTCACGAATGCGACTCCGGCCTGCAGGGCAGCCTCGGCGTAAAAGCGCGCCGCTGCTTCCGAACCGACCGGCAAGTACGAAACCAGAACGTCGGTCTTCGACTCACGGAGCGCGGCGACGACGTCGACGACGGGTGCCGGCGATTCCGTGATCATTTCGCGGTAGTAACGACCGAGTCCGTCCAGCGTGGGACCACGGAGCACCTCCACGCTGAGCGGCGGGACATCGGCGAACTTGATCGTGTTGTTGGGCTCCGCGACGAGCGCCTCGGACAAGTCACGCCCGACCTTCTTGGCGTCGACGTCGAAGGCGACCGAGAACTCGATGTCGCGCACGTGCAACCCACCGAGCTCGATGTGCATCAAGCCGGGGACGTCGTCGGCCGGATCCACGTCACGATAAAAGTGGACGCCCTGCACAAGCGACGACGCGCAGTTCCCTGCTCCGACGATCCCTACTCTCACTTTGCGTTCTTTCATGTGGTTTCTCCCCTCAGCACACCGAGCCGTGAAGGATCGGTCCCGGGCTGGTTTCCGTTGGCTCCGCTGCCGTTAGCGCCATTGCCGTTAGCGACATTGCGCTCGGCTTCGATCATCCCTTCCAACCAGTGGATGTCGTGTTCCGTCTCGTTTGCGCCGTACTGCATGAGTTCGAGCGAATACGCGTCCACCCGCTCACGGAGCGTCTTGAGCGACTCTTTCATCTTGGCCAGGCGGTCTTGCAAGTACCCACGCCGCCGTTCGAGCAGCCTCCGCCTGGTTTCCGGCTTCGTGTAACGGAAAAAGGCAAGCCGCAACATAAATGCTTCACGGTCTTCTGTTGCGGAAGCACCGGATTCGTCCAGGAGGGCCTCGAACATCTCTTCGCCCTTCGGCGTGATCCGGTAGACGATCTTCTTCTTCCGTGTGATGGTCTCCCCGTCGGGGAACTCCATCTCGACGGCTTCCGCCTTGGACAGCTTCTTCAGCGTCGGATAGAGAGACCCGTACGAGAACTTCCAGGTATGCCCAAGCCGCTCGTCGAGGCGCTTCTTGACCTCGTAGCCGTACATGGGCTTCTCCTTGAGGAGACCCAGAACCGCAAGTTCCAGCACTACAGCACCTCGGTCTTAATCAATTCGATATATCGGACCGATATATCGTACGAGTATTGTAGCGACCGGCGAAGGGGGGTCAAGTTGCCTGGAAAGGGCGGGTCGGGACGATCCGAGCCCGGGCTCGAGGGCTCGTTCGGGTGGCTTCGCCGGTCTGGGGCGGATGGCTCGAGTGGGGGACCCACGAAGGGCGAGGAGAGTCGGCTCCTGCGTCGGACGGTCTCTCAGCAGGGGGTCGCTGTCGTCACCCGAGGCTCAGCTTTCTGCGCGTGCGATCGCGCGAGAACAGCTTCGTGTTCGCTCGCGATCGGTGTGCGCGAGGGATGCTCGGATGAAGCACGAAGCGAGTCGAGCGTCGCGAGATTCTTTTAATTCTCGTTTGTCCCGTGAGGCCCGCACTGGTTCTGGCCCGTTTGCGGGCGCTCGATACAATGACGCGACCATGCCGACCGTCGACTACCGGATGGCCCGAAGGGCGCTGTTGCGCGACCTTCGCAGCGGTCTTCGCTCGGTCGCAGACGTATGCGATGCTCACCCGGAGCTGATGAGGGCTGCTCGTTTCATCGGCGAAGAAACCGGCGAAGCGTGTCCGATCTGCGAGCAACCCGGGCTGCGCGTCCTGTTCTACACGTACGGCAAGGAGCTCAAGGGTAGAGAGAACGGGCGGGTCCGCCGTCGCGCGGATCTGATGGAGCTTCGCGAGCGCTTCGGCGAGTTCGCGTGTTACGTTGTCGAGGTTTGCACCGAGTGTTCGTGGAACCACTTGGTTCGCAGCTACCTCTCAGGCCACAAGCACGCGGTTTGACCACACTGCTCTTACTAATTTTGTGGGCTTACTAATTTCTTAGGGTTGCTCATCTCTTGGCTTACTCATCTCTTAGCCCCGGTTGGGATACCCGTTCCCGTTTCCCGGGTAGAGATAGCGCGAGAATCAAGTGACTCTGGCGAAAAAGGCGAAACAAAAGGCCGGGCGCTCCGGCTCCGGGCGCGCCCGGCGACGGCTTTTCCGCATCCTGCCGAGGCCGCAGGGGTGGAAGCAGTGGATTGCTCTGCTGATCCTCGGTCCGCTCGCGTTGCTCGTGGTGCTTTTCTTTGTGGCGTATGTGTTCGCGCGCGTCCCGAATCCCAACGACATCTCTACCGCGCAGTCGGTTCAAGTGTTCGACGATAAGGGCCACTTGATCGGCACCATCCATAGCGACGCCAATCGGATCTCGATCCCACTGAGCGACATCCCGCTCGACATGCAACACGCGGTGATCGCCACAGAAGACCGCACCTTCTACAGCAACCCCGGGATCTCGGTCGGCGGGATCGTCCGCGCTGCGTTCTCAGACGTCTTCGGTCACGGACATCAAGGTGGCAGCACCATCACGCAGCAGTACGTGAAGAACGCCTTCGTCGGCAACCAACCGTCGCTCCTGAGGAAAGCGCGCGAGGCGATCATCGCGCTGAAGCTTGCGCATACCCGTTCGAAGAACGAGATCCTCGAGCTCTACCTGAACACGATCTACTTCGGTCGCGGGGCGTACGGCGTCGAAGCTGCGTCGCTGACGTACTTCGGTCACTCGGCCAAGAAGCTCACCCTCGCCGAGTCTGCGCTCCTCACGGGCATCATCCGTGCTCCCGAGCTGTACGACCCCGCGAAGGATCTCCAGGCGGCGACCGATCGCCGCAGCGTCGTCTTAGATCTCATGACGCGCCAGGGGTTCATCACGCAGGCCCAAGCCGCCGCCGCCAAGAACGTGAAAGTGTCGGCGCGCGTCCGCGTGATCGGAGGCATCGCGCCCCATTTCTTAGAGCAAGTGCAGGAGATCCTCGAGCAGAACGTCTCTCCGAGGGAGCTCTATCGCGGTGGCGTTCGTGTTCGGGTCACGCTCGATCGCGACATGCAGAACGCGGCCAACGATGCGGTGCATCAAGTCTACGATCGAAAGACCGATCCCGACGCAGCGTTGGTGGCCATCGATCCGCACACCGGGGCAGTACGCGCGATGGTCGGGTCACGAGACTATGCGACGCGGCAGCTCAATCTCGCCGTTCAGGCATTCAGACAGCCGGGGAGCGCTTTCAAGCCGGCGACGTTGACCGCATACCTCGCGAACGGTGGATCGATCCTGGACAAGTACAAGGCACCGCCCACGATCACCGTCAACGTCCCTCCGTTTCCGCCGTACACGCTGTCGAACTACGACCGCGCCGGACACGGGACCTTGACGGTGGAACAGGCAACGTGGGGAAGCGTCAACACCGTGTACGCACAGCTGATCGCGAAGGCGGAACCCTTCAGGGTCGTCGAAGCCGCGCATCGCCTCGGGATCATCTCGAAGTTGAATGCCGTTCCGTCACTCGCGTTGGGCACGTCCGAGGTCTCTCCGCTCGAGCTCACCGACATGTACGCGACGTTCGCTGCCAGGGGCGTGCATCACACGCCGTACTTCATCGAGAGCGTCACGGACGCCAAGGGGAAGGTGTTGTTCTCGCAAAAGCCCGACAGCCAGCCCGCGATCGATGCCAACCTGGCCGACACCGTCAACAAGGTGCTGCAGGGCGTGATCCAGCACGGTACGGGCGCATCGGCGCAGATCGGCCGGCCGGCTGCAGGGAAGACGGGGACGACCGAGAGCCATCGTGATGCGTGGTTCGCCGGGTATACGCCCGAGCTGACCGCAGTCGTCTGGAATGGCTATGCGGACTCATTCCGTGCGATGAACAACGTCCGTGGGATCGCCGTCGTGGGCGCCTCGTTCCCCGCGAGGATGTGGCGCCTGTTCATGGAGCGCGCGCTGGCGAACCTTCCGGCGACCCCCTTCGCGGCTCCGCACCTCGCGTCGCCGTCGCCGACGACAACGGTGACGGCGAGCCCGACGCCGAGCCCGTCGGCGCCGGCTCCGACGCCGTCATCGACGGTTATCCCCTTGCCGTCGACCACGCCGTCCCCGAAGCCGAAGCCGAGCCACACCCCGACGCCAACCCCGACTCCTAGCCCCGGCGCAACGTAGCGGCCATGATGGTGGCCGGCGTTGGGAGGAGCCCTTGGCGATCAGCGAACCGAGCAAACGCGCGACAGCGGCGTCGCTCGTCCTCGCGCTTGCGGCGTGTGGGGTCGCGCTGATCATCGGGTACAACGCCAAAGATCTCTGCACGCGCCACCAGTGGGACGGCTACCAGTACCGGACGCTCTGTTACAACGACATCTTCTCGCTGTACACATTCCGCCATCTGGACGAGAAGCCCTTTCCATACGTCCAAGGCGACGGCAAGTTCGACAATGACAGATTGAAGAACGGGACTATCGGCGAAGCCGGCGATCTCGAGTACCCAGTCTTGACCGGTGTGCTCATCGGTGTCGTCGCGGAGGTTACGCACAACGGCATCGCGTTCTTCCATGCGACGGCGGTCATCCTCGCTGTCCTCGCGCTCCTCAGTGTCGCGTTGATGTGGCCGATGCTTCGAGATACGAGGCGGATCTTCTACTTCGCGATCGCGCCGTCGCTCATCCTCTACACGTTTCACAATTGGGATCTGCTCGCAGTGTTGCTCATGTGTGTCGGGCTACGCGCGTTCCATCACCGATCCGATGGCTGGGCAGGGACGGCGCTCGGATTGGGAGCAGCCGCGAAGGTGTTCCCAGGCTTGATCGTCCCTGCCCTTGTGCTCGCGCGCCGTCGAGAAACCGGGAAGGTCTCTTGGCGCATGATCGGAACGGCGATCGGCAGCTTCGTCGTCGTCAACGTGCCGTTCGCGATCATCGATCGAGCGGGCTGGTGGGCGCCGTGGAAGTTCCAGTCGACGCGTTTCCCGAACTTCGAGACGAGTTGGTACAACGTCTACAGACACCTCGCATCGCACTTCGGCAACTTCTGGTTCAAGACGTATCCGGGACTCACGAGCGAGTTCTCTGCAGCGCTCTTCGTCGGAGGCGCCTTGTTGTTGCTCTGGGCCGAGAGCAAGCGCGCGAAGTTCCGCCCCTACGCAACGTCCTTCGGCATCCTTCTGATCTGGCTTCTCTCGGCGAAGGTGTACTCACCCCAATACGCTTTGTGGCTTCTTCCGTTCTTCGCGCTCGTCGAGATACCGTGGCCGGGCTTCGTCGCCTTCGCCGTGTCGGACGCCGCCGTGTGGGTCACCGTGAGCTGGTTCTTCCTGTCTTTCAATCACCCGGAGCAGGCGCGCTTGGAATGGATCCTCGAGGCGCTCGTCTACGTGCGATACGCGGTGCTCATCCTGCTGCTGTGGATGTCCCGGCGCGCGGGCGAGAACGTCGTCCAGCCTCGACCAGCGCCGGAGCCCTCTGCGGGAGCCCTTGCTGCTCCGGTAGAGTTTTCGACGTGACCGACGAACGTCCGCATCCACAACAGGTCGTGAAGTTCGCCTTCTACAAGGTGGACCGCGCTTTCCGCGCGCAGCCGGAGGAAGAGCGTTCGGCCGCGCGCAAGGAGCTCGCCGAACTCCTCCTCGAATGGCGGGAGCGCTTCCCGATGCTGCGCACGTATTCGACTGTGGGCATGCGCGGTGACTGCGACTTCCTGATCTGGTCTGCGACCAAGACACTGGAAGAGGTCGCATCTTTGGAGACGGCGATCAGGCAGAGCACGATGGGGCGGTGGCTCGAGACGCCCTTCTCCTACCTCGCCATGACGAAGCGATCGCAGTACGAGGACCGCATCGGAGACAAGCGCGAGAAGCTACAAGTGAAGCCGGGGCGCGCCAAATACTTGTTCGTGTACCCCTTCGTGAAGAAGCGCGCGTGGTACATGCTGCCGTTCGAAGAGCGACAAGCGATGATGGACGTACATATCGAAGTCGGCCACCGCTTCCCAACCGTGAAGCTGAACACGACGTACTCGTTCGGTCTCGATGACCAGGAGTTCGTGGTCGCGTTCGAGACCGATCACCCCGAACACTTCCTCGACCTCGTGATGCAGCTCCGCGAGGCACGCTCGAGCGAATATACGTTGAGGGACACGCCGATCTTCAGCTGCATCGCGGGGGAGCCGCTGACGATCCTCGAAGGCGCCGGTTAGCTAGCCGTTCTGCAGCGCGCGCAAGACGAACCGGCAGTCGAACTCCGTTTCCAATGAGAATGAATCGTCCAGCACGCCGGTCTCGACGTCGATGGTGAGCGTGTCCTGGTCGGGATAGAGCTTGGCGAGCCAGCCCGGCGCCAGCACGGTGACCTCTTCGACGATGCCTACCTCGCGGGCGTCGGGCTCGGTGATGTGGTTGTCGTAGAGGTAGGGCGCGGTCGCATCGCAACACCCGTTGCTAAGGACCATCACGAGGTTGTCACGCCCTTCCGCGCGCACGCGGCGGACGATCTCCTCGGCGGCTGGCGTCGCTTGGATGCGCATGCACTCATGATAGGCACGCGGATAGCATCGGCGGCAGTGACGACGCCCAGAGCCTTCGCGTGGATCAAGCCGTGGATGGTCGTGGTAACGCTTGTGGTCGTAGCCGCGGTCGGTGCCACGGCCGTCTACTTCGTCGGTGAAGCGCAGCATCGGCGGGATCGAGCCGACATCCTTCGATGGGAGGCGCGCGCATTGCCCGCGGCGGAGGACGCGTCTGCGCTCCAGCGATCGCTTCGCGCTTCGATGCCGGTGGCCGAGATCGTCCAACTGCGATCCCGTCTCCAGCGCGACCTTGACGCGATCTCGCGCTCGCCGCTGCCCGACATCGTGAAGCCGGCGGCGGCAGCGTACGTCGACGCGATCCGGAAGACGGAGGGCAGTCTCGAGGCGATCGGCACCTCGGCGTTCCCGGTCGTGCAGAACCGAGCCAAAGCTGCCTTCGCCGCGGGTGCCGCGGCGGTCCAGACCCTCGTGTGCCGCGCGCGCCTGCCTGCCTGCGCAAGCCCTTGACCTGCGGTTTTACTCCGAAAAAGAAACTGGTGAAATGGCTTGACCAGTTACCGACACCGGTGTACAGTCCTTGGTGGTTAGGGACGGACCCGGAGGTGTGTCATGCACTGGTATCTGGCTGAAGGGCTGGCGAAAGAGCACCTGGAAGCACTGCGGCGAGCGGCCGGCGACGGGCGCCCAGGATGGGAGAAGCCATCGAAGCGACCGGGACGCGTCCGCCGAGCGATCGGCGTCCGGTTCGTTTCGGCGGGCCTTGGGATGGCGGCGGGTCTGAGGGCTGCTCGAAC
>Ga0070707_100006089_pt1 | contig 11254 bp, 9 predicted proteins | sample KBSK5502metaG_FD_65468 | JGI IMG/M metagenome (GOLD analysis project Ga0070707, IMG submission 65468) | Corn, switchgrass and miscanthus rhizosphere microbial communities from Kellogg Biological Station, Michigan, USA - KBS K5-50-2 metaG | ecosystem: Host-associated > Plants > Roots >... | reverse complement strand
AGAGCGGACTGACGACTCACGACTGACGGCTGCCAGGTTGCGGGCTGGTGGCGATTAGCTTTCGGTTATGTCCTCCCGCCGAGACTTCCTCGCCGCTGCGCTCGCCGTTCCGTCGCTTCCGTTCCTCCAGTCCCCGCCCTATGACCTGATCGTGAGGGGCGCGACCGTCTTCGACGGCACCGGCGCCGCGGGTCGCCGGCTCGATGTGGCGGTGCGCGGGTCGCGCATCGCCGCGCTCGGTGCCACGCTGCGGGGACGGGCGCGCGAGGACATCGACGCGAAGGGACTGGCGCTCGCTCCCGGATTCATCGACATCCATTCGCATGGCGACGGCACGCTCTACAACGATCCCAGCGCCGAGTCGGTGATTCGCCAGGGCGTCACCACCATCGTGGTCGGTCAGGACGGCGGGTCGAGGATCCCCGACCAGAGCGGCCGAACTTCGTTTGCGCCGCTCTTCGCGAGGCTCGAGGCCCTGCCGGTCGCGGTCAATGTGGCGACGATGGTGGGTCTCGGCACCGTGCGGCGGAGGGTCGTGGGAGAGGACAATCGCCCGGCGACGCCCGCGGAGCTGGTGAAGATGACGGCGATGGTGCGCGCCGCCCTCGAAAGCGGCGCGTGCGGCGCGTCGACCGGTCTCGAGTACACCCCCGGCGCCTTCGCCTCGCGCGAAGAGCTCATCGCGCTCTGCCGCCCGCTGGCACGCCGCCGTCTCCCCTACGCCACCCACATGCGGAACGAGGACGACACGCTGCTCGAGGCAATCGACGAAGCGATCGCAATCGCGCGCGGGGCGGGGTGCCCGCTGCAGATTTCTCATCTCAAGACCGGCGGCGCTCCGAACTGGGGAAAGATCGACGCGGTATTCGAGCGGATCGCCGCGGCCCGCGCGGCGCACATGGATGTGACCTTCGACCGGTATCCCTATACGGCCTGGTCCACGGGTCTCACCAACCTCTTTCCGGTGTGGGCGCTGGATGGCGGGGATGAGCCGTTCCTCAAGCGGCTGGACGATCCCGCGACCGCCGAGCGCATCAAGACCGAATCGCTCCAGAAGGTGGCGCTGGTGGGCGGCTGGAATCACGTCCTGCTGTCGAATGTTGCCGCGCAGGGCGACTCGGACGCGGTGGGGAAGCGTCTGGATGACTGGGCCCGGCTCCGCGGGCTCGAGCCCTATGCGGCCGCGGTCCTGCTGCTGAAGAACAGCGCGACGAATGTCAGCACGGTCGTGTTCGCGATGAGCGAGGAGAACCTCGAACGGTTTCTGGCGCACCCACAGGGGATGGTCTGCAGCGACGGCGGGGCGTTTGCCGTGAGCGGCCCCGCACGGGTGGGCCATCCCCATCCCCGAGGGCTGGGCACCTTCCCGCGGGTGCTGGGCAAATACGTCCGGGAGCGGAAGACCCTCTCACTCGAGAGCGCGATCCACAAGATGACGGGAATGCCGGCAAAGCGGCTCCGGCTCGCCGGGCGTGGCGGCATCGCGGTGGGCGCCGCGGCGGATCTCGTCGTGTTCGATCCTGCGACCATCATCGACAAGGCCACCTTCGAAGATCCCTTCCAGTATCCGGTGGGCATCTCGGCAGTGATGGTGAATGGAAAGCTGGCGCTTCGGGACGGCGCCCGCATCGGCACCGGAGCCGGCAAAGGGCTCCGTCCTGCCACCCGGGGCTGACCCGATGCCGGGAGGCGCCCGGTAGGGACCGCTTGCAGTTGGCGGGCTTCCTATCGAATTTCCCTGCACGTTCGGGATTCACCTCATCCGTAAGGATCGAGAATGCTGAAGGGTTGGGTGGTGCGCGTTCGATCGGCAAAATCGAACACCAAGGGTTGGCAGGCCCGGATTCCCTATGGCAAGGTGATTTCGGAAACCAAGAGCCGGCGCTTCAAAAGCCGCCTCTTTTCCGACACGGTGTACGGCGGATCGATCAAGGCCAAGGAAGCCGCCCTCCGCTGGCTCAAACGAACACCAGCTTCCCCTTCTCGGCGCTGAATCAGCCCGCCCCCGGCACGGTGATTTCCGCGCCGGGGTATGCCAGCATCGCCGGCAACCGCAGTCGTTCTTCGACGATGCCCCGGCTCCACATGAGCGCCCGCCCTTCGTCGGTGATCTGCCATTGATACCGGGTTCGCAGCGGGGAGGCGGCGACCACCGGAGAGATTCGCAGCGGCACGGACAGCGTGTTCAAGTCGGAGAGCTGGCAGATCAGGAACTCACCGCGGAGGAAGACGCGGAAAATGCGGAGGGATTCGACCTCGGCCTCTGTGTAGCTCGCCCGGCGGCGCAGCGATGCGCGCCGCTCCGGCCCGATGATGGTGGCGGATCGCCTGGTCTCGGCCACGGAGGCAGCCCTTCCCGAGAGGTAAAACCCTTCCTCAACGGTATGACGCCCCGGCTTCCGCCGATCAACACGGCACCTATCTGATCTGCTCTCCCGCCGCAAAATCGTACAGCGTCAGCCGGCGCAGCCGGTAGTAGGCCTGCCAATATCCGCGCAGTGCCTGCACGAAATTGCTCAGCGCCTGGTCCTTTTCGTTCTGCGCCACGTACAGATTGTCGATCGTGATCCTGCCGATGACATAGCGGTTGAGGGCGACTTCGAACCGCTTCGCGGCGACCGTGTCGCCTTTGGCCGACAGGGTCAGGTTACGGCGAGCCTGGGAAAGTTGAAGCGCCGCGAAGTGCGCATCCTGCGCCGTCTGTTCCAGCGTCGAGCGACCCTGATTCACGACCCGATCCCGATCGGCTTCGGCGGCGCGCACCGTTTCCTTGTGGGAACCCCATTGCAGCAAAGGGACCGAGAGCGAGAGTGAGAAGGCCCGTGCCTCCTGGAGGTTTTCGTAGGCCTGGCTCGCTTCCGGTCCGGTCGCGTTGTAGCCATAGCTCGCCTGAATGGTCGCGCCGATACCGCTGGCCAGCTTCGCTTCGGTGACCCGGCGCCGGGACTGGATCTCCTGCAGCTCGACGTCGCTTACGCTCGCGCGATTCTTGAGCGCCTCGACCACGGCGCGAGCGGTATCCGCCTCGAATTCCGGAACGCTCGACACGACCATGATCTCGAGCGGCTCCGTCGCCGGCAGATTGAGCGCGAGCCGGAGTGCCGCCATGGCCCGGTCCTGCTCCAGGCGGGCGCCGTCGAGCGACGTTCTGGCCCTGAGCAGCGCCAGCTCGCTTTGCAGCAGATCGTTCTCGCCGATCCGCCCGACTTCGTAGCGCCCCTTGTTCAGCGTGTAGAGGGTGTCGTTCACGGCGGCGTTCTTGGTCGCGTTATTCAGCGCGACCCGGGCGGCGTAGGCATCGAAGAAGAGCGCCGCCGTCTGGATGGCGACGTCCTCACGCGCCTCGAGGTACTGCCGCTCGGCCACTTCCGAGCGGATCGGCTGTTCCCGCCGGTCCCATCCGCTGGCGTTGGGGCGCCGGAGATCCTGGCGCAAGCCGAACAGGACCGGAGTCGAGGAATAGGTCCGGCTCGATTGCTGTCCGCTGAGCTGCAGCCGCGCAAGGGAGGACGTGACGAAGAATTCCCCGCCGGTGAGCGGTAGCCGCTGCGAGAGTGTCATCGACATCGTCGCGTTGACCTGGTCCTGGGGCCGGAAGAGCGTACTCCCGTCGGGCTGGAGCACCTGGATGATCGACCGGTTGTATTGGGGGAGGAACCCGCCGACCGAGATTTGCGGCATGAGCCGGGAGTAGAACGCGCGGTCCCGGTATCGGGCAGCTTCCCTGGTCGCCGCCGCCGCCCGGGCCTGATAGCCCTGCTGCTGGGCGAGCTCGATCGCGCGCGCGAGGGTGATCGGCTCCTGCGCCGCGAGCGGCCCGGCACTCAGCATCAGGGCCGCGAAGACGGAAGACTGAAGACTGAAGACTCGCTTCATTCGTACCTCAAACAGACGACGGGATCCTGGCGCGCGGCCCGGTAGGCCGGCACGATGCCGAAGGCGATTCCCACGGAGAACGAGACCCCGAAGGCGACGAAGACCGACAGCGCCGAGACCAGGGTCTTGATTCCCGCCAGCCGCTCGATGCCGATGCTCAAGCCGATGCCGATCAGAATGCCGGCGATCCCGCCCGCCACGCTGATGAGCACCGCCTCGCTCAGGAACTGGAAGAGGATGTCGCGCTGGGTGGCGCCGACCGCTCGGCGCACGCCGATTTCCCGAATCCGCTCGAGCACCGATGCGAGCATGATGTTCATGATGCCGATGCCGCCGACGACCAGCGAAATCGAGGCGATCGCGCCGAGCACGATGTTGAAGATCGTCTTGGTGCGCTGCTCCTGTCTGAGCAGCAGTTCCGGCACCGTGATCTCGAAATCGATCACGCCATTGTGCCGCCGCGAGAGCATCCGCTGGGTCACTTCGGCCACCTTTGGGACCAGCCGGGAGTCCGCCACCCGCACGATGATGCGATCGAGCTGATGGCGATTGGTGCGCTCGGCGCGCTTCTCGTCGGACTCGGAGGAGTCGGCGGTCACGAATTGTCCGGGGCGGGAGGCGAGCTCGATGTCGCGCTGGGTGAGCTGGGCGCGGTTCCGGAATCGGAGCAGCATCGTGTGCACCGGGATGTACACGTCCATGTTGGCGTCCCGAATGCCGAGCCGCGCGGCCGTCTCGTTGGTGACCCTGCGGTCCGCGAGCACTCCGACGACGGTGAGCCACGCCTCGCCCACCTTGATGGACTTTCCGATGGGATTCTCGGTGGTGAAAAAGCGGGTGCGGACACCGTTGCCAATGATCGCCACCGGAAGTCCCTGGGCCACCTGGAGCGGGGTGAACCAGCCGCCGCTTCCGAGCTCGAGGTTGGTCAGGCGGAAATAGCTCGTGTCCACCCCCACGAGCTTGCCCGAGCGGCGGTGCCCCTCGCGGGTGATGCTGCTGTTGAGCACGATTTCGGCGCTGGCTACTTCGACCGAGGGCACCACCCGGACGATCGCCTGCGCGTCGGCATAGGTCAGCCCGGGGGAGAATTTCTTCACTTCCTTGTTGTCCTGCTCGGTCGCGGGTCCTTCTTTCTGTTCGACCAGCGGGGCGATCATCACGTTGTTGGAGCCCAGCAGGCGCATCTGCGCGAGAATCTCGGCTTCGGCTCCCTTGCCGATGGCCAGCATGGCGATCACGGAGGCCACGCCGAAGAGGATGCCCAGCGATGTGAGGGCGGCGCGGAGCTTGTTGTGCTGCACGGCCTCGAGCGCCGTGCGCATGCTGAAGAGAACGTGCGCGGTGATTTGCCCGCGCAGGCGCGCGAGCGACTCGCGGTCGAGGCGCACCTTCAGGGCTTCTTCGGCGGAGACGTCGCTCCGGGGATGGGGCGGGGACCCACGGCGGTGTCGCCGCCGGCCTTCGGCGGGGCGGCCGATCCGGGAAGCCGGACCAGCTCGAGTTTTTCCTTGTCCGCCGGCGGCGAAAGGAGCACCCGGTCGCCCTCCGTGAGCCCCTGCGAGATGACGACCTCGTCGTCGTTCATGGCACCGGTGGCCACTTCCTGCTTCACGACATTGCCGCCCGATTGCTTGTACACGAACGTGACGCCGGCGTCACCGCTCACTGCCTCGAGCGGGATGTAGAGCACGTCGGTGACGCTCAAGGTTTCGATCGCATTGCCGGTCGTCATCCCGGGCCGCAGCGTGGTGTCCGCCTGCTCCAGGAGGATCCGTACCTCGAAGACCTTCGAGTCCTGGTTGGGCCGCTGCTCGCCCATATTCGCCACACTGGTGACCTTGCCCTTGAGCCGCTTGCTGGGATCCGAATCCAAGGTGAGGACCGCCGGCTGGCCGACGGCGACCTTCCGGACATCGATCTCGTTGACGTAGGTGATCGATTCCATCTGGGTCAGATCGGGGAGCGTCGCCACCGCGGGCTCCCACGCGCCGACCTGGGAGCCGGTGGTCTTCTTTTTCCCGTTCCACTCTTTCACGTAGGTCACCATGCCGGGCGCCGGGGCCCGGATGGTGAAGTTGGCCATCACGTCCTGCACGATGGCCAGCGTGTTTTTCTGACGGTCGCGATCGGCCCCGACCTCCCGCATCTTGGCCTGCGCCTGCTCGGTGCGGGTCTTGTAGTCGAGCTTGGCCTGGGCGAGCGCGCGCTGCGCTTTCTCGAGGTCGATCTCCGCCTGGCGGCGAACCGTCGGCGCCTCGAATACCGATTGCTCCTTGGCCAGCTTCTTCTCTTCGAGGGTGAGCTCCATGGTGCGCATGTCCTCGCGCGCCTTGGAGAGGTTGAGCGTCGAATCGAGCATCGCCTGCTCGTACACCGCCTGCGCCTTCTGCAGCGCGAGCGAGACGTCGGACGCCCGTGCCGCGATGCCCGAGCGGTCGAGCTCGGCCACGATGTCGCCCTCCTTCACCACCGTGCCCTCGGGGACGATGCTGCTGATCTTCATCTGGTACTGGTTGGCCTGCTGCGCGTTCTGCGGAACGTTGATCTGCACGAACTTGATCGCGCGGAGCTCCCCCGATGTCGTGACGACGACCTTGAACTCGCCTCGCTTGGCCTGGGCGACCACGGCGGCATCGGCGTCGGCTGGCGGGCGGGCCAGAAGCCATGCGCCCGGAACCGCCACCACGACGATACCGGCGCCCAGAAATATCCGTTGCTTGCGGGAGAGACGCATCAGAACCTCGACCAGACGGGAAAGTGCTACGGGTGGAACGACCGGCCCAGCAAAGATAAGACGCATTCTCGCGCCGAATCGTTGCCGGGGTGACGGAACAACTACGAGGGGAGCGGCAGAGGAGTGTCCGGCTCCAGCGAACTGGTTGCCGCGGCAGGACTTAGCGCGTGATTAACGACCGGGAGGGCTGCGGCGTATCTTTCTCGATTGCAGCTCGAACCCCACAACGAGGCAGGACCCCGTGAAAGCCATTGGCCGGCTCGCCTTTGCGTTGTCGTTCGTCGCGCTCCCGCTCGTGGCGCAGACCACCGGGAAGCGCGCGCTGACTCAGGCCGACTGGGATACCTGGCGCTCGATCAGCGGCGCCACGCTGTCCAACGACGGCCGCTGGGCGGTCTACACGCTGAGCCCCCAGGTCGGCGATGCGGAGCTCGTCATTCGGGCCACTCAGGGGACCACCGAATACCGGGTTCCTCGCGGCTTCCTGAGCCGGCCGAACAACATTCCCGGCGGGTTGCGGGGACCGGCCGGCGGGACAGGAGAAGCCGATCCTGCGCCTCCGGTCGCACCAGCGGCGCAGATCACCGACGACAGCCGATTCGTGGTCATGCTCACGGAACAGAGCCGGGCCGAGGTCGAGCGGGCAGCAGCGGCAAGGACCTCGCGCGGCGGCCGTTCGGCAGCTGCGCCGGCGCGACGGTCGCTCGCCATCGTGAATCTTGCGGACGGTAAGGTCACCAGCATCCCGGGCGTTCGCTCATTCCGGCTGCCCCGCGACAACGGCGATTGGCTCGCGTATGTCCTCGAGGCGGATTCCACCGGCGCAGACTCGACTTCGCGGGGTGCCCGTCCCGCCGGCGCTACCGGGCCCCGGAGGACGTATGGGTCCTCGCTGGTGCTCCGCAACCTGGCCACCGGCGCGGAGGAGCGGCTCAACGACGTGCTCGCCTTCACGTTCGACGATAGCGCGAAGGTGATCGGGTATACGGTGGTCTCGCGCGATTCCACCCGGGATGGCGCCTTCCTGCGGAGCATGTCGGCGGGAACGACGACCACACTGCTCGCGGGGAGGGGGAACTACAAGTCCATCGCATTCGACAGCACCGCCCGCCAGCTCGCGTTTCTCTCCGACCGGGATGAATTCTCCCAGAGCAAGCCGCGCTTCACCCTCTATTACGGTGCGGTCAAAGCGGGAACCGCCTCGGCCGTGGTTCCCCCGGCGGCGCTCGCCCAGGGACTTCGCCTCGCGGACAACGCGACAGTCTCGTTCACCCGAAGCGGGAACGCCGTTCTCTTCGGCGTGGCTCCGCCGGTTGTCGATTCGGTTCCGGCCGATTCCCTGACCGGCAAGGCGGTCTTCGATCTCTGGCACTACAAGGATCCATCCCTGCAGCCGTCGCAGAAGCTGAGCGCCACACGCGACCGGAATCGCTCCTTCCAGGCGATCTACTTCCCGGCGACGAAGAAACTGGTGCAGCTGGCCAACGATTCCATCCCGTCGGTGGATCTCTCGGAGGACGGGCGCATTGCGGTCGCCTCGACCCGTGAGAGGTACCGGATCGAATCGATGTGGGGCGAGGGCGGAACCGATGTCTATGTCGTCGACCCGATGACCGGCACGCCAAAGTTGATCCGGGAGATGATCAGCGGGCAGGCGCAGCTCTCTCCCGAGGGCAAGTACGTGGCCTTCTACGACAAGGGGCGGTGGTACAGCTACGCGACTTTGACTGCCAAGACAGTGGACCTGACCGGGCCGATCGCCGGGGTGAGCTTCGAGCAGGAAACCTGGGACACGCCGTCGATCCCATCGGCCTGGGGACTGGCGGGTTGGACCAAGGGCGACAAGTCGGTGCTGGTCTATGACCGGTGGGACATCTGGGAGATCGATCCCACCGGCGTGAAACCGGCGGTGATGGTGACCGATTCGGTGGGCCGGAGCCAGAATCTGGTGCTCCGAATCATGCCGACCCGCCGAGGCGGCGGCGGGGGCGGATTCTTCGGCGGCGGCGGCCGCGAAACCATCGACCCCGCAGAGCCGCTCCTTCTCCGTGCGGTCAATGAAGAAACCAAGGCCAGCGGCTTCTACCGCGACCGGCTGGGAGTCCGCGCTGCTCCGGAGCAGATCGTCATGGCCGATGCCGCATTCGGGGCGCCGGTCAAGGCGGAGAATGCCGATCAGTGGCTGATCACCAAGGGAACGTTCGTGGAGTTCCCCGACCTCTGGGTCGGCCCATCGCTCACCCAGCTGACCCGGATTTCCGACGCGAACCCGCAGCAGAAGGAGTACAACTGGGGCACGGTCGAGCTGGTCCGATGGGTCAGCTCCGACGGGGTGCCGCTCAAGGGGCTGCTCTACAAGCCGGAGAACTTCGATCCCTCGAAGAAGTACCCGATGATCTCCTACTTCTACGAGTCGCTTTCCCAGAATCTGCACAGCTACATCCCGCCCAATGGGCGAAACGTGATCAACCCGACCCACTACGCCTCCAACGGGTATCTGGTCTTCGAACCGGATATCAACTACGAGAATGGGTACCCCGGGCCGAGCGCGATGAAGTCCATCGTGCCGGGGGTGCAGATGCTGCTGGCGCGGGGATACGTGGACCCGAAGGCGCTCGGGCTGCAGGGACAGTCGTGGGGGGGATACCAGATCGCCTACATGATTACCCAGACTCGCATGTTCGCCGCCGCCATGGCGGGGGCGCCGGTGGCCAACATGACCAGCGCCTATGGCGGTATTCGCTGGGGCTCGGGGCTGGCGCGCGCCTTCCAGTACGAGACCGGTCAGAGCCGGATCGGGGAGTCGATCTGGGAATCCCCGATGCGCTACATCGAGAATTCACCCCTCTTCTGGCTCGACAAGGTGACGACGCCGGTCTTTATCATGAGCAACGATGCCGACGACGCGGTGCCCTGGTATCAGGGGATCGAGATGTTCGTGGGGCTCAGACGGCTGGGGAAGGAAGTGTACCTCATCAACTACAACAACGATGTCCACAACCCGGCGAGCCGGGCGAATCAGAAGGACATCGCCATGCGAATGCAGCAGTTCTTCGATAACAAGCTCAAGGGAGCCAAGGCGCCCGACTGGATGGTGAAGGGGATTCCGTACCTGGCGAAGGGCCGGGATCAGCTGGGGCCGGCAGTGCCTGCCGTCAGCGCGCCCGTTCTGCAGCCGAATCCGTAGAGCGAGGCAACAGGCAACAGGCAGCAGGCAGCCTTCTGTTGCCTGTTGCCTGTTGCCTATTGCCTGTTCCCGCTATTAAAGCCCCAACACCAGCCTCATCCCTTCCCCTACCTCTCCCATCAGCTCGTCGTCCAGGCGAACCGCCGTCTCCCGTAGCCTGGCCCGCTCCACGGCTGCGATCTGGGAGACCACCAGTACCGTATCCCTGGGAAGACCCGACACCTTCGCGCGCAGGAGGACGTTGCCCGGGGCCTCTGCCAGTCGGATATCCTGGGCCAGCGGGGCGACCAGCACCGTCGGAATGCTGCTCCGGTTGAACGGATCCGATTGCAGCACCAGCACGGGACGGCGCGCCGCCGCCCGCTCCATCTCGAGCCAGCAAATCCGTGCGCGCTCGATCACCAGAGGTCGGCACGAGAGGCGGGGAAGCGCAGCGGGGGCGTGAGCTCCGGCTCGAGTGGAGCCTTTGCCGCTCCATAGACAGCGTTGAGCTGCGAGGTCACACGATCCCCGTTGCGCCGCGCGAGATACTCCGCGATCGCATTGGCATACAGCTCACTCCTGGACAATCCGGTGCGGCTCGCGAAGGAATCAGCCTCCTGGAACAGTTTGTCAGGTAAGGAGATGGCCGTTTTCATACTTTAGTATAACTAGGGTCATACCAAATCGCCATCCTTTTCGCGCTTTGCTCTTCGCTGCTCGCTTCGAGCCGCGGTCGTATATTCCCCAACCCTCAACTCCCAGTCCCCAACCCCGAGCCTCCACGTGCGCCTCCTTCGCCTCGCCCTCCCGCTGATCATTGCGGTTCCGCTCGCTGCTCAGACCGCCGACACCGCTGCCTTCGCCGCACTCTCGTGGCGAAATCTCGGTCCTCAACGTGGTGGCCGGTCGGTTGCGGTTGCCGGCTCCGTCGCCCGCCCGCTCGAGTACTACATGGGGACCACCGGCGGTGGCGTCTTCAAGTCGACCGATGGTGGTGACAACTGGCAGCCGGTATCGGACCGGTTTTTCGGGGGAACCATTGGCGCGATTGCGGTCAGTGAGTCGAATCCCGACGTGGTGTACGTCGGTGGCGGGGAGTTTCCGATCCGGGGCAACGTCTCCCACGGAGACGGGGTGTACAAGTCGACCGATGCCGGCCGTACCTGGACCTACATGGGCCTGGTCGAGACGCGACAGATCGCAAAGATCAGGATCCATCCCCGCAATCCGGACATCGCGTACGTGGCCGCGCTGGGACCCGTCTTCGGTCCGAGCCCTTCGCGCGGCGTCTTCAAGACCACCGACGGGGGCCGGACCTGGAACAAGGTCCTCTTCCGGAATGACAGCACCGGTGCGATTGACCTGGCCATGGACCCGTCGAATCCCGAAGTCCTCTACGCCGGAATGTGGGAGGCCTACCGGAAACCCTGGCAGCTGGTAAGTGGTGGGCCGGGGAGCGGGGTTTTCAAGAC
>Ga0070707_100006087_pt1 | contig 11255 bp, 10 predicted proteins | sample KBSK5502metaG_FD_65468 | JGI IMG/M metagenome (GOLD analysis project Ga0070707, IMG submission 65468) | Corn, switchgrass and miscanthus rhizosphere microbial communities from Kellogg Biological Station, Michigan, USA - KBS K5-50-2 metaG | ecosystem: Host-associated > Plants > Roots >... | reverse complement strand
GTCGGAGTGCCGAGAACCTCGCCCGACGCCTCGCCGCTGGCAATGTCCCTGCGGATCCGCAGGGACATTGCCAGCGGCGAGGCGTCGGGCGAGGTTCTCGGCACTCCGACCCTGTTCATCGACGGCGTCGTGCACCGCGGCGGCTACGACGCCGCTACCTTGATCGAGGTGGTGAACTCATGAGCGAGAGCAGCGCGCACGCCAGCGGCACCAGCCTGGCCGAGCTTCCCCCGCTCCATCTGGCCGACTGGCGCGGGACCAAGGACACCCTGCACCTGTATTGCCAGATCATCGGCAAGATCCGGCTGGCAACAACCCCGCCGCGCAACCACTGGTGGAACGTGCCGCTCTATGTCGATGTCCGGGGTCTCACGACGCGGCGCCTGCACCACAGCGATACCACCTTCGAGATCACGCTGGACTTCGTCGATCACGCCCTGGTCGTGCGCACCGCTGACGGCAGGACCATGTCCTTCGAGCTCGGCACCGGGCTGCCGGTCGCGGATTTCGACGCGGCCGTTCACGAGATCCTCCGCCAGCTCGGCATCGACGTGGCGATCAAGGAGGAGCCGTTCGGCCTGCCGATGAAGACACCCTTCACGCAGGACACCACCCACGCATCGTGGGATCGCGATGCGGTCAAGCGCTTCGGCAGAGCGCTGGACTGGTCGGACTCGGTATTCGAGGAATTCAGCGGCTGGTTCAACGGCAAGACCAGCCCGGTCCACCTGTTCTGGCACAGCCTCGACCTGGCTGTCACCCGCTTCTCCGGGCGCCCGGCGCCGCCGCTGGACGCCGACCAGGTGACGCGAGAGGCATACACGCACGAAGTCATCTCGTTCGGCTTCTGGGCCGGTGATGACGCGATCGGCGACACCGCCTACTACTCCTACACCGCTCCTGAGCCGACCGGCCTGCGCGACCAGCCGCTGGCCGTCGGCGAGTGGACCGGGTACGGGCAGGGGTCCATGGCGATCCTCCCCTACGAGACCGTGCGCACGGCGCAGTCGCCCAGGACCACGCTGCTCGCGTTCTGCCAGAGCGCATACGAAGCCGGCGCCCGTCTCGCGAACTGGGATACGGCCAGCTTCACCTCGAGCTGGTGCCCCACCCCGGAGCAGCTCAGGCAGCTGCGGGCCAGCGCCGCCGCCGACTTCGGCCGCACCAGTGCCGCGTCCTGACGCAACCAACCGCTCGCGCCGCCCACGATCAGGCGGCAGATCCAGTCCTCGGGAGATCAGATGCGGCCATGTTGCGACCCGTGCTGTTGCGTCCCGTGCTGTTGCGACCCGGTCTGTCGCGACCCCGGCGGTCCCGCTCCCGGCCAAACCACCGCCTGAGCGCCGGCAAGTCCAGAACCAGCGCCAGGCCGCACACGGTCCCGATTCCGACCGCAGCACCGGCGACGATGTCGGTGAAGTAGTGCCACCGCAGGCCGATCAGGCCGATGGCCACACCGACACCGATAACGCACGCCACCGTGGGAATCAGTACGCTCAGCCGCCGCATCGCTCTGGCCTGGACGGGCCGGCGCGAGACGAGCAGGAGCACGATGAGCGTCGCGGTGACGGCGGATATCGCCGTGGTGTGCCCGCTCGGGTAAGCGACTCCGCCGAGGTAGGTCCGGTGGATCAGCGGCTTCAGCAGGCCTTCGCTGATCGCTTCGGACACCGGGACGGCCGCCAGGGCAAGGAAGGCCCCGTTGAGCCGCCCCCCGAGCACGCAGCCGATGACGATGACCGCGGTCACCACACCCGCGGGTATCAGCGAGCCAGGAGCGGCAAGCCACAGTGCGAGACCCTGATGGCCGGTGAACCAGGCAATGATCGGAGCATCAATTGCGTGGTCGAACCAGTCCGCCCTGGTCTGGTGCGCGAAGAGCACACCAAGCGCGGCGACGAGAACCGTGCAGAACGCGAGCAACGCGCCCGCCCACGGCCTGGCCGCCGCAGGGAGCAGCGGGCGTGCGGAGGCAACGGCAACGGGCCTTCCGTACCGCGAATGTGCCCTGCCCACGCCACTCCTCACGACTAAAATCCCGAGCACACGTCGACAGCGTCGGCCCCTGGGCCGGCACCCGAGTCCACGAGCTAGTCAGCCTATGTGACCTCCGCCTTCGCCACGCCGCTGGTGAGCCGGGGACCGGGCAACTCCCACAGCGATGAAATTGCCGTTGTTGCCCGATAACGCCGCCTAGAGGGCATCTGAAGCCTAGGCTGCGGCCATGTTGTTGACCGTGCCGACCTGGATCGCCGCGATCGCGACCGCGGTCGTTGCGATCGGCGTGATCATCGCTACCCGACTCGCGGGCAAGGCGCTCAACGCCCGCTCCCGCTGGGTCGCTGACCAGCGCGAGCTCATCAGCCAGCTCGCCGAGGTCCTGGCTTTGCAGGTCAAGGACCTCCGCCTGTCCATCGACGAACGACGGCGCGCGCAGGCGTGCCAGGTCTTCATCGAGCTAGACCGGCTGGCAGGACCGGCAACGCCACATCAGGACTCCGCGGCGCCACCTCCCAGGCGGGTCTCCGCGACAGTGCACAACAACAGCCAGCAACCGGTCTACGACCTGTACGTGATCTGGCAGCTCGGCACCGTCCGGATGGGCAGGCCCGATCGCGAGGCCAGGTTGCTGCCTGGAACTGAGGTCAGCTTCGAGCGCGCGCCCGAGCCATCCGGCTCCGGTTCCGGAGATGACGCCACCTTGTCGGCCTTCCTGACCTTCCGCGACGCTGCGGGGATCCGGTGGACAGTCCGGGAGGACGGCACGCTCAGCGACATCTCCCCCGCCCCTGAAGCGCGGCCACCGCACGACTAGCTACGAGCGATCTCCCCCGCCGAGACCGCCATCTTAAAGATGGCCTACTCACCCCATTGCGCCACCTCACCGACACCCGCCATGCTGGGATACCGCCTCCGGGCTCGGCGGCACCGTACCGTTGTGGATTGGATCGGCGATGAGCCTGCCACTGCATTCAGGTACTGATCACGAGACCGCCGACGCCTCGGCACGAGCCGGCGAGCGCTTCGCCAGGGCCCTGGCAGCCAAGGACAGCGCCACACTGCGGTCGCTCTTCGCCGACACCATCGACTTCCAGGCCCTGACGCCCGGCCGCCACTGGCAGGCCGCCACGGCCGATGAGGTTGTGGATCAGATTGTGCTCGGCAAGTGGTTCGAGCCCGCCGACGACATCCAGCGGCTGGAGTCGGTCAGCACCCGCCAGCTACCCGGGCGCGAGCACGTGGATTACCGGCTGCGCGTCCGGAACGCCGATGGGGACCACGTCGTCGAGCAGCAGGCTTACTACAACACGGACGGCCCGCGAATCACCTGGATGCGCGTCCTGTGTTCGGGCTACCTGAAGCTTGGCGACGGCTAAGTGCGTCCGGCCCGCAGCGAATCGGGCGCCGTCAGCATCCCCTTCTCTCTTACAAAGGGATCGCCGCGCTTTGCAACTTCCACGAGCTGCCGTTCCAGTGCTCGATCAGCGGCTTGATGTGGACGCTGTTATTGACGTAGGACCAGCCGACTGCCCATGCGTTCGTGGCCGAGGTGGCGGCCACGCCGTTGAGGACGTTCTGGTCAAAGTCGCCGGGGGCAGGATTGGGCGACGCCTGGGTCTTCCACGTTGTGCCGTTCCAGTGCTCGATCAGCGTGCGGTCGGCATTGAGGTACCAGCGCGACCCCACGGCCCAGATGTTGCCCGCCGACGGCGCCGCCATGGCGCACGGGTCGTACTCATACCCAGCGGGCTGGTAGGCGCTCGCATGGACGCTCCATGCCTGGCCGTTCCAGTGCTCCATGATCGGAGCCTGGTATCCGGCCTGGACGTACATTCCGTCGGTCCACGCATTTGTCCGGGATGTAGCTGCCACCCCGCAGAGGAAGTTGTACTGGACACTCGGGTTCGGGCTGGCCTGGATCTGCCAGCTGCTGCCGTTCCAGTGCTCCACCAGGGTCTTCGATGTGGTTCCGTCAGAGCTGTCGCTGTAACCGACCGCCCAGGCATTCGAGCCGGAGACCGCGGCCACTGCGGTCAGCTGGCTGGAGGAACCAGGGCTTGGGCTGTGCTGCACGGTCCAGGACCTGCCGTTCCAGTGCTCGATCAGCGTCCTTTGCTCGCCGCTTGTGCTGAGCGTGTTGCCGACGGCCCAGACATTCGACCGCGAGGTGGCGACCACCGCGGAGAGCGTGTTGTTGCCGGTCACCGGGCTCGGGCTGGGCTGGACCTTCCAGGCGGTGCCATTCCAGTGCTCGATCAGGGTCTTCAGCGACTGACCGTTGGTGTGGTAGCTGCCAACCGCCCAGGCCTCGGTGCTGGAGAGCGCCGCAACGCCGGTCAGGGAATTCGAGTCGTTGCCGGGGCTCGGACTAGCCTGGAGCCGCCACCTGCCGGCGGTCCAGTGCTCGATCAGGGTTTTATAACCGCTGCTGGCGGTCCTCCGCCAGGCGCCCACCGCCCAGGCGTTCCCCGAGGAGAGCGCGGCCACGCCGCCCAACCTGACAACGGCGGGAGTGCTGGCCGCGGCAGCGGGAGCGCCATGCCCTGCGGGCGAGATCCCGACAAGCACGCTGGCCATGCCGAGGATGGCACCGCCCAGTCCCAGCCGGCGACCCCGCATCTCCACCATGAAAGACCTCCTCGGATTTCCCAGTCAGCCCACGATCAAGCCGTGTGGCGCTCTGGCCCCGCCAGATACGCTCGCCGGTGCGGCGCCGCCGCGCACCGCAGTATTGCATAGATATCCAAGGTTTTCCGTTCTATTGTGCTAAAAGCCCGCAGAAACGATGCGCCTGTACCGGTGGTACATCCACAGACGGAATCGCCGCTAAGCGCGGCGCCTGATTGCCGTGCTGCCCGGTGACGGCCCAGACGGGAAGGCCGCAGAATGATCATCGATGCGCACAGCCATATCCTGAGCCTTGCGGCCGACCCGGAGTTCACAGTGGATTACGGGCGCGAGGGTTCGCTCTGCATCTACCGCAGTATGGGCAGGCTGCCCTCGCACCGGCTGCCCACAGAAGACGAATGGTCAGCGAGCGGCTTCGCACGCAGCGGCTGGCCGCTGATCGGCCCACGCGAGTCGATCCGTGACCATCCCGGGTTCGACAAGGTCATCGTGCTCGCCGTCTCGCCGCAGTATCTCGAAGGCCGGCTGATCGGCACCGTTGACACCAGCGGCGAACTTGGCGTCCCCGGGCCACCGGATCCCGAGCGCTGTAACGACTACATAGCCGCCGTGGTGAGGTCCGACCCGGAGCATTTCATCGGCTTCGCCTCGGTGAACCCCGCGTTCCGGGGTCCGCGAGCGGCCGTCGACGAACTCGATCGCTCGGTCACTGAGCTAGGCCTCGCCGGAGTGAAGCTCTACCCGATGTACCAGCACTGGGCGGCGAACGACCGGGAGCTGGCATTTCCTGTCTATGCACGGGCCGCCGAGCTGGGCATACCCGTCATGATTCATCAGGCAGGTTCAACAAGAATCGACGCCAGGCTAGAGCTAGGCAGGCCGGCCATGCTCGACGACATCGGGCGCGAGTTCCGGGATCTGCGGGTGATTGTCGCGCACTGCGGGCTGCCGTGGACCGACGAGGCCTTGTTCCTGCTGACCAAGCACCCGAACTTCTATGCCGAGCTGTCCTACCTCATCGCGACCGTGACGCGGCGGGACCTGTTCTTGTTCCTGCACCGGTGCGAGCCCGCGTTCGTGCCGCTGGAGAAGATCTTCTTCGGCACTGACTACCCCGGTTTCCTGTATGACCCGGTGAAGTTGGCCGACAAGCTAATGACGGTCAACGAGGAAGCGGACGCGGTACGTCTGCCGCCCATCCCCGATGGCAAGGTGCGCGGTCTGATGGGGGACAACGTGGCGGCCGTCCTGGGACTGGCTGACCCGCACTAGCGAAAGTCAGGACCGCCAGGTCCGCCAGGATCGGCCGGGGCTCGCCTGGTGTTGTACACGTGCGCGGGCTCGAGCGGCATCTCATACCATGGCCGGTAGATGCTCGCCAGGTATGGCTCTACCAGCGTGCCGAGCTCGGCCCACCGCCTGACCTCTTCAGACGGCTGGTAGATCCGCTCGGCAACGGCCGCGGCGAATCGTTCCTTGATGCGATCCTCATCGACGATCGTGACCTTGCCGTTTTCCATCAGCACCCGGCCGTGCACCAGGACAGTGTCAATATCCTGGGCCTCGGCCCGGTCGATGACGACATCAAGGAACGGCTCGCTCGTGTACCTGCCGGGCGGGAACATGATCCGTTCCTTGTCGAGGATCAGCAGGTCGGCGTACTTTCCGGCTTCCAGGCTGCCCAGCTTGGAGCTCATCCCGAGTGCCTGGGCACCGTTCACAGCAGCAGCCCTGAGCACCTGCTCGCTGTCCAGCCGGCCCGTGCTCAAGTCGCGCGGCATCCGCTGAAGGTACGTGGCCAACCGGACCTCCGTGAACATGTCGTCCCGGTCGGAGAACGAGATGCCGTCGGTGCCGAACGCGATCCGCCCACCGGCCGCCATGATGTCGCGGACCCGGCAGATCCCGGTGGACAGTCGCAGGTTAGAGCCAGGGTTGTTCGAGGCCACAGCCCCGGACTCGGCGAAAACTGCCAATTCCGCATCGGTCACCCAGACGAAGTGCTCGAGCACCGTGGCCGGCGTGAGCACGCCGATGTCCGCAAGCCGCCGCACCGCAGGCTTGCCGTACGCGTGCAGGTTGAACGCCATCTCGGCACGGGTCTCGAGCGCATGCGTGACCATCACGGAACCATGCTCGTCGGCCGCCCGGCGGCATCGCCGGTACAGGTCGTCCGAGCAGGCGGGCGTCCAGTCCGGGGCGGTCGCTACGGCGATCCGGTCATCGCGGCCATGCCAGTGCGCCGACAGCCGCTCGTAGCTGGCCATCACCTCGTCGACCGGCCAGGCGTAGCCCATGGGCGACGCGCGCACCTCATCGGCGAGCTCACCCGGCAGCCGGGCGAGGAAGTCCGAGTCCTGCTCGTGGGCGTAGCTGTTCTGGTCCCGGCTGACCAGCCCGAACGCCGTCCGCAGCCCGGCGTCGTCGTAGGCGCGCAGAGCCGGCTCGCACCCGAAATCGGGCAGGCTCGGCCGTCCGTAATACATGTCGATAGTGGCGGTCTGGCCGCCCTTGATCGCAGTGATCAGCCCCCACAAGATCCCGGTGTATAGGTCCTCCTCCGAGATCGGCCCGACTGCCCCCTGGATGTGCACGTTGGCCTTTTCGAAGATGTGCTGGTAAAGGCCGGGGCCGATGGCCAGCTCGGAATGATAGTGGCAATTCACGAAGCCGGGCAGGACGAATTCATTAGGCGAACCAAGCACCCGGTCGAACGGTCCCATCGCCGCCATCTGCTCGCGCGGGCCGACCGCGACGATGGTGGCATCCTCAACCACGAGTCCGCCGTCTCCGATCAGCGCCTGGACGCCCAGCGAGACGACGGGATCGCCGAGGACCAGCAGCCGGCTCATGCCCCCGGCGCTGCGGGAACCACCATCCGGTCGACCACCCGGCGGAAGGCCTCGTTCGCTTCGGACAGCACCTTCTGCTCGTTGACGGTGGTGAGCTGACGGTTCTCCATCACGATCTTCCCATTGATGATCGTGGTATCGACGCAGCTGCCGTTGGCCGCGAACACCAGGTGCGAGTACAGGTGGTCGGCATTCTCGGGCATCAGCGGGGTGAACATCTGGTTCCTGGTTTCCACGAGTATCAGGTCGGCCTTGCGGCCGACCGCAATCCGCCCGGTCTGGTGGCCGAGCGCGTCGGAGCCGTTACGGGTGGCCATCCGGACGACGTCACGGGCCTGCTGCAGGCTGGCGTCCACCCGGCTGGCCCGGTGCATGAGCGAGGCGAACTTCATCACCTCGAACAGGTCGCGGCTGTTGTTGCACTCGGCCGCGTCGTGACCGAGGCCGACGTTGATGCCCGCGCTCAGCATCTCGGGCAGGCGGGCGATGCCGTTGCCGAGCTTGGCGTTGGATGACGGGTTGTGGGAGATCTGGGTTCCGGTCTCGCGGATCAGCGCCATCTCGGTGTCGGACAGCCACACGCAATGTGCCGCGATGCAATTCCGTCCCAGTATGCCGGCCTCATATGCGACCTCAGTGGGCCGCTTGCCGAACCGCTGCTTGGAGTTCTCCACCTCCGTCAGCGACTCGTTGAGGTGGAGGTGGACGCCCGTGCCGAGCTCGTCGGCCAGGATGCGGGCATCTCTGAGCAGCTCTCGTGAGGCGAACGGCAGCCATTCGATCCCAACGTAGATCTCGACCAGCCCATTGCCGGCGCCGTGCTTGGCCTCGAACGCGTCCTTGTTGTCCTCGAGCGTGTCAAGACCGTGCTCGGCATCGGCCACGTCGTTGCAGAGCACCGCCCGGATGCCGATCTCCGCGGCCGCGTCGGCCAGTGCGTTGAGCTGTCGGTACATGTCATTGACCGTCGTGACGCCGCACTTGATCGACTCGCTGTAGCTGGCCAGGGCGGCCCAGTAGGCCGCCTCGTAGTCCAGTGCCCGGATGATCGGATACCAGCAGGTTTCGAGGTACTCCCACAGTGGCAGATGGTCGCTCCAGCCCTTCCCGAGCGCCGTGTGGTAATGCAGGTCGACCAGCCCGGGCAACACGGCCTTGCCACTGGCGTCGATGACGCGCGCGCCCTCGGTGCTCTCCCTGGCGAGCACGTCCGCGGTCTTGCCTACGTCGGTGATCCGGTCACCGTCTACCACGACCGTCCCGTCGAATACGACATCGCCGCCGTCGTTCATGGTGACGACGCTGCCGTTCTTGATGATGATCCGATCGCTCATCGCGTTTCCTCCGGATAGTCAGGTGAGGTCGAGTACCTGGCGGCCGAGCACAGTTCTCTGTCGAAGCGCCTCAAGCGCGCTGTGCACGCCATCGAGCGGGTACCGGGCCGCGATCGGGACTGTCATCGCTCCGGATGCCGCCAGCCGGAGAGCATCGGCCAGATCCTGCCTGGTCGCGGCGACCGTCGAGATCAGCGACGACTCAGCGAGGATGAACTCGATCGGGTGGATGCTCAGCAGCTGGTCGGTGTAGCCGGTGGCTACGAACCGGCCGGCCTTCGCCAGGCTCCGGACTCCTGCGGCCATCGACTCGCTGGTGCCGACCAGCTCGAAGAACACGTCGGCCCCGCGGCCCTCGGTGAGCTCCCTTACCTGAGCAGGGAGCGACTCGTAATCGGACGGCTGCGCGAGCACGATCCCCTCCACAGCGCCGTGGTCGAGCGCGAATTCCCGCTTCCTGGCCGAGTCGGCGACCGCGATGACCCGGGCGCCCGACTGCCTGGCGGCCTGTACGACCAGGATGCCGACGCCGCCGACGCCGTTAACGATCGCGGTCTGGCCCAGGCGCAGGCCGGACAGTCTTGTCGCGTGCACTGCGGTCATGCCAGCGCAGGTAATAACGGCAGCGGACGCGAAGTCGACCGCGTCAGGGACGGGCACCAGATTGCGCTCGGGGACCAGAACGTACTCCTGATCGCCGCCGTCCCGGTTGAATCCGAGCTGGCCTGGCTCGTTGTCACAGATGTTGCACCGGCCGCTCAGGCATTGTTCGCACTTGCCGCAGAAGATCTTGTTATAGACCGCGACGCGGTCACCGGCACGCAGGCTCGTGTTTGCGCCTGCCGCCTCGACCACGCCCGCTGCCTCGTGCCCGAGCGTCATCGGATACGGGTCCGGCTTGATCATGCCATCCAGGATGTGCAGGTCCGTTCCGCAGACGCCCGCCGCGTGAACGCGCACCAGCACCTCGCCCGAGCCGGGATCGGGCACAGCGGCGTCTACCAATCGCAGGCTCAAATCGTCGAAGATCTGCGCGGCGCGCATGTGCGGCATCACTCGCTTCCTGTTGGCGCGCCGCTCGGCGCCGCCACGCCATAGGCCATGTCCCAGAACTGCAGCTCGTAGCGGGAGGAGGTGTCGAAGATCCAGGCCAACCTGGAGGTCTCTGGCTCGACGGATGACCTAGCGAGACGGTCAAGCAGGCAGGTGGTCTCGTCGATCAGGCCGCCGTAGCCGGTGCTGCCGAACATCGCGATCCAGTCGGCGTAGATCGGGTCCGCAGGCAGCGAACTCATCATCGGGCTGGCCAGCTCCCCGTAGCTCCACTGGCAGGGCAGCACGGCGGCTAGCCCCGCTGCGCAGCTGTCGAGCGCGCACACGCATAGCAGGTGGCGGGTGTAGCAGTAGGTAGCGGGCAGCATCCTGGCCCGGTCATCCGCGCCGTCCGCCGATCCGCCCAGCCGGCGGAGGAAATCGAGGTTTGCCGGGATCTCCGTAGCGCTGATCTGGTGCAGAAACCGGCCGAGCACATCGACCGCCGCGAGGTCAGGGGCCTTCCCGAGGATCAGCGCGATCGAGCGAGCATAGTCGCCCAGGTACAGGATGTTCTGCTCGAAATAGCGCCGGAACGTCTCGTGCGGCAAGGTCCCTGCGCCGATCTGCCGGACCATCGGGTGACCGGTCGTCGCGGTCCAGCTGGCTGCACCCCGCTCGCGCAGACGGGCCGACACCCCATTCGGCCACCTCTCCGACATAATGTGCAGCACATCAGATATCATGCGCGGACGTCAAGAGGGCTGGTTTGTCATGCGAGCGATCAGTCCGAGCCGGAATGGTCGCCGAGCGCGGCCAGCTGAGCATCGCGCACGCTGCGGATATGGTCACGCATGTGGCGCTCGGCCAGATCGGCGTCGCCTGCCTTGATCGCCGCCAGAATCTTGTCGTGCTCGGCGACCGAGTTCCCGATCCGACCGGGGATGTCGGTGGTGAGGCGGCCGATCCGGCTGAGATGCGCCTGCAGGTTGTCGATCAGCGCGGCGATCCTGCTGTTCGTGACCTGGGCGAACATGACGTCATCGAATTCGCCGAGCAGCTCGGAGAGCCGGTCGATGTCGCCGGTGCCGCTCAGTGACCGAGACTCGGCGCAGATCTGCTCCAGCCGCCTTCGCGCCTGCTCGTCCATGTGCGCTGCCGCGTTTCTGATGGCGGCAACCTCGAGCAGCTCGCGCAGCTCGTAGATCTCCTCGAGGTCGCGCCGAGAGTACGCGGTCACGGCAGCGCCCTTGAACGACGTCGTCTCCACCAGCCCGTCCTGCTCGAGCCGGGTGAGCGCCTCCCTGATGGGTGTCTTGCTGACGCCGAGCTGCTCGGCGAGCGCCGCCTCGCGGAGCGGGTCACCGGCCGCGAGCCGCAGGTTGACGATCGCGAGCTTCAGTTCCTC
>Ga0070707_100006086_pt1 | contig 11256 bp, 5 predicted proteins | sample KBSK5502metaG_FD_65468 | JGI IMG/M metagenome (GOLD analysis project Ga0070707, IMG submission 65468) | Corn, switchgrass and miscanthus rhizosphere microbial communities from Kellogg Biological Station, Michigan, USA - KBS K5-50-2 metaG | ecosystem: Host-associated > Plants > Roots >... | reverse complement strand
GACCGCGCCGATCGCCGGCCCGTCGTCGAGTCGCTCTTGGAAATGGTTCACCTCACGGGCTTCGGAAGGAAGCAACCGCACGAGCTTTCCGGTGGCATGCGGCAGCGTGTTGCCATCGCGCGCGCGCTCGCTCAGCAAGCGGAGATCCTGTTGATGGACGAACCGTTCGGTGCGCTCGATGCGATGACTCGCGACCTTCTGCATGATGAGGTCGAGCGGCTGTGGCAGGACACGGGATTCTCGATCGTGTTCGTCACGCACAACGTTCGCGAAGCTGTGCGCTTGGCCGATCGGGTGGTCCTGTTGTCGAGTCGCCCGGGCCGCATCGCGGAAGAGTTCCCCGTCGACATCCCCCGTCCGCGGCGTATCGAGTCCCCGGAGGTCGGCAAGCTCGCGACGGAGATCACCGCACGGCTCCGCCAGGAGGTGAAGCATCACGGCGTACAGGCCTGAGTCGAGCGAGCTGGAGCAGCAGCTCGCCGGACTCGATGCGCTAGAAGCGGCGGCGTCCCAACCGCGGAGCAAAGCGAGGGCGCTGTGGAGCGCCGCGTGGCCCAAGCTCGCCGCCGCCGTAATCGTGCTGTTCGTCTGGCAAGCGATCGTGTGGACACACTGGAAGCCGTCGTACCTGTTGGCCGGTCCCGGTCCCACGTTCAGGACCTTGTGGGATGACCTATCGAACGGTCAGCTGCCGCGCGCCGTCGGGGTAACGTTACGACGAGCAGCCCTCGGTTACGGCATCGCGCTGGTGATCGGCATAACCGTCGGGATCGTCGTGTCGAAGGTCCGGCCATTGCGCGCGGCCGTCGGTTCGTTGATCACGGGGCTCCAAACGATGCCGTCGGTGGCGTGGGTGCCGCTCGCTGCTCTGGTGTTCGGGTTGAACGAACGATCGATCCTGTTCGTCGTCGTGCTGGGTGCAGCGCCGTCGATCGCGAACGGGCTCTTGCTCGGCATCGACCACGTTCCGCCGCTTCTGATCAGAGCCGGCCGGGTGCTCGGCGCGAGCGGCTTCAAGGCGTATCGCCATGTGATCCTTCCGGCCGCATTCCCATCGTTCCTCGGAGGGATGAAACAAGGGTGGGCGTTCGCGTGGCGCAGCTTGATGGCGGCCGAGCTGATCGTTGCGAGCTTCGGGGGCCTCGGCAACGCGTTGGAGAACGCGCGCAACCTCCCGGACTCTCGCGGTCTGCTTGCGGCGATGATCGTCATCCTCGTGATCGGCATCGTCGTGGACTCGCTGGTTTTCGGCGTCGTCGAGCGGCGCATCCGGCGGCGATGGGGGCTGCTCGAGTCCGTTTCATAGCCATTCTGAGGGTTCCCCAAGCAGAACCCTGGCGCTAGCATTCGGGCGTTCATTGAGAGGGCGGGGGAATGACCTGTCAGAGTTGCGGTGTCGAGAATCGCGCAGATGCCAAATTCTGTAACGAGTGCGGCGCGAAGCTTTCCTTGGTGTGCCCCAACGGGCACCCGGTCAGTGCAGTCGCCAAGTTCTGCGATGAATGCGGCGCACCGTTGCGCGCCCAGCCTGCAGCGGTGGAGGCGCGCTCCGTGGCCCCCGCGGCGCCGGCGTCCGAACGCCGGCTCGTCTCTGTTCTCTTCGCGGACCTCGTCGGCTTCACGACGTTGTCGGAAAGCCGCGACGCCGAAGAGGTACGGGAGCTCCTCTCGCGCTACTTCGACACCTGTCGCCGCCTGATCACCCGCTACGGCGGGACGGTCGAGAAGTTCATCGGCGATGCGGTTATGGCCGTCTGGGGAACCCCCATCGCGCGCGAAGACGATGCCGAGCGTGCCGTTCGTGCCGCGTTGGAGCTGGTCGACGCCGTCACTGCGTTGGGCGCCGAGGTCGGCGCACCGCATCTGCGCGCGCGCGCAGGCGTGCTCACCGGCGAGGCCGCCGTGACGATCGGCGCAACGAGCGAAGGAATGGTTGCAGGGGATCTCGTCAATACGGCGTCTCGCATCCAGTCCGCCGCACAGCCTGGAACGGTCTACGTGGGCGAAGGAACGAGACGCTCGACCGACGCCGGCATCCTCTTCGAACCCGCAGGGACACACGAGCTAAAGGGCAAAGCCGAGCCGATGACGCTCTGGCGCGCGGTCCGTGTTATCGCCGGGCTCGGCGGAGCATTCAAGCAAACCGGTCTCGAGCCGCCCTTCGTGGGGCGCGATCGAGAGATCCGGCAGATGAAGGAACTGTTCCACTCGTCGATCGAGGACAAGAAGGCACACCTCGTTTCGGTCGTCGGCATAGGCGGCATCGGCAAGTCGCGCCTTGCATGGGAGTTCTTCAAGTACATCGAGGGTCTTCTCGATCTCATCCGCTGGCACCGCGGGCGCTGTCTCTCGTACGGCGAAGGCGTCACGTACTGGGCGCTCGCCGAGATGGTTCGCATGCGCGCGCGTATCGTGGAAGGCGAGGAAACTTCCGAGGCGCTCGCCAAGCTGCATGCCTCTGTCGAAGAGCACCTGAGCGATCCCGAGGAGCGGAAGTGGGTCGAACCGCGCCTTGCACATCTGCTCGGATTGGAAGAGCGCGTTGCGCGCGATTCCGAGGACCTCTTTGCGGCGTGGCGCGTCTTCTTCGAGCGGATAGCAGAGAAGCAGCCCGTCGTCCTGGTGTTCGAAGACATGCAGTGGGCAGACGAGTCGCTCGTCGACTTCATCGAGTATCTGACGAACTGGTCGCGCAACCATCCGATCTTCGTCGTCACGCTCGGACGTCCCGAGTTCCTGGAGCGCCATCCCGATTGGGGTGCCGGCAAGCGCGCGTTCACGTCCATGTACCTCGAGCCACTGTCTCCCGAAGCGATGGAGCAGCTGCTCGACGGCGTCGTGCCGGGACTGCCCGCTGAGGTTCGCGAGAAGATCCTCGATCGAGCGGAGGGGGTCCCGCTTTATGCGGTCGAAACCGTGCGCATGCTGCTGGATAGAGGGCTGCTCGAAGCAGAAGACAACGCGTACCGCGTGACGGGCTCGATCGTGACGCTGGAGGTTCCCGAAACGCTGCACGCGCTGATCGCCGCGCGACTCGATGGGCTTACCGAGTGGGAGCGACGTGCGCTCCAAGACGCGTCGGTGCTCGGGAAGACGTTCTCGAAGGACGCACTTGCAGCTCTGACCGGCCTGGACATCGCCGAAGCCGAGGCCCTACTCGAGTCGCTCGTGCGCAAGGAAGTCCTGGCTATGCAGGTCGACTTCCGCTCGCCCGAGCAAGGGCAGTACGGGTTCCTTCAGGACCTCGTGCGTCGAGTGGCCTACGACACGATGTCGCGGAAGGAGCGCAAGGCACGACATCTCGCGGCGGCAGAGCTCTTGGAACAGAGCTGGGGCAAGGAAGAAGAAGAGATCGTGGAAGTGCTCGCCTCGCACTACCTCGAGGCCTATCGTGCGGTTCCCGACGCGTCCGACGCGGCAGAGATCAAAACCAAAGCGCGCGAAGCTCTGGTTCAGGCCGGTAAACGTGCCGCGTCGCTGGCCGCTGCTGCAGAGGGACTGCGCTATTACCAGCAGGCGATCGAGCTGGCGGACGACGATGCAGAGCTTGCGCCGCTCCGGGAGCAAGCGGGGAACATGGCCCTCCTCGACGGCAAACTGGAGCTCGCGCGCGAGCATCTGCAGATGGCGCGCGAGATGTTCGAGCAGCTAACCGACTTGCGGTCGGCTGCGCGCGTTTCCGCCGTATACGGCGGTGTTTTGCTGAGGGAGGGTCATCTCGAAGAAGCCCTCGACGTGATGGAGCATTCTTTGGCCGTCTTGTCCGACGAGCAGCCCGACCATGCCACTGCGATGCTTGCCGCTCAGTTGGGAAGGACGCTCTACTTCAACGGTCGCGCAGAGGATGCCGCCAAGAGGATCGAGCAGGCCCTGACGATCGGCGAAACGCTTCGACTACCGGAAGTCATCTCCCAAGCGATGAATACGAAGTCGCTCATCCTGCAGAGCTCGGCACGGGACGAAGAGGCCATCCTTCTGCTGAAGCGCGCCCTCGAGATCGCGCTGGAAAACAATCTCGGTGAGGCCGCTTTGCGCGCGTACAACAACCTGGCTGCGTTCCTCGAGATCAAGGATAAGTACCAAGACGTCCTCGACGTCTGTGAGGAAGGTCTCGAGTTCGCTCGCAAACAGGGGAATCGCCCGTGGGAACAGAGCCTATTCTGGGGTCAAATCGGTGCGTTGCTTTTCTTGGGTCGGTGGGACGAGATCCTTGCGACTGAGGAGGCGGAGGGGGCGGCTGATTATCCCGGCCTCGAGCCCGTTTTCGCTTCGTGCGTGCGCACGGAGCGCGGAGAGCTCGATGCGGCCCGCGACGTTTTGACCAAGCACGACATGTCCCAAAGCGAAGACGTTCAGATCCGAGCAGGCTGGCACGGCAAAAACGCGTCTGTCGCTCGCGCTGAGGGCGATCTCGTAAGCGCCTGGGAGTCGGCTCTTCTCGCGTTCGAATCGCGAGTCGATCTGGGTACGACATCGCCTATGACGAAGGACGGCTTCGTCGAAGGTTGCGAGACCGCCCTAGCGATGGGGGACCTCGGAAAGGTGGACGAGCTGCTTTCCATCGTGCGCGGCTGGCGCCCGGGCGAGGTCGCGCCCTACATGCGGGCGCAATTCGAGCGGTTCACCGGCAGACTCGCTATCGCCAACGGCGAGGATCCGACGGTGCCGATGCGTGAAGCCCTGCGCGCATTCGAGGAGCTATCGATGCCGTTCTGGGCGGCAGTCGCGTCGCTCGAATTCGCGGAATGGCTCATGAGCGAACGGCGCGGGGGCGAGGCTGGTCCTTTGATCGAACGGGCGCGCGCGACGTTCGAGCAGCTGCGCGCGACGCCGTGGCTCGAGCGTTTAGAAGCATCAGGCGCGCTCGAAACGATCGCACAGGCAACGTGAACGCGGCCCTTCCGCGCACGGGGCGAGGACGGTACTGTGCTGCTTGTCATGGGTAGGGGGCTGCGTGGATTGTCCTAGTTGCGGCACAGAAAACAGAGCAGGAGCGAAGTTCTGCAAAGTCTGCGGCACGTCGCTCTCTCTCGTGTGCCCCAACGGCCACCCGGTCGAGGCAGGGGCGCAGTTCTGCGATGAGTGTGGCGCGCCCGTGCGCGCGCCGGCGCGCGCAACACGATCGGCGCAGGCTCCGGCGTCGGCCGCACCTGCTGCGCCGGCCCAAGCCTTGGGGGAACGCCGGCTCGTTTCCGTGCTGTTCGCCGACCTCGTCGGGTTCACAACGCTTTCTGAGAGTCGTGACGTCGAAGAGGTACGGGAGCTCCTCTCGCGATACTTCGACACGTGTCGCCGCTTGATCACTCGCTACGGCGGCACCGTCGAGAAGTTCATCGGCGACGCGGTGATGGCCGTCTGGGGAACCCCGGTAGCGCGAGAAGACGACGCAGAGCGTGCAGTGCGCGCGGCCCTGGAGTTGGTCGACGCCGTCGAGGCGATGGGCGCTTCCGTCGGCGCGCCAGACCTTCGCGCGCGCGCAGGCGTGCTCACCGGCGAGGCCGCCGTGATGATCGGCAGCACGGGCGAAGGCATGGTCGCGGGTGACTTGGTCAACACCGCGTCGCGCGTCCAGTCGGCCGCGCAGCCGGGAACCGTCTTCATTGGCGAATCGACACGGCGATCCAGCGACGCCTCCATCGTGTACGAGCAAGCCGGCACACACACGCTGAAAGGCAAAGCCGAGCCCATGGAGCTGTGGCGCGCGGTGCGGGTCATCGCCGGCATCGGGGGCAACTACAAGCCGACCGGCCTCGAACCGCCGTTCGTCGGGCGCGACCGTGAGCTCCGCCAAGTCAAAGACTTGTTCCATGGTTCGATCGAAGACAAGAAGGCGCACCTCGTCTCGGTTATCGGTATCGCCGGGATCGGGAAGTCGCGCCTCGCGTGGGAGTTCTTCAAGTACATCGACGGTCAAGTGGACAATATCTACTGGCATCGAGGTCGTTGCCTCTCGTACGGCGAAGGCGTCAGCTACTGGGCGCTCGCCGAGATGGTCCGGATGCGCGCGGAGATCGTCGAGGGAGAGGACCAGTCAACGGCCGCATCGAAACTCCACGCAGCCGTCGAGGAGTATGTCTCCGACGCCGATGAGCGGAAGTGGATCGAACCGCGGCTCGCGCACCTTCTCGGGTTGGAAGAGCGCGCGGCGCGCGACTCCGAGGATCTGTTCGCCGCGTGGCGCGTCTTCTTTGAGCGCCTTGCCGAGAAGAGCCCCGTCATCATGGTATTCGAGGACATGCAGTGGGCGGATGCCGGACTCGTCGATTTCATCGAGTACTTAACGAACTGGTCGCGGACTTCTCCGATCTTCATCGTCACGTCGGGGCGCCCCGAGTTCCTTGAAAGGCATCCGGACTGGGGAGCGGGCAAGCGCGCGTTCACGTCGTTGTATCTCGAGCCATTGCCGCGCGAGGTCATGCAGGAGATGCTCGACGGATTGGTCCCCGGCTTGGCGGACGAGGTGCGAAACGCGATCCTCGATCGGGCCGAGGGTGTGCCTCTGTATGCCGTCGAGACTGTGCGCATGCTGCTCGACAAGGGTCTCCTTGAGGCTCACGACAACGCGTACCGGGTAACCGGACCCATCGAAACCTTGGAAGTGCCGGAGACGTTGCACGCGTTGATCGCCGCGCGCCTGGACGGGTTGAACGAGTACGAGCGCCGGACGATCCAGGATGCTTCGGTGCTCGGTAAGACATTCACCGCCGAGTCCGTCACGGCGCTAACAGGGATCTCGCAAGCCGAGATGGATCAGATCCTGGCTGCTCTTGTCCGCAAAGAGGTGCTCGCGTTACAGACCGACTTCCGTTCGCCCGAGAGTGGCCAATACGGCTTCTTGCAAGATCTCGTTCGTCGCGTTGCGTACGAGACGATGTCGAAGAAGGAGCGCAAAGCGCGGCATCTTGCGGCGGCGCAGCTCCTTGAAGACGCAGGCGGCACCGACGAAGACGAGATCGTTGAAGTTCTCGCGTCCCATTACCTCGAGGCTTATGAGTCGGCACCGGACGCACCAGACGCTGCGGAGATCAAGGGACGCGCTCGCGCCGCTCTGATCGGCGCCGGCAAGCGTGCGGGCTCGCTGGCAGCGACGCAAGAAGCTCGGCGGTACTACGAGCAAGCGCTGGCGCTGGCCGACGAGGACGCAGAGAGTGCCACCTTGAGCGAGCAAGCTGCGCAGATGGCTTGGCTGAGCGGTGATCTCCCCGGGGCGAAGGACCACGCCGAAGTGGCTCGTACCTTGTATGAGCGTCTTGGCGACGTCCGAGGACTCGCTCGGGCCTCGATCACCAATGCCGACGTACTTCGGTACGAAGGCCGCCTGGAAGAAGCGATCTCGATATTGAAGGAATCGCTTGGCGTGCTGGAAAACGATCCCGACGAGAGCACCACAATGCTCGCCGAGCGGACCGCGCGATCGTTGATGTTCATAGGACGAACGAGCGAATCGCTGGAGATGGTCGAGCGCGCGCTGTCGATGGCCGAGAAGATGGACTTCCCATCCGTGATGTCGCAAGCGCTAAATACCAAGTCGCTGATCCTCATGGCTTTGACGCGACCGCAAGAAGGACTTCTTCTCCTGCGGGCCGCTTTGCAGATCGCGCTCGATAACAATCTGGGCGAGGCCGCGTTGCGCGCTTACAACAATATGGGCGCGATCATGAACGAGCGCGATCAACATCAAGAAGAGTATGTCTCCTCATCTGAAGGTCTCGAGCTCGCTCGTAAGCTCGGGAACAAGCCATGGGAAGAAGGCATGACTATCGGAAAGATGTCTCCGTGCCTCTTCCTTGGACGGTGGGACGAATGCTTGATCGTGCGTGAGGAAGCGACCCAGCTCGGTGTCGACCTCCAAGCGAGCGCTTTCGGCGCCGAGTGGCTGATGATCTGCTGCGTGTACGCGTGGAGGGGGGAGCTCGCCGAGGCGCGCGAACTGTTGACGAGCACCGCAGCCGGTGATGCCGAGGATCTCCAGGTCCGGCAAACGTGGCACGCGATGAATGCAATGCTTGCCCGAAGCGAAGGGAGGTTGACGGAAGCGATCGCGTCGGGCGACATCGCGTTTTCGCTGCGGACGGAGATGGGGATCCGTGCACCGGGGACCAAGGAAGCCTTCGTCCACCTGCTCGACGCCTGCCTGGAGAGCGACAATCTTGCGAAGGCCGACGAGGTCATGGCCGTCGTTCACGCCCTCGGCCCGGGGCAAGTGACCCCGTATCTGCGCGTCCAGATGCGTCGGTTCGACGCCCTGATAGATGCCGCGCGCGGCGGCGACCCGACCCCAGAATTACGCGAAGTTATCCGCGGTCTCGACGAGCTGCAGATGCCGTTCTGGAGGGCGGCGGTATCGACCGAGCTTGCCGAGTGGTTGATCGGACAGGGGCGCGAAGCCGAAGCGCTGCCCTTGATCGAAGACGCACGCGCAACGTTCGAGCAGCTGCGCGCGACGCCGTGGCTCGAGCGGCTCGATAAGTCGGGCATTCTGGAGACACTCGCCCAGGCGACTTAACAGGCTGCTCGACCCTTCGGGTATCGTAATCTGACGGTCCGTCAGATTAGGGGAGAGAGCCATGCCCGTGAAGGTGGGCGCGCCCGGGGCGATCACGCCTCCGGCCGACTTGGTCATCAAGACCGCGAAGCGCAACGAAGAGAAGGGCTACGACTCGCTCTGGTATCCGGATCACTGGATGGCCTGGCACCCCGAGTCGATCTGGACCGAAGACATCACGCCGATCGCGAAGTTCCAACCGAACCCGCACGTGTACCTCGACCCGGTCGCGACGATGGCGGCCGTCGGCGTCGTGACCGAGCGCGTGCAGCTCGGAACGTGTGTCACCGAGCCGATCAGGCGGCACCCGGCGATGCTCGCCAACGAGTGGCTCACGCTCGATCACCTGACGAAAGGCCGTGCGATCCTCGGTCTCGGATCGGGTGAAGCAGAGAACAACGAGCCCTACGGTATCCCGTTCGAAAAGACGGTCTCACGCTTCGAGGAAGCGATCACGATCATCAAGCTGTTGTGGGCGAACGACGACCCGATCGATTTCGATGGCCAGTTCTGGACGATGCGCGATGCCGTCAACGGGATGCAGCCGTACACGCCGGGGAAGCCGCCGCCGATCTGGACGGGCGCGCACGGCCCGCGGATGTGCCGGATCACCGGGCGCCTCGCAGATGGATGGCTGCCGAGCTTGCTGACTGTCGAGGAATACAAGGAGAAGCTGGGGATCATCCGCGAGTCGGCCGCGAAGGCCGGGCGTGATCTTTCGAACTTCGAAGCCGGGATGTGGAACTATGCGATCGTCGACAGCGATCACGAAGAGTGTCACCGCATCCTCGAGGCGACGCTGTTGAAGGCGTACATGCTGGTGCTTGCCGCGGAGGCATACTCCAAGCGCGGCATGAAGCATCCGTTCGGGGACGACTTCCAGGGGCTTAGCGACTACATCCCGACGCGATACGGCCGCGACGAAACGCTGAAAGCGATCGATCAGATCCCGTTCGAGCTGATCCATGAGCTGATGCCACATGGCACGCCGGACGAGCTGATCGCGATCGCGCGCGACTACGAAGCGGCGGGCGCGCAGCACATCATGTTGTGGAACGTGACGTTCCTCGGCGATTTCTCGAAGGTCGGCGAGAGCTTCCATCTGATGGACGACGTGCTCGCCGGGATCAAGGGTACGGGGTGAAGTTCGCAGTCACGTTCGGCCGTCTGAACCCGGCGTTCTGGTTGGACGTCGCGGTGCTCGCCGATGAGCTCGGCTTCGAATCGATCTGGTTGCCCGAGCACCTTGTCTTCCCGCTGGAGATGCGGGGACAGCTGATCCCGGGGGAAGAGCACCCGCCGGTGCCGGCGTCGACACCGGTGTACGACGCGGCAGCGTACCTGTCGTTCATCGCGGCTCGCACCACGCGGATCCGGCTCGGCACCTTCGTGTATCTGCTCGGGATCAGGCACCCGTTCGTCGGTGCGCGCGCGTTCGCGACGCTCGACGTGGTGTCGGGCGGGCGCGCGGAAGTCGGCGTGGGGGCAGGGTGGCTCGTCAACGAATGGGAAGCGGTGGGCCTGGATCCGCGCACGCGCGGGCGGCGGTTCGAAGAGGCGATCGCGGTGTGCAAGCGGCTCTGGACCGAAGACGTGATCGAGCACCACGGGGAATTCTTCGACTTCGCGCCGGTGATGTTCGAGCCGAAGCCGGTGCAGAAGCCGCACCCGCCGGTTTTGGTGGGCGGCGAGAGCGATCGGGCGCTTGAACGAGCGGCGCGCCTCGGCGACGGCTGGATCGGGATGTCGCACACACCTGAGACCGTCTCGCTGCCTGTGAAGAAGCTGCGAGATCATTTGGGCGTGTACCCGGAGAAGCGAGACGGATTCACGATCACCTGTAGCGGTCTCGCTACCAACGCAGACGACAAGAAGCACTGGGAGGACGCCGGAGTGGATCGGTTGATCGTCACACCGTGGAAACGCTCCCCGGAAGCGCTCGACTCGATGGAACGATTCGCGGAGACGATGTTCTGATGCGCATCGGAGTGACGGCGTTCCTATCCGATCGGTCGATCCAGCCCGCGGAGCTTGCGCGCGCAGCCGAAGATCGCGGGTTCGACTCGATGTACGTGCCCGAGCACACGCACATCCCGACGTCGCGTCGCACGCCGGCGCCGGTCGGCGAGCCGCTCCCTGAGCAGTACTGGCGCGCGCTCGACCCCTTCGTCGCGCTCACGGCAGCCGCTGCGGCGACGACGACGTTGCGTCTTGGCACCGGAGTCTCTCTCGTCATGGCGCACGATCCGATCGTGCTCGCGAAAGAGATCGCGACCCTCGACCACCTCTCGGGTGGGCGGTTCACCTTCGGCATCGGCTTCGGATGGAACGTCGAGGAGGCCGAAGACCACGGCGTGATCTGGAAACAGCGACGTGCGATCACGCGCGAGAAGGTGCTCGCCATGCAAGCCCTCTGGACCGAACAGGGTGAGGGTTTTCAGGGTGAGTACGTGCGATTCGAGCCGACGAACCCGTATCCGAAGCCGTTACAGCAGCCGCGGCCGCCGACGCTGATCGGCGGGGGTGCGGGACCGATCATGTTCAAGCACGTCGCCGAGTACGCGGACGGGTGGGCGCCGATCGGCGCGAAGGGCGTGGCCAAGGCATTGCCCGACCTGAAGCGCGCCTGGGAAGAGGCGGGTCGCGACCCCGCAACGCTGCAGCTGATGCCGTTCGGATCGATCCCCGACGTCGGCAAGCTCGAATACTTC
>Ga0070707_100006085_pt1 | contig 11257 bp, 12 predicted proteins | sample KBSK5502metaG_FD_65468 | JGI IMG/M metagenome (GOLD analysis project Ga0070707, IMG submission 65468) | Corn, switchgrass and miscanthus rhizosphere microbial communities from Kellogg Biological Station, Michigan, USA - KBS K5-50-2 metaG | ecosystem: Host-associated > Plants > Roots >... | reverse complement strand
ACCTCTCGTTCCAGCACGTCATAGCTCCAGTTCCGGATGTGCTTCAACAACAGCAGGCGCAACAATACTTCCGCCGGCGTTTGCATTCGGCCACGGCTGCGGCTCTGCGGATGGCGTTCCCCTTGCGCCTCGTACACCGTGTCCAGAAGTTGCTCATCTTCCAGCAGCTCGTCCACTAGCCGCATCCACGGTTCCCACAACCCCTCGATATCCTCGGCTAGACCTCGATGCCACAGCGACGGTTGTTGATGACGTAGTTTGATCATGGCCGTCATCCTAATCACCGTTCCTGTCTAAAACCATATGTCTTCAAAATGTTTTATTACTTTCTTGAATACCGCCACGCAAACTGAACGTTCTGGCTCCAACTCTCGGCTCCAGCCTCGCTGTTTACACGCCTCTCACTCCTCACTTTTGCGACGGAAAGTAGCTAGTGGTTAGTGCTGGAAACCACGCCAGAAAGGGGTTCGAGGCACTAGCCTCTAGAAACTGTTCTTACTTCCCCGCCAACAGCCGCAGCGCGCGCGCCCGCGAAACATTCATCACTGAGGTGTCATCTGCGATTCCATTCAGGATGGGGGCGATAGCCTGAATGTCGCCCAGATTGTCTTCCTTCTGCATCTCTTCCATACGCTTCAAATCTTCGTCGAGCGCGAGTTTCTGGTATTTGCGGAAGTAACTGAGCCGCCGGCCGAATTCGAGAGTTGTCGAAAGACCTTCAAAAATAGCGGTGAGTTGCTGGACCGGCGCGACCGGCGAGTAGTTGTAGGTGGCTTGCGAATTCTGGCCTTCGGATTTGTAGGTAAGGACCTTGACGCCGGTGTTGGCAATCTTCTTATTGCCGGAATCCACCTTGCCTTTGAAGTAATGGGCCCGCTGCGCCAGATCAAAAACTTGCTGGCGGACCTTGTCCGAAAGAGTAAACGGAAGTGGCGCCGGATCCGCTGGATCCGAATCTTTGTTGAGCTGTCCGTTAGAACTGTAAGAGCCTCGACCATCCTCACCGACAATGATTTCGTAATGACCAGGATTTGCGCCCGGAAAATCGAGGCTGAAGCTCACCGTTGCTGACCCATGCGGGCTCTCCGCGACAACAACAGCAGAGAAAAGAGCTACCAGCAATAGTCCCCAAGTCTTGACTCGCATGTTAGGTAAATTATGCCAAAAATGCAGCAGAAAGATCACCGGGCAACGGCGCTCTGGCGACTCAAGGTTGTCCAAGTATGCAGATCGCAAATGGCGATGGCGAGCGCGTCGGCCGCATCCGCAGGCTGCGGAATTTCTTCGAGGCGCAGCAGCCGCGCAACCATGAGCTGCACCTGTTCCTTCTCCGCTCTTCCATAGCCGACGACTGCGGACTTGATGGTGAGCGGCGCATATTCAGAAACTGCAACTCCAAGCGAAGATGCGGCCAGCATGGCTACCCCGCGTACCTGTCCGAGCTTCAGCGCCGACTTTACGTTCACCGCGTAAAACACGTCCTCGATGGCTACGCGGTCAGGCTGATGCTGCCGAATCATAGCGCAAAGTTTGTCGAAGATGGTCGAGAGCCGCGCGGGGAGGGGATCGCGCGGCGAAAGCTTTAGGCCACCAAAGCAGAGGCAGCTTAACTCTTCGCGATCATTGAACTCGACCACGCCGTAGCCTGTGCACTCCGTGCCACAATCTATCCCCAAGACACGCATCTCCAAGCAGTTTACTCGCTGAGGGAGCGGTAGAACTGTGGAAACGTGTTGGGGAGTGCCGGGAAGAACACCGCTTGCTATAACGATTCTCGTCATCGAAAACTGTGGTAGGAGCAGCCCTTCCGCGTCAGCCAGCCGAATGATAATCTACTTGCTTCCGTTGCCCAGTGAATGCGCCGGGAGTGTATCCAGCGCGTGGTTCCAGCTTTTTGCGACGGGAAATCCCGCAACTATGAGGAGCAGGCAATGAAGATTGGCATACTGACCGGCGGCGGGGATTGTCCCGGGCTGAACGCTGTCATCCGCGCGGCCGTGCGCAAGGGTAGCTTCCATTACGACGACCAGTTTGTCGGATTTCTCGAAGGCTGGCGCGGATTGGTGGAAGACAAGAGTATGCCGCTTGATCTGGCAGCTGTGGCGGGGATTCTTCCGCGCGGCGGCACGATCCTGCGCACTTCGCGCACCAATCCAGCCAAGAAATCCGACGGTCTGGATAAGTGTATCGCCACCCTGAAGAGGAATCACGTAGATGCTCTCATCGCCATTGGCGGGGACGACACCTTGTCCGTCGCAACTAAGCTTTTCGACAAAGGGGTAAAGGTAGTTGGCGTCCCCAAGACCATTGACAACGATCTCGCCGGCACGGACTTTACTTTCGGCTTCGATACTGCCGTGAACATCGTCACCGAAGCCATTGACCGCGTACACACGACTGCTGAAGCCCACAACCGCGTAATGGTGGTCGAAGTCATGGGACGCGACGCCGGGTGGATCGCAATCTACAGCGGGATTGCCGGTGGCGCCGACGTCATCCTCATCCCCGAACAGCCGTTCGACGTAGACAAGGTTGCGGCCAAGATTCGTCTGCGCCACGCCCGCGGACGTTACTTCAGCATTGTCGTGGTAGCCGAGGGCGCTAAGTTCGCCGCCGGAAAAGACGGCCCGGTGGTGGTGGGCGGCGAGAAAGACGAGTTCGGTCACGCCCGGCTCGGTGGAATCGCCAACACCCTCGCCCAGGAACTGGAGCGGCGGTTGGGATTTGAAACCCGTACCGTCGTTCTAGGCCACATTCAACGGGGCGGCTCGCCGACGGCATTCGACCGGGTGCTGGCCACGCGCTACGGCCTGGGCGCGATTGACATGGTCCATCGCGGCGAATTCGGCAGGATGGCAGCGCTGCGCGGCAACAAGATTATTTCCATCCCTCTCGCGGAGGCAACGGCCAAGAACCGCACCGTTGATCAGGAGATGATGGACGCGGCCACCGGCATCCTGGAAGACGTGGAGAAGGAAGCAGTAGCGGGATAGTCGGCACTCAACGAACGTGGGGACAGCCGTCCTCGGCTGTCCCTGGGCCGCAGGCCTAGTCTGGTTTTCCCAAGGGGCGTGGGGGGACAAAAAAAACCTGTTGAGCTGCGGTCGACGGACAGCCGAGGACGGCTGTCCCCACGCAATGCTGCGATTTTCGTTCGAAACGTAGGACATTCCAAGGGAGGACCCATGCGATCGATGTTGATTGGATTGTTGCTGGCAGTCTGCACCACGCCCTCAATCGCTCAGGGCGCTCCGCCGCAAGGCACCGCCAGCCAGCCCTACACCATGGAGTACTACTACAAAGTCCAGTGGGGCCATCAGCAGGAATTCCTGCAGCTTTTTCTGAAGAACCACTACCCACTGCTCAAGAAACTTATCGAAAGCGGGCGTGCGCTTTCGGTGAAGATTGAAACGCCCGCCAACCACATGACCGAAGACGCGCGCTGGGATTATCGCGTCACCATCAGATTCAAGAACTCGACCCTCGCGACCACGGCCAACCCTGACGAAGACGCGCTCATCAAGCAGCTATGGCCTGACCAGGACAGTTACAAACGCGAAGAACAGCGGCGGTTTGAGATCCTGCTGGCGCATTGGGATCTTCCGATAAGCGATGTCACGCCCGCGAATAAGTAGCTTCGCCTTTGGCTTACGCGACGCGAGCCACCTCGTATCATTGAAGAATTGTGACTGAAACTACCCGCTCTCGCCCTGCTTCGTGGAAAATCCTGCTAGCGTTCGCCATCATTTATTTCGTCTGGGGTTCGACCTATCTGGCGATTCGGGTGGGCGTGCGCGAAATGCCACCGTTCTTGATGGCAGGCCTGCGCTTTACGGTCGCCGGCTTGGCCCTGTATGGGTGGATGAGGCTTGCCGGAGTTCCCTCTCCGAGTTGGCCGGAGTGGCGTGGCGCAACCGTCCTGGGTGCATTGATGTTCCTCTTGGACTATGCCTGTCTGTTCTGGGCGGAGCAGCGGATACCGTCGGGGGTCAGCGCAGTTATTCTCGCCGCGATTCCGGTTTGTATCACCCTGCTTGAGATTATTTTCCTTCGCACCCAGCGGCTCACCGTGCGGCTGTCTCTCGGCTTGTTGGTCGGCATTGTCGGAGTCGCGGTGCTGATGGATCCTTCGTCTTCTCTTGGCGAAGCGCCGCTTGACCGCAGGGGTGCTATCGCTCTGCTGGTGGCATGTTGCGGATGGTCTATCGGCACCATCGTGAGCCGCCGGCTTGTGCTGCCAGAATCGAAACCAATGAGCGCCGGCGCTCAAATGCTCTCCGGAGGCGTTCAGTTGCTAATTCTGGCAGCGGTGAGTGGAGAGTTTGCGGATTTTCGCCTGCAGGACGTTTCCCGTATCGCGTGGTTTTCGCTGATCTACCTGATCATCGCCGGCTCCATCGTCGGATACACCGCCTACGTCTGGCTGTTGCATTACGAATCTCCCACCAAGGTTGGCACCTATGCGTACGTCAATCCGGTAGTAGCGGTGATCATCGGAGCCGGGTTGGGCGGCGAAATCATCGGCCGGCGCACCATGCTGGGAACGGCGCTGATCCTGGTCAGCGTGGTGGCCATCACAACCATGCGCAGGCAGGCGATTCCAGTGGCGACGCGGGATAATCTGAATGCCGAGATAGAGGCGTCCGCGGAATAGAACTCATCTCCCTTCGGAAAGCCGTTGCCCTAGAGCACACCCCTCTGTGACCCCCATCACAGCATCCTTCCTCCCGGGCGCTCATTATTAGACCAGCCCCGGAAAGCGGGACCTGCGGAAGGAGGAGAGATGAAGCTCCTTATCGGAATTTTCCTGTTGGCATTAGCAATGCCGGCTTTCGCCCAGAACGCTCCTAAGAAGAGTGTTCTCAAGTACAACGCTGCCGCCGAAGCCGTTTACAAGGGTACGGTTGCGGACGTCAGAGACCGCGAGTGTCCGGTCAGCGGCGGAATGGGATCGCATATCATCCTGCAATTGGGAAGCGGCACCATCGAAGTCCATCTGGCAACCACAGAGTTCACCAAAATGGCGGAGCTGAACCTGCGCAAGGGAGACCAGATTGAGGTAACCGGCTGGAAGACTGAGTTTGAAGGCGTGCAGACGATCTTTGCGCGCGAAGTCCGGCACGGGCAGGATGTGTTCGTTTTCCGCGACAAAAGCGGTGTCCCGGTGTGGTAGAGGACCGTATATCAGGCCCGCCGCAATGACCGTGCCACAAGAACGGCGCTGAGCAATGCGCTGGAAAAGATCAGGGTAAGCGAAGTTAAGCATAGGATGCACCAGGCATTCAGCACATGGGCCTCGATGTAAGAGAGATACAGGGCAAAACCCAGCCCTGCAGCCGAGACGATCAGCAGCATAGCTGGCGTCTCGGGTTTCTCGTGATAGACAGTCGCCAGCCCGAGAATTAGCAAGTATCCTAGGATTCCGATCAACGCCACCGGAACTCCCAGCACGGTTGAGTAAACGCTCCGGTTCACCAAGTCGCAATTAAACGACTCGCCGATGTCGCAAAACGAAGTCTTCGATCTACTGAAGTGGTGGTAGAGAGAAAAAGAAGAAACCGCGACCCCGGCAAGAGCTATGACGGCGACCACAACCATAAGCCGGCGGTGCAGCGTCATGGAAGTTTGCATCCCGTCTTCTGACCCAGCACAGTGAGTGGTTGGGGTCCTTCGGTGCGTGAGCCGTCGGGGAATTGCCAAGTGGGAAAGTGCTGGACGCCGGCTTGTTTACATTCGTCGGTCTCTGTCTTCAGCCCTGGCGGGCTGCACTCTACATAGTTCACATACTGAAAGGCAAACGCAAACATTTCCTTTTGTTCAGCGCAGTGCGGACACCACCAGGCCCCATACATCCGCGCCCCCTTCGATTTCAGACACTGCGCAAAACCATCTAGCGTACTGACTGGCTTTTGATAGTAGAGAAAGTAGTAGGCGGCCCACGCGGCGATTATCACGACCACAGCCAGCCCAACCCACAGCCATCGTGGGCCCACCTTGGCAGCCACTTGCTCTTCGCGCTTCTCGCTGAAATTCGACATACGTGGGATTCTTATACCACGACGTTCAAGGCGCCGGGCAGCACGTCCAAAGTTTGGCAATGCAGGGTGAGAACTTCTCCGTCAATCATCACGTCCACGGGTGCGTCGAGGTGAAAGTCAACCCGCCCTACCTTGCGCACTTCTGCGAGGGGATGGTGGATGTGCGTGCCATCGTATAGTCCCGGCAGATTGCGAATGAGCCCAATGCGCCCGATCGGCCCCCAGCGAACGTACTCGATCAGTCCGTCGTCGGTTTCAGCCGTGGGCGCAATCATCATGGTGCCGCCGGTGTATTTGCTGTTGTTGAAAGTTAGGAACAAGCAAGGACGGCGGTCAATTTGGGGCTCTCCGTCGGCGGCGAGAGGAAATGGACGGCGGCGGAATCGGGTCAGGCAGATAAAGATAGACGTCTGATATCCGATTTCTCCCCAACCGCTGAAACGGCGCATGCGCAACGTTGCTACGTCGGCGGAGAAGCCAATGCTGAGAATGTTGATGTAGTAGAGCACTCCATCTTTATGATGCAAGCGTAGAACATCACACTTTCGCGATCGTCCGGCGATCAGCGATTGCATGGCGTACCCCACGCCCTGGTCGCTGAAGTCGCGCAGGAAGGAATTCCCGGTGCCGAGGGGAAGAAATCCGAGTGTCGGTTGTTCTCCGCCGTCAGCCAGCGGAAAAAGGCCGTTCACAATTTCGTAGGAAGTTCCGTCGCCCCCTACTGAGATGAATTTGCGATGGCCCTCCCGCCAGGCAGCGCGCGCCAGATCGGCAGCGAGGCCAGAAGCAGAGGTTTCCCGGACTTCTACTTCGAGTCCAGCGGCGCGTATACGCTCGAGAGCAGGCCCGAGCAGTTTGCGGCTGCGACCTCCGCCGGCAGCGGGATTGATGATCGCGAGGTACTTTCCGGGCAACTCAGAGCTCTTTCACCGCAGACTTGCGGTCGAGGGAATTACGAATCTCATCTGCCAGTTCAGTGCGCTTGATTTTCATCGAAGCGGTGCGAGGGAAATCCTTGTCCCACAGCACACATCCCGAAATCCGTTTGTAGTCTGGCAATGTGCGGTTGCGCGAAGCGACATCTTCCTTGATGGACTCGGTGAAATCCTGGTTCAAGTCCGGATGCACCACCAGCACTAGCGCTTCTGCACCCAGCTCTTTCTGCGGCCAGATATAGTTGGCTGCGAAGATGCAGTGCTCTTTGACCGCAATGCCCTCGAAGGCGGACTCGATATCCTCGGGATAAATATTCTTTCCGCCTTCGGTGACGATCATATTTTTCTTGCGGCCGAATAACTGCAGATGCCCGGAACTGTCGACGCGTCCCAGGTCCCCGGTCAGCAGCCAGCCGTCTACGATGGTCTCAGCAGTGAGTTCGGGATCATCAAGGTAATGCGACATGATGGTCGCACTCTTGGCAGCCACTTCTCCCACGCCTTCGGCATCAGGATTTAGGATGCGCAGTTCAACTCCAGGCAGCGGCTTGCCCACCGTGTCGGCGCGAAAGGGCTTGAGGTCGTTCACCGTCAGCACGGTGCCTGCCTCAGTGAGTCCGTAGCCATTAGCGACGGGAATTCCTAGATCGTAAAAGAACTGCGATGTCGCAGGCTCAATGAACGCGCCGCCGGTGATCAACGCCAGTAAATCGCCACCAAAAGCTTTATGGACTTCGGGAAGCAGTTTTCGGCTGAGTTTCACGTCGGGCCGCTTGCGGGTCAGGATTTTGTTAAGCGCGATCATGCGATTGAGCAGCATCCGTTTCCATCCGGGCAAGGCCTCAAACTTGGCCCGCAAGCCGCGCTCCAGATTCTTCAAAAGCATCGGCACCAGCGTCACATAGGTGATCCGGTAGCGGACAAAGGCATCGCGTACGAACTCAGGCCGCAATGTACGCAGATGCACGACGCATGCGCCGCATACAAACGGCCCAACAAAGCCAACCATAAAATCAATCGCGTGATTGGTGGGGAGGATGCTGAGGTAGCGCACTCCTGGCCAGAAGGGATACCACGCTGTCAGCGCCTTGCACTGTTCCAGATAATTGCCGTGCGTGAGCACACAGCCTTTGGCGCGGCCGCCGGTGCCGGATGAATAGACGATGCAAGCCATATCCTCCCGGCCGCGTGGGATAAAGACCGGATCACCTTTGCGGCGAAACTCTTCCCAGCGAAATCCGCCGCGCAAGTCGGCTGTGGGCGGGGCTTCCGTGACCAGGACGATCTTCACCTTGTGGTCTTTGAATTCCGCCCTCTGGGTAATCGCACGCCACAAGTGATACTCGACCACCAGGAAGTTCGCTCTTGAATGAGCCAGCAATTGCAAATGTTCTTCCGCGTTCCGCATGTAGTCGAGCGGAACCAGCACTCCTCCGGTATGAAAGACGGCATAAGCCGAGATCAACCATTTCGACTGGTTGGTCATGATGATGGCGGCGCGGTCTCCGGGATGAAATTCCGCATCTTGAAGCGCGCGCGCCAACGGCAAAGCCATCTGCTTGAAGTCGGAGTAGGTGAGGCGCGTGCGTTCGCGGTCGCGATCGGATTCGATCAGGCAAGTCGCATTCGGCCAGCGGTCCAGGGAGTCGCGGAGGGCTTCGCCCAGACAGGAGTATTGATCGAGATCGAGCATTAATGGTCTATTTCACCACAGGGACACGGAACCTGCTTATTCATTCGATACTGATTCATTCGATTTCAGGATGCGCGAAGGATGAGACACCCGATTGGTTGAACCTCTGTGTCTCTATGCCCTGCGGTGAATTCTATAGCCTAGACTGAATCCGCTCCGCCAGGGTTCGGAAATCTGAGACGCCCTGCAATTCGTAATCCGGCAACTCGACGTTGAAATGCTGCTCCAAACGAGTGAGCAAACTGAGCGCCTGTAGGCTGTCGATGCCAAGCTTCCTGAAAAAGTCGTCGTCCGGCGACAAAGTTTCACGCGGGACTTTGAACTGCGTCGCGGCCAGGTCGAGAACTTCGTCTATGGTCTGTTGCTGAGTTGGCATTGCTTAATCCCTCAGGGAAGATAGGGTTGCGCGTCCGTGCTCTCCACAAATTTTTTCAACGCCGCCTGAACGGCAGGCCGAGCGTACAGTTCGCTCACGATCTCGATCTCCCGCCGCAATTCGTCGTAAGGAATGTGCTTGATAAATTTCTTGGCAGCGGCCGCGGTGGTGCGATCAAATTTCCCAAGCTGTGCGGCGGTTCCTCGAGCTGCCCGCAAGACTTCGCCTTCCGCGACTACCTGGCTGACTAATCCAATCTGCTGTGCTTTGGTGGTGTTGAAGCTGCGCCCCGTAAGCAGCAGATCGCGCACCACGGCATTTCCCAGATCGCGCTTGAGTCGTGGAATACCACCAAACCCCGGAATCAGTCCCAGTCGCAGTTCGGGGAAACAAAAACGCGCTGTCTTATCAGCAATGATCAGATCGCAAGTCAAGGCCAGTTCTAACCCACCACCAAAAACAATCCCGTGAACCGCGGCAATCGTAGTCAGTGGAGAAGCATCGAGCACATTCATCACATGGTGAATGCGCTGGTGAAACTCCCTGATACCGGCAAGTGCGGCCTGCCTTTCCGTTTCTTCTATCCGGCGATGCAGCTCGCGCAAGTCGCCGCCAGCGGAGAACCCCGGAGTCATTTTGCTATAGATAATCAGCGCATCCGCAGTCTCTTCCAGCGCCGGCAGCGCAGAGGCAAGCTGCTCCAGTTCTTCCAGCGACTGGGTCCCGATCTCGTTACAGGGTTCGCGGCGCAGCGCCACTTCAATGACGCCGTCCTTCAGGTCCCAGGAGATCGCTTTTCCGTGAAATTGCTTCATGGTCTAAGAACCGGATGCACACGGGGAGGGCCGAGGGGCTGTCCTGTCATTTAAACCACCTGCTTCACCGCGTACATCTCCTCAATCTCTGACTTGAATCGCTGCGCAATCAGATCTCGCTTCAGCTTGCCATTGGCGGTCAGCAGGCCATTTTCAATTGTAAAGGCTTCCAGGATGATCCTGAAGCTACGCACTTGTTTGTAGTGCGGTAAGTCTGCGTTCACCGCGTCCACTGCAGCCTGAACTTCGTCCGGGCCAACCCCTCCCGCAACCAGCGCAGAAAGGTAGCTACGTCCATTACCCACTAACACAACTTGTTGACCACCGGGAAGCCGCTCGAGAATCTGATCTTCGATCGGCTCAGGAGCAATGTTGTGGCCGGAATTGAGAATGATAAGGTTCTTGATGCGGCCAACAATTCTCCAGTTTCCGGCCACATTCACTTCTCCCTGATCGCCGGTATGGAACCAGCCGTCGCGCAACACTTTGGCGGTTTCTTCCGGACGGTTCCAGTATCCCGGGAAAATATTTGGCCCGCGAACGACGATCTCTTGATTCTCACCTAGCTTCATTTCAACACCCGTGATTGCGGGCCCTACCCGTCCCGGCACAACGTGGCGCGGATCGTCCAGCGTGCAAATTCCCGTGGTCTCGGTCAACCCGTACACCTGCAACACAGGGATGCCGAGCATCATGAAATAGAGTTGCGTATCGAGGCTGAGTGGAGCGGAGCCGCAGATCAGGGCTTTGAGATTCGCGCCAATCATCTTCTTCCGGATCGCGGGAAAAACCATCGCATTCGCCAGAGCCAGCCAAAGGGAATCCACGAAGGTTGCGCAACCTTCCTGCTGACGCATATAGGCGGACTTGGCCCGAGTATAGATCGCGCGTATCATACCGCCGGTTTTCCAAAGCTGCTCGTCCACGGCTCGGCGCACACGCTCCAGCAATGCGGGGACATTCACGAAGTAGTCCGGCGCAACAGCGCGAAGCTCGCTTGCGAGTTTCGAGAGATCGGTGTTCATCGAGACGGAACTGCCGCGGAGCAAGCTCGTGAGCAGCGTGATCCAGGCCGCTGCGAAATTCAACGGCGCCCATTGATAGACGCGGTCTTGGCCGGGACGATGATTCATCAGAATGTCGAGCTGCGCCGAAGTGCACTTCAGGATGTGTCCAACATTACCCGCCGTGAGCATGACGCCTTTGGCCTCCCCTGAGGTGCCCGAGGTATAGATGATGGCAACCACGTCGGAATCTTCGTGTGGCGCGGACCTGCCCTGAGCGAAGTCGAACGGGGCCCCCGCCTGCGTCCTCTGAGCAGCAGCCTGATTTTGCGGTGCAAAGATTTCATCGAACAGAACTTGAGCCGGAGCCTCTGACCATTCTTCCAGAATCGCATC
>Ga0070707_100006083_pt1 | contig 11259 bp, 9 predicted proteins | sample KBSK5502metaG_FD_65468 | JGI IMG/M metagenome (GOLD analysis project Ga0070707, IMG submission 65468) | Corn, switchgrass and miscanthus rhizosphere microbial communities from Kellogg Biological Station, Michigan, USA - KBS K5-50-2 metaG | ecosystem: Host-associated > Plants > Roots >... | reverse complement strand
ACGAGGAAGATCGCTCATTGAGTACGAAGATATTCCGCGATTTCTCGTCGCACCAGGAGGAACCAATTCGCTTTGCTCAACGAAACTGAGCACGCTCGGCAACGCATTTTTGATCGTGCGCGCGCAATCTTCGTAAACTTCGCGCCCGAGTCCAATCGGATCGGGAACGTCGCGCCAGAGAGTCGCGCCGGGTTCTTCAAATTCGCGGAGCAGAAAAGTTTTCTCCGCGCCATTTGGAAATAGCATGTGAATCGTTTCGAGATGCGTGCCGGTCATGGCGAAAATGTGCGTGGCGCGGTCCACCAGGTCGGCCGTGAGCGGTTGGCTGCGCAAATCGCTGATGTTAACACCGTCAGCTTCGCAAACCTGCACCGCGTAAAGACTGGGCGGCTGACCCCGGACTGCGTGCACGCCGGCTGAAGTGACTTCGATGTCCTTGCGATTGCCAATGAGCCGGCGAAACAACCCTTCGGCAATCGGACTGCGACAGATATTGCCCGTGCAAACAAAGAGGATGCTTTTCACGATTTCGCGTCGCGCTTGCGAACGCGCAAATAACGTAGGTTTGAACGCGAACAAGGTCAATCGAATGAGGTATTCGGCGAACGACAGCGTTGAGAAATTCGCAGGCGCCGTGAAAGGCGTTACAATCCGCGAGTGCGTTCGATTTGGAAAAGAATCCGCTACCGGCTGGAGTGGGCCGGTTTGCTCATTGCCGCGAAACTCGTGCCGCTGTTGTCGCGCAAAAATTGTTTCCGGCTCGCGCTCGCACTCGGCCGGTTGATGTCGATCCTGGACCGACACGGCCGCAAAGTTGCGCTGAGTAATCTCGAAGTCGCTTTTGGCGATCGATTTTCGCATCGGGAACGCGAACAAATCGCGCGCGCATCATTTCAACATTTTGCGCGGACCATGCTTGATCTTCTGTGGAGCCCGTGCCTGACGGCCGAAAATTTTTCGCGGTACATCGAGCTGGAAAATCTCGCGGAAACTGCGCGCCACGGCTCCGAGCGCAGCATCATGATCGCGTGCTACCACTACGGCAATTTCGAATGGCTGAGTCTGGCCTGCGGTTTTCTCGACCTAAAAGGCACCATCATTTCGCAGGAGTTCAAAAACTCGCTCCTCGATCCAATTTTCAAAAGATTACGTGAGCAATCGGGCCATGAGTTGATCGCCCGACAAGGCGGGATCGTTCGGCTCTACAAAGTGTTGCGACGAAAAGGGCGCACCGCGTTGCTTGTCGATCTTACGCTGCATCCAAAGATGCCAACGGTGGCGATCGATTGCTTCGGTTTGAAAACGAGTGTGACTTCCGCGCACGCGTGGCTCAACGAACAAACCGGCGTGCCAGTTATTCCGGCCCACTGCGAGCCGCTGCCGAATGGCCGTTATCGATTAGTGTTTCATCCGAAAATCGAAACGGCGGGACGAAGTTATCAGCAGATCGCGCAAGCGTGCTGGAATTCGTTTGAACCCTATGTGCGCAAAAATCCTGCGCCCTGGCTTTGGATGTACAAACATTGGCGATACAAACCGGCCATTGCCGATCGGCCTTATCCGTTTTATGCGCGGTCGCATCGCCGTTTCGATAAGCGGATTGCGGCCGACGATGAAAATAAAGCAGCGTCGGTGAAGATGTAACGCGATCCACGCGGTTGACAAAAGTCTTTGCAGCTTCTCCAGTACCGCCATGCGAATCGTTTCTCGCCTAGCTCTTGTTGCCGTTCCTGCCGCGCTTTCGTTGCTTACCGGTTGCGGAACCGGAGGTCTCCTTTCCCGCGCCGGTGGCGGTGGCCCGTACCACGTTACCGCTTACAAACCGAACGATCCGTCGGCTGTGCGCGTGAAAGTTTCGTTGTCGAAACAAAACGTTTACGTAATGGAAGGCGATCGTTGCCTGATGGCGGCGGCCATTTCGGTTGGCTTAGCCAACAAACCGACGCCGCGTGGCAGTTTCACAATTTACTCGAAGCAGGAGCACAAGCGCTCCGGCTCGTACGGTTTCAGTGTCCAAGGCAACAATGTCACTCCGTGCAGCGGCAATTGCAGCGGACATTACGTCGGTTATCCGATGGGCTATTGGTGTGAGTTTGCGCCGGGATACGGATTTCATCAGGGCTTCGTCCATCCGGTGCCGCGAACACATGGCTGCATTCGTTTGAAGGGCGAAGCTGCCCCGAAATTTTATGCATTGGTGCGGATCGGCACGCCGGTGAACATCGCCAGCACACAATCCGAGGACGAGACAATCGGCCCGAAAGTGCAACGGGTGGACGATTCGCGCGCTCCCGATCCCGATCCGCATATCATGATCAGCGACGCCGCTTTTCAAAGGCCGAGCGGCACGTTGCTCGAGTAGCGTTCCTGCGGCAGATTACCGCCGGACATTGTGAGCACGAACCTCATTTCCAGCGGAACGACGGCGCGCGAGAAAGTAAACTTGCGTACGCCGGACGTGATGGCAGCAGTGCAGGAACAGGTCGAGCAGCATTATCGCAGCGACATCGTCGATAAAGTGCATCGCGCCGGCGGGGTCATTAAAGTCGGCGACACCACCGTTCGCCTCGCCAAGCAGTTCGGCTTTTGTTACGGGGTCGAGCGCGCGATCGATCTCGCTTACGCCGCGCGCAAAGTTTTCAAAGAGCGCCGGCTCTTCATCGTCGGCGAGATCATTCACAACCCTGAGGTAAATCATCAGATCGCGGCTTTAGGCATCAAGAATCTGACCGGTCGCAACAAACAAGCGGACATCTCCGATTTACAGCCGGATGATATCGTGATCGTGCCGGCGTTCGGAACCGAATTGTCGATGTTGCAGCAGATCAAAGAGCGCGGCTGTCAGATTGTCGACACCACTTGCGGCGACGTGATGAGTGTTTGGAAACGCGTGCGCAAATACGCGAGTGAATCGGTCACCTCGATCATTCACGGCAAAGCCGAGCACGAGGAGACGAAGGCGACCAGTTCGCGCGCGCTCGGTGACGGCAAAGGTCACTATCTGGTCGTACTCACGCTCGCCGACACCGATTACGTTTGTGATTACATTCGCAACGGCGGCGACAAACAGGCGTTTCTCGAAAAATTCAAGGGCGGCTATTCGCCAGGTTTCGATCCGGACGTGCACCTCAAAACGGTTGGCGTCGCAAATCAAACGACGATGTTGCGCGGTGAAACCGAGGAAGTGCAGCGGCGGGTGCGGCAGGCGATTGTCGATCGCGATGGCGCGGACGCTGCCGCTCAGAATTTTCGGTTCTTCGACACGATCTGCGGCGCCACTCAGGAACGTCAGGATGCCCTTCGGGAACTGCTCGACGTCAAGATGGATTTGCTCCTCGTTGTTGGCGGTTACAACAGCTCAAACACGTCGCACCTCGCGGAAATGGGCGAGGAAAAACTGCCGACCTATTTTGTCTTGAACGCTTCGCGGCTGCTCTCGCGCAACGAGATCAAGCATTACAATCTGCACGAAAAACGCGAAGTGGTTTCGCACTTCTGGCTTCCGCCCGGTCCGGCCGTCGTCGGCATTACGGCGGGCGCGTCTTGTCCGAACAACTTGATCGAGGAAACTCTGATCCGGCTTTTCGAGTTGCGCGGAATTCCTCGCCAGCAACTCGAACTCGCCGCCTAAGATCGACATCTTCGGTAGCGGCGAGCTATGACCGCCGGAAGCTAAATTCATCGTGGTGCTTACGCCGTCCGATTAGCTTGACACTCAAGATCGACATCGTGCAGCCTGACCAGCCATGAACGCTCTCAATCGATTCACAGACCCGGTGTATTGCCTTATGCGACTGATTGTTGGACTCATGCTCGCCTGTCACGGCGGGCAGTTGGTCCTCGGCATGTTTGGCGGAATGCCCGGCTCGGATCAAATGATGACGCAGGTTGGCGGTTGGATTCAACTCGTCGGCGGGTTCATGATTGCGTTCGGGCTACTCACGCGTCTGGCTGCGTTTATCTGTAGCGGCATGTTTGCCTTCGCCTATTTCACAATACATGTCGCAGCGGCCATGACTCCGATGGCGAAGTTCTTCCCGATCGCGAGCGCGGGGAAAGAGTTTTCTAACCATGGCGAGCTTGCGGTCTTCTATTGCTGGGTCTTCTTGTTCATGTTCTTCTACGGTCCCGGCCGCTGGAGCATCGACGCGTTGCTGAAAGGAAGATCGACATCTTCGTCATGAAACAGATTGCCATTGCAATCGCCGCTTTTGTTCTTGCTCAATCGTTGTCCGCTCAGGAGTACAAGGATTTCGGCAAGGACCGCTTGAACAGCTCGCCGCGGCACGGCGAATGGGTCGATCTCAAATCGGGCGATCGCACGATCAAAGCGTTTGTAGTTTATCCCGAGCGAAAAGATAAAGCGCCGGTTGTCATTGTGATTCAGGAAATTTTTGGACTAACGGATTGGTTGCGCAGTTTGTGTGACGAGCTCGCCGAGAACGGCGTTATTGCCATCGCCCCGGATCTCCTCAGTGGCCAAAAATACGAAGACGGTGACGCAGCAGGCAAAGCGACCCACGCGCTGCCGAAGGAGCAGGTGATAAGCGATCTAAATGCGGCGGCGGATTACGCACTGAAGATTCCGGCATGCAACGGCACGCTGGCGGTTTGCGGGTTTTGCTGGGGCGGAGGATGGGCGTTTCAGTACGCGAGCATCAATCCGAAATTGAAAGCGGCCTATTCATTCTATGGAGTCGCAGTCGACAACGCCGACGACGCGAAAAAAATCGTATGTCCGGTTTACGGATTTAATGCCGAGAACGACGAGCGCGTGGACGCAACCATTCCAAAGGCAGAGGAATTAATGAAAGCCGCCGGCAAAAAATACGAGCCGGTGATTTACAAAGGCGCCGGTCATGGCTTCATGCGTTCAGGCGAGCCGATGAATCCCGAAGTGCGAGAGCCCGACAAGAAGGCACGCGAAGATGCGTGGGCGCGCTGGAAAAAGCTGCTACGGGAATTGCACTGAGGAAAAAACGGTTGTGGATCCAGCGACTGACTGGATCGCGTTGGTCTGAATCCTGCATATTGTTTCCTGCTGGTAAAGAGCCGGCTGCATGAGAATCCTAAAATTCGGTGGATCGTCGCTGGCAACACCTGATTGCATTCGCGAGGCCGGCAGGATCGTTCTGCAAACAGCGTCCCGTGAAACGACGGTCATAGTCGTCTCGGCTTTTCAAGGCGTCACCAATCAGTTGCTCGATTGCGCCCGATTGGCGGAGAATGGCGCTCGCTGGGAAAAGGCGTGGCGAAAAATAGTCGATCGACATCGCGCTATAATCGACAGCCTAACGAAAGGCCGGCGCGCTACCCATCTTCACCGGCAGGCAGAATTGCTTTTCGGTGATTTGCACGATGCGCTGCACGGCGTGCAGTTACTGGGCCACGCTCCGCCACGGGCGCTTGATCTAACCGCGAGTTTTGGCGAACGCCTGTCTGCGCTGATTATCGCGGAATACCTCGGGCGATTTCGCCGCGCGCAGTTTGTCGATGCGCGCGAAATTATTGTCACCGACGCGCAATTCACGAACGCAAATGTCAAGTTCGCAGAAACGAATCGCGCGGTGCGCCGGTATTTCGCGAAATTGTTTCGCACACGTCGGCGGGCCCCAATCGCGGTGGTGACGGGTTTTATCGCGTCCACCACCGACGGACAAACCACGACGCTGGGGCGAAACGGATCGGATTATTCGGCCGCGATTCTGGGCGCGGCGCTTAAGGCTTCGGCTGTGGAAATCTGGACCGATGTCGATGGTGTTCTTAGCGCCGATCCGCGCGATGTCCCGTCAGCGTTCGTGCTGGCGCGGGTTTCGTACGAAGAAGCGATGGAGCTCTCATATTTCGGGGCGAAGGTGCTTCACTCCGCGACAATCGCGCCTGCCGTGGCCCGCGGAATTCCGATTCTGATCAAGAACACGTTTCGATCTGACGAACCGGGCACTTTGATTTCCAGCGGTGGCGGAAAAAGTGAACAGCTGGTCAAAGGAATTACTGCGGTCGCGGGCGTGACACTGCTCACGCTTCGCGGGTTGAGCATGGTCGGCGTTCCCGGGATCGCCGAGCGTCTCTTTCGCGCGCTAGCGTCGCAAGGCGTCAATGTGATTCTCATTTCCCAAGCTTCGTCCGAGCACACGATTTGTTTTGCCGTGCGCGCGATCGATGCCGCTGGCGCCATGGCCGCGGTGCGACAGGAATTCCGGTTCGAGTTTCAGCACCAACACACATCGCTCGACGAAAAACCGGACCAGGCGATCGTCGCGGTGGTCGGTGACGAGATGAAAGGTCACCCCGGTGTTTCAGGCAAGGTGTTTGGGGCGCTTGGCCGGCACAACATCAACATCACCGCTATTGCGCAGGGCGCGTCGGAGCGAAACATCTCCTTTGTTGTTGACACGGCGCAACAGGTGCGAGCGCTCAACATCATTCATCAAACGTTCTTCGAAGTCCGCAAACGTCTCGCGCTGGTCGTGATCGGCGTTGGAAATATTGGGTCAACATTGTTGCGACAATTGCGGGCGCAACGGGCGCATCTGCTGGCGCGTGGTTTCGATGTCACTGTCGTCGGCCTGGCCAACAGCAAGAAGTTCGTTCTCGATCCTCGCGGGATCGATCTTGCTCGCTGGCGGCAGCGTTTTTCCGCGTCGCGACGGCGAATGAATTCGCACGTCCTCGCCAAAGAAATTGCCAAACTCGAATTGACCGACGCCGCAGTTGTGGATTGCACCGCTGCTGAATCAGTGGTGGCCGCTTATCCGGATTTTGTTCGGGCGAATCTCCATATCATTACGCCTAACAAGCGGGCCAACGTTTTGCCGTGGCGGAACTACGCTGCGCTCATGGAACTCTTGCGAGCGCGACAAAAATATTTTTTGGATGAAGCGAATGTCGGGGCCGGTCTGCCGGTCATGTCCACGCTTCGAGACTTGATTGCCAGTGGCGACGTTATCCAAAAGGTGGAAGGAATTTTTTCCGGCACGCTGAGTTATCTGTTTAATAATTTTAACGGTCGGACGTCGTTTAGCGCGCTGGTGAGGAAAGCATGGGAAACCGGTTTGACTGAACCCGACCCGCGCGACGATCTCTCCGGGCAGGATGTAGCCAGAAAATTGCTCATTCTCGCCCGACAAAGCGGATTACAATTGGAAATTGACAATGTCGATGTTGAAAGTCTGGTGCCGCGAAATCTGGCGCGCGGCCCGTTCGCGCCGCCGCGGTTCTTCGGCTCACTGGCGCATCTCGATCATAAGATGGCTGACCGTTTGAGTCGCGCACAATCGCGCGGCGGGATGCTGCGTTACGTTGGCACGCTGGCTGGAGATCGCGCTCGCGCGGGGATCAAGGAATTTCCGCGCGATCATCCTATGGCCGCGACGCAAGGCAGCGACAATGTGATCGCGTTCACGACGAAGCGTTACTCGCGCACGCCGCTCGTCATTCAAGGACCCGGTGCCGGTGCCGACGTGACCGCCATGGGCGTATTTTCCGACATTCTCAAGTTGCTTCATTATTTGCCACATTGACGGCCGTCGATGTGGCGCGCGGCGGCGCCGATGAAAAGTCTTGTATGGTGGACTGGATGCGCTACAGCCGTCTGCGAACACCGACGATCATTTCCCACAAGCACAAGTTCATATTCATCAAGACGGTCAAGACCGCAGGCATGAGCATCGAGGTATTTCTTTCTCCGCAGTGTGGTTCTGACGACATTCTCACTCCGGTTGATCCTCCAGTAGAAGGGCATCTGCCGCGGAATCATGAGGGTTTCGCTTGTCCTGCCGTCGATGTCTTCAAGTCACCGATCGGTGCGTTGTCGGATTTGTGCCATCCATTTCGCAGGCGCAAGAAGTTTTACCATCATATGCCTGCCTACGTAATCCGGAAGCGCGTTTCTCCCGAAATCTGGAAGGGCTATTTCAAGTTCTGTGTCGAGAGAAGTCCGTGGGACAAAGTTCTATCGCATTACCATATGCATGCAGCCCGAAAGGGCGACTCGCTGACGCTCGATGCATATCTCGCTACTGGTAAGCTCCCAATTAACTATCGCCGATACACCGATCCGTCCGGAAGGAAAATTATCGTCGATCGTGTCGTGCGCTATGAGAAACTCATGGCCGAGCTCTCTGAAGTCTTCGCGCAGATCAACGTGCCTTTTGAAGGCACGCTCGGAGCTAAAGCTAAGTCCGAGTATCGGCAAGACTGGACGCCGTACCACTCAGTGTTTAACTAGGACCAGCGCCGGATTGTTGAAATAGCTTTTGCACGGGAGATCGAATTGCACGGTTACCGATTCTGACTCGTTATTCACTTCGCGCTCAGTAGCTCGTCCACCAACGGCTGCGCGTCGTAGACGTTTCTGAGCGCTTCGATGATGGCGGCGGAGTTAACTGAGACGGCGCGCGCCTGTTTGTCGGTGAAGATGCAATCGAGCACGAGCGATTGAATGTTGCCGTCGAAAATGATCCCGATGAATTCGCCGGCCTTGTTCACCACCGGACTTCCGCTGTTCCCGCCAATGATGTCGGCGTCGGAAATGAAATTGTAAGGTGTTGTCAGCGCCAGTTTTTCTTTCTTGTCGATCCAACGCTGCGGCAAATCGAACGGCGCTTTGTTTTCATGCTCGGCCGCGCGCTCGAACATTCCCTGAAAATTCGTGAACGCCGGGATCTGCTTCCTGTTCTCTTCGTACCCGCGCACTGTCCCGTACGAAAGACGCAAGGTGAAACTCGCGTCCGGATAATTGCTCGTTCCTTCAATCGCAAACCGTGCCTTGGCGATCTCGGCGTAGGCTTGTTGTTTGATTTCTTCCTGCGTCTCCAAGGTTCGTTTCGCCGTGCGCGCAGTCGCATCGATCGCGCGCGCGAGATCGATCATCGGATCGTGCGCCGCGTCGACTGCAGCTTTGCCGCCTGCGTAAAGTTTTTTTCGAACCGCGACGTCGCGGAGTTGCGTCCCTTTGATTAACTCGAATGCCCGCGCAGCCGGAGATTTATCGCCGAGCACGGTTTTTTGAACGAGCGGATGCTGTGCGCCGAACGCATTTGCGAGATCGGTCAACGAATCGGTGAGCGTGAGCAATTCGACGTCGTCGTGAATCGGTTCGGTGGAAAAAAGTTCCAGCTCGAGCGATTCGTGGTTGCTGTCACGAAATTCCTGAAACCGCTCGTTATTCGGCTTGACCCGCTCGTCTGCGGCGCGCACCAACAGCCGCGCATATTTGAAAAGCGTGCTGTAGAATGCGCGAGGCTGTTGGTAAAGGCCGAACTTCGGGCGTTCTTGCTCGAAATAGCTATACGCGAGCGCGTTCCTGGCAATCTCATCCTGCGCTTTCCGAATTCGATCATAAGCGCTGGTTGTCGATCTTAGCTTCGCATCGGCGCCAATCGCATCACGTAACTTTTGCTCGCGCGTTTGCAGCGCGTTCCAAACTTCAGGATCGAGCAAGCCGGCGAGATAACCGTCGTAACGCTTACGATTGTTCGTGATGCCAAAATAATCTTCACGAATCCGGCGCGCATTTTCGAAAGAACGTTCTCCGAAGCTGTGAAGCAGAACTTCGCGACGCTTGAAAAACGACAAGAATCGCGGCAGCTCGCGGTCGCGCATATCGGCCAGCTCATCAACGGTCAGTTGCCGGTCGGTCTTGGCGGGATGACCGCTTACGAACGTCAGCTCGCCGTCGGCTGGTCCGTGCGAATTGAATTTCAGATAATTGTCGATCTTTGCGGGCTGTCCGTTCTCGTAAGCGCGGAACAGGCAGATATCGAGATCGAAGCGCGGATATTCGAAATTGTCGGGATCGCCTCCGTAAAACGCGATCTTTTCCTCGGGCGCGAAAACGAGGCGCACATCGTCGTAGCGTTTGAATCGGTAAAGATGATAAGTGCCACCTTGATAAAGGGTGACGACGTTCGAACGCAATCCGGTTTTGTCTTTGCTTTCCTTTTCGATTGTTGCGATGGCGGACTTGCGCGCATCGGAAGCCTGTTCGCTCGTCATCTCAGACTTCACCGCGGAATTGACGCGCGTCGTTACGTCTTCGATCGACATCAGGACGTTGAGCTCAAGATCGACGCATTTCTTTTCCTCGGCCCGCGTTCGCGCGTAAAAGCCGTCCCGGACATAATTGTGCTGTTCGTCCGAGAATTTTTGAAGCGAATCGGCGCCGACATGATGATTGGTAATGACGAGCCCATTTGCGGAAACAAACGAGCCGCTGCCGCCGGAATTGAATCGCACGCTCGATTTTTGCACATGATCGAACCATTGCTTGGTCGGTTCGAAACCATATTTTTCCTTCAACTGTTTCGTCGGCGGCGCTGTGTAGAGCCACATTCCCTCGTCGCCAAACGCGCGATCACTTAGGCCACCGAGCAAAATCAAGCCGAAAAAGACCGCGGAAAGAAATTTTCGCATCCGCCACGATAATCGCGATGCGATTGGCGACAAGCTAGTCAGGACTACCTGGTGTATCCGCGCTTATGCACGCGAAGCAAGGCAGGAATAGCGGTGACGCCGAGAATCAGAAGCACCGCCAAAACGATCGCAAATTCAACGACCGCGAGCGCGGCTGAAATCAACCTCGTCAATGCGTGCACCATCAACGGCTAAGACCGCGGATGGCCTCGTTTGGTTACAAAAAATTGTGGCGACGACTTCAGAAGTAACTCAAGCGTGGACATCGAGCGACCGTGGCAGCACGATTGGCCCAGTGTTCAGCATGAAACGTTGCAGAGTCGAGCGACTCGATTTTATTGTCGCCGGCGCGCAGAAGTCGGGCACGACTGCACTGCATTATTTTTTGAAGAAACATCCGCAGATCGCGCTGCCGGACCGGCAAGAGCTGCATTTCTTCGACGACGAGGAAATTTTTTCGTGTCCAGTTGATTACGAGCGACTGCATCGGCATTTTCGACCGCTCGCAAGATCGACCCGCCTTCTCTTCGCTACGGCGCGGCAGGCAACCGCCGGGGAAGTCACCCCGAGTTATCTGTATTGGAAGCCGGCGATGGAGCGGATTTGGAATTACAATCCGCAAATCAAATTAGTTATTCTTCTGCGGAATCCAATCGATCGCGCCTTCGCTCACTGGAACATGCAACGATTCAAAGACCGCGAGCCGCTCGATTTTCTGGACGCGCTCAAAGAAGAACCGAGACGCATCGCGCAACCGCTCACGGTGGAATCGCGGCGCTTTGCCTATGTCGATCGCGGCTTTTATTCCGAACAACTCGAACGTGTCTTTAAATTTTTTCCGCG
>Ga0070707_100006080_pt1 | contig 11261 bp, 8 predicted proteins | sample KBSK5502metaG_FD_65468 | JGI IMG/M metagenome (GOLD analysis project Ga0070707, IMG submission 65468) | Corn, switchgrass and miscanthus rhizosphere microbial communities from Kellogg Biological Station, Michigan, USA - KBS K5-50-2 metaG | ecosystem: Host-associated > Plants > Roots >... | reverse complement strand
GCCAGAAATCTTCCGTACGGCGATCAGCGCCGGCTCGAGATCGCGCGCGCGATGGCCGTGCGCCCGAAGCTGCTGCTGCTCGACGAGCCGGCGGCCGGGCTCAACACCGGCGAGACCATCGGGCTGATGGAAAAGATTCATGAAATTCGTGATCGATTTAACTTAACGATATTACTGATAGAACACAACATGGAGCTGGTGATGGGCATCTGCGAACGCATCGTGGTGCTGAATTTCGGCAAGACCATCGCGCAGGGAACGCCCGAACAGGTCCGCAGCAATCCGGTCGTCATCGAAGCCTACCTCGGAGAGCCGGTGGAAGCATGATCCTCGGCGTTCGGAATCTCGAGGTCGCTTACGGCAACATTCCGGCGCTGCACGGAATCAACGTCGAGGTGCAGAAAGGCGAAATCGTCACGCTGATCGGCGCGAACGGCGCCGGCAAGACCACCACGCTGCGCACGATCTCGGGACTCCTGAAGCCGCGGCGCGGCGAAGTGATCTTCGACGACAAAAACATCACCGGCACGAAGCCCCACGTCATCACCGCCATGGGCGTCTCTCACGTCCCCGAAGGGCGCGGCATTTTCGCGAACCTCACCGTGAACGACAACCTCGAGCTCGGGGCGTATCTGCGAAAGGACAAAGTCGCCGAGGCCGAATATCAGCGGATCTTCACGCTCTTCCCGGTGTTGAAAGAGCGGATCAAACAGAACGCCGGGACGCTTTCCGGCGGCGAGCAGCAGATGCTGGCGATCTCGCGCGCGCTGATGTCCAAGCCGGCGGTGCTGCTCCTCGACGAGCCTTCGCTCGGATTGGCGCCGCAATTGGTGCAGGCAATTTTTCGCGTGATCAAGGAGATCAACGCCGAAGGAACCACCATTCTGCTGGTGGAGCAGAACGCGCACATGGCGCTGATGACGGCGCACCGCGGTTACGTGATGGAAACAGGTCGCATCGTCTTGCACGACACCACGAAGGCGCTGCTGACTTCGGATCGCGTGAAGAAGGCGTATCTGGGGGGCTGAGTGGAGGACAGCGGCCCTCCGCTGTCCGGACAGCCGAGGGCGGCTGTCCCCCACTGCTGTAATATGCCCGCCGAAAGGACGAACGACGATGGGTCTTTTCGACCGAAAGCCACTCGAGCTGCTGCTCGAAGAAATGAAAGGCGAGCACCGGCTTCGCCGAGTCCTCGGCCCGATTCAACTGACATCGCTCGGCATCGGCGCCATCATCGGCGCGGGCATCTTCGTGGCCACCGGCGCGGCAGCACACAACGTCGGCGGACCGGCGCTCATGCTTTCGTACACCGTCGCGGGCATCACCTGCGTCTTCGCCGCGCTCTGCTACGCGGAGTTCGCATCGATGGTTCCAGTCGCCGGCTCGGCGTACACGTACGCCTACGCGACCATGGGCGAGCTCTTCGCGTGGATCATCGGCTGGGACCTGGTGCTGGAGTACGCGGTCGGAAGCGCGACCGTGGCCACCGGTTGGTCGGGCTACTTCCAGAACGTGCTCGCGAAGCTCGGCATCGTCCTGCCTGCGACGATGCGCAGCAGCCCGTGGCGCTTCGATAATGGCTTTTTCGTAAGCACCGGCTCGTATATCAATCTTCCCGCTATAGTAATCGTTACTATATTGACCATCGTCCTGGTCAAGGGAATTCAGGAGAGCGCGAACTTCAACGCCACGATGGTCGCGATCAAGGTCGCCGCGGTGCTCTTCGTCATCGGCGTCGGCGTCTTCTTCATCGATCCTGCAAACTGGCATCCGTTCGCGCCCTTCGGCTGGACGGGCCTCAATTTCTTCGGTTGGCAGGTCGCCGGGCAACAAAATGCCGGCGGACAACCGGTCGGGATGCTCGCGGGAGCCGCGATCATCTTCTTCGCTTACATCGGATTCGATTCGGTATCGACGCACACCGAGGAGGCGAAAAATCCTCAGCGCGATGTGCCAATCGGCATCGTGACGTCGCTCATCGTCTGCACCGTCCTGTACATCGCGGTGGTGGCCGTGCTGACCGGAATGGTCAAGTACAACCAGCTCGACATCAACGCCCCCGTCAGCCTGGCCTTCAAGCAGAAGGGAATCGGGTGGGCGGAGGGGATCATCGCCTGCGCCGGCGTCGCGGGCATCACATCGGTGATGCTCGTCATGATGCTCTCGGCGCCGCGCGTTTTTCTGGCGATGGCCCGCGACGGACTGGTGTCGAAATCGTTTTTCGGCGACGTGCATCCGAAGTTCCGCACGCCCTGGAAGGCCACCATTCTCATCGGCAGCGGCGTAGTCATCATGGCTGGGTTGCTTCCGATCGACGCACTGCTGCTGCTGACGAACATCGGGACGCTGTTCGCGTTCGTGATCGTTTGCGCGGCGGTGTTGATCATGCGCAAGAAGTATCCGAACGCCGAACGCCCGTTCCGCTGTCCATGGGTTCCATTCATCCCGATCATGGGTGTGCTCAGTTGCCTGATGCTGATGTTCTCGCTCCCCTGGGACAACTGGGTGCGACTGTTCGGCTGGATGGCCATCGGCCTCGTGATCTATTTCGTCTACGGCCGCAAGCACAGCGTGATGACGGTAAATCTGGCCAAGGAGATCGCAGAACATGGCACCGGAGGGGCGTACACGTCGGGGACGCGCGAGACTCCGTCCACCTAAAAGTCTGCATTTCTCTTGCATCGGCGTTCTCTGAGTAGAGTCGGCTTTTTAAAGGAGGATGTTTATGCATCGAGTCATCCGATGGGCCTTTGCCGTCGGGTTGGTAGCGCTCCCGCTGGCGGCCCAGCAGCCTAACGTCGCAATCATCAGTCAGGCGCAGCAGACACTCGCGCTTGCGGATGCGGCCGGTGCGCAGATCTATGCGAAGAGTCTGTACGACGATGCTGCCTATCGCATTCGCTTCGCACAGGAAAACATCAATTCGCCGAAGGCCTCCGTGCAGGCCCAGGCCGTGATGCGCGCGCGGGAAGCGATATTCGCCGCCGAGGCTGCACGCGCGAAGGCGCGATGGCTCTCGACGAACGTAATACTCGCCAACTTGCAGACCGACATCCGTCGCTTCGGCGGAACATCGAACGTCGGCCTTACGACCGAAGATCCAAATATCGATTACCGTCGCGGTGCCACGACGAAGGATCGCATCGCGCTTGCGCAGGCGGCTATCGATCAGGCACGCGCCGCGGGCGCAGAACAGTTGGTCGCGGACAACGATCTGAAGACTGCCGATTCCTATCTCGCGACCGCACGGCGAGCGGCGAGCAACTCCGACGTGGCCGATTATCAGGCCTACATCGCAGAGATGATTGCGCGCCGGGCGTACTACATGGCGCGATTCAACGAGAGCAGCCGGCTGGTCCCGGACGTCCAATTGCAGCGCACCCGCCTGGCGCAAACCTACAGCGAGCAGCAGGCGGCGCTTGAACGCCGGCAGCGCGAGGAAGTCGAGCGGCAGACCGCCGATCTGCAGCGCCAGCTCGCTGCCGAGCAGGCGAACCGTCAGGCGCAACAGGCGGAGCTCGACCGGCTGCGCGCTCAGGTCGATGAGCAGCGCCGCGCCATGCAGGCGCGCATCGAAGGCGATCGCGCCGCGCGGCAGGAAGCCGAGAGCCGGCTCGACGATGCCATGCGGCAGTACGAAACTGCGGTCGCCAGCGGCAATCCGGCTGATATCGATCGGCTGCGGCGTCAGGTCGAGGACCAGGAGATTGCACTCCGCACCGTGCAGCAGCGTGAACAGCTCGATCAACAGGCGCTCGCGGCCGGGATTGAAGCTGCACGAAACGACGCCAATCAGCAGGTGGATATCGCGCAGCGTCAGGCGCTGCTCGATCAATATCGAAGCGAGCTGCAGGCGGATGTGGCAGCGCGCGCCGACATTGAGCGGCGCCACGAAGCAGCGATCGCCTCCGCGCAGCAGCAGCGGCAACAGGCGGATGTACAGGCCCAGGCGCTGCGAGCACAGATCCAACAGGCACAGGCCGAGGCGCAGCAGCAGGCGCAGGCAGCGCAGGCCGCACAGCAGAAGGTTCAACAGACGCAGGAGCAGTTGCAGGCCGCCCAACAGCAGGCCCAACAAACTCAGCAACAGCTTCAGACGACCCAGCAACAAGCGGCCCAGGCGCAGCAGCAATTGACCCAACAGGCGCAGCAGAATCAGGCGGAGGCCGAGAAGGCCCGTCAGACGGCGCAGGCCGCGCAAGCGGAGCTGGCGAGGACGCGCGAGGAGCTGGCGCATCGCGATGCCGAAGCGCGACAACTGCGCATGCAACAGGAGCTGGCCGCCATCGCGGCCACGAAGACCGAGGCGCGCGGAATCGTCGTGACGTTGCCGAGCGTGTCATTCGATCCCGGCAAGACCACTCTCAAGCCGAGCGCGAAGAAAACTCTGCAGAAGATTGCCAATCAGCTCAAAGCCAGCCAGAACGTGCGCGTGTTGGTCGAAGGACACACCGACAACGTCGGCAAGGCCGAGAAGAACATACAGATTTCCGAGAAGCGCGCCGCCGCCGTCCGCGACTACCTCATCTCCCTCGGCCTGCCCGCTGACCGGATTGTGGCGAGCGGAAAGGGAGAAGCCGATCCGGTCGCGAGCAACAAGACTGCGTCCGGACGCAGTGCCAACCGGCGCGTGGAGTTGGTCATTACGATGTGACGCACGTCATCCTGAGCCGCGGAGACGGCGAAGGATCTCGCCGAGTGAGATCCTTCGCTTCGCTCAGGATGACGAAGTCACTTCTCCGCGAGCCTCTTCGCGGTCTCCTGTTGCAGCGCCAGGAACTCACGGAACTCAGGAGCGGAGTCTGGAATCTCGTTGACCTTCTGCGAGATGTCGAGGGCGTTCTTCGCGCACTTCCAGTTTTCCAGCCGTACGTGGGATCGCGCGATGTGGAAGTACGGGTAGTAATCGATCAGCCACATCCCGTACATCCGCGCGTGCTGCTGGGGATTTGGGCGCAGCGACACGGCTTCGATCAACTCGCCGAGGGCGCGCGGGTAATCGCCTTTGCGCTCGAGCTCGAGCCCAAGCTCGTACCGCGCGTACCACGGCGCGTTCTTGGAATCCAGCGGGATGTTGCACTTCGTCATCACGTCGTCGCGCAATTGACGGAACTCGGCTTCGCTGATCACCGGCGGCCTGGCGGTGTAGACGGCATACGCGGGCCGGCTGTACTTGCCGGTCGTGTCGCCGCGAAGCAAGAGCTGATAGGCGACCAAAAGCGGCCGGCCGACTTCGCTCTTGGCCGCCACGCCGCTTTCCTCCGCCTGCGCGAGATGTTTTCGGGCTTCGTCCACGTCGCCGGCCATTTGATTGGCGATGGCGAGATAGAGATGAGGCAGGTAGTCGGTGTACTCGTGCGGCCGCGTTGCCACCTGAAGCTGTTCCTTGCTTCTCATGACGAACGCCGATTGCAGCTCGTCCCGCGCTGCCACGCCGTTGCCTTCCTGGATCAGGCGCAGGCCGAGCTCGTAATGCTCATACCAGGTGGTGGGAGAGGTCGCGAGAAGAACCGCCAGCAGAAGTCCGTGCATACCGTGATGCTAACTTTCACCGGGCCGCGGCGTCTATCCCTCCAGCGGAGGATCTCTATGCGAAAGACGCTCGTGGCTGTCTCCCTTCTCGCAGTTGCTACCACGGTCATGGCCGGACGTCATGGCTATCGGGGCCTGTCGATGTCGATCGATGATGAAGGCACGGTGACGGACTGCAGCTCGCTTCGTGTCACGATCGACGACCGTCCAGTGGCGCGAGCCGAGGAGATAGTGCCCGTCGGCGGATTGCGGTCTTTGAGCATTCGCGCCCCCGAATCCGGCGGCGTTTGGGTCGCGGGAACCAGCTCCGGCGGATACTCAGTGAAAGCTTGCAAAGCGGCCGAGTTCGCTGAGGATCTGAATCAGATTCGAGTTCGCGTCAGCGGCAACGAATTGACTGCCGATGGACCGGGCGCTGGACGGTGGGTGGTGTACTTTCTCGTGGAGGCGCCCCGCGGCGCCTCGCTCGATCTGCGCACGACCAATGGGCCGATCGCGCTGCGCAGCGTGAACGGAACGGTCGCGGCCAATGCGGTCAACGGGCCGATCTCGGTGACCGAGCCGAGCGGGACTTACAACATCGAGACGCAGAACGGGCCGATCTCGCTCGACGGTGGCTCCGGAACGATGAAGTTGAATGCCGAGAACGGTCCGATCAGCGTGAAGCTGCGCGGCTCCACCTGGGACGGAAACATCGACGCCCACACGCAGAACGGTCCGGCGACCCTCCGGATCCCGAGCAATTTCCGCTCGGGAGTGGTGGTCGAATCGGAGGGGCACGGTCCGGTGAGTTGTCGCGCGGAAGCGTGCCGTCAGGCGCGCCGGACGTGGGACGACGATGACAGCCGAAAGATCGAGCTGGGCTCGGGGCCGACCGTGGTGCGGCTGTCGACAGTCAACGGACCGGTGGCGGTGCGAGAGAAGGACTGAGGAGTGAGGCTTACCACAGGTTGCGGGGTTGCGGGGTTGCGGAGTTGCGCAGTCCCCACCGCGCAACCCCGCAACCCCGAGACTCCGCAACCTCAGTCCCCGGTCCTCAGTCCATTACACTGTTCTGGGTGTTGGGTCCGGCACATCGCAGCCTCCTGAGAGTTCTCGGCTTGACCTTCGGTCTGGCCGTGATCATCGGCAACACCATCGGCGCGGGCATTTTCCGCACGCCCGGCGAGATCGCGAATCACCTGCCCTCGTTCTGGCCGTTTCTTTCGGTCTGGATCGCCGGCGGCATCTACGCGCTCCTCGGCGCGAACGCCCTGGCGGAGCTCGGAACGCTAATGCCGAAATCGGGTGGCCAGTACGTTTTCGTGCGCCAGGGCCTCGGCGATTACGCCGGATTCATCGTCGGCTGGAGCGACTGGATCTCGACTTGCGGCACGACCGCCGCCGTCTCGATCGTGATCGGGGAGTACGCCATCCATCTGGTGCCGCATCTGCGCGCGGTCGAGGTGGTCGCAATCGCGGTCATTGCGATTCTGACGCTCGTGCAGTGGCTGGGCATCCGATGGGGCGGCTGGTCGCAGGACGTCACGAGCCTGATCAAAGGCCTGGCATTCCTGTTCCTCATCGGCGCCTGCTTCATCCTGGGCAATCGAAATCCGGCGGCCAGCAGCATGGAGGTGGAACGCGAGGGTTCACTCCTGATCGCGTACATCCTGGCGTTGCAGGCGGTGATCTATACGTACGACGGCTGGTCGGCGGTCATCTACTTTTCTGAAGAGGTCAAGGAGCCGTCGCGAAACATTCCGCGCGCGATGTTCGGCGGGGTGATCGCGGTGATGGTGATCTACATTCTGCTGAACATCGCGTTCCTGCGCGTGGTCCCGTTACCGACGATTGCGGGCCAGACTCTTGCGGCCGGCGTGGTGGCCCAACATCTGTTTGGCGCGCTCGGCGATCCGATTCTCCGTTCGCTGACCATTGCTGCGCTCATCAGCGCCGTAAACTCGAACGTTCTGATGGCGCCTCGTGTGCTGCTCGCGATGAGCCGCGACGGCCTTTTCTGGCGCGGCGCCAGCGAAGTCAATGAAGGAGGCACGCCCGACATCGCCCTTCTCTTCAGCAGCCTGATGGCAACGGCCTTCATCGTCTCGGGAAAATTCGATCAGGTCATCGCGGTGCTGGCCTTCTTCTTCGTCGCGAACTACACGCTCTCATTCACGGCGTTCTTCGCACTGCGGCGCCGATTGCCCGACGCGCCGCGGCCCTTTCGAGCGATCGGACACCCATTCACGACCGGCCTGGCGCTGGTGGCATCGGTGGCTTTTCTGATCGGCGCGGTGGCCAGCGACACCCGGAACAGTCTGTACGCTCTGGTGGTTCTGGCCCTCAGTTTTCCGGTATATCTCCTGATGAAAAGCCGCACCACGACGACATGACCTATCGATTCGAGCCTCAGCTTTCGCGGGCCAGCACCATTCCCTCGAGCTACTACAACGAGCCTGGAGTTCTGGCCGAGGAGAACCGGAACATTTTCGCGCGGACGTGGCAGCTCGTGGGGCATACGGAGCAGGTTCGCGAGCGAGGTCAATTCTTCACGACCTCCGTCGCGGACGAGCCGCTTCTGATCGTGCACGGCGATGACGGTGAAGTGCGTGCGTTGTCGAATGTTTGCCGTCACCGCGCCGGCCCGGTCGCAAAAGGATCGGGAAAGCGTCCGGCGCTGCAGTGCGGGTATCACGGCTGGACTTACGCGCTCGACGGCACGCTGCGGACCGCTCCTGAGATGGAGGGCATCGAGTGCTGGGATAAGCAATCGGTGGCGCTGCCGCGGTTTCGTATGGAGTCGTGGAACGGCCTGCTGTTCGTGAACCTCGATTCCGGCGCCGCTCCGCTCCGCGAATTTCTCGGCGATCTCGCCGGCCGTGCATTTGATGGCCGGCTGGCAGCACGGAAGGATTGGTCGGTCAACTGCAACTGGAAGGTCTACGTCGACAACTATCTCGAGGGGTATCACATCCCGATCGTGCATCCGTCGCTTTTTCGCGAGATCGACTACCAGAAGTATCGGACCGAAACTCGCGTGAACTACTCGATCCAGCACGCACCTCTGAAGCGTCCCGAGAGAATTCGCGGCGATGGCGAGGCGGCGTACTTCTGGATTTTTCCAAACTTAATGTTGAATGTTTATCCTGACAATTTTTCCACTAACTTCATCGTGCCGGTGGCGCACGATCGAACGCTCACGGTGTTCGAGTGGTACTTCCGCGACCCGGAATCGGCAAAGAAACAGATCGAAGAGACCATCGCCTTCAGCGATGAGATCCAGCTCGAGGACATCGACATCTGCCAGGCGGTGCAGCGCGGCCTGCGGTCATCCACCTACGCCACCGGACGCTACTCACCCATTCGCGAGAACGGCGTGCATCACTTCCACGGCCTGTACGCGGCCGCGATGGGATTGTGACGCCCTTTTTCGCGTATTTTGAGTAGATCGTGTTCTTGGGACCGAAATGTGTGGATAATTACCCTAAAGTTTTTTCTTGCAACATTTTCGCTAGTCGACGAAACTATTTTTGCGGATGCCGGCCGAGGTTGTCATTTCCGCTGCTCTGATTGTCCTTGCCATCGCCATCTCCGCAGCACTGGTGGCGGTGTGCATCGTCGTCGGCTCTGCTTTCGTCTCCATCACCGTCGCTCTCGGAGGCCGCTCTCCGCAGTGGATCCGCATGCCCGCGCTGCGCCGCCAGCGCGAGCCGCGACAGGAGCCGGCATTCGAACCCACCCCGGAGCGCGAACGGCGCGACACAGATCTCGCCAGCGACATCATGTCCAACGCCACCGAGGGCATCGTGGTCTATGACCGCGAGCTGCGGTGCCAGGTCTGGAATCGTTTCATGGAGCAGCTCACCGGTCTTCCCGCCCAGGAAGTCCTCGGCAAGAGAGCGTCCGATTTCTTCCCGGTTGTCGGCGAGCAGCCGATCGACGAAGTCCTCAACCGCGTGTTGAAAGGCGAAACGGTATCGCTGTCGGAAACTTCTTACATAGTCCCGGGCACCGAACGCCAGGGTTGGATCAGCGCTTCCTACCGGCCGCAGCACGACACCAAGGGAAACGTCACGGGAGTCATCGGCAAAGTCGTCGATCTGACCGAGCGCAAGCGCGCCGAGCAGCAGATGGAGTACCAGTCGTATCACGACGCTCTGACCGGACTCGCGAATCGGCGGCTGTTTCAAGAGCACCTGTCGCTCGCCATCGCGTTGGCGCAGCGCAAGCGCAGGCCGGTGGCGGTTCTTTTCCTCGACCTCGATCACTTCAAAGTCGTCAACGACTCCCTAGGCCACACCCTGGGCGACACACTCCTGCGCGAGATCGCCACGCGCCTGCGCTCGAGCGTGCGCGAGGGTGACGTCGTGGCTCGCGTCGGCGGCGACGAGTTCACGATCGTTCTGCAGGAGCTCGACAAGAAGGAAGACGCGGCGGCCATGGCCCAACGCGTTCTGCGCGTGATCGCAGAGCCGATCGAAATCGATGGCCAGCGGCTCTACATCACCGCCAGCATCGGCATCACGGTCTATCCGGACGACGGCGAAGATGCCGAGACTCTGCTCAAGAACGCCGACAACGCCATGTACCGCGCCAAAGCCGTTGGCCGCAATTGCTATGAAATGTCGACCCAGGAGCTCAGCCGCTCGATGCAGGAGCGCCTCACGCTCGAGAGCGGGCTGCATCAGGCGATGGAGCGCAACGAGTTCGAGGTGTACTACCAGCCGCAGATCGACGTGCGCACCATGCGCATCGTCGGCATGGAAGCGCTGTTGCGGTGGCGGCATCCGGAACGCGGTCTGATGTTGCCGGGAAGTTTTCTGTCCGTGGCGGAGGAACGCGGATTCATCGTGCTGATCGGCGATTGGGTCCTTCGCACCGCTCTCAATCAGGCCCGCGCGTTCCGCGACCTCGGCTTTCCTGATTTCCGCGTGGCCGTCAACCTTTCCGCGCGGCAGTTCCGCGAGCTCTCACTGGTGGACGGAATCGAATCGGCGGTCAAACAGGCGCGCGTCGACCCGCGGCTGCTCGAGCTGGAGATCACCGAGAGCGTTGCCATGGAAAATCTCGATCTGACATTCAAGGTGCTCGAGCGCCTGCGGCGAACCGGGATCAGCATCGCCATCGACGACTTCGGCATGGGCCACTCATCGCTGAGCTATCTCAAGCGCTTTCCAATCGACTGTTTGAAGATCGATCGAAATTTCGTCGAAGACCTTCCCGATCGTTTCGAGGACGCCGCGATCGTTCGCTCCGTGATCGAGCTCGCGCAAGGCCTCAATCTTCGGGTTGTGGCGGAAGGCGTCGAGACCAAACCGCAGCTCGACTTTCTGAAGGAACACGGCTGCCGTGAAGTGCAGGGCTTCTACTTCGGCTTCCCCGTGCCCGCGCCGCAGTTCCAGGAGACGCTGAACCAGGCGCGCATCGGGCCCGAGAAGTCACACTAGTTGGGATGTTGGGATGTTGGGCGGTGGGACATCCTAACGTCCCAACTTCCCAACATCCCAACCGAACTACTCATGCGCGGCCAGATTCGCCGCCACGTACGCCGAATCGTTCGTTCCGTTGTCGACGAAGGCTGCGTACGCGCCGATCATCCCTTCGATCGTCGTCACGCGGATTAGCACCGGCTTGCCGCTGTCCGGCAGCGCGCGCGTGTGGAACAGATCGTTGAGCTGCATGCCGCCGGCCGACGGAACGCTGACCTCGAAGTGATCGAGCGACGCCCCGGCGTCATCGATGATCTC
>Ga0070707_100006079_pt1 | contig 11262 bp, 11 predicted proteins | sample KBSK5502metaG_FD_65468 | JGI IMG/M metagenome (GOLD analysis project Ga0070707, IMG submission 65468) | Corn, switchgrass and miscanthus rhizosphere microbial communities from Kellogg Biological Station, Michigan, USA - KBS K5-50-2 metaG | ecosystem: Host-associated > Plants > Roots >... | reverse complement strand
TGTACTGCAAGCCAGGCGCGGCCGGCGATGTGCTGGCCACGTGGGTCGAGGAACTCGGCGACCGGGCGTGGGTGGCCGGCCGCGACCATGCCATCGCCGACGGCTGGTTCGGCCCTGTCGATGCCGCGTTCGCCGCGCGGATCGGCGACGTGATCGCAGCGCCCAGCGGCGCGAGCGCGATCGTCGCGACGAAGGCTGAGCCGCGCGAGTCCGCGCTGATCGGGATGCACGGCTCGCTGACTCCGTCAGACCAGCTTGTGCCGCTGCTGACGCTGGCGGCGGCATGACGCTGACGGCCGCATGACATCGCGGTTTGTCCACAGGCAGGAGCGGGAACCGCACCGCCTCCGGCCCGGTTATGCACAGGATTCCGGAGGTTGTCCACAATGAGGGTCGCGGACCAAGCCCCGGGCGAGCAGCCGCCGGGGGCGCGTCCCGCCGCCCGGCCGATCATCGGCGCGATCGAGCTGGCCGGGCTGCTGGGTTCCGCCAGGCCGCCCGTTCTGCTTGACGTTCGGTGGAAGCTCGGCGGCCCGCCGGGGCGCGAGAGCTACCTGGCCGGGCACCTGCCCGGCGCCTGCTTCATCGACCTGGGCGCCGATCTGGCAGGCCGGCCGGGCTCGGGCGCGGGCGGCCGGCATCCGCTGCCGCCGGCTCGCGTCTTCGAAGATGCGATGCGCCGGGCCGGCCTGCGCTCCGGCCAGCTTGCCGTGGCCTACGACGACGGCGACTCGCTGGTCGCGGCCCGGCTGTGGTGGCTGCTGCGCTACTTCGGCCACGATCGGGCGGCCGTGCTCGACGGCGGCGTGCGGGCCTGGACCGCAGCCGGCCGGCCGGTGACCACGCAGGTGCCGGACCCGTCTGCCGGCGACTTCGCCGTCGGCCAGGTCGGCAGGATGCCGGTGCTCGATGACGACGGCGCGGCGCGGCTGGCCAGGTCCGGATTCCTGCTCGACGGCCGGGCGGCCGCGCGGTACCGCGGCGAGGTCGAGCCGGTCGATCCTGCTGCCGGTCACATTCCCGGCGCGATCAGCGCCCCGGCCAGCGGGAACGTCGCGGCAGACCGCACCTTCCTGAGCCCGGCCGGGCTGCGGCGCCGGTTCGCCGCGCTCGGGCTGCCCGCCTCGGCCGGCGATGCGGTCGATTCCGGCGGCTCGCCCAGGATCGGCGCGTACTGCGGCTCGGGGGTCAACGCCGCGCAGCAGGTGCTCGCGCTGGAGCTCGCGGGCCTGCCCGCGGCGCTCTACGTCGGCTCGTGGTCGGCGTGGTCGGCGAACCCGGCCCGCCCGGTCGCGACAGGGCCCGACCCCGGCTGAGAATCCGCTCCACGGCTCGCGATCGTGATCACGTCCGTTTCGCGGTATTTGCGGCCACGCAAGCCGCGTTGAGTCGCGGACGGGCCGACGGGCTTCAGCCGGAACGGCTCAGATCGCGGCCGGCGGTCACGATGAGCCAGGTCGCCGCGCCGACGGCGAGCGCGGGACCGGCAGGACCCGGGCCGGCCGCGATCCACGCGATCGCGGCGCCGCCGACCGCGATCACGATCCGGCACGCCAGCCGATTCGCCCGGGCTCTGCTCAGGCGTGTGATCATGTTGATCACGGCACGAGGTCCCGCGCCGAGGCGATCGCGGGCGGCGGTCGGCCGCCTGACGCCTGCCGGGCGCCCGCGGCCGAGCGCGCCGGACTGCTCGGCAAGCGCGGCTCGCGCCTCGCCGCGGCCGAACTGGCTGCGCAATTCGGTGTACGCGGCGGCTGCGGCAGCGAACCGGGCGGGATCTCCGCCGTCGGCGAGGTCGGGATGCGTCCCGGCGGCGATCCGCCGCCACGCGGCGCGGACATCGTCGTCGGTCAGGTCGGCACGCGGTTCCAGGCCGAGCACGGCGAACGAGTCGGCCCGATGGCCGCCAGCGGTCCAGCCGTCGTCGACGCTCCGCGATCCCGGCCGCGCGCCGCGTTCCCTGGTCATCGCCGAGGCTCCGGCCCGAACGCCGCGTCGAGCACGGCCGCGATGTCTGGCGGCACGCTGGCCGGCGGCTGATCACGGCCAGCTCTCCCGTCAGCCTCGGCCGGCCGCTGGATGGGGACGGGGACGGGCCGATCGGGCATCGGCGGTCCGCCGGCGTCGACCGCGGCCGGCCCGGCCACCAGCCGCTTGACCTGGATATACGTCACGCCGCCACGGTAGATGTAGGCTGCCTGGCCCACGTCGAGCGACCGGATCAGCGCGGGATCGACGACCGGCACGTCGGTCAGCCTGGATGATCCATGCCGCCGCCAGGCGGGAAACCGGCCGAGTTGCCGCGTCGTGTCGATCGCCTTGTGCGTCCCGGCCAGCCCGGTCAGCGGCTCCGGGTGCGGCGTCCGCAGCAGCCAGACGCCGCCCTCGGCGGAGGCGGCGATCCGGTAGCGCTCGTCCTCGGTCGACGCGAGCCCCTGCCAGGATTGCGCCGACACCTGGACGGCCAGGCCGAGCGACCTGGCCCGCTCGTAGAGCTGCCAGATCGGCAGCCGCCGGGATACCGCGGAGAACTCGTCGACCGCCAGCAGGATCTCGCGCCGCCGCGGACCGGTGGCGGCGAAGCTCGCCAGCAGGTCGACCAGCGCCCTGGCCTGGCCCTCGGCGACCGGGATCTGGTCGGTGCCCTCCAGCATGCAGTACCAGGCGTCCGCGTCCGCGAACCCGCCGGGTCCGTCGAGCCCGGCTCCGAGCCGGCGGAACAGGGTGCGGTACCGCAGCGCGACGTCGCCGAGGTGGCGGGACGCCGACCTGATCAGCGCGTGGTCGGCGGCGGTTCCCGCGGCCGCATATGCCGCTGAGAGCCAGCCGGGCTCCAGCCGGCCCAGCAGATCATGCGCGCTGGCAGGCGGTCCGCACGGGGCCTCGACCGCCAGCGCGACCAGCGCATCCATCACGTCCGCGTAATAGGCGGCCGAACCGGTCCCGTGCTCGATCAGGTCGACGAGCGTCGTCGTGAGCTGACGCGGCGGCAAGGACCACAGCGACAGGCTGGCCTCGTCCGGCCAGACGGCAGTCGACCTCGCGCCCGCCTGCCTGAGCACCCGCCTGAACCGGTCGGCGATCCTGCGGGCGTCGGAGCCGCCCTTGCAGTCGAGGACGACCAGCAGCGGGGCAGCACCCAGCCCGGCCGCGTGCCGGCGCAGGCCGGCCGCCATGAACCCTGCCCATAGCCGCAGCAGCAGGGTCGTCTTGCCTGTCCCCGTCGTGCCGACCACCACCTGATGCGACCGCATCCGCTGGTAGCCGATCGCCGCGACCGGCCCGGTCAGGTGACCGACGCTGCGGATCACGGCGCCGGCGGCCACGAGGCCGCCGCGGATGGTCAGCGGCACCGCGCCTGGCGCGGCGATCCTGGCCCGCGCCGAGCGCACCTGATGCCGCCATTGCCGCTGATCGAAGGAGGCCGCGGAGGCGGGGGAGAGGCCGCCGGCCCCCGCGGCGAGCGAGCTCTTCCGGTACGCCCAGGCCAGCGCGCCAGTGGCCAGGCCGAGCGGGACGGCGGCCGGCGCGGCGACTGCGGCCGCGCGGGGCAGGTCGCCGCGCCCGGTGAAGTGCCAGAATCCGAGCCACGCGTGATACGGCGCGAGGGCGGCAGCCTGCCAACCCGAATCCCGCACGGTCAGCGCCAGCCAGGCCGCCACCATCGGGCCGCACCAGGCGGCGGCCACCAGCAGCCGGCGCGGCAGCCAGCCGCGCGACCAGGCCATCCCGGCAGCGCCGGCCGCCACCACGGAGACCGGCGCCGCGGCGACCGCGATCGCCGTCACGGCCAGCCAGCCCAGCAGCCGGGCAGCGCCCCGCAGGATCGCTTGCGCTGCCAGCAGGGCGAGCCAGCGGCCGATCACGGCCAGGCTCCGGCGCGCCCCGCAGGCGGAGCTCCTGGCAGCGCCGCCCCGGCGGGCAGCAACCGGATCTCGACCCGCCCGCCGAGCGAGCCGAGAGCGTCCCTGGCCCTGCGCGCCACCGGAACCGCCGCGCGGCTGCACAGGTAGACCGCACGGGCGTGCCTGGCCGGGCGGCCCGGCACCGCGACGTCAGCTGCCGCGCAGCCGTAGTCGCCCGTCCTGCTCAGCAGCTCGCGCATGATCGTCACGGTCCTGGCCACGGTCTTCGGCGTCAGCTCGGCCTCGATCGCCCAGCACTCGCCGGCCCACGGCAGCCCCGTCTCGTCCGGCCAGTGCAGCTCACCGTCAGGCACGTGCTCGCGCAGGCCGATCCGGCCGCCCATCCGGGCTCGCAGCCGCCGTTCGCCGCGCCAGTACGCGCCGCCGGCCGCGAACTGCGGCGCGGTCAGGAACGCGAGCCTGACCGCGGTCACCGCGCGCAGGTGAGCCAGCCTGGATAAGCCGGGAGCGCCGGCCGCATACGGCAGCCCGCAGGCGGCCAGCCCTGCGCTGGTCAGCCAGACCCAGCGCGGCCGGGGGCTGAGAGCGGCCGAGTCAGCGGTCCCTGCAGCGCGCCAGCGTGCCACCACGGCGGCCGCCCGGCGCGGCGCCACGCCGAGCACGACGGCCAGCTGGTCGAGTTGCACCCCGTACATCTCGCCGACGAAGATCAGGCCGGCGCGGTCACCATCGGCCCGCCGTGCCGGCTGCGCCCGGTCGGCCGACGGCAATGGCGCCGCGCCATCGGCGCTCATCACAGCACCATCACACCACGCCGGCCCGGCGCCGCCCAGCATCCGCCGGGCGCAGCGGCACGGGACCGGGCCGCGCCTGGCCCGCGACACGGCCGGCCGGTGCTGGTGCCAGGCGTGGGCTTGCTGCACAATGTCCCTGGAGTATCAGCGGCACCGGCCGTGCGCGTCGGCCACGCCCTGGCTGGCTGAGGTTCGTTGGGGAAGACGCACCTCGTCGGCAGGCAGGGAGGTCTGGTGACCGTACGCGGCGTGCTGCAGATTCACTCTGCACCCCCGGCGCTGAGCCCGCACATCGAGTGGGCGGCGGCCGGGATATTCGGCGTGCCCGTCAAGCTGCATTGGATCGAGCAGCCGGCCGCCCCGGGCTCGGTCAGGACCGAGCTTGACTGGCAGGGCCGTCCCGGCGTGTCCGGGGAGATCGCCTCGGCGCTCGCCGCATGGAACCTGCTGCGGTTCGAGGTGACCGAGGAGGCCGGCCCCGGCTGCGATGCCGTGCGCTACAGCTGCACGCCAACGCTCGGCATGTTCTCGGCCAGCCTCAGCGCCAACGGCGACATCATGATCAGCGAGAACAGGCTGCGCGCGGTCATGACGCTTGCCGCGTCCGGCGAGGACGATGAGCTCGGCGCGATCCGCGACCTGCACGGGCCACGGCATCCGGCCCTCGGCGGGTCCCTCGAGGCCGAGCTGTCACTTCTGCTCGGCGAGGCGTGGGACGCCGAACTCGAGCCGTTCAGGCACGCCTCGGCGGGAGCGCCGGTCCGCTGGCTGCACGCGACGGGTTAAGGGCGGGCCCGGCCGGCAGGCCCGGATGAGACAGGGCCGGTCGGGCTCGGGGCGGGGTTAGAAATCAGGCCGCTCAGCGATCGCCGGCCAGCACGAGCGGCTCGCCGGTATCCGGGCGGTTCGCTGAGATCCACGCGTCGATCTGCTGCCACCAGTCGTACAGCCAGAGCAGCTGCGTCTCGTGGTCGGCATTCCTGGGCACCTCGCCGGCAGGCACCCGCCACCATTTCGCCCGGATCGTCTGGCCGACCTGCAGCTTCCGCCACACGTCCGCGACGGTGACCAGCCGGTCGAGGCCCGCGTGCGCGACGAAGATGACGTCGGCGGTCGGACAGGCTGCGATCGCGGTGAACGCGCCGCCGCTGCGCGGTGCGAGCAGGTTCGGCATCTCCCGAGCACGGGCCGCGAGGTCACGGCGCCCGAGTTGCTCGAGCCGCGCGATGCCCCGCTGCCACCGGCCCGGTGTCCAGTTGCCGCCCTCCGGGAAGATCACGAGCGCGCCGGCCTCCTCGAGGCCGCCGGCCAGTCGTTGGATTTGCTCGACGAAAAGCCGCTCGCCGGTCTTGGCATGCTGGATGAACACGTTCGGCACGCGGTTCGCCACGACGTCGACGCCGGGGTCGAGCTGCAGCGACGCCTTCATCACGACCCGGGGCCGGCGCCCGTAGACGCTGAGCAGCTGACGCACGAGCAGGAATGAGTCCCCCGGGCCGGCGTGCCGGCTGAGCACGATCACCGGGCGGGTCAGCCGCGCCGCCGCCTCTGACTCGGTGAGCTCGGGCTCGGTGACCTCGACTCGCAGGCCGAACGCCCTGGTGGCGGCGGCGTAGACGCGGTCGAGGAACCATCGCATGACCGCGTAGTGCCGCGCCTGGTAGGGCTCGGTGCGCAGCCGGCCGCCGAAGCCGCTCGCGATCCACAGGCCCAGGCACATGAACACGGCTGCGGTGTCGGCGAAGAGCCAGACCAGGGCGAAGAACAGCAGCCGCAGGGCACGGTTCCTGCCGGGCTTCGACCGGCCGACGAGGCCGAAGATCCAGGTGACCACCGCGAGCAGCGGGAACAGCACCGCGACGGCGATCGCGATCACCATGGCCAGCGGCGCCAGCACCAGCCGGCGGATGAGCCGGGGCGGCAGCATGGGCGACTCCTTCAGGACCCGGCCAGCGCCGCGAGATAGCGCTCGGACGCAACGTACGCGCGCTCGATGCTGGCCACGACGACAGTCTGATCGCGATACCGCAGTTGCGACAGGTCCGGCGCGCGCGGAGTTCCGCCGGTTGGCAGCAGGTGCACGTCCACGCCCTCCGGCAGGTCGGACATCTCCTCGTTGAACCGGTGCCGGCGGGCAATCTCGAATGCGACGAGGCCGACCTGCCATGGCCGCTTCGGCACCGGGAGCGGGCTCTCGATCCGGCCGACCTGCAAGACGTACACGGTGGTCGCGCCCAGCCACAGCGCCCTGCCGACCGGGATGGAGTCGACCAGGCCGCCATCGAAGCAGTGCTCGCCGTCGACCGCGACCGGCGGCAGCAAGCCGGGCACCGCGCACGAGGCAAGGATCGCGGGCACCAGCGGGCCGGCGCTGAACCAGCGCGCGCTGGCGCGCTCGATGCTCGCCGCCACGCACTGGAACGGCAGCGCGAGGTCGGCAAAGTCGCGGACGGGCAGCAGTGCCTCGAGCATGTGCCTGAGCGGCTCGATCGAGTGCAGGTGCGTTCCCGAGCGGACCAGCCGCACCGCCCGGCCCCAGAAGTTCTCGCTGAACGCGGTCCTGACGGCCTCGCTCCGCCAGAGTTCGCCGAGCCGCTCGGCCGCGCCCGCGGGGTCCGCCGCCACGAACGCGCCGTTGATCGCGCCGATCGAGGTTCCCACGACCAGGTCGGGCCTGATGCCCGCGTCGGCGAGCGCGCGCAGCATGCCGACCTCGTGCGCTCCGAGCAGGCCGCCGCCGCCGAGTACGAACGCCGTGGTCACCGCGGCCACCCCGGTACAGGCATCCCCTAACGGTAGCCGCGGCCAGCAGGACCGGTGGATAGCCGGCCCGTCGTTAGCCAGCGCCGTGGGTGAGCGGGCTGCGCGGGCGCGCGGGCAGCACCTCATCGGGGACGGGCCGCAGCCGTGCCAGCTGGGCCGCGGACGACTTCGGCCAGACTTCCTTCGCCCGCGGCACGAGCGCGCGGTTGATGACCCAGGCGATGCTCTCGATCGTCGCGATGCCGTAGCTCAGCCCGGGAGCCGGGTTGTCGCGCGTCAGCACGACGATCGTGTACCCGAACCGCTTGTGCACGAAGCAGCCGATGCTGTTGACGACCCACGGGCTGCTGGCCGGGTCGGGCAGCGGCGCCCAGCCGTTCTTGATGTGCCAGCTGAAGTACCTCGGCGAGCCCGCCCGCACGCCCCACGCCTGCGAACTGATGACGTGGTTCATCAGGTACAGCTCACAGTCGCGGGACCGCCTGGTGAGCACCTTGCCCGGCGACATCAGCAGCTTGAGCAGCAGCGTCTCGTCGTGCGGCGTGATCAGGGTCAGCCCCCACGCGCCCCAGGTGTTGAGCTGGGTGTGCTTCATCCTGGCCCGGTTCAGGAAATGCTGGAGGCGGGTCAGCCCCACGTGGTTCCACAGCGCAGTGGCCGCCGCGTTGTCCGACTGAGTGATCATCAGCCACGCTTCGTTCCGTTCCCAGGAGGTCAGCCAGCGGTGCTCGTCCTGCGCCATCAGCAGCAGTGCCGCGAGTATCGTCGCCTTGACCGCGCTGGCCGAGTAGTTCTGCGTGGCGCTGTGGTACCAGCAAGTGAGCCCGCGCGAGCGGTCAGATACCGCCACACTGACGTTCTCGAATGGGTCGTATCCCGGGTCGGCGCTGGTAAACCGGCTCCGGATCGCCGCAGTGATGGAGCGGGCCAGCCGATGCGCCATCGTCTGGTGCGCGCTCGCGGCGCTGCAGCGCGCCCGGTCGGCTGTGACCTGCGCACGCGCGGACGGCGCGGCGGCGACGGTGGCGGCGGCGATCAGGGCGGATGCGACGAGGACGGTGGGCGGCCAGGACCGTCCTGCCCTCTGCCGGGCATGGCGAGCCAGCATGCCGTGAGTGAACTACTTCACCGCATTACGTGGCCTCGGCTGCGCGCGGGTAGCCCCGCGGGACCGTCCTGGCCAGGATCCCGAGCGTGGCCCGCAGCGCTCCCTCCGAGATCACGGGGAAGATGCCTGCCTCCCGCCAGGAGGCGTCGATGGCCGACCAGTCGTAGTACGACGTGACGAGCGTGCCTCCCTCGGCCGGCTCGAGCCGGTACCCGTAGACGTGGCCGATCGGCGGGCGGATGGCGCCGAGTATCGTCCAGGCGATCTCGCGGTCAGGGACGAACGTCGTGATCGTGACGGTCACGTCGTAGCGGCCGAGCGGGTAGTCGTTGAGCGCCTCGCGGTCCATGTGCACGACGAAGCTGTCGCCCACGGCGCCTACCGGATCGCCGTCGGCGTCCATCAGCATCCCTGAGCTGTCGATCGCGACGTGGCCGTGCGGGTCGCACAGGACGCGGAAGACCGCGGCCGGCTCCGCCTCGACCATGCGCTGCACTTCGATCCGCTCGCTCGCCATGGGCTAATGATGCCATCTGTCCCGCGCCCGCCGGGCCCGCGCCGGTTAGCCTGCTGAGATGCAGGCGGTGATCCTCCGCTCCTTTGGCGGCCCCGACCAGCTGCGGCTCGCCGAGACCGACGACCCGGCAGCCGGCCCGGCCAGGTTCGGGTCTCCGTCCGCGCGGCCGGGGTGAATCCGGTCGACGCGGGCAACCGATGCACGACCAGATGCGCGCGCTCGGCGCGGCGGGCTGCGTGGACTACTCGGCGGGCGACGTGGCCGGGCAGGCGGTCGCGCTCGCGGGCGGGCCGGTGGACGCCATCGCCGACTTGGTCGGCGGGCCGCACGCCATGGTCGCGCTCGCCGCGCTGCGGCCGGGCGGCCAGATCGCGTCCATCGCGACGCCCGTCCTTGACATCGACCCGCTGCTCGACGCGAACATCACCTTCCACGGCGTCCTGATCGGCGACGACGGGCAGCGGACGAGAGATCTCGCCAAGCAGCTGGCGGCAGGCGAGCTGCGGCCGGTGGTAAGCCACGTGCTGCCGCTGTCCGAGGCGGCGCGAGCGCACCAGATTCAGGAGGCCGGCCACGCGGGCGGCAAGATCGTGCTCGAGGTTCGCTAGCCGCGCCCTCACCCGCCCTTGACCAGCTACAGCGGGATGTTGCCGTGCTGGCCGCGGACGTACGGGACGGCCGCGATCGCCTCGGCCAGCGCCTGCCGGGTCTTGGCCGGCTCGATCACCTCGTCGATGACGCCGAGCTCCTGCGCCCTGACCAGGCCGCCAGCCTCACGCTCGTGCTCAGCGGCGAGCTCCGCCTCGAGCTCATGCCGCCGATGGGCAGGGGCGGCGGCCAGCGTCCTGCGGTGCAGGATCCGCACCGCGGCGACGGCCCCCATGACGGCGATCTCGGCGCCCGGCCAAGCGAAGACCTTCGTCGCGCCGAGCGCGCGCGAGTTCATCGCGATGTAGGCACCGCCATATGCCTTCCTGGTAACCAGGGTGACCCTGGGCACGCTCGCCTCGGCGAACGCGTGCAGCAGCTTCGCGCCGCGGCGCACCACGCCGTCCCACTCCTGCCCGACGCCCGGCAGGTACCCAGGCACGTCGACCAGGACGACGAGGGGCACGCCGAAGGCATCGCACATCCGGACGAACCTGGCCGCCTTCTCGGCCGAGGTGGCGTCCAGGCAGCCGCCGAGCCGCAGCGGGTTGTTGGCGATCACGCCGACGGTCCTCCCGCCCAGCCTGCCGAGCATCGTGACCACGTTCGGCGCCCAGCGCGGGTGCAGTTCCACGCCGGGCCGGCCGAGCACCCCGCTGATCAGGGGGTGGACGTCGTACGCGCGCTTCGGCGATTCGGGCAGCAGCGCGGCCAGATCCGCGTCGGCCAGCGCGGGGATCGCCGCCTGGTCGTCGTCGGCGTGCTGGCTGCCGAGCAGCAGCGCGAGCTCGCGAGCCGTGCTGAACGCCTCGCCGTCGGTCGCTGTCACGACATGGACGACGCCCGAGCGTCTGCTGTGCGGCTCGGGGCCGCCGAGCCGCTCCATGTCGACGTCCTCGCCGGTCACGCTGCGAACCACGTCAGGGCCTGTCACGAAGATCCGGCCCTGATCGGACAGGATGACCAGGTCGGTGAGCGCCGGCCCGTACGCCGCGCCGCCCGCCGCAGCGCCGAGCACCACCGAGATCTGCGGCACCTTGCCTGATGCCCGTGTCATTGCGGCGAAGACCTGGCCGACGGCGTGCAGGCTCTCCACGCCTTCGCGCAGCCGCGCGCCGCCAGAGTGCCAGAGCCCGAGCACCGGCGCACCGATCTCGAGCGCCCTGTCGTACGCGGTGACGATCGCCGCGCAGCCTGCCGATCCCATCGCGCCGCCCTGCACCCGGGCGTCGCTGGCGAAAGCCACCGCGCGCATGCCGCCGATCAGGCCCTCGCTGGCCAGGACGCCGCTGTCGTCGGCGGGCAGCAGCAACTCGACCGTTCCTTCGTCGAAGAGCGCGCCGAGCCTGGCCATCGGATCGCGGCTGGGCTGCGCGCCCGGCTGGCCGCCGTTCGCCTCCCCCGGCTGTGCCTTCGGCGCGCCATCGCTTGCAGGCCGGCCCACCTGACCGTCCTGCCGGGATAGATCAGTCGGCCGGGAGTCAACAACGGTCACCTCAGGCTCCTTGGCTGGGATGGGACTCGCCTCGTCAGGCGGCGGTGAAGACGACCGCGACATTGTGCCCG